>Ga0137372_10000137_pt1 | contig 56964 bp, 48 predicted proteins | sample SagtaG_6_FD_104911 | JGI IMG/M metagenome (GOLD analysis project Ga0137372, IMG submission 104911) | Vadose zone soil microbial communities from Sagehorn Ranch, Mendocino, California, USA - Sage1_R_60_16 metaG | ecosystem: Environmental > Terrestrial > Soil > Vadose zone | place: USA...
AAAACCACGTCCGGGGTGGCGCTTTGGATACGCCGCACGACGGGATCAGTGGCAACTACCGGGAAGCTGGCGCAACTATGTACCGTGCGCGCCACGCTGGTTCCATCTACCAGAACCTGCAAGATCGCGCGCTGTTCGCTATCTTGCGCGACTATGACTACGGACAGTTCGGGCATGTGCCGCTGCCCCCTCTACAAAACGTCATCTACTTTGACCCGCCTGATGGTTTCTTTCCATCAAACTGGTTGTTATCCAGAAATGGCTTAGGGTATTTCGGCCCCGGAGGTGGCTGATTAGTGGCAGCAACCCGCCGGGCAGTGCAAAGAACCATCAACTCTGAATTGCTCTTTTGTGCACTCTTGCTCTTGAAAAAGTTACCCAGGATCGGGATATCACCCAACCCGGGAATCTTGTTGCTGAGATTGGTGACGCGATTATCCATCAAGCCCGCGATGACGAAGCTTTGACCATCTTGCAATTCAAATTCAGTATCTGCGCGACGTGTGCTTATCGCAGGTACAGTGAAACCTGAGATGGTCAGGGAATTGGCGAAATCCAGCGTGCTTACTTCCGGCACTACCCGCAAATGAATGTTGCCATTCGGCATGATTACCGGCGTGAACTTCAGTTTCACGCCGAACTCTTTGAACGAAATGGTGACCGCGGTAAAACCTTGCCCCGGCTGGACGATTGGAAAGGGAAACTCTCCCCCTGCCAGGAAGCTCGATTCTTTGCCATTTACAGCAATAAGGTTTGGCTCGGCAAGAATCTGCAGAAGATTCCTCTGCTGCAAGGCGCGGATCACGGCGCCGAGATGAATATCTGGCCGGAACAGAAATACGTTCAACAGGTCATTTATAGTTTCTGTGCTGGTAAATGGCGGTGTTATGGGAGGCCGTGGGAACGTGTCAGAGAGGTCTCCAATCTTGGTGCCGCCAAATTGTCCGGTGGTGGTGTTACCGACAAAGTTTCCGGCGCCCGTATTAAGAATGTTGATGCCCAGTTGCGTCACTGCGGAGCGGTCAACTTCCGCGAATTTTACTTCGAGCAGGACTTCCTGAGCCCCCACTGGACCGAACGTCAAGACGTTCACCACATTCTTGGAGTACGCTTCCGCAATCATTCCGGCGCGCTTAGCAACATCCTCTGTAGAAACGTGCCCGGAGAGCACGATGGCAGAACGGGATGGGCTAACAGAAATCTGCTCGTCGGGGAAGATCCGTCTTTCTTCTTCAGAGGCGGCGCTGACGTCAACATCCACGCGTAAATCGAAGCTGCGGGAACGCTCCAACTCATCCCAGATCAGCAACGACACTTCTCCAGGTGAACGGCCATGCACAAGAATTTGCGTTGGCGTGACAACCAGCGCGTCGGCCACGGTGGGATCGGTCACGGAAACCCGCTTCAGCCGCTCTGTGGTATTGATGAGCAGAGATTTACCAACCATTACGCGGAGCGGCGCCGCCCCCTGCCCTTCAGCCTGCGGCGCCTGCGAATTTGCAGGAGGGATCTGGGCCTGCGCCGGTTCCGGGGGCTGAACTGGTGTCCTCGCAGCTGGAGCCGCCTGGACCGGAGGCGGCGGAGCCGGCTGTTGCTGCTGACCTGCCACAGCGGAGCAAAGCAGACACGTGATCGCCAGTACCACTCGAGACGATTTACCAACTTTGATTTCCTGTTCCCACCACTGAGAGCAAATAGTCATGTATGAAACCTCAGAGCCGCGGGCAATCATTGCGAATCAAATTTGGTCACGTCCTTCTTGTCGCCCCGGTAGACTTCCACTTGATATCCAGAGTTGGGTGCGGGAGCGGTGAGTACAACTTGCTTGGGAGCTTTCGACTGCTTCATGAGCTTGGCGGGCGCAGACGCGCCTCTGTACAAGGCGTTGTCCTGCACTGACGGCAATTCTTGCTGTTTCGTATCTAGCGGATTGCGTAAGGATAATTGAATCTTGCCTTCGCTTTGGGCCAGCGCAAGCTTCTGCGCGTCATCGGGGGAGACGAGCAGCGTAATCACCGGAGCCGTCTGCGCCTCGCCAGCTACGCTTCGCTCCAACCTTTGGCCTGAGGCAATGACGGCGATATCCTCCAGAACAGTAGTGGTACGTTCGCCGCCGCTCCCGGACGGGCTACCGGTCAGCAGCACATCCACTCTGGTACCCGGCACTACGAATCCGGCTACCCCAATCACTTCATTTACGCGCACCGATACGGCTCGCATTCCCGTGGGAATCAGTGCCGGTAGGCCAGAGCCGGCATTCTCGCCCGCCAGCTTTTCAGAAAGCACAAATTCCCCCTGGGCAATGGGCACGATTACCCCGCGTCCCAGCACCTGCGATTTTTGCCGGAAGTGGCGCGGGGGCAGATCGGCGGCGGGGAGCTGGACAACTTTAACGTCCTTGTCCTCGATTTTTGCCCCCAGGGAGATATCAGCGGCTGCGATAATAATATTGTCGCCGGGGGGAACATTGGCTGCGCCTGGAGCATTCAGCCGGCGATAAACGGTAAAGCTGACAAAGGCGGCTAGTGCCAGAGCAACAAATCCGATCATCAGCAGACGGGTGCGGTTCATGCGTACTCCTCAGGGCCTCAAAGTCGTGCGGGCCGCTGGTTCCGGCTAAAATCGAATCCTGACAGCCGGCGAATTCTCAAAATTTATCGCGTTCGGCAATCTTAGGCTGGCGTTTGGCAGCAGTAATTAACTGCATACCGATCCCAACGACGGCATTATTTTTTTCCGACATATCGCGCAGAGGCGCCGCTTGGCACACGCGCACTCCTTGCCACAATGAAATTACTGAACAGAACTGGCAACTGAGGAGAAAACATTGTTGGCGTTAGAGCCAATCAGCCGAATCGTGCCCACCACGATCACCAGTATCACTGCCAGCATGACCGCGTATTCCGCAATGTCTTGTCCTTTCTGTTCTCTCCATAACTGACAAAGAATGTTTTTCATTTTCTGGACCTCCCAATGGAATCAGGCACACGCCTATTCCTGACCTTGTGCAATTGTCTGCGCAATTCAGCCCGGAGCAACAATTTTTGTGTTTTCCAAAGCAACGAGTCGCGAGGGGAAAGGAGAGTGTCTCGAATCCCTTGCCCAATAATACCCCGCGATCTGGCGAAGCGGGTGAAATTTCTTGCAAACTGCGGCTTAATAAAGCCGCCCTATTGGACTGTCGCGACCTGTCAGAACACGTTGTTGGCATTGGAACCGATCAGTCGGATCGTTTCCCACCACCACCGCCACAGGATCACAGCAAGCATGATTGCATACTCTGCAATCCTGAGAAACGCGTTATCGCAATCTTCTGATTCAACAAAAACTGCATCGGCTAGCGATAGAAAGGCTTACCCCGCGAAGCATTACCATCATCAATCAGATGCGGGATCTAAGAACGCTCCCCTGATCCTTCGAGACTGCCAAATATCATACCTCAACTTTAGGGGTTTTGAAGTGGGTATTTAGCGCCTGACTCTCGTTTTGCATTATATAAAGACTTAATTTTCAATCACTTCGGCTTGAGCTGCTGGTTTGGATCAGCACCACAGCCTGAGAATCAGCGTAAGTTCGCCTCCAGCCCGGTTGGGACTGCAGCGCTGTAACCAACGGCGCGTCAGGAGGGAGAACGATGGTCCGGATCCCCCATGTTCGCAGCGACTTGCGCCAGTCGCCAGCAAGGTAGTAGCTGGCGGCGAACTCGTTCATGAAGGAATCGCCGTAGAGGTCTGCGCGACCGTCGATGAATACCCGATAATCGGGGTACAACTTCCAGATGAAATAACCACCCCAGTTGTAGTGGTTCAGCACCGGGGCCGGAGGGCGCTGGGTAGAAATGAATGCCGTTGCCCCCGCCGGGAAATGCTGCGCTTCTGTCTGTGGTTGGCGATGAATGACAAGCACCACACGCACAATGCTAAAAGCTGCAAATGTTCCCAGAATGAGCGCGTTCAGCAGCCGTTTCTCAGATAGACGGTGCACGGAACCCCGGTTCGTCCGGATCGTCGCTCCTACGCTCTGAAGCCATGCCTCCCAGAGTTGTGTCAGAATCGGCACGGCGATCAGCACGAACACTGGTATGTGCCGCACCGAACGCAGTCCGGCGAGAGTGGCGGGACACAATAAAACCAGGTCGCGGGGAGACACTCTTTTTGGGGAGATCGCGAAACCAACCAGAATACCCAGAATAATCAGAAGCAGCGGCGCGTACTCGGGATCATGGAAATTCGGAGAGAACCACTCGTGGATATAGCTCTGCATTGCCTTGGAGCCGAGAGTCTCAAACGGATACGTGTAGAGGCGCATGCCATTCGGATTCACCGCAACCACCGCCACGCAAGCAACCAGGGCAAGCCCAAGGTTTCGCAGGCCGGCGGCTCGTCTTGCCCAGCTTTCGACGCCCAAAGCAATGTCCAGAACAGTGCCAACCAAAGACAATGCCAACAGTGCTATGCCGAGAGCATATCCGGCGTGCAGATTTGCCCACAGCAAGGTTAAAGGGACGGTCCACCACAGAAGTTTGGGGTCACTGCGTGCTTTGTCAAGAATCACGAGAAAAATGGCGGCAAACAGGAGCGTGAACATTTGAGGGCGGACGCCCCAGGTCGGGGTTGAGGCGATGGCGCCACATACCGTAAAAACTGCTGCGAAATAAGGCCGGCCCGGACAGCGCAGGTAGACGAAGAGCAGCGTGGCCGCGCTGATCGCGGCAAAGCTCACGATCAAACCTCCAAAACCAGCCACCCGATACAAGCAGAAAATGAGAACGTCGGACAACCATTCGTGATTGATCCAGGGATGGCCGAAGCGGGTGAAAGAGAACGGGTCGGTGCGAAGAATTGTGTGTGAGCGAACAATCAATTCTCCGCTGCGCAGGTGCCACCAGAAGTCAGGGTCTGCCACCCCGCGGGCGCTCATCGTGAACAGCCCAAGAGAAAAAACAATAGTGAACACGCGCGAGGTTTCGAAGAGTCGCTTCACCGTGGCAACAGATGATATCGTGGCACCCAACGCTCGCGATGTTATGACCAAACCGAAGCTCAAGAAAGCCCTGCTTCTTTTCCTGGCCGGAATGCTGTCCATGCACCTGGTGATCGCCTGGAACGCGCGGCGGCTCGTGTATCTGGGCTACCCTGACTTCACGACGTTTTACACCGGCGGGATCATCGTCCGCCAGCACTTGGGAGCGCAGCTTTATGACGAACAGACACAATACCGGCTGCAACAGCAATTTGCTCCAGGCGTGATCATCCGGCACGGCCCGCTGCCGTATATTCACCCTCCGTTCGAGGCACTAGTCTTTGTTCCTCTCGCTTGGCTCTCTTATCCGGCGGCATTTCTGGTCTGGGATTGCATCAGCGTTCTCATCCTGATCGCGGCGATGTGGGTGCTGCGACCACACGTATCCAGCCTGAACGCCATTTCTATGCCGGCCTGGATATTTATCTGGTTGGCGTTTTTTCCTGTTTTTTTTGGATTGCTGCAAGGACAGGACATCTTTGTCCTTTTATTGTTATTTGTATTGGCGTTCGTGGCGCTAAAACAAAAGCGCGATCTGACCGCGGGCTGCCTTCTGAGTCTTGGTTCGTTCCGTTTCCATCTCGTTGCGGCGTTCGTGCTCATGCTGCTTCTTCAAAAGCGCTATAAGGCCATCATGGGCTTCATCAGTTCCGCGTTGCTTCTCTCGTTGCTCTCAGTTTCTATGGTGGGCTGGCGACAGACGGTGCAGTATCCGACTCACGTCTGGCGCCGGGAGCAATCGATGGAGCGGCTGGGGACTATAGTTCCGATCCGCATGGCAAATGTGCGAGGTCTGCTCGACAGCGCGCTCTTGCCGCACACGTCGAAGCTTGCGAGCGACGCGGTCATCGCCGCCGTGTCGCTGGCATTGATTGCCTGGGGCTCCCGGCGGTGGAAGAGCTCAAGTCCGGCTGAATTCGATCTCGGATTTTCCTTGTGCGTCGTAATCACTGTCCTTGTTGGCTATCACACGCTGCCGTACGACTTAAGCTTGCTTCTCCTGCCCCTCACGTTAATCGCAAACCATCTCCTGCGGCATGCCAAGGAGGTCAAGCAGAGCCGCGCCATTCTGTTCGCGCCGATGTTGCTGCTGTTCTTTACTCCGCTGCAGGCTTTTCTATTGATGCGAAACGGGCACTATAACTTAATGGCGATTGTGATGCTGTTCTGGATTTGGGCGATCAGTCGCGAGATTTCCCGCCAAAATCTGCGCACTGTGGAGAAGTCAGCCGCTTGAACCGCATGTCGTGCGTTTCGCGGGTGTCCGTGCCAGTACAACGACAAGCATCGGAAGATAAATGAACAGCACTGCCCATCTTCCCACTTGGTTAAAGCTGTGCGGGTACTGGTACCAGCGCCAGATGCCGGCTCCCCAACTGAAGAACGCCGTAAACAAAATCTCGCGCCGAGTTTTCGGGATGAGCCAGAGAATGAATGCGTCGAAAAACCAGCGCTGAGGCATGATGGCAGCCAAGAGCAGTAACCATGCATCGCGGTCGCGATAGCGCAAGAGCGCGAGTATCAGGAGAGGACCTGGTAAGACCACTAGGGGAGTGAAGTGCTCGTAATAGCCGAGTTGATGAATCCAAAGCAGTGGCCAGCGCGGCAAGGCTATTAGAGTTAACAGCAAAAAAACTAAGCACGCCAGCGCACCGCGCCGGCTCAGGTGCGTGAGCGCAACTGGGAGCCCGATTTGCGGCTTGGCCAGCGTAGCTGGAAGGAGAATGGGGAAAAAAGCGCTGGCAGCAATGAGCGGCGCCCACTGCGCGGTGAGCATTCCAGCCCAATAGGGATAAGCGAGAAAAATCAGCAAGCGGGTATAACCCTGTCGCGTCAGCCCGAGTGCGAGCAGCGCGGAACTGATTCCATAAAACAGGGCCGCTGCGACCTCAGGACGCAACAAAACCAAGGGCAATCCAAACAACGCAGCGGTGAGCGGATATTGCTCAAGAGGCGTATCGTATGGATTCTTCCCCACTAGGAGATGCTGCGCGGCACGGATTGCCCAAGTGAAATCCGCCGCTCCCTGATGCAGCCTCCGGAGAAGGAACCAGCAGAACACGGCACTCGCAACCCCAATTACTGTGGAGATGAGGATTCGCAATCGCACAGGCGTAGTCCGCATAAGTTGTAACATGGGTGCGCATTTACTTCGCTCAGCAGGTTGCGGAAAAACTCGCGAAAGCAGATTCCTCACCGCTAAAGCGGTTCGGAATGACAAAAAGTAAAAGGTTTAGACGGTACCAGTAAACTCATGCCGTTGCCAAATAGGTTCCAAACCAGAGTTTCTCCGGAGCCTGCTAGATCATCGTCCGGAGATTCCATAATCGGTCTATTGATTGCGCTGCTTCTGGCCGGAAGCATGTTGTGGTACGTACAGAATTTGCTGATCCCTTATCAGCGTGCTGACGCTGCAGCTCATGGGCGTCCACGTGGTAATCTCTCCGACCTATACCCGCGGTGGTTAGGCTCACGTGAGTTCCTGCTGCACCATCGCAATCCCTACAGCCCAGAAGTCACACGCGAAATTGAGACTGGGTATTACGGTCGCACGCTTGATCCAGGCCGGGTGGAGGATCCACGCGATCAGCAAGGATTTGCGTATCCCGTGTACGTCGTTTTTCTTCTTGCTCCTACCGTGCACTTGCCGTTTCCGGCGGTGCAGGAAGGCTTCCGCTGGGTGTTGGTTGGTCTAACCGTCGCGTCAGTCCCACTCTGGTTGGCTGCTCTGCGCTGGCGCTCTTCGCCCATGGTGTTTACGGCAGTGGTTGTCCTTGCCATGGGCAGCTTCCCCATCGTCCAGGGGATCAAGCTTCAGCAATTAAGCTTGCTGGTAGCTGCGCTAATCGCAGCATGTATGGCTTCAATTGCAGCCGGGCATCTGGTGGCAGCGGGAGTTTTGCTCGCCTTGGCGACAATCAAGCCGCAACTCGCTGCCCCCCTAGCCGGGTGGCTGATTCTCTGGGGGCTGGGCGATTGGCAGCAACGCAAGGGACTGATCTGGGGATTCGCCATCACATTGATGACTCTGCTTGGAGCCGCGCAGTACGTTTTGCCGGGATGGATCTCAGACTTCTACAGGGCAGTAGTGGCTTATCGCAAATACACTGCCGGGTCTGGATCTCTCCTCGATACGCTGATAACGCCAGGTTGGGGCAAAGTGTTGAGCCTCATGATCGGGGCTGCCTTGGCCTGCATCTGCTGGCGTTTGCGCCATGAGGAAGCGAATTCGTTTGCGTTCGCATTGATTTCGTCACTCGTGCTCGCGGCAACGGTTGTGATCGTGCCCATGGTGGCGCCATACAATCAAGCGCTCCTGCTGCCGGGAATCCTTCTCCTTGTTCGTGAAGGCGCGCTGATATGGAGTAAGAATCGCTTGGCCCGGTTCAGTTGCTTAGCGGCTGCGCTTTTAGTGTTGTGGCCGTGGGTAGCGACAGTCTCTTTAGCCCTGGCGTCAATTGCGCTGCCAGCGGCCTCGCTGGAGCGCGCCTGGGCGGTGCCGTTGTATACCAGCCTCGGCATCCCCCTTGGAATTCTGGGATTACTGTGTTTCTTGGTCAGAGATTTGTTCGAATCGCAAGAGAAATTCTCTTGAGCTCGGCGTAGCAGCTCAGGAACAAGAACAAGATCGGAATCGCCACGTACGCATATGAATGCGCGGCCAAAAGAAACAGGTGCAGCGGGGGCAGATATAAAATCACGAGGCTGGCGACCAGAATCATGCGCAGCCACTTTGAAATGTGATGAGTAGCCAGGACGTAGGTTGAGATCATAGTCATCGGCACAAGAAGAAGACTGAGATCGTGCGGGCTAAGGTGATAGCCCACTAGCAATGAGGTGAGCACGGAACTCGCAAACAGGAGCGCGGTGGCTTGGGGTTGCATGCGAGCCAGGATGCTGCTACGCACTGCGATCGAGAGCAGCAGAATGGACACAGCAATTGTCAGTGCCAGGGAAACTGACTTCGATCCAGGAATGCTCAGTGCGGCTAATCCGCGTAAATTTGGCATCTGCCGCGGATGAATGCCAGAGAACGGCAGACTGGGCAAAGCCAAGAGGAAGCGGGGATACGCTAGAAGAAATCCAGGACCGCAGATTGCCACCGAAATCAAGATCAGAACCACAGCAAGAAGAAGAAAGCCCAGCAGAAATCTCTTTGTTCTATTAACAGCAAGAATGAGCGCAAGCGGAAGAATCAAATGGAACTTGAATAACCCACACCCGAGCAGGCAACCTGCGAGAAATTCGTTGCCTCGAGTCAAAGCTACAAAACTCATGGCAACAAAAAACAGCAACAGCACGGAATCCTGACCTTGCAATAGATTCAGCAGCACCGGAGCGAACACCAGAAACAACGCCAGCAGTGCTTGCCAGGAGACCTGCGTGAACGCGTAATGCTGTAGGGATCTTGCAATTGCGATCAGCAGCGCCAGATTCAACAGAGACCAGAGCATATAGGCGCGCTGTGGAGAGGCCGCCGCGAAAGGCAAATAGAACATAGCCTCGAAGGCAGGGTGAATATAAAGCGTTCCTATGCGGCCCGAATAACGAATTTGGAACCGCTCCTGGACGGCTGGATCATAGAGCTGATGTCCCAGGCCATCATGGACCAGCTTTGCGGCAGCATAGAAATCAGGAAAATCAGTGCCCTTTTCCATCTCCGGGAAACGATGGGCAAGATAAATGGCAATCAGCGCGAGTGCCGCCAGTAACAGAAGATTCTTCGCCAGGTCCGGCATTTTCGAAGTGACCGCCCTAGACGTCTCATTTCCCATGTGCGGGCAGTCTATCCAAAGTGTTCGCAACTGTGCCATCTGATTTGTTGTCACACTTGCATCGGCTCTGACGACGGGTTAGGCTTCTCAAACGCTCTTGCTTCCCGGTGTGTCGGAGGGTACAGGATGAACTTGAAGATCGAAACGCGCGTGGCGGACGGAGTGACAATTGTTTCCTGTCACGGCCGCATCATGTTCGGGGAAGAAGCCACTTCTCTGCGGGAGACCCTCAAGAAGGTCCTAAGTTCCAACCGGCACATCGTGTTGAATCTCGCTGGGGTGACCTATGTTGATAGCGGCGGCCTGGGAACCCTCGTCGGTGTGTATTCGTCGGCCCGAGCGGGCGGCGCAGATATCAAATTGACGGGCCTTGGGCAGCGGTTGAGAGATGTGCTGCAGATCACCAAGTTGGCTACCGTCTTCGAGGTGTACGACAGTGAGCAGCAGGCGATTGCCGCGTTCCAACGAGGTGGTGCTTGAGGCGATGGTGACTAGTCTGGCCTTACTAGGCGGCATAAATCCGGCTTTCCCCGCTGCCATGATTCTCGTAACATAGGTGACATTCGTCCGCCGCGCGTCTATGGCTCTTCAACCCATTACCGGTCCATCATCATCGCCGGGATCAGGCGTTTTCCCTACGCTGGTTTTCGTGCAGGGCAACGAGCAGCGCACCATCAATCTCGATCACAGTCCGTTCAGCGTCGGGCGCAAAGTAGATAAGGATTTGGTAATCGCCGATCCGCGTGTCTCGCGGGATCATGCGCTGATAACGTCCGAGAACGGCCTATTCTATGTTCTCGATCAGGGCAGCAAACACGGAACGTTCGTGAATGGCGAACGCGTCCAACGCAAGAATCTGGAACGAAACGACCGGCTGGAATTTGGCGTTCGCGATGTCGCGTACGTCATTTTTAATCCTGAACATGCAACTTCCAATACGGCGCGCGAATTCCTGAACCAAATTTCGGGAATTCATATTTCGTCCGAGAGCACCGATCTCGAAAAACTGACGCTGTTTTTGGAAGCCGCGCGCAAGCTGAACACTACCGGTGTGCTGGATGAGATTCTGGTTACCCTGCTCGACGCAACGTTAAAGCTCACGCGGGGCGAGCGGGGCTACGTCTTCCTGAAGGCTGACGATGGGGCGCTGCGGCTCGCCGCGGGCCGCAATTCCAAGGGCGAACCACTGTTGGACGACAAGACTATTTCTCATTCCATCCTCGAAGATGCCCTCAAGGCCAATTCGGAGTTTGTGATTACAGATACCAGCAAATCACTCGATCTGGCTGGGCGGCAGAGCATCGTCGCCTATGATCTGCGTACGGTAATTTGCATTCCCTTGCGCAAACCGCAGGTGCAAACCTCACGAGACATGCAGGTCCCAATCGCGCCTCCGTCGGGCGAGGCCATGGGAGTGCTGTACGTGGATTCGCGCTTCGCATCGCGCGACATTTCCAGCGTAAGCAATGAAATTCTACGGGTCATCGCGATCGAAGCAGCCTCGTTAATCGAGAATGCGCGTCTGGTGCAAGCGGAGGAGGCGGCACGGCGTTATCAGCAGGAGCTTTCGATCGCGGCTTCCATACAGCAGCGGCTTATGGCCGTGACTATCCCGGACGTTCCGTTCGCGCGCCTGCAGGGCCGAAACCTTTCTTGCAAAGAGATTGGAGGCGATTTCTTCGATGCGGTAAATACCGAGGAGGGTTTGGCGGTGGTCCTGGCCGACGTGAGCGGAAAGGGAGTTTCGGCGGCTCTGCTCGCCTCCCAGCTTCAGGGAATGATCTATGCCCAGCTCACTGCAGGAATGCCGTTAATTGAGATTGTCACCGCAGCGAACCGGTTCTTCACGCACAAGCACATCGGCGAAAAATATGCGACCCTGATCATGGCGCGAATTCGGCGTGACGGGGAGCTCGAATACGTCAATTGCGGGCATGTGCCACCTTTGTTGGTGTGCAACCATGAGGTAATCCGGCCACCGCACGGAAATCTTCCGGTTGGACTGTTGGCGGACGCGACCTACGAGAGCGATCATTGCAGCCTGCATGCCGGCGACCGATTGATTCTGGTAACGGACGGAGTCACCGAGGCCGAGAACGCGCGCGGAGATTTCTTTGAGGACTCCCGGTTGGAAGCTGTAGCGGCAAAAAGCACAAGCCTGGAAGACATCTTCTCTGCAGTCGCGAATTTTTGCGGTGGCACACCATTGAGCGACGATTGCACCGTGGTGGAACTTGTTTACTCGGGGTAGACTGCGTGTAGAAATTTGTGTTCCGCCTACAAACGCTGGCTCTGATGCGGACGTATACAGAATTCTGGAGCGAGTGCTCGCGGTACATGACGCTTCTTACACCGCAACCGTAACGGATGTTTCGGTGCGCGTCACGGGCCTATACAGCGTGTCGCGCTCGATTGGCTCACGTCCAGCTTCCCGGATCAGGCGTACTAATTCCTGCCGCCGCATTCCTTGCGGCGTGGTTGCGCCCGCATCGTGATAGATCTTTTCCTCGATCACCGTGCCATCGATGTCGTCGGCGCCGAAGCGCAAGGAAATCTGCGCAATCTTCGGGGTCATCATCTGCCAATAGGCTTTGATATGCGGGAAATTATCCAGCACCAGCCGGCTGACAGAAATCTGCTTGATGTCGAGCATGCCGGTGGTTTTTGGCAGATGCTGTAACGGCGTGTTGTCAGGATGGAATGCGAGAGGGATAAACGTTTGGAACCCGTTGGTCTCGTCCTGAAGCGCACGCAACTTCATCAGATGGTCTACCCGGTCTTCATCGATTTCGATGTGACCATACAGCATGGTGGCATTTGATTTGAGCCCGATCTGGTGGGCCGTGCGCGCGGTTTCCAGCCACTGGTCGCCATCAATCTTGTGATCGCAGATGACGTGGCGGACGCGATCAGCAAAGATCTCTGCGCCACCGCCAGGGAGCGAGTCCACGCCTGCTTGCTTTAGCTGTTGCAGAGTCTCGCGAATGGAAAGCTTGGCGCGTTTGGCCAGATATGCCACCTCCACCATGGTGAACGCCTTCAGATGAACCTGCGGAAAGCGTTCCTTCAAGCCAGAAATCAAATCCAGAAAATACTGGAATGGCAGATCAGGATGCAGCCCGCCCACGATGTGAAACTCGGTCACCGCCTCCGTATAGCCGGAAGCCGCGGTCTGAAACGCTTCCTCGAGTGCCATGGTGTAGGCGCCGGGTGCATCTTTTTTGCGCCCAAAAGCACACAGCCGGCAGGCTGCCACGCATACATTCGTCGGATTAATGTGGCGGTTGACGTTGAAGTAAGTCTTATCGCCGTGCATCCGCTCCCGAACGTGGTTTGCCATCCAACCAACGGCGAGGATGTCGCCCGTGCGGTAGAGTCCGAGCGCATCGTCGGCACCCAGCCGCTCGCGAGCAAGAACCTTTTCGTAGATCGGCTGGAGCCGCGGGTCGTCAGCTTGAAATGGATGCGAGCCTGGCATTGAATTGATAATACCGCAGCGCGGGCTACGATGGCAGAATCTCAGCCCTTCGCGGTGTGAAACATCAGATCCCCTGCAACGAACAGGAAGAACACTACCGATATGACCCCGTTCATGGTGAAGAACGCAGCATTAAGACGAGAGAGATCATCGGGTGAAACCAGGGAGTGCTCGTACCCCAACAACACCGCGACCAGACCGACCCCGGCAATTGCCAGTTTCCCTAATCCAAAAACTGCAATTAGCGCGATCAGCAAAAGCAGCATTAAAATGTGGAACGCTCGCGCGATCCACAGCGATTTCCCAATACCACAATAACGGGGAATCGAGTGCAGCCCCGCCCGCCGATCGAATTCGTAATCCTGGCAACTATAGAGGACATCGAAGCCACCCACCCAAAAAGTGACTGCGGCAGTAAGCAGCAGAATGCGGGGGTCCAATGATCCCCGCACTGCGATCCACGCGGCCGCCGGCGCGATCCCCAACGCGAATCCGAGGATCAGATGCGACCAGCGTGTGAAGCGTTTGGTATAGGAATAGAGCAACAGAATGCCCAGAGCGACCGGAGAGAGCGCGAAGGCAAGACGATTCAACTGCCAGGCAGCGAGCACAAACACGGCGCAACTCACGACGACAAACGTGCTTACAAAACCATGCGTAAGTGTGCCGGTCGGAAGCGCTCGTGTTTGCGTACGCGGATTTGCGGCATCAATCGCGGCATCCGCCAAGCGGTTAAAGGCCATCGCAGCCGAACGCGCAGCAACCATGGCCACGATAATCCAAGCAAGTTGATGAACGGCAGGAAGCCCGTGGGCGGCTAACATGGCGCCACACAAGGCGAACGGGAGCGCAAACACAGAGTGCTCCCACTTGATCATCTCCAAGGTCACGCCAAGGTTACGTAACAGGGGCATCACCAAGATTTTAAAGCAAATCCTTGCGATCTTCGATGCAAGGCGCGACTAACGTTAAGAACCAGCGAGCTCGCCAATTACCTTATTCAGAATACGAGTGCGACGCTCATGAGCGCGGTATAAAGCTTTTAACCGCAAGGATCGCAAAGGTTGCGCAAAGTTCGCTGAGGGAGCCTCGGCTGAATTGTCGAAGGAGCAATAAGCATGTAATTCAAGTCGAGCTGTACTCTTCGCCAGCGACCAGCGGCACGAACCGGCAACCATCCAATCTGTGCACTATCGGGTGGCCTTCATGTTTGATCACTAGCTGCAATTCCTGCGCATCAGGAGGTCCAACTGGAATCACCATGCGTCCCTCTTCACGCAGTTGATCGATCAGGGCGGCAGGAATCTGCGAGGCGGCAGCCGAAACCACAATACCGTCATATGGCGCGAAATCAGCCAGCCCCTGGGTACCATCACCAACCAGCACGGTCACATTATGGTATCCGAGCCGCGCAAGTGTATCTTCAGCCTGCCGCGCCAGCCGGGCATGCCGCTCAACGGAGTAAACCTGTGCTGCCAACTCAGCCAGCAACGCAGTCATGTAGCCGGATCCTGTACCCACCTCGAGCACCTTTGCCGAAGGCTCCAGCTTCAGCACCTCCAACATTACGGCGACGATGTAGGGCTGCGAGACGGTCTGGCCTTCCGCAATTGGGATGGGATGATCTCCGTAGGCCTGCTCGCGGTAGCGCTCGCTTACGAACTCATGCCGTGGAACGCGGGCCATCGCGCTAAGAACCCGCTGATCGCGAATCCCGCGAGCCACGAGCTGCGTCTGGACCATGTTCTCGCGTTCGGCTGAAAAGCGATCGAATTGAATCTGGGGCGTCATCCCTGCCCTTCGATGCAGCGCTACGGGAACACGCAAACCGCAAATGCCCTATTTCTTTCGTTGTCGAATTCTCACGTCGAAGCTGACCACTCCGTTCTGGTCGCGCACTCCGACTACGGAAACATTGCGCGTGACATTGTATTCCGCCTGGATTATTTGCTGTGACGTCTGCGACACATTCGTCGTGTAGGTGAGTGTCAGGTTATCCTTCACTTGCTGCTCGATCGTCACAGCCGGCCCAGTTTGTGTGGGTGAGGTCTCTGTCGCCAGCCCCTGAGGATTAATTTTGATACGGCTCACCCCAAAAAGCCTCTGGGCACGATTGCTGACTGTCGCATTCAGAGCGGCGTTCAGGATGGCGCTCGATGCTTCCTGACTGAATGCTGTCTGATTGGACTGTTGCAGTTGCGCCGATTGTTGTGTTGTTTGCCCAAAAGCCAGCAACGCAATGATATCTCCCGTCGGCAGAGGTGGCTCGGAGCGATAAGTTAGGCTGGGCCGATCAATGGGGCCGTTCAAATTCAGGGTGATGTCATAATCGCGAACGTGGGTCGAAGCCTGAAGATCGAGCACAGGCATGGTTGTAACAGGATTCGTAAACGTCACATCGCCGCGCTCCAGGCGATATTTGGTTCCGCTGAAATAGACCTCGCCCTCAATCACGTCGGCCCGCCCCAGCAGAACAGGTTTCGCAGCCGTACCTCGCATATGAAGATCAGCGTCCCCTGACAAGCGCACAATGGCGGTCTGCATTTGCAGCTCGGGAGCGGTTGTAATGTGCACATCGAGCCGTATTCGATTCAGCAAGGGGTTCGTCTGGGGTAAGGCGGAAGTCTGAGCCGTGCGCTCAAGGTATGCGCCGAAATCAAATCCTGGCGTCAGCGCGAGCTTGTTGACGGTGATGTCGCCGGTGAGAGCTGAAGCGGCAGGAGTGCCAGCAAAATGTAAGTCAGCATCCGCAGTGGAGCTCACGCCCGGCGGATAACGCAGGCGCACACCTTGCCCTCGAAGCGTGAGATCAAAATTGAGTTGCCGATTGTACGAGGTCGCGTACCCGCCGAACGTTACCAGCCCGCCGCCTGTACGCGCCGTGAGATTTTCAATCTGCAGGCGATCCTGATTGAAAATCAGAGACCCATTGATCTCGCTCAGCGCGCTAGGCAGATCAATGTAGGCAATCGCGCCGTTCTCAATCTGAACCTTACCCTGCATTACCGGCTTCGCCGCATCGCCGGATACGTTCACATCCACTGTGACCAAGCCCGATGAAGTGAAGTCTGGATTGAAGCTCTCGATCAGTCTGAGATTGACGCGCCCCTGCGCCCGCAAGTCCAGCTGGCGTTCACCGGCCAAAGCCACGGTGCCGCTCGCGGACAGATCCGTTCCTTCACCGATCAGATGAAACTGATCAATTTTCAGTAGTTGGCTCGAAACAGAAAAGCGAAGCGGCCCATCATTGCGTACTTTGACGTCCTGGACATCAGCAAACAAATCGGTGAGATTGGCCGCAATTCGTAACTCTCGCGGCCTCTTCAGTGGACCCTCGAGCTGCACATTGCCGGCCAGCGCAGAATGGCCGGTCACCCGTCCGCGCAAATAGGTTCGCAGTAACGAGTCGACATCAAGGTGATTGAAATGCAGGGACAGACTGGCCGGCCAGTCGTCGCGCAAGTGAACATTTCCATTAATCTGTAATTCTGCGTTTTGAAATTGAGAGCGGGCGGTAACACGCATCTCCGGACCTTGCGTCACTACGTTGATGGTGAGATCGCCGGCAAGCTCGCGATCAAGAGTAAGACTATGAAGGCTGAGGTCGGCGTTAATGACTGGTTCTTCCAGCGTTCCGGAACCGGTCGCGGTGAAGTTCATGCGGCCCTCAACGGTCACACGGCTTGTTTGCAGGACCGCTATCCGCGCCAAGTCGAAATTGTCGCCGGCCGCATTCAGGTGAAACGCATGCGTGGAGAGATTGTAAGTTGCGTCGCCAGTAACCCGGGCATCCTGCTGGACTAATTGGATACTAGTGAACTGCGCCTCCCCACCCTGGAAGTGCAGCCCAGCCGTTAGCCGCTGGAAAGGCTGGCCATACACAGTCGCGGTTGTGATTTGGATTGTGCCATCGCCATGCGGATCGGCACGCGTGCCAGTAGCGCGAATGTGAAGGTTCATGACTCCGGTCAGCGGATAATCGTATCCCGCCAACGCAAGCACCTCGCCTGCCTCAACCTGCTTCATGTCTATGCGCGCGGTGATCGGACTGGTCTCGGTCAATTGCCGCTCGCGAAGTCCAGCGGTAACGTCAAAGCTGATTTCCGCGGGTCCGCGACGCAGTACAGCGTTGTGCGCGGCAAACAGATGTGGCGAGAGTTGGATGTCTGCAACCAGCGAATCCCAACGTACTCGTTTCTCGATTCCTTGTGACGTCCGAATCAGTACCTCGAAATTTTGCGATTGCAGAGTGCCCGCAAACGCGATGTCGGAAAGCTTCCCGGTTGCGGTTCCGTTGAATGATGCTCGACCCTGCAACGTAACTGGGATTCGCTCTTGATACCCGGCTGCTGACAAAATCGGTTGCCACTCACCGAGATTGGTTGTGTTCAAGGAGATTTTCAGTGCGGAGGATCGGGCAAGTCTGCCCGAAGCACGAACTTGTGTCGAGCGTGTGGAAGCGGCGAATTCGGATAACTCCAGCTCATCGTCCGCAGCGCGATACGTGGCGCGCGCGTGCGCGATAAGGGGCAACTGGTTGACCGTTGGATGAGCCGGAGGCGCGACGTCCAACAGCAACTCCGCTTCTGCATTGTTGGGCGCGCGTCTCCAGTGGGCCTGGATGCTCCCGCTCGCCGCGCCAACAAGGTTCATACGGTGAAATGGCCGGCTTGGGGTGGAAACAGCCGCTGCAACCCCAGCCATAGAAACGTCTTTGATACGGAGACTCACCACTCCTTTCTGCTCTTCGGATTTCTTGCCCTTCGCGGATTGTGCCGAACTTAGCCATTGAGTGATTTCTGTGGTACCAGTGATATTCCCACCCAACATGCGTGCTTGCATCTGCGAGAGCGTCAGCCGATGCTGATCGAGGGAGAATTCTGCGTTCAATGACGCCCCGTGCAAGCCTACCGGCTGCTCGCGCCAGTCGAGATCCTTTACTGCCAACTTGCCGGTTGAAGAAAACCCGGCGTGAGCCCGGGTACCTCTCCCGTCTATATGTAGAGTCCCTCGGCGAACTTCCGTGCGCCGGGCGATACCGGAGGCTTCGGCGAGATTGATGTCTGCATCGTAGTTGACCTCAATCTTCGGATCGCGAAAGTCATCGATTCGCCCGCGGGCTTGCAGGCGCGAACGCCCCGAGGTCGCTTTCAAAGATTTTATTTCGATACCCGCCGGGGCGAGGCTGAAGTGTGCCTCCGCAGTCCAGGCGACTGGCCGATAGCCATCGAAGGTAATGTCCACTTTCCCAAGCAGTAGGTTGCCGTCGTATTTTTTGTGGAGCAGCGAATACGTCATATCAGTGGAAACGTCGTGGGCAACACAATCGAGAGGAATGCTGCGCTTGTCCCAGAAGAATTCGCCTCTCCGCAGTTCCAGATTATCGATTGAAAGTGCGAATAGCTCCTCGATCGGGGTTCTTCCCGAAGCACGGAGCAGTACGGGCTGCGGCTGATTTGTGCTCCCATCGTCGTACGTGACGATGTGGATGACGGGGTGCTCCAGCACAACAGAGTTGAAGCCAAACTCAGTTTCGAGAAGCGAAATGATTTTTAGTTCCGCGAGCAGTCGCCCCACATGCGCGTACGGAACCTCTCCTGGCGCCTCGCGCCCGTGAATCGTGAGATCACGGATTTCCACCCGCAAATGTAATGGAGTCGTATGCAAAGCTCCAAGTTCGACACGGCCTCCCGTAATACGCTCAATCTCTGATACAAGCCGGCGATGCACGGCGGCTTGAAATGAATCGGTTGTCGTGTACCAGGCTAGTGCGCCAAGAACCAGCAGGCCAGCTATCCCCAAGAACAAAACATATTTCCACACTCGGCGCCGAGGCGGGTTGGCATCGTCACTCATTGCGCCCGAACTCCTGAGCCAGGCGAGAATCCTTCCAGATGAATCTCACTTCCGGCGCGCAGGTCTTTCAGCCATGCAGTCAGAAGTTGATTCATTCTTTCTTGAGTGAGGACTTCCTTGATCTTGGGGGTGATTTCGGCGAGAGAAACGTCCGTGGCCCCGGTCTGACGAAGCTGAGGCAAAAGCTCTTGGTTATAGTAGCTTTCGATGCTCTTGGCATCTACAGTCACCGTCGGGCGAAGCCGGGCATCCACTAATCGTGTGAGATCAAACTCTATTCTGATTCGGCTCTCTAGATCACTCTGTGTCAGGCCGTATTGGCCGAGCATCGCGTGCCATTCTTCTTCAGTCCCGTTCTCAGCAAGCTGTTTGCGAATTTGTAAGACTCGCTTGCTGACTTCTTCAAAATCGGCATTCGGCGAATCAACGCCGCGAATTTGCTCGCGCAGCAATTCCTGGTCAATCAGCCGGTCTAACGAAGCTTTACGAGTTGCCGGAGTCAAGCTGCTCAATGTGCGGCCATTGATGAATGCCTCATACCGAATCTCATCCTCCCAGTCGCTCTGTAGGATGATGTGACCGTTCACGGTAGCGACGATGCGATCCACAATGTCAGTCGCACATGCTGGCAAGATGGAAGCGAACAGCGTGAAACAGCACAAGAAAATGGATATTTTCTTAAACATCAGAATGTCTGCCCAATGCTAAAGAAAACATTGAAATGGCCCGCGTGCTGCGGAACAAAGAACGGCGAAGCGGCTGGACAGGACGCGCTACGTACCGGGTTTGCCCGATCCGCCGGCTTGCTCTGACAACTGGGGAACGCCGGCGGGTTGAGATTGTATCCGAAATCGAAACGGACCGGACCAACCGGCGTCTTGTAGCGTACCCCCAAGCCGATAGCATGAGAAATATAACTGAAATCGCATTGCGACGCGGTGCTCTGTTGCAGGCACGCTGGCACGTTCTTTTGCTTCCAGCGTAGCAGATTGTGAAACATGTCGTGACTATCCGTGAAAACGTTGCCGGCGTCGTGAAAAATCGCGAAGCTCAGGTTTTCCTGAAAGAAAGGCAATGTCGGCGGCGGCATGCGAAGCTCCAAATTATTAAGAAAAATCGCGCTGCCGCCTAGCGGGAAACCCGAGGTCAGGTCGCGCGGTCCCGCCTGATTCAACCCGAAACCGCGATGGGAGTTGCCGCCACCGGAGAAAAATCGCTCGGGCAGAGGAATCAATTGCGGAGACCTACACCCGCTTGTGCTGGTGCATGTTCGCAGCGGTGGATGAATATACGTGTTACCGAAGACGTTTTCGACCCCGATACGAGTGGAGCGCGCGAACACGAATTTCCTTTCCTGCGGCCGATTTTTCCCAAATGCATAATAAGTTGAATTTTGCAAGAACAGCCGGCTGAAATCGGCTTCGGAGCCGAAATGGCTGTCGGCGACCCCGCCGTCGATTGTCGTGTAATTGCCTTTCGTAGTTTCCAGATCGCTGTCCCGCTTGTTGCGAATGTAGCTGAACGCCGGCATGCCTACACGCGTCGGCTGCGAGAGAAGTGGAATCAGATTTTGATTTTTGATGGCGACATTCACCGCGAGAACACGCCGGAAGGTCATACGATAATCGATTACGCTCGACTTGCTGATTTTCTGCTCGGCCTGAATCGACCCTTCCAATCGTTCCGAAGTGAATGTTGCGACGTCAACAGTATTGTCGTAAAAGGTCGTAAAGGTGAGCCGCCAGCTCGGGCTGTTGAACCATCGCGGCGCGTCATAGCTCAGAAGCCCGCGCTGTTGCAATCGTCCGGCATTCGCTTTGAAAGTGATGGTATGGTTGCGGCCGCGAAAGTTAAGCCGCGTGACGCCAAACGAAACGCGCGGGCTTACCCCGGTTTGGCCCAGCGGCTGAGTTGTGCCGACAGCAGGCTGACCGGTCTGAAATTCAAGTCCCAACCCATAATTGAAGGTGTAGCGTTTGGCTTCCTGCACGTCGACGAGCACGTTCTTCTGCCGCTCATTGCCTTCTGGATTTTGCACCGCGGTATCCACCTGGCTGAAAATTCCCAAATCGTAGAGGTGCTTCTGTGTATTCAGCATGTCAATCTGACTCAGGGGATCACCCGCCTTCACAACAATCTCGCGCTGCACTACAAACGGCCGCGTGTGGTTTAGGCCGGAAACAAACACCTGATCTACAAAAACCCGCTTCCCTTCCCGGATGGTAAAAGTCACATCCATATGATTGGGATCGCCGGGGGCCGGCTGGGCTGAGGCCTCGAAAGAAGCATCAGGGAATCCGTGGTTGAAGTAATAGTTCAAAATGATTTCCCGATCTTCGGCGATTCTTGTTTGCGAAAATCCCTGGCCCGGAGACGTATTGAGCGGCGGCATGGGATCTTCAAGCGCAACGTTACTACCTAAAATATTCAGCCTTCCCACTAACGTTTGCGGTCCTTCATCAACCTGCAGCTTAATCGCAAGCTGATTTGCTTGGCCTTCGTAGTCATCAATTACTGTGGGCGCAATCTTTACTTGGTCAAAACCGTTGTAGCGGTAGGGATTCTCTTCGAGAAGGCGGATGTCAGCGTTTAGCAATCCCTGGCTGTAGCGCCCATGCGCCAGGACTCTGCCGGCTGGCTGGACCTGCATACGCGAACGGAGCTGATCATCGGAAAACATCTTGTTTCCGATGATCTCGACCTTCACCAGCTTGTGACGCGGACCCGAATCCACAATGTAGATGACCCGCAACGCATTCTCATCCGGGCCTGAGCGCTTCTGAAGTGTCACTTTCGCGTCGAAGTATCCCCGCGTCTGCATGAAATTCAGCAAATTGCGCCGGCCCTCATTGAGCAGGTCGTCGTCAAGCGCATTCTCCTCGTAAACCGGAACATTCCTTTTGAGGACGCTATGGCTGATCTTGAACCCCTCAGTCACGATTTCTACCTGCGGCCCCGGGTTAACGTCGAAGATGTAATCGACCGCGTTGGCCTCCGGGCGATAGGACTTACCAAAGAGCGCTACCTGGGCAAGCAGCCGATTCTGCTTCTCGTAGCGTTTGCGCAACCTGTCGAGTGCGCGGGTGATACGCTGCGCGGTGACCAAGTCGTCAGGGTGAATTTTAGCGATATCCTCGATTTGCGCAATTGAATAGCCGGGATTGCCATTTACCGCTATGGTCCCAACGTGCGCCTGCGGCCCAGGGCTGATTCGGAACACAATATCTATTTGCTGAGTCTCCGGGTGCTTCACTTCTGCTTCGTTGATCGTTGATTGGTAATATCCGTTCTCCTGCATGAGCTGATAGATTTTCTGAACCGCGCGGCTAATCTTCTCGCGCGTGTACAGTTCGCCAAGCTGAAGCTTGGTCGCGCTTTCCACCTGGTTGGCGGCAGGGTGCGCCGGCGTTCCTTCTACGGTAATTTCGCCAATAAAGTAATTCGTGCTAGTTACAAAATGAAGCGCCACATTGCCGCTTACAGTACTCTCAGCTTCCACTCGAAGATCGCCAAAACGGCCAGTATCATGAAGTGCCCGAATGCTCTCCCGAATGCGCTCGCGATCAAGCGGCTCGCGGACCTTCTGTGCGATCAGCGCCTGTAGCCGCGGCCACTCACTTTTGGGAATGTCGGGAAAATCTATGCTTTCCACCGTGCGCCCCTGATACGAAGCGATTGCACCCAAAACAGGTGCGGTCTGGTTTTCATTCTGGGGCGGGTTTTCCTGAGTTGGGGCGGCGTCCTGTGCGGTTTGTTGCGAGCTTTTCTCTCCAGGAGGAGATCCCGCCCCCATAGCTGCAGCCGTGAACGCCAATCCGGCGATAGTTGTGCGCAATGCTCCCCTTAGAAGCAAACCGGTTCCTCAACGCGGATTTCGGCGGTTAACTGGTTCGATGAACCCGTATCCGGCAATGTTGTATTCGGCTGCAAATGGAACGGAACCTATAATAAAGGTTTGCGTGGTAGAAACTGGTGACCTCTTTGGAACTTGAAGAGCGATATTCGCGGCAGGTGTTGTTCCCGGGAATCGGTGCCGGGGGACAGCGCAAGCTAATTGAAGCGCGCGTAGTGATGGTGGGATGCGGTGCTACTGGCTCGGCGCTCGCTTCCCTACTGGCGCGCGCAGGCACTGGCACAATCCGTATTGTCGATCGCGATTACGTCGAGCCTAGCAATTTGCAGCGGCAGTCATTATTTGACGAAAACGATGCAGCCGAATCGCTTCCCAAAGCGGTTGCCGCCGCCAGGAAAATTGCGTCGTTCAATTCGCAGATCGTCGTGGAACCGCAAGTTGCCGATCTGGTTCCATCGAATATCGAATCGCTGCTGGCGGGGGTTGATCTCATCTTAGACGGCACCGACAATTTTGAAACTCGCTATCTGATCAACGATTATGCGGTGAAATTTTCCCTGCCTTGGATCTACACCGCCGCCGTGGGCAGCTATTGCGCGACGTTAAACATCCTCCCGGGCAAGACAGCGTGTCTGGCGTGCATTTTCCCGGATTCACCGAGCGGAGCACTGGAAACTTGCGAAACCGGCGGCATTTTGAATTCCGTAGTGAATCTCGCCGCTTCGCTGGCCGCTACTGAAACGCTCAAGCTCCTGACCGGTGCAAGCGATCAGCTGCGGCGGACGCTGCTCTCCTTTGACCTCTGGCGAAACGAGCGTGCCGAGATCGTGGCTGACCATCCTCGTCCCGATTGTCGGGTTTGCAGCCAGCGCGAGTTTCTTCACCTGGCTGGTGAAGGTCGCCCTCACATCACGCTCTGTGGTAGGAACTCGGTGCAAATTCATGAGCGGCGCCGCCCATTGGATCTAGCTCAAATGACCGAACGCCTGAAGCCGCATGGCACGGTGCGCCACAATGATTTCGTGCTCAAGTTCTGGCTGGAGCCGTATGAAATGACATTATTTCCCGATGGACGGGCCATTATTAAAGGCACAACCGACACAGCCGTCGCCCGTAGTCTTTATGCCCGGTATGTGGGGAGTTAGGCTTATGGCGGGATGCATCCCGCCATGTCGCTATGGAATCTTAAATATCGTTCTCTGGAGGAGTTCCATGCGTCGACTACTGATTGCTTTCTCCCTTCTGGCGCTGTGCGGACTCGCTTCCGCGCAGGTTACAGTCATCTCCGGGTATGCCAGCAACTGGGCCCCGGGCTACAGCGTCTACCAAACGCCAGGAGCCTACGCCGCTCCCTTCGTGCCGCTGGTGACCACTCCTTCGGCGTCGATCGAAACCGGGATGCCGACGCAGATTGGTGCAAGCAATGCCACTGCCGGAAATGTGGCTGGAGCTACAAATTCCACGATCTCGATCGTGGCACCGAGCATGTCAGCGGTGCCCGGAGTGCAATCTGCCCAGGAAGTGGCTCCGCGGCCGGAATCTGAACCGAGTACTCAAAGCGCGACTCCGTCCTCTACCTCAGGCTTCGAATTCGGCGCAGCTTCCTTCGAAGGGAGCCTGGGTGCATCTCAATTGCCCGCCTCTCGCCCGCAACAGCGGCCGGCGCGAACTATCACAAATGACGATATCGCTCGCTTGAACCAGCAGAACGGAACCGTTCAATTCAGAGGCAAGACGGAGAAGATCGAGTAATCGTGGTGCAGTATCAGCGCTGGGCCAGACTCTCCAGCGTGTCAAAGAAACCGGGATAGGAAATTACCGCTGCGTCCGCACGAGAGATTTTTGTTTCGCCTTCTGCGCGCAGCGCCGCTACTGCGAACGCCATCGCGATTCGGTGATCTCCGAAAGAGTCGACCTCGGCTCCGTGCAATTTTTGGGCACCGAGAATTTTCAAGCCGTCCTCACGCTCTTCCACCTGCGCTCCCATTGCGCGCAAATTGTTAGCAAGCGAAGCAATTCGGTCCGATTCCTTGACGCGCAACTCGTGTGCATCGCGGATTTCAATCCCATTCGCCGTGTAGGGTGCAATCGCCGCCAGCACCGGGATTTCGTCAATCAATGCAGCGGTATCGGCCCCGGCAATTGTTGCGCCGTTGAGCGCACCACCGTGAACCTGTACTGTGCCTCGAAGCTCGCCGTATTGTTCTTCCAACTGTGTGACCGAAATTCCAACTCCCATCGAAATTAGAGTGTCCAGCATGCGCGCTCGTGTGGGATTAAGAAGCAAGCCGCCAATCACAACCTGAGATCCGGGAAACAGCGCTGCCGCGCAAAGGAAAAATGCCGCGCTAGAAATGTCACTGGGAATATCAGCCTCGATTGCGCGTAGCTTCTGGCCTCCCTCAATGCGAATTTCGTTTCCCTGGCGCTTCACCTCAGCGCCGAAAGCCGCAAGCGCCTGCTCGCCGTGATCGCGCGTGCACACGGGTTCGGAGACAATCGTCTCGCCTTCGGCGAACAACCCGGCAAAAAGGACCGCTGACTTTACCTGCGCGCTGGGCACCGGCATTTTGTAATCGATGGCCTTCAGCCGCCCACCTGTGATTCGCAAGGGCGGTCGGGCCCCATCCCTTGCTTCCAGTTTCGCTCCCATTGCCGTGAGCGGAGTCATCACCCGCGCCATCGGGCGCCTCGAGAGCGATTCATCACCGATGAGCTCACTGGTAAACTCCTGCCCGGCGAGAATCCCGCTCAGCATACGCATCGTCGAGCCAGAATTGCCACAGTCGAGCGGCGATACGGACGCCGATAAACGCGGGCCAAACCCGTGAATCGTAACCCTCGAACCGTCACGTTCCCATTTCACACCGAGCACTCGAAGGCAAGCCAGAGTGCTGGCGCAATCCGCGCCCGTAGAAAAATTCTCCAGCCGCGTGGTTCCATCCGCGATGGCCGCCAGCATCGCATACCGATGCGAGATGGATTTATCCCCCGGCAGGGTCAACTGCCCGGCAATATTCCGGGCAGGACGAACGATCACACTGGAGGATGGTCCCATAGTTGAGTTTTGATTGTAAAAGCAGGCGAGTCCGTGTGGCGAGTAACGGTGGGGACCAACTGGATTTACGCCAGCGCCTGAGCCTCAGCAGTCGCTTCCTTCAGAATCTCCGGTGGAACTTCTTTGATTGTGACTTGAAACTCAAACATTGGAGTCTCGCTTCCCCGCCCCCAGCGATTCACTTCCCAGTGCGCGCGGATAAACTTGATCTCGGGGAGTGCCGTCAGATCAAGCAGCAGAGGATGTGGCCCGCGATAGAATTTTTGCGGAAATGTCGCCCGCGGCTTGGGCCCCCAGGTTGCGCCATCGGCAGAGCTATAGATGGATAGATCGAGCGATTCCTGCTCAACGATGTTAGTGATCTCCAGATTCAGAAGAAAGACTCGATTGGCGGCGCCGCTCACTTCGACCGCAGCGCTGTCGCCTTTTGCATCGACTACGGTTCTTGGGGGGACCAGAAATGTATCCACCATGACGAGAGAATTGTAGCAAACACAGGATAGTCGCGATTAAGCCAGCGAATCCAGGAACTGCCGGAGTATCTTGCCTACCTGTTCCGGCTGCTCCCAGGGCGAGAAATGCCCGGCTCGCGGCACGATCTTCATCTCGCTCCCGGCGATGTTGCTATGCATGAGCTCGGCTTCCGGGGGCCCAGTCAAAATGTCCTCGTCGCCGGTGAGCACCAGCGTGGGTACGTTGATAGTTTTGAGAGTCGTCACCGAATCCGGGCGCTCCGCCATGCCTCGTTGCACCTGCGCAACATCTTCGGGAGACATCTTTCGCATCATGCCGAGCGCGCCGTCCACCAAGTCAGGTCGAGTCTCTCGCGTGGTCTTCCCCAGTAAGCGGGGAATCATGCTCTCGAAAAACGGCTCTGTGCCGCGCTCCAGCACATCATTCGCAGCCTGCAGGCGGCTAGCTTTGCCTTCGGGAGTGTCGGCTGGAGCCTTTGTATTGCACAGCACTACAGCGGCTATTCGCCCGCGAAAGCGCCGCCAGAACTCGAAGAAGATGTAGCCTCCGATGGAAACTCCCACAAATGGCATGCGGCCGGCGTCAGCATGGTCGAGAATGCGGGCAATATCCTCGGCGTGTTTTTCCATTAGCGCAGGACCATCGCCCACGCCGGATTCACCATGGCCGCGCAGATCAGGAAGGATCAGCCGGTAGCGCGAGACCAGCGTCTGCGAGACCGGGCGCCAGAACTCATGATTGGCGGGAAACGGATGAAGCAGAACAACCGGAGGGCCGCTGCCCAAGATTTCGTAGAAAATTTCCGCGTCACCGCTGGTGATCCGCTCCATGCTAAAATTACCGGACCGAGATTACCGGGCTCTAGACTACCGGGAGCACTCTTTTATGTGGTCGTAACCTGCTGGCCAGCCGGCGCCGTGAGCGACTCTGGCTCTTTCGGCATCACAATCCACGCGACGATATACGCACACAGACTTACGGTAGGAGGCATTAGGGCAACGATCAGCTACATCACGCGCACCACAATCACGTCGATATCGAAATATTCGGCGACGCCAGCGCAAACGCCGGCAATTTTTCGGCCGGTGCGCGGACGCACCAGTCGCTTGCGCGCGGTCACTGCGCCTACGCGCTTTCCACAATACGCGCACAGATTCGCGTCATCCTGAATCACCTTGCCGCAATAGTTGCAATACATAATGCCCTCCTGCAAAGCTTCGGGCGTAGCTCAAGCTTTGCGCCTACGCTTCTAATTTAGGATACGTCTCAGGCGCCCCAAATGTTCGCTCCTACTCTCGATAAGCCTCTTTCATCCGTTTGCGCGCAATCTCAGCCGGAGGGGTGCTGCTGTTCTCTGCAATCACCGCCTGGTATTTTGCGACCGCCAGATTGCGCTTCTGCAGCAAGTCGTACATCTCTCCGGCGCCCAGATTGGCCTTTTGCAGCACTTCCGGATCCGGCTGGGCCACCTGACTCACCTGATCATAGGCTGCCGCCGCTCCGGAGTAATCCTTCTCGGCGCGCAGCAAATCGCCCAAGCTGAGCGCGGCAATTTCATAGTGCAGGCCGGGGTAGTGGCCTTCGCGTCCGGCTTGCCAGATATTACGGTACACGGCCGCGGCTTCCTGATCCTTTCCTGCCGCGCGCAGCAGGTTGCCCTCTTCCAGCGCCATGAGGACATCTTGGCGATAGCTGCTGAGCAGCTCACGAGCAATGGGCAGTGCCTCATCGTAACGATGTTCGCGCCGAAGAAACAACGTGAGCAGAACCTTGGCATCAACGCTGGTCTCTCCACCGCCGGCGGCACACTCTTGAAGATATTTGATTCCTTTTTCTTTATTTCCGCTCAGGCCGACAATCGAGGCGCCCACTTTCACTCCCCATGGCAAACTGCCTATGACGTAATTGTGTGCGCCGACGATCAGCTTGGCTTGCACATCGTTGGGAGCCAGCTCCAACACGCGTTCGTGGTCATGCCGCGCTCCCACGGCATTTCGCAGCGCGGAGAACCAGGCGTGCTCAATCAGCGCCGTATAAGTTGCGAATTGTGCGCGCGTTACTCCCCGGGCATAGAGCGCGTCGATGTTTTTCGAATTTGCGCTGAGCCGCTTTTCTTCCAGCTTCAGCGCGCGATCTACAAGCTGTTTGATCCGCTGCTGCGCTTTCGGATCCGCCGTGTGATGCGGCGCTTGAATAAAGCTGTCATTGGCATACTCGCCGGTATTCAGCGCCCCCATGCGGTAGAGCTCGCGAAAAAGAACCGCGGTCAGCAGATGGTTCACAGCAAAGGGGTCGTCGGGATGCCTCTGCAAAACCTGATCGAACTCCTGCACGGCGCGATCGTAATCAAGATTGTAGAAATGATTGAACGCGGTGAGATTCAGTGGATCGTTGGGCCGATAAGAGAGCGTGTCTGCTTCGTGGGCCGTCTGTGCGCGTAATGACGCCACCGCCCCCAGCGTTAAAAATGCGCATACGGGCACTACCAACCGGGCTAAGAAGCGGGGGAGCAACTTGCGTCTTTGATCTCGAAGGTCTACTGAACCTTAGTTTACCTGAATACCTGCCGGCCGCAGGAACCCAGAAGGTCAAGGTGCTCACAGTTCGCTGGACCCTATAATCGGCTCAGCGTATCTTTCCCAATCTAAGGGGTAAATCTTGCCGGGGGTTCTGCCTTAAAGCGCGGCTCGATTGAGTGAAGAAACGAAATTTCAATGACTTAGCGTGCGGCATCTTTGGCCACTAGCTTGCGGTGTAAAAGCAGAGAGGTAGCGGTATATGTCAGAGGTCATGCACAACACGCAGCGCGAGTTCTGGCGCCCACCAGTTCCCCAGCAGAGTGCCGCCGACGCCGCCTGTGAGCGTTGTGGCACCGAATTTATGGTCGGCGCGCGTTTTTGCCATGTTTGCGGGACCGCCCGCCAAGGGCAGGCTGCAATAACCTCAGCACGAAACTGGACCCGCTATCTGGAGTTCCATAATATCCAGCAGGGTCTTGGCCTCTCCACGGCGTCGCTCATTGCATTCCTCATCGGGGCGTTGTGCATTCTGTTCACCCTCGCCACGAACTGGATTTATAGCGAGCGCACGGTTCTTGAATGGCAAGCGGTTCAGGCGTTCCGCATTCAGGCTCTGTTAGGAGCAATTGCGGCTTTTCTTGCCGGCATCCTGCTCAGGAAAAGGCCCGAAGCAAAGAATCAGCCGTAACAGGTTCTCTCTTCCTCATTCATCCGATACACCTCGAGCTCTTAGATGGGCTTGAGGTGTGCCTAGATCCGCGATCAGTTCACCGGCTCAGGATCGGCTATCACCACCCGCCGCTGTTGATACATTCGGTAAAGATGGTGAACCGGTCCCGTCCCGCGTCCGAGCGGATGTGCATTAACGATAGCCGCAGTGATGTAGGCCTTCGCCAGCAGGACAGCCTCCGGCAGCCCTCGCCCTTGTGCCAGGTGGCAGGCAATTGCGGTGGCAAACGCGCACCCGGTGCCGTGGGTTGAGTTGGAACGCTGGCGGTCGGACTTGAAAATCTCCTGTTCCACGCTGCGGCGCGTTTTGAAGCTCAGCAGATCGATGGCTTTTTCCAGATGTCCGCCAGTGACCACCACTGCCACTGCGCCCATCTGATGTAGCTTGTTCGCCGCCGCCCGCATTTGGTTAGGATTTGTGACCGCCAAGCCGGTCAGCGCGGAAGCTTCATCCACATTAGGCGTGACCACCGTCGCCAGGGGCAGCAGTCTCTCGACCATAATCCGGGCGCCACTTTGGTCGATCAACGCGGCGCCCGAAGTTGCTTTGAGAATCGGGTCAAGCACTACGTTTTCCAGCTTTTTCCTCCCCAAAAAATCCGCCACCGCTCGCGTGACTTTCGCTGATCCCAGCATTCCGATGCGAACCGAAGCGATCTCGAGATCTGCGGATAGTTCCGTCAGGGTCTCAGCAACGAACTCTGCGCTCACCGCCTCCACCCGCCGAACACCCGCCGTCGATTGCACCGTCAGCGCAGTGATGCACGCCACCCCATAGCAGCCGTGTGCAGCTATCGTTTTTATGTCGGCGGTGACGCCGGCCCCGGATGATGGGTCGAACCCGGCGATAGTAAGAACCACAGGCGGCGCTTGAGCCATAAGCGCAATCTATCGGAAACCTGGCCGGTTGCAAACCACCTTGGGACGCTGAGGAAGTAACCTCTTCCGAAGTGACGGGCTGGCCTCGTCAAGACAGCGCTTTCAATGGGCTTTCGTGGAAATTGTCTCCCTCGAAACCGGTTCGTGAGGCTGGTAAGGTTACCGCAACCGCGCTGGTCCGCAACTTACACAAAACAAAGCCATGTAATAATTTCAACGGCTCTCAAGCTGCAAGTATTTATCTTTTAGTAAACAGTTAAGCCTCCAACGACTCAGTAACATACATCAGCTTACTCAACGCAAACAGTAGGTTACGTAAGCTATCCATTACCATCTGATTATCTTGCTACAGTAAATTTCGCATTGACAGTCTTGATCCCCCCCGGTAGCATCTCCCAATCCTTGGCGACTGGGTAGGGAGGGTGACTTTGGAGATGCGAGGTGCCTGAATGTGCAGACGAATTGCTCGTGGACTGGCGATTGTCTTATCGATCGTCAGCCTGGGAGCGGCTCAGAAGCCAGCCAGCTCGGAGTCGGCTACAAACCGAAGTAACGTAACCCAGGCCTCAAAGGAAGCGCGCTACAAAGCGCGGAGGGCGAGGCCCTACCAGGTTGGGACCGCCTCCTGGTACGGAGACTATTTCCAAGGCAAGCCGACCGCCAGCGGCGAGCCTTATAACATGTACGACCTGACCGCCGCCCACCCAACTCTGCCCCTGGGCAGCTTCGTGCGGGTCACCAATCTGCGCAACGGGCGCTCGGTCGTAGTCAAAGTCAATGACCGAGGCCCCATCGTTCCGGGCCGAATCATAGACGTTTCTTACAGCACCGCTCGCGTGCTCCAGTTCAAGGCGCAGGGTTTGCAACGGGTCCGTCTGGATCTGGTTCAACCGAAGATGGCCCAACCGCAAACCATGGCGATGCTGCGGCCCATGGCGTTTTAGCCATAGCTCCGCAGCCGCAAATCTTTTAAACTCCCCTTGATGCGTGGACGACTGATAAACGATCGTCCGACAGACGATCGTCTAATTAACGACGCGCGGCAGCATCTGATCGTCGCTCTCGACGTGTCCTCCGCGGCTGCCGCCAGGAAGATTGTGGCGGCTGTGGGCGACTCCGCTTCCACCTACAAAGTCGGCGTGCAGCTCTACACCGCCGAAGGCCCGCAAATCGTGCGCCAACTGGTGACTTCGGGCCGGCGCATCTTTCTCGACCTGAAAAACCATGACATCCCCAACACCGTTGCTTCGGCAATTCGCGAAGCCGCTAAGCTCGGCGTCAGCATGTTGACCGTCCACGCCTCAGGCGGAAGCAAAATGCTGCGCGCAGCAGTAGACGCCGCAGCAAGCGTCAATCCTGAGCTGATGGTGCTCGGTGTCACCGTGCTAACCAGCATGGATGAAAACGATCTGGAAGAAACCGGGGCGCGCCGCAAAGTTTTGGATCAGGTGCTACGGCTGGCAGAACTGGCGATCCGCAGCGGATGCCAGGGCATTGTGACCTCCGCCCGCGAAACCGCTCACGTGCGAAGCCGCCTGGGCCACAAGTTCGCGATCGTAAATCCCGGAATCAGGCCTGCGGGCGCCGATCGCGGAGATCAGAGCCGCGTCGTCACTCCCGCAGAGGCAATCGCCGCCGGCGCAACGCACATCGTAGTCGGAAGACCGATTACCGAAGCAGCGAATCCCGCCGCCGAAGTGGAAAAAATTCTGCAGGAGATGAGCGCCGTCGGCGCCGCGCACTGAAATTCCGCGGCGGAGATTAAGAGCACATCGATCTCCGGATCGTGGTGGGGAAACAGGCGGGGCCATCGTAAAGTGACTAGCAGCGCAACATGCCGAAGATAGCGTGATGTGAGGCAAGCCCCTGGATCGGTCAAGGTTTCACCCTCGACTGTCGTGCTGGGAGAACTATAACCAGGGATCGAGAACTGTTCAGTAAACCCGCCTGAAGATCCAAATTTAGTAAAAGCCCGCCGACGATCCGACCCACTCCATGTTTCTGTTATGATCCACGCCCATCATAAGTCCGCGGCCCATGCGGATGATGGTGATCACGGGGGTGAGTGCGTCTAGCCAAATGTACATGATGCGTACCTCAGCCTTGGTTGCGCCGAAAGGTGTCTCGATCACCGGCTCGAAATGCATTTTCTCCTGCAGGATGTATTGCGATCTGCTCTGCGGCGGAATTGCGTCAAGGTCTTCTTTCTTCGGGTTAATGTTTACTCCCAAGCCGGCAAACGAGAACAAGGGTTTGAGAATGTAGTGGTCGAGATCGGCGGGCGCATGTTCGATGCGGTCCAGGAACCAGCTCTTCGGCACGCATTCGTGCTGAAGGTACGGGAGAGAGAATTTGCTCATGCGGAAGTACCAGTTGGGATGGCCCGCCCATTCGACGTCCAGGTCACCCGTAAAGCGGAAATCCAATTGAAGATTTTTTCGCACCAGTTCATCCACAATGGCACGGTTGTAAATCCGCCGGATGGGAATTCTGCGGCCGTTGCTTTCGTAGAAGAGCTGGTTATGAGTCTGCCTGATGTCGGTTATGGAGATGGTCTTGATCCCTAATAATTTTTCGGTGAGCAGAAAATCCGGCAATGTCTTCTGATGCAGCGGATCAATTTCCATCAGGATGACGTTTTCCGGATCGTGATCACCGACAATCGCGCGCCGTAGAAGATGTGTATAGGACTCCCAATCCAAACCGCTCATTAGATAGTGCAAATTGGCGTCCAGCCCGAAGACTTCCGCGTAAGACTGCGTCAAAACCGGTTGATACGCGTAAAGGGAAGGAAAGCCCTGCAGTTCAACCAGCTTGGGCTGAAGCTGGCCTGCCGCATCATGTACCAAGCCAAAGTCGACTTGGATGAACATGGGATGCAAGGTCTCGTTAGGGACGTTAAATTCAGACGGAATTGCGGCGGAGGAAGCCTGCCGATATTCGGGGGTCTCGAGCTGATGAATCAATTCTTTCCCGCACTGCGCCATCCGATCGAGCAGAGACTTTGGAAAGAAGCAAGGTGTCTCGCAGATGCGAAATTGCACCGGAGTGCCGCAGCGCTCTGCCATAAGCTGCAAGAGCCGCCGGTATTTTTCTGGCGTGAAGTTTGCGTTGAACTGCTGGCGAAGGGAGGGAATCATGATTTCTGTGGCGCGGGCGCCCCGTCCGCGAGAGATATTGCGAGTGGATCAGCCTTCCTTCCAGAAGGGTAAATTGGCTTCACCACATTCCACTGACGCTGTCGCGCCATCCGGGCTAACGAAGGCCTTAGTCTTGCGGCAATTTGGGCATTCACGTCCTTTTCGGTGAATCAGCCCGCTGACGACAAAGACCTTCAGGCAGGCTGGACAAGCAAGGGCGATGTTGTTGCCCTGCCAATCCTCTAGAAGCCCGAGATGATCTCGATCAAGCTCTCTGCGAAAAGGCATATTAGGCCTCAGGGCTCGATCAGAAATTTCCCATGTTTCATAATCTGCTCATCATCCACCCAAATGTCGAATTTCCGGCCAACCACATCAATGTGCGTCGATGAATACCATTGCGCACCTGTGTGCGCCCCATAGGGATTCCCGAACGCAATGTGCACACCGGGATATTTCTCATCCTGCAAAATCTGTCCAATCACGTCTTTCAATTCGATGTTCGTGCCAATGGCAAATTCGCCCACGCGATCGCTATTTTCATCGGTGTGCGTGTAACGCCAGAAATCATCTTCTAATTTCCGATTGGCGGAATGCGCTTCGGTTAGACGATTGTTCTTGATCCTAATGGTGAGCGGATTCGGAGCAAGGTCCCCAAATTTCGCGCAAAGCCAATCGCCGACCACGCCGTCGATCACAAACGTCCCATTCACTTCGCCGGGAGTCGTGAACACTTCGCCCCCGGGAAGATTCCCCCACTTTTCCGGACTAATAATTCCGCTCGTCTTGATCCAGCGGTACGCGGGATTCAGCTCCGCCGTCAAATCCGTGCCTGCCGCGGTTTTCGCACGAATACGGGAAGCCCGCCGGACCATCTCGACTACTTTCTGACTAATCCGGTCCACTTTCAGAAAATCCGCGCGCATGCCTTCCAGCATGATTTGGCGATTGATGTTAACCATGTGTGCATGCCGGATATGGCGACGATTTACAATATCTGTCATCTGCATGCGGGAACGCAGTTCGTTAGCCTGCGCTTGCACCGCAAAGATGGAGACCTGGCTGGTCTCGAGATCATCCGCGATCTCCTGCGGCAGATCGGTCAGCGGACGCGGGGCCAACTCTTCCAGCACCCACGCGCGATACGTAGAGCCAAGCCGCTCGAGCTCACGCACGATGCTTGCGGCAATCTCTTTCGTCGCCTCATCCGTAATTACTGTGACCTTCTCGTTGGGCTGAATTCGGAGACACACGTTAACCGCATTGCGCGCTCCGGGAGTAAGTTCAGGATCAAACGTCAGTGTGCTGAGCTGGTGGTTGGTTTGGGTGACGGGAAGGTTCATTACCCTACTTTCCTGGCGGAAGCCACGGATTCGGTGAGGCCGGCCTCCGTCTCTGCAATCATATATTCGACAACTTTCTTCAGATCTCCAGTTTCCTGAAAAACTCGCAACTGCCGGTCGGCGCCACTGCCCGTTTCGAGAATTTGCCGCAGGTAATTCAATTCCTCACGCGAGTCCAGTTCGTCCACCACATCATCGATGAAGTCCAGATATTCGTGAATCAAATCGCGAACCGGCACTTCTTTCTGCTTGCCGAAGTCGATCAGCTTACCATCCAATCCGTAGCGCGCAGCGCGCCACTTGTTCTCCATAATGAGGGCGCGCCGGTAAAGACGAAAGCCTTGGTTCGCCGCATACAGCTTGTAGAGCTTGGCAATCGTCGCCTGGATGAGCGCCGCCAAGGCAATCGTTTCATCCACACGCATGGGAATATCGCATATGCGAAATTCGAGCGTATCGAAGAAAGGATGCGGGCGGATATCCCACCAGATTTTCTTCGCGTTATCGATGCACTTGGTTTTGATTAAAAGCTTGATGAAGCTGTCGTACTCGCCCCAACTGGGAAAATAATCTGGAATGTTAGTGCGGGGAAATTTGTCGAATACTTTGCAGCGATAGGACTTCAGCCCGGTGTTCATTCCGAGCCAAAACGGCGAATTGGTTGAAAGCGCCAGGATGTGCGGCAAAAAATAACGCGCATGGTTCATTAGCTGGATCGCCGTCTCACGGTCTTCCACGCCAATATGCACGTGCAAGCCAAAAATTAAATTAGCCCGCGCGACAAGCTGCATATCTTCGACGATATTCTTGTATCGTTCGCCGGGTGTGATCTCCTGCATGCGCCAGTCGGCGAAGGGATGTGTGGCCGCAGAGCACAACCTCAAGCCATTCTCCTTGGCGAGCGCGACCATGTCGCGACGCAGCTTTTTGACCTCTTGTTTGGCATCTTTGATGTTGTTGCAAACTGCGGTGCCGACCTCGACCACCGAGGCGTGCATCTCCGACTTAACCTTCTCTTGAAGGATCAGCTTGCCCTTCTCAATAATTTCGGCATGAATATGCGAGCGCAGGTCGAATGTAACGGGGTCGACTGTCTGATATTCCTCTTCAATCCCGATGGTGAAGGTGGGAAGCATGTACCGCTAAGTCGCCTTAGTATAGCAATGTAGCGATGATGTAGGGCAGGCGCCGATAGTGTTGATCATTTCATAAACCGCAAAGGCCACGAAGGTACACGAAGGGGGATTTCAAACGACTCCTTCGTGCTCCTTCGTGTCCTTCGTGGTCAAAACGACGCGTTTACGCAAGTTGAGCCAATCAAGCTCTGGCTTTCTTCTTTCTAGGTGTCTTGATCGCCAGAGTCGTAATAGATTCCCCTGCCAGGAACGCCGCCCACCGCAACTCCTTCGCCGGATTCTCATCGCTAAGAGCCTTCTGTATGGCAAGCTCCGCAACGGCGTTCACCACCCATTCAAAGTTCTCCTGGCCCACGGAGTTCACATCTGCATCCGGCGCTGGATTCATGAAATCGATGGCGTACGGCACTCCACCTTCCACTGCAAATTCGACGGTGTTCAAGTCATAGCCGAGAGCCTGGCAAACAGTCTGCGCATCGCGCACCATCCGTTCATGCAATTTCGACGAGGATGGCGGCGGATTTCCCTTCACATACCTCTCGTGATACGGCGCCTTCGGGTCATAACGCATGATATGTACCTTCTCCTGCCCTACCACATAACAGCGGTAGTACTCTTCAAACTCAACTCCATGCTGGAGCGTCATGCATAAGTCGCCGGTCTGGTTGTAATAATGAAAAAACTCCTCTGGCGAGTGGACCTTGTAGACGTGCTTCCAGCCGCCTCCGGAGTACGGTTTCAGAAAGGCGGGAAATCCAACGTAGGAAAAAATCTCCTCCCAGTTCAGCGGATATATTAAGTTCCGCATCGAGCGATCGGTAGTGTCCGGAGGATGTTGATTGTGCGGCAGCAACACTGTCGGGGGGATTGCTACACCCAACTTGCTCGCCAGAGCGTAGTTGAAGAACTTGTCGTCGGCGGTCCACCAAAACGGATTATTGATGACAATCGTTCCCGTCAGCGCGGCGTTTTTAAGAAAAGCTCGATAAAAGGGAATGTCTTGGGAAATGCGATCAATAATGACGCGGTATCCACTGGCATCGGCCATCTTCACTCCGCCCAGTTTGACGAACTCCGCAGTCACCTCGGTCACCTTCATGCTGTTGATCTTCTCGACCAGCGCAGGCGGAAACGTATTTTCCATACCAAAAATGATTCCAATTTTTTTCACGCTCACAAGCGACTCCTTCTGTGAACCTTAAAGAAAGTATTTCCCAGCCATCTTCTGCCACCAAGGCCAATCGTGACCGGTGTGGTCTCCCCAAACATCGAGCCAGTGCGGGATGCCTTTACTTTTCATAATTGCGGATAATTTCACGTTCTGGTCCAGGCACATATCCCATTCGCCCGTGGCCAGCACGATCTTCATCTGCTGATAGCGGCTCAAAAACCATTCATCGGCCATGTTCGGCAAAAAATCCGGAGGGCAGTTGAAGTAACAATCATCGTCGTAATAGCCATCGAGGAACTGATGAATATCATAGGCCGCGCCCATGCTGACGCAATGCGTAACCAAGTCAGGATGTTTGAGCGAGAAATTCACCGCGTGATATCCGCCAAAACTGCATCCGGTCAGCACCAATTGCGATGATGAAGTTTTACTGTGTAGAAACGGCAGCAGCTCGTGCAGCAGATACCGTTCATACTGTAAATGCCGCAATACTCGCAGCCGCGGATGCACCTGCTTGTTGTACCAGCTCTCGGCATCGACGCTGTCGACGCAAAAAACCTGCAGCTCGCCGCGATCAATCTTCGGCGAAAGGATGGCAATCACGCCTCGATCTTCGTAATCGAAAAATCTGCCTTCGGATGTTGGAAAAACCAGCAGAGGCATGCCGCCGTGTCCGAAAACCAGCAACTCCATCTCACGATTGAGTTCGCTGCTGTACCCTTTGTGGTATTCGCGATTCATTGGCGGGCAAGCCGAGTATCTTACACCGCGTTGCCCAAGATCGAAGCTGTCGATCAGGATTTCAAAGCGGAAGGGACTTGTCTTACGATGTGATTTGCACCATGCGGATGCTGACTGAAGAAGATGTCCGGCAGAAACTCGATCCGGTGCGTTTGATTGCTGCGCTCGAATCCGCGTTCCGCGACCGTTATCCTTCAACGGAAATTCCTCTGCGCACGCACATAAATCTGGACTCCGGCATTTTTCTGCTTATGCCTTGTTACGATCGTGCGCGCGATGCCCTGGGAATGAAACTCGTAACAGTGCACGAGACTCCTGCGCACCCTGAAGAGCGTCTCCAGGCGACCTACATCTTGTTTGATTCCCAAACCGCATCGCCGAAGCTGATTGTTCCCGCAAACTATCTTACGGATCTACGCACCGCCGCCACTTCAGCGGTCGCAACGAAATCCCTTGCTCGCGAAACCGCCGCCACACTAGGAATTTTCGGTACAGGTCGCCAGGCGCGGGCACATTTGCGAGTGTTGCCGCTGGTCCGCAATTTCCAGCGTGTGCTGGTTTGCGGAAGAACGCGCGCCGGAACCGAAAGCTTCCTACAAGAAGCATCCGGCGACATCGCAATCGCTGCGGCCAACGCCGCGACCGTTGCCGCCGAGTCCGATGTCATCTGCACCTGCACTACTTCGCCAGTCCCGCTCTTCGATGGAAATCTACTTCGTCCCAGCACTCATCTGAATCTGGTTGGCGCATTTCAGCCACACACGCGTGAAGTGGATACGGTCACGGTTCAACGCTCCCGGATTTTTGTGGATACTTACGACGGGTGTCTGGCTGAGGCCGGCGATCTGCTAATTCCAATGAAGGAGGGCACCATCACCCGTGATCACATCACCGCAGATTTGCATGAATTGGCCGCCACCAAAAAGTCGGGTCGCACCGTCGCCGATCAGGTCACTCTCTTCAAAAGTGTGGGCTGCGCTCTGGAAGATCTAGTGGCCGCCGAACTTTTGCTTTAGGGCAGAGGCTCACGGCGTTCAGTGCCGAGGAGCGACTCCTTCGCTGACACCGTATGAATCCAGAACATCGCGCAGGGTCACAACGCCTTCCAGCTTGTGTACATCCGCACGGCTCACTACTGGCAAGAAAATCATCAACACTGATGTCATGGGGGCGCGCACGATGCCAGCGAACGCCGCGCCCATACCGACTAACAGAATGCGGCCTTCGCGTGCATACAGCGCAGCTTTCGTCTGTCGTACTCCGCTGCCTCGCGCGTTGGGAAAATAGCGAAACAGCAGATATCCGATGCCCAAAGAGGCCACGACTGGGAACAGCAGACGTCGCCACGGCGCAGCTCCCGGCGGATAGAGCCGCATGCCCAGGCGTTCCGTCAGCAAGATGAACGCAACGACCGCCAAGCCTGTCAAAGCGCCGATAACCAGCGTCAAGACCAGAAATACTTGATCCTCACGTTGCCGCACTTTCTCCAAAAGATCTAACAGCGGGGTTTTCCACCAATTCCCGCTCGTCCCCCGGCCGCTCTCGCTCATCTCTCAGGAATGCCCTCACCAAGAGCATATCTCAGCGGATTTGCCGTTAGGTGACGGAGGGCAGGTCGACAGCAGCTGCTCCGCTGCGCAAGGAGTCAACTAGCCCGGACCATTTCCATAAATCTGTTTTTTCCTACCTGGTGTATCCTTTGCGCCATGAACTTTACTCTGCTGGACTGGTCGGCGATTGTCGCCTATTTAGGGATCACTCTTTTCCTGGGATTGTATTTCCGAAGTCGCTCGGGAAAGAGCGTGGATGACTACTTCGTTTCGGGACGCAGTGTCTCGTGGTGGCTGGCGGGAACATCCATGGTCGCGACTACTTTTGCGGCCGATACCCCTTTGGTGGTGACGGGTCTCGTGTACAACCAGGGCGTTGCTGGGAATTGGCTGTGGTGGTGCTTTTTGCCTTCTGGCATGATGACGGTTTTTCTATTCGCGCGTTTGTGGCGCCGTTCTGGGCTGTTGACCGATGTCCAGTTCGCAGAGATGCGCTACTCCGGCAAACCCGCTGCCTTTCTGCGCGGCTTTCGCGCCATTTACCTGGGATTGCTGATGAATTGCTTAATCCTGGGCTGGGTCACAAAGGCAATGACCAGCATCGTTGCTACGACAATGGGTATCAGCGAGACTAATGCGCTTTGGATCTGTGTCTTCTTCCTGATTCCTTTCACCGGACTCTATGTGGCTTTGGGCGGGCTCTGGGGTGTGCTGTGGACCGACCTGTTCCAGTTTGTGTTGAAGATGAGTATTGTGATTGCCGTTGCCTGGTATGCGGTGTCGGCAATCGGTGGTATCCATCCAATGCTCGACAGACTCGCAGCAATGCGCGCTGCGGCGGGACCGAACGCCAGCGATGCGACGTCGTTTTTTCCAGACTTCTCGCGGCCACTCACGTTTCAGGCTCTATGGGCGCTTCCCGTCATTACATTTGTTGTAATTCTTGGCCTGCAGTGGTGGGCATTCTGGTATCCAGGTGCGGAGCCGGGAGGCGGAGGCTATATTGCCCAGCGAATTTTCAGCGCGCGTGATGAACGCAATGGCCTGCTCTCTGTATTGTGGTTCAATATTGCGCACTATGCGATTCGCCCGTGGCCGTGGATTTTGGCTGCCCTCGCTGTGATTGTGCTCTACCCCGGCCTTGCTCATCCCGAGCCTGCGTACATGCGATTGGTGAACGATCACATGCCACATGCGCTGCGGGGAATCGTTTTCGCCGGTTTCATGGCGGCGTTTATGTCCACCATTGCCACCCAACTGAATTGGGGCGCATCGTACCTCGTTGCCGATTTCTACCGCCGCTTCATTAAGCGGGACGGCGATGAGAAACACTACGTTCTGATTTCGCGCCTGGCGACGGTGCTTTTGGTAATCGTTTCGTCCTATGTGTCCGCACAGCTCGGATCTATTGTTGCCGGATGGGAAGTTGTGCTCATCGTCGGCGCGGGTACGGGTCTTGTCTATATGTTGCGGTGGTATTGGTGGCGAATCAACGCGTGGAGTGAAATCTCTGCCATGGCGACAGCGCTGATCGTCAGCATGGCGCTACGCTGGCTTAAACCGTTCAGCGCGACCGGTCCAGTCGTTTTCGCAGAGACAGCACTAACGGTCACAGCGGCGACTACTCTCGTCTGGATTGTCGTAACCCTTGCCACCAAGCCTGAACCACAAGAAGTGCTGCTGAATTTTTATCGGACTGTGCGGCCGCATATAGGAGGATGGAAACCGATCGGACGACTCGCACCTGAGATCGTCCCCACTCGGGATTTGGGACGAAATCTTTTTTCATGGGTTCTGGGCTGCGCTATGGTCTATCTGGCGCTGTTTGGTTTAGGCCATGTTCTCCTCGGACCGGTGTGGGAGGGATTCGTTTTGCTGCTGATCTCGGCTATTTGTGCCGGCATTCTCTATTCCAGTGTTTCACGTAGTGATTGGAAAGAAGCCCCAGGTTCGGTCGGCACTCGAAAAGAAGGGGTATTGGGAGCGGCGACTGAATAAATGCCACTCCGGCCCTTCCAGATTTACTGGCTCTCTCTCGTCACAGAAAAATCGGTTCCTTCCCATCGCTGCTGGTTTTGCCAGTAGAAGGTGAACAGGACCTGTTCGCCAGGGTTAAGTTTATTCGTCGGCAGATCGGCGACATATATGCCGAGTGGATCGCGCGTATTTGTATCCTGCGTTGTGCGCCATCCATCGAAGCTCCAATGCACCATCGCCGGCGCGGGCAGCAGAAGACGGAGTTTCTTGCCCTGGGGCATCGTCCGGCATTTATTGTTGAAGCGCCATTCGAAGTGCGTGGCGCTTTGCTTTTCGACAACGTAGCGCTGCACGGTCTGTGACGGCTGGTCGAAAATCTTTCCATCGCGCAGCGACCGCCGCAGCTTGATGTATTCCGAGTGCGCCCACACCAGAGGACAAGCCGAACCCGACGGCTTTCCGAGAAACAATTCGAGCGCGGGAATATCTGCGCGATCCCATACCTGTTCCGGAATGAGGCGTCCCCCTTCGGTGGACAGCTCCATTACTCGCAACAAGTCTTCAGCCGCGTGCGGGCGTCCGGCTGCCAGTTCGTAATGCGCGCGCTCGCCTGCGAGCAGTGGCCAGGGTCTGCCGATTCCCGTGCCGTCGAAGGGTGAGCCATCTTCGTGCTCGCCATACCCGTCATCGTTGTAACGGTACCAGCACGGACCTTGCGGTAATTTCACGCGCAGCAGAGCGTCGATAACTTTGATCGTATTCAAAATTCGAGGATCATCGGGAGCGCGCAGTCCGAAGCGCACCAGCACCAGAGCGTCCGGGCTGATGACATGGGTCGCGGCCTCAGAGCTTTGCCCCGGAGCACGATTTTTGATCGGAACATAACCGTCCAGAGGAGAGGCTGCGCAATCGGTTTCCGGCGGCGCGATGCGAACGTAATATCCCTCGACGCCGATCTGCTGCGCGAGGTCGCTATCCTTCGCGTAGCACCAGCGCTCTATATTGTCATTCCAGCAATCAGCCGTCTCACGCAGGTGCGTGGCCGCTTCCTTCTCTCCGACTGCATCGCCGACATCGGCGGCTGCGAGCAGTCCGGCAATTTCGACCGCGAGCGTGAAAGGCGAATAACCGGCGTCTTCTTCCCATCGGTCCTGCTGAGTGACGGGGCCGTTTCGCACAATGAATCGGGCGGCACGCTCCACTAACTTCCACCAACGTTGCAAGTCGCCGAGCGCGTACTTGGCCTCGCGCTGCAGCATGTCAACCAGCAAGATGGGGAAAGCAGTCTCATCCATCTGCATGCCGCCCCAGTAGGGACGCCCATCAAGCCACAGATTCTGTGCCCAGTGGCCGTCCGCCTCCTGCGTGGATTCCAGATAGCGAAGCACGCGCAAGGCGTCCAACTCAGCACCAGCGGCAAGAAATCCGAGGGCTGTTTCCACCAAGTCGCGCGGCCAGACCAGATGATAGCCTCCCAGATCTTCGTCGCCTTTGTTGAATCCCCAGGGAATGGAGAGACTGGCGATTACGCCACCGAGGAAATCTTTCGACTCATGCGAACGCAATACCGCTACGCTGGGCCGATACAGGTCGCGCTCACGCGCTGGCTCATCCAGCTTTAACAACGTGTCTTGCCATTGTTTCCAATGCCAGACGTAGTGATCGCGCAAGTCCTCATACGCCTCGAGCAGGGTGGAGCGCGCCTGCTGGCCTGCTTCTGACCACATTCCGCCGAAACCAAGCGCAAGAACGAATTCGCCGCCGCAAGCAGCGAGATCGATTTCTCCGGTCAACGCAATGTTTCCGTTTTCTGCGCGCGTGTACTCCCAGGTCATTTGGTAATGCTGCGAGAGGTCCTGCCAGCCATCCGAAGTGCCCGCAAATCCCACTGACATTTTTTTCCACCCCGCGGAGCAGGCGAACGCCAGCGCCGTATCGGTGTGTTCGGCAAAGAGCATTGGAACGCCTTTGTAGTCGCCGATCCATCCAGTGTTGCCGGCGCCGCAGTTGGCAAGATGGGGGGCGAGCAGCGCGTAGAGCCGAAAATCGGCAAGCTTGCCTTCTAGCGGTTCAAAGCGAATTTTCTGCACAACAACGTTGCGGTAGGGATCGCTGAAAACTTCTTTGTAGATTTTGTATCGGCCCTGATTTTCGGTGTTGGTCAATTCGTAGACAGGCACGCCCGGCTCGAGCGACTCATTTTCGAAGCGGCAATGGCGCTTCTCTTCCGAAAAAAATCGGGCGCCGTCAGTGATGAGCAGACCCTGGTCGCGGGTGCAAGCCTGATCTACCCGTGGAAAATAGATCTCATTCAAAATTCCGTGGCTGAGCGTGAACCATACCCGGCTGTGCTGGTTGAGCGCCGTGCCCACTCCGGTTTTTGCGCTCGACGTCCAGCGCGGAGGAATGCCCGGCCACCCGGGAGCATAACGTTCGGAATTACTCAATCGAAGATGCCTTTCAAGACGGCTTCAGTTGTGCTAGCTACATGGTGTAATAAAGCCCAGATGACGAACATCGCTGCTGTAATCCCTGCAAAAGTTGTCACTATTTTCCACATGAGCTACCTGTCCGGCGTTCCTAGCTAGTCCGTTTCCGGAGACAATCCTGCAACGTTACTGTAAAATTATTCAAAGCGGAAGAGAGTTGAGGCCAACTCAGCCCCCTCGAAGCTAATTCTTATAGCGGTGTGACACAAAGCCGCGCCCACAAACATCCGTGAAGCCGGAAGCAACAGCGGCGGATTAGTTTGTGAAGATGGAGAACATAATGGCCAAGATTGCCAAGACAGCAGATCGCAAGAGAGTGATGGATACATCCAAGAGCACCGACTGCCCCAAGTGCGGTAAGCCGACGCGCATCGTGAAGCGCATGAAAGATCGCGAGCGTGGTGTCCCAGGCGGAATGTTTATTTCGTGCTCAGCCTGCGAATTCTTCGAGAAACTCTAACGCGACGCTGCTCAAAAATGCCCAGTATGATTGTTACCAGACGAGTTTGATCCCGTTGTAGAGGCTGAATTTCTCGTCGCACGTCACAATAGGAATCCTTTCGTGCATGGCCTGGGCAATGATTTGGCGATCAAAGGGATCGCTGTGGTGAAGCGGCAGGTCGAACAGATGGAAGGCGTGCCCTGCGGTGTACGGGAGTATACGAATGTCCAGATCCTCAACGGCCTGGCGCGCAAGAGCGGCTGAGACTTTCAGCTTCCCCAGTGCTGTTTTGATCGCGATCTCGGAAAGAGAAACTGCGCTCAGCTCGAGAATATTTTCCGGGTTCTCTAAAGCGGCGATCGCACGCTTGCTGAGCCGTTCTGGCGATTCCACGGCGTAAATCAGAATTACAGTGTCCAGAAGCAGGCGCACTTCAATCCTGCCCGGCCAGAAAAGCTTCCACCTCTTCGTCGGTCATCGGCTTCCACCAATTCGGATCGAGGACCTGAATCTTGCCCTTGAGGGTTCCGAGCACCCTCTTTTTGCGAGTTGGCTTCTTCGTGCGCACTATGTCCACCACCGGCACCCCCCGGCGGCAGATGGTTACGGGTTCTCCATCCTCCACTGCCTTAATCAATTCCGGAAGTTTGTTTTTAGCGTCCGCAACGCTTACTTGCATAATCTAGATAATAGCCATCTCAGATAGCCATGTCAAGCGTAATGAGTCGGTAGGAAGCGCGGCGTCTTTGGGTGGATAGATTCCGGCGAACTCAAATAGTGTTCTTAAATCGCGCCATTCGCCATTCAGAGCGCCGTCATAACGCGCTCTGCTTTTTTCAACTCGCGTTGTTGGCGGAAGAAACGGCAGAGGAAGACAGATCGGGCGAGGCCTGTCTGGCGGGCGAGGGCGCCCGCCCCACACTGGGCTCCTTCGCCTTAAGCTCAGGAGAGGCCCGCGCCGCACTGGAGCCGAGTTCTTTCGAGAAGTCAGCCTGGACCAAGCTTCGTCATCAAGACGTGCGGCGCGAGTTGGCGGATTAATCAACACCTCATCACTGCTCGCAAGCTAGTGCGGCAATGCGTTCGCTTGATTCAGCAATGCTTGGCCTTGCCCAATGAGCGATTGAGCTTGTGCGTCACTAAAGGTCTGGCCGTTAAATTCGGCGCCATCCAGTAGACTAATCATCTGAGCAGCGAGTGTATTCCGCTGCGTGGTGAGAGCCTGGATCTGCCCCTCAATAGAGTTGTAAGTCGCGTATGCGCACGCAGCCTGCGTCGCGCACGTCGCCGGCGGAGTCCCGCTAGTTGCAAAGAAGAACCAGTCCGGATCGGCGAACGGCGTGAAGGTCGGTGTGCGGAACGGGTCCGCGGTGACCATGTGGAGCGTCTTCATCCCGATATGATCCGCAAGCGCGACCATAATGTTGTTCTCGACCACACCGGTGTACGGGTTCAACCAGCTTAGCTGGCTCATCTCCCGCTCAAGGTTGCGGACGATGGGATCAGTCTGGTCGCGAATAGGTTGAGCACTCGTGCCATTGACGTACACTGTCGGCGCATCATCTGAGTGAACTGAGAAAAGGGTCGAGTCGCCGAATTGAGCGTAGACCATGCGCCGCAGGTCGGCATTGATCTCGCCCACGCGGTTGTACGTGCACGGCGTCGTCACCCCGTCGCAACCGGCAGGAGTCGGCGCATCGCCGGCGAAGTGGTCGCCTTCGTCAACGGTGAACACGAACAACGTGTTGCTCTTGTCAATTCCATCCGCTGCAAGCCGGTCGAAGAATTTCTGGAACGCCTGATCGTAGGCTTGTAGTTGCAGCACGTAGCCAGTCTCGCCAGGACCATACGCGAAATGGATGTTGCCGGAAGTGCCGTGGCCATCATGCGCATCCGAGATGTATGCGTATGTGACCGGAATCCCAGCCTCCTGCATCTGTGCGACCCAGGACAGAGAAACTGTCGCCTCCATACCATCAAAGCCTGGGAAGCCGATATGTCCTGTCGCGTCCTGGATCACAGTGCCGTCGAGATCTGTCATCGGTCCGCTTGGCTTGATGACGGGATTGACGTACTTGGCACCGAAAAGACCGTTGAAATCACTGTAATCGCCAGGCTCGTCGGGCAGTAAGTCGGGCCGCGCGTGCGTCGATTGTGCGCAGATGCCTGAGTCCTGGGCGCAATGCACGCCGATGCCGACAAAATCTGCGAAGGCTTGACCAGGATTAGACGCGACCTCCATCGCCTCGGGTGAGCCGGCGCCGAACACCGTCGGAATATCAATCGCTGTGTTCTCGAGAATTGTGTTCGCTGTGGCAACTGCGCCGAAATCACACCCAGCCCGCGTAAAGGGCACCCAAGGTGCCGGAGCGATCTTGCCGTTCTCGTTGATCATCTCGGGTGTCGTATCGGTGGTGCTGCCAGCCGGGTCAAAGAGCGGCGCCGTCCAATAGGCGAACGAGACGCCGGTCCGGGTCGTGCCATCGGTCTTAAAGTAGCGGAAGCTGTTCGATACCGGCTGCCCCATACGGTCCGGGTAAACACCGGTGAGCGAGGTCAAGATGCCGGTGGCGGTGTGCGAGATCAGCACGGTGTGGTCGTTCGACATCAGTACACCGTTGTCCTGGATGAAATTGAGCAGGTGAGGCATCTGCTCGAGATCCGAGGGGACGTCGGGGTTGTCCCGTCGGAAGTGCGTGTTGTCGAACTGGACGTAGATCACGTGCTGGATGGCGCCCTTCGGTGATTTGAGCTGGCAGCTATTTGTGGCCGTCGTCGCAGCTAACGCCCGTGGCACAACCAGTAAGACAAGCGTCGCTAACACGGTGGTGACATTCAGAGTTGTTCCACGTAAATGCTGCGCGGCCTTTTGAAGCTGTAGACTGAGCTTGAACATGGCGGGCCTCCATTCGTTATATTCTGGTCGTTATATTCGGGACTGAGTAAACGTCCGGTCCCGGGCGTTCCGTTGATATGCAGGATTGAGGGTGCAGCACGCAGACGGGCGAATTGTACTCGATTCGGCTGGCTTCTGAAGAGGGAATATCGGGCTGTTTCGCAAGAATCCATTCGCAACAATCGAGACGGTCATACTGCCCTCCGATAGTTTGTATCCTCAATGTTGCTGAATTATGTCGGCTGAATGAAATCTGTGTTAATTCCATGGCCTGAGCCGAGGTATCGAGAAATGGGTGTGTACATGTGTAGGGGATTCCCCTATACTGCTATACTGCCGCACGACAGTTGACCTAACCTGCACACCGTCCTAAGATTACCGCCTGCGGGGGAGTTTCTCTATGAACCCCGAAACAACCGCGAGTTCGACCACAACCGGCGCCCCGATGATCGGGCAGACGATTTCCCACTACCGCATCATCGGGAAACTCGGCGGAGGCGGTATGGGTGTGGTCTATGAGGCTGAAGATGTCCGCCTCGGCCGGCACGTCGCGATCAAGTTCATCCCTGAAAATCTAATGGCCGATAAGAAGTCGATGGAGCGCTTCGAGCGCGAGGCTCGCGCTGCATCACAGCTAAATCATCCGTCCATCTGCACTATCCACGAAGTTGAAGATCACAATGGGTATCCGTTCATTGTGATGGAGAAGCTGGAGGGCGAGAGCCTGAAACAGCGGATCCACGGCAAGGCGATGGAACTGGATCAGCTGCTGGAGATCGCGGTTCAGGTGGCGGACGCTCTGAGCGCTTCGCATGGTAAGGGGATCATTCATCGCGATATCAAGCCAGCAAATATCTTTCTGACCAAGAATGGGCAGACCAAGGTGCTCGATTTCGGCCTCGCCAAGCTGATCCGCGATGATCATCTCGCAACCAGTGAAGAGACTCCCGTCGAAGATTCCCTCACCGCTGTGGGCGTGATTCCCGGCACGGCTGTTTACATGTCGCCGGAGCAAGCCCGCAGCGAGCCGCTCGACCCGCGCAGCGATCTGTTTTCCTTCGGGGTGGTGCTCTACGAAATGGCGACCGGGAAGAAGCCCTTTACCGGAAACAACGTGGTAACCACGCTGGATGCCATCCTGAACCAAAAACCTGTCTCCCCACTCAAAGTGAATCCCGCCCTGCCCAGCGACTTGGAAGGCATCATCGGGAGGGCGATGGAAAAGGATCGTGGCAAACGCTACCAAAGCGCGGAAGCCATGAAAGCTGACCTGCAGGCTCTGAAAAAAGAAACAGAATCAGGCTTAACCAAGACGGGGCGACGCGAAGGCCTGCCATACCGAATCGTGACGGATACGTTTCAGACCTCCAGCAAACCACAGAGATATCTCCTGCTGGCCGTCACTGCCCTACTCATCACCGTATTGGTGGCGGTGGGAGCATGGTGGGTCAAGCATCGCATGGGAGGCGCGGGTGTTGCTCCAACGAACACTATCGCTGTGCTTCCCCTGCAAAATATCAACGGAGATTTCAGCGTTGACTTTCTCCGCTTCGCGCTGGCAGATGAAATTTCCAATGTCCTCACCTACACACGGACACTGGACGTTCGTCCCTCTTCCATCACACGAAAATACGCAAGCGCGGACGTGGATCCGCAGCAGGTGGGTCGCCAACTGCGCGTGGCCCACGTCTTGACCGGGCACTTTCTGAAGGAAGGAGATCGTCTGCGCGTCACGCTGGAGGCCGTTGAAGTCGTCAGTGACCGGCTTTTTTGGCAAGCCAATATCAGCGCGTCCAGCCAGGACCTGATCTCGTTGCAGGAGCAACTCGGCAAGGAAGTGCGCCAAAGTTTGCTGCCGGCTTTGGGTGCGGCCGGCGGCTTTCTCGAAACTGGTACCCGGCCAAGTAGCCAGGAAGCCTACGACCTATACCTGCACAGCCTCGCGCTGCCCCATGATCCCGGACCGAACAAAGACGCCGTTGCAGTGCTGGAACATGTAGTGGCAACAGACCCGAACTACGCCCCTGCCTGGGAAGAGCTTGGCCTCAGGTATTACTACGACGCGGATTACGGTACAGGCGGCGAAGCTGCGTTCCAGCGCTCAAATCGCTGCTACGAGCGCGCTCTAGCGCTCGATCCGAATCTGATGCTGGCTGCGGGGCAGCAGATCACCAATCGAGTGATGCGCAGCGAGGTTGGAAAGGCATACGAAGCCGCGCGAGCACTGGTAAAACGACGTCCAGAGAGTTCACAAGCACACTTCGCACTCGCATACGTCTACCGCTACGCTGGCATGCTGGAACAGTCGGCCAAAGAGTGTGACGCAGCGTTGTCTCTGGATCCTGGTAATTATCTATTCCGTTCCTGCGCCTGGGCATTTATGGAATTGGGAAACACACATCGCGCTCTGGACTTCATTCAAATCGATGCCGGATCGGAATGGGCGAATTATGTCACTCCCTCACTGCTTCTCCGCGAAGGCAGAATTGCCGAAGCCCGCGCCGCGGTGAAGACGATGCCGACGAACCCGCGCTATCATCGCGATCTGCTGCAGGCCTGCCTGGACGGCTCGGCGTCAGAACTGGATCGTCTGGCTCGCGATGCAGTAACCAACGGGCCGTCGGAAGCGGACCCCGAGGTGGCCTATTACCAGGGAGCAATCTTTGCCTACTGTGGCAAGAAGGATGCTGCCTTTCGCATGCTCAGAACCGCGATCGAGACCAACTACTGCTCCTATTCCAACCTGTTATCCGATCCTCTGGTCAGAAACCTGCACAGCGACCCGAAGTTCGATGAAATTCTCACTGCTGCGCACACGTGCCAGGATGCCATTCAGACAGGAAACCACTAATTCGGATAGCATGAAGCAGCAGCTAACTTTTCATCGCTCATGAAGTCGAAAATATAACCACGAGGATACGGGCCACTGAGAAAAGACCCTGTGATCCTCTGTGCCCTCTGTGGTTATCTTTAAGATCTGAATCCAGGAAAAATCTTGGCTCCCATTCTCGCGAAGCACAATCCTATAGCCATGATCAAGACCGGTCGTGCTGGAGGATTCTTTCGTCTAGCTTCGTTGGCGTTCTGTCTCGCGATGTCCTTGTCCTTGCCGGGCCTAAGTCAGACCCCGGCCTCACAGAACCCTTACCAGCCGCTCCCGCAGGACACAGGCATCCTCGGCCTGAAGCAGATGCTGCTTCGGCTCCAAACTACGGCGCGGCTGATGCAGGTCACAGCGCATCCGGATGATGAAGATGGCGGGATGCTCACGCTCGAGTCGCGCGGCAACGGTGATGCCGCCCTGTTGATGTCTCTAACCCATGGCGAAGGCGGGCAGAATAAACTCGGCAGTAATTTGTTCGATGAGTTGGGGGTTCTGCGCACACTGGAGCTGACCGCTTCGGATCGATATTACGGCGTCGAGCAGCGCTTCAGCCATGTGGCGGACTTCGGATATTCGAAGAATCCAGAAGAGACATTCGAAAAATGGCATGGGCACGATGTTGCTCTTGGCGATATTGTGCGCGTTATACGCACGTTCCGCCCCGACGTTCTGACCACGCGCTTTTCAGGCACAGAGCGCGACGGCCATGGGCATCACCAGGCTTCGGCCATCCTGACAAAAGAGGCGTTTCGGGCGGCCGCCGATCCCAAGCGCTATCCTGAGCAAATTGCGGCGGGACTTCCTCCCTGGCAGCCAAAGAAGCTGTATATCGGCAATGTTTGCGGCTTCGGAGCGATGACCTGTCCCGCAGAAAACTATACGGTCAAACTGAATACGGGAGTCGTGAATCCCGTGCTCGGCGTGTCCTATGTGCAATTCGCTATGGAAGGCTTGCGGCACCAACTTTCGCAAGGAGCTGGAGGATGGTCGGTCGAGCCGGGTGACCGTTTCACTTATTACAAGCTGGTGGATTCGGTGCTCCCGCTTACGACGGACAAGGATGGACATGAAAAAGATTTTTTCGATGGACTTGACACCAGTTTGCCCGGACTGGCATCGCGCCTGGGGGATGAGGAGAAGAAAGTTCCGCAGTTGCGAGCAGGGCTGGTTGAGATTGCGGGTCAACTGAAGCAAGCGGCACAGTTGGGTACGGATCCAAATGACACCGTACGCCCCTTGTTGGCTGCTCTAGACTCTCTCGGCCATTTCGTACGGCAGAACAATGATCTCAGCGCTTCTGCGCGCCAAGACTTGGTCGCGCGTCTGCAAGAAAAAGAAGAACATATCCAGGCTGCGCTGAACCTCGCCCTAAACGCCTCCATGGAGGCAACGGCGATAATTCCTAGTGACATTCCGAATCAGCAGAATTCTCTAGCGATTTCGCCGGGACAGAAGTTCGATGTCCACGCGAAGTTCCATAACGGCTCAAAGCATCCGCTCTCAATCAAAGACATAATTCTTGATGGAATCACTCCCGCTGCTGTGAAGGAACCAGACCGTGTGTTACAGCCAGGCAGCGATTACGAGACCAATTTTCAAGTTCAACTTCCCTCGAATTTTCCGGTCACTCGCCCGGCGGTGCATCGCAATGATCCTGAGAGGGACAGCGTCTACGTGGTGGATGAGCCTCAATACGCAACCCTGCCGTTCCCGCCGCCTCCTTTTCGCGTGATTGCGCATTACGATGTTCCCGATCTTGCCTCGCCCACGCATCGCGATTCAGCGGTGCAGACGTATGCAACGTTTCCTGAGATTTCCGCGCCTGTGGTTGTGCCCTTTACCAACGAAAAGGGACAGACGCAAGACAGGCCGCTGAATGTAACCCCGGTTTACTCCGTGATGCTGGAGCCGGGAGAGCAAATTATTCGGGTTAATAACGGTACGGCAACGACGGTAAAAGTTGGCGTGAGCTGTAATCTGACAGGCGCTCAACCCGGCCAATTGCGTTTGGAAGCGCCCGTGGGCTGGCGCATCCAACCCGATGAACTGCAGGTGCGTCTGTCCAAACGCGGCGACAAACAGGATTTCGAATTCAAGATTTTCCCGGAGACTCTGAAAGAAGGCGGAACGCAGATTCGCGCTACGTTGACCGCTGGCGGCTCAACTTACACCGAGGGATACAGCCTGGTCACGCGCGAAGATCTGGAGAGCACTTATTACTATCAACCTGCGATTCAGCGCGTCAGCGTTGTGGATGTAAAGATTCCAAACGATGTGAAGATCGGGTACATCATGGGCGCGGGCGATGACATTCCAACTGTGCTGAAACAGATTGGATTGGACGTCACCGTAATCCCAGCGGAGAAGGTGGCGAGCGAAGATCTGAGCCGCTACAGGACAATTGTCCTCGGCATCCGCGCGTACGATACGCAAAAGGATGTCGGGGCAAATAACAAGAAGCTGCTTGATTATGTTTCCGCAGGCGGCACTCTAATTGTGCAGTACGACACCGGAGTGAGCGATTTCAACAGCGGCCATCTCACCCCCTACCCAGCTCAACTCAGCCGGGCGCGGGTTTCGGTTGAGGAGGCGCCGGTCGAGATTCTTGCCCCGGATGATCCGGTTTTCCATTATCCCAATCAGATCACGCCGCGAGATTTCGACGGATGGGTGCAAGAGCGCGGATTATATTTCATGAACCAGTGGGACAGCAATTTCAAGGCGTTGCTGGCATGCCACGATCCGGGAGAACAGCCGCAAAAAGGTGGATTGCTGAAAGCCCAGTACGGCAAGGGCGTGTATATCTATAACGCCTACGCATTCTTTCGGCAGTTGCCGGCGGGCGTGCCCGGAGCGATTCGGCTGTATGTAAATTTGCTGGCTGCAGGGCATGGCGCTGGGCATTAGATTGCCTCCGCGTCTGTGAGCCTCTGTGCCCTCTGTGGTTTGTCTAGTTTGTTAATTACAGCGGACACAGGGGATCACAGAGTTGTTATGCAACATGACCCCTCCCAATCCGCCGAAAGCAGCTCACCGCAGCTCATTCGAGGTATCAGTCTCGGCAGCGCTACGGCGCTGAACATGATTGACATGATCGGCGTAGGTCCGTTCGTCACGATTCCGTTGATCGTGAGCGCGATGGGTGGCCCGCAAGCCATGCTTGGCTGGATTCTCGGCGCTTTATTCGCCATTTGCGATGGTCTGGTTTGGGCGGAGTTGGGTGCGGCGTTGCCAGGCTCCGGCGGATCGTACCGCTACCTTCGCGAAATATACGGCCCAAATCGGCTAGGGCGGCTGGTTTCATTTCTGTTTATCTGGCAACTTTCATTCAGCGCCCCGCTTTCGATTGCCTCAGGGTCAATCGGGCTTGCCGGATATGCTTCGTACTTTTGGCCAGCGCTTCAAAATCAATACGCATCCCGCGATTGGAGCCTCGCGCTTCCGCTGCTAGGAAGTTTGCAATTACGATGGCTGATTTCCGGAGCGACATTTGTGGCGGTTGGTATCGTGCTGGTCGCAACGCTTCTTCTCTATCGCAAAATTACGCACATCGGATGGATGTCGAAACTGCTGCTGGCTGGTGTGCTGGGAACGATCGGCTGGATCATTTTTGCCGGACTAACTCACTTCAATGCCGCCCGCGTCTTCAGCTTCCCGCCAGGCGCGTTCGCGCTATCACACGATTTTTTCCTCGGTCTAGGCTCGGCGATGCTCATCGCCACGTACGATTATTGGGGTTACTACAACATCAGCTTTCTCGGAGATGAAGTCAAAGAGCCGAGCAAAACCATTCCACGCGCGCTGCTGCTATCCATTTTGCTGGTGGCATGTCTATATGTGGTTATGAACGTCAGCATTCTCGCTGTGGTGCCGTGGTGGGATCTCATTCGTCCGGCGCAGTCGAACAGCGGGTTATTCGTGGTTTCCATTTTCATGCAACGGATTTATGGCGTCTGGGCAGCGAATCTAGTAACTGCGCTGGTGATGTGGACCGCGTTCGCTTCCGTGTTTTCACTGATGCTCGGCTATTCGCGCGTGCCCTACGCGGCAGCTTTGGACGGCAACTACTTCAGGGCTTTCGCGCGTGTGCACCCGCAGCACCGGTTTCCGTATGTTTCACTGCTGGCGTTGGGCGGCGTGGCCCTGCTGTTCTGTTTTTTCTCACTGGCTGATGTCATTGCAGCGCTGGTTGTAATTCGCATCCTGCTGCAATTTTTAGTCCAGGCGATTGGCGTCATCGTGCTGCGGATTCGCCGTCCCGATCTTCCGCGGCCATTTCGCATGTGGTTCTATCCGTTGCCGGCACTAATTGCGAGCTTTGGATTTGTATTCATCCTCATTTCGCGCAAGAACTTCCTAAGGGAAATCCGCTACGCGGCCGTTATCCTCATCGCGGGCCTCCTGATCTACTTTATTCGAGCGTGGCGAAATCGGGATTGGCCGTTCGGCCAAACCTTGCCGGCTGCAGTTAGCGAGGTTCCGACGAATTAGTATGGCTGCAGGAGTAAAAACACCGATGACGGGGAGCTTGCGTCGAAGGCCGATGGCTTCAGCCTGGGCGCCGATGCACGAGCCATTATTTCGATCGCTATGGATTGCCGCCGTCATTTCCTACACAGGGACATGGATGCAGAACGTTGGCGCGGGCTGGCTAATGACGCAGCTCACCATGTCACCGTTGATGGTGAGTTTGGTAACTGCAGCGACCACATTGCCGGTTTTTCTCGTCATGCTGCCTGCCGGTGCTCTCGCCGATCTGGTTGACCGCCGGCGTTTTCTGCTGATTACGCAAAGCTGGATGGTCGCGGCCTCTGCGGTGCTTGGAATTCTGACTTTGCTGAAGGTAGTGACCCCGTGGACTCTTCTGGCATTTACTTTTCTGCTTGGTCTGGGTGCGGTGACGAATGATCCTGCCTGGCAGGCGATCACTCCGGAAATCGTTTGTGCCGAAAATCATGCTCCGGCGGTCGCGCTAAACTCGGTGGGGTTTAATGTGGCGCGAGCGGTGGGTCCAGCCATGGGTGGACTGGTGATTGCGGCCGCCGGTTCTGGGTGGGCGTTTCTGCTGAATGCAGCGTCTTTCTTTGGCGTGATTTTCTTTTTATATCGCTGGAAGCGGCCGCATTTTGAGCATCTGGAGACTGGCAGAGTTGGCGATGCTCTGCTCGCTGGATTGCGCTATGTGCGGGGCGCGGCGGTGGTGCGATCGGTGCTGATTCGGACGGTAGCCTTCAGCCTGGCGGCAAGTTCATTGCCGGCGCTGCTTCCGATCATTGCGCAACCACATGGGGCGACGGGTTACGGATTGTTGCTCGGGTCATTCGGATTTGGCGCACTTGCCGGGGCGACGGTTTTACCGCGAATGCGCAGCCGCTTTTCTGTGGACGGAGTTGTCGTTTTCGCTATCCTGCTTTTTGCCGCAATGACGTTTGCTGCTGGACGCACGCAATCTTTTGGGTGGCTTAGCTTGGTATTGTTCGCCAGCGGGACCGCATGGATCGCGATTCTCGCTTGTCTCAATGTCGCCGCACAGACTATGTCTCCATCATTTTTGCGGGCACGGGCCTTATCAATGTACCTGCTCGTACTGCAAGGCGGCATGGCGCTGGGCGCCACCGCGTGGGGCGCGCTCGCTACGCGGGTTGGAGTTCCGCAGGCACTGCTGTTCTCGGCCGTTGCACTGATGGCAGGACTCGTGACAGTTCCCCGTCATCGGCTCACTTCGCGAGAATTAGAATTCACGCCGTCGGTTGTGCGAGATTGACTCGGGCTTCTAATTTCATTGCCACATTTCGGGAGGATTCATGAGGAGCACGAAAACGCTATTTGCTGCTTTGTTTCTGCTGTCATGTTGCGGTGCTGTTTGGGGACAGGCCGCCAAAACCGATCAACCTCAAACTGTGACCCAGGTGTTGGACCATTCGGTCAGCAATGTGGAGCACGAGTTTGTTTCAGCAGCCGATGCAATGCCTGAAGACAAATACTCATTCGCGCCGACAAATGGTGAGTTCAAGGGGGTGCGGACGTTCGCGCAACAGGTAAAGCACGTAGCGGCTACGAACTATCTGGTCGCCTCAGGAATTTTGGGAGAGAAGCCGCCGGTTGAGGTTGGCGGCGAGAACGGGCCTGACTCGATCAAGAGTAAAGCCGATATCATAAAATTTTTGAAGGACTCGTTTGCTTATGCGCACAAAGCGGTCACTAGCGTCGACGAGAAGAATCTGGTCGCGCCGATGAAAGATCCCTTTGGAGAGCAGCCTTCGGTTACGCGGCTTGGGCTGGCATCAGTTTTCGCCTGGCATTCGTTCGACCACTATGGGCAAATGGTCGAATATTTGCGGATGAACGGCATTATTCCGCCTGCCAGCCGGCAGTAAAGGATCAGCAATGAGGTGCAGCGGCGTCCGCTCGTGGGTTAACCTTCCAGCCGCGGATTTCTCGTGCCCCCTTGTGCGTAATCTCGGCGGGGATAAGCTCCGCACTCAGGCCTCGATTGTGGAGATGAGCATGTATTTTCGTAATGATTCGGTCGACGTTGCTGTTGCTGTCGAG
>Ga0137372_10000150_pt1 | contig 54866 bp, 51 predicted proteins | sample SagtaG_6_FD_104911 | JGI IMG/M metagenome (GOLD analysis project Ga0137372, IMG submission 104911) | Vadose zone soil microbial communities from Sagehorn Ranch, Mendocino, California, USA - Sage1_R_60_16 metaG | ecosystem: Environmental > Terrestrial > Soil > Vadose zone | place: USA...
GACTCGTCGTATTCGCGGCGCACGTCGATGCCGCGGACCCGCAGCTCGTAGGCGCGCAGCTCGAGTGTGTCATCCAGGACCTGGTTGATCGCCGTCAGCACTTTTTCGGCTTTGTGCTGGCGCGCAAAGGTCAGCAGGTTCTGCACGATGCGGCTGGCGCGGCGTGCTTCGCTGTAAATCGTCTCCGCCGCCGTGCGTTGGTCCGGTGGGAAGCGCTTTTCCGCCAGCAGCAGCTGGGCGAACGCGGAGATACCCGCCAGCGGGTTGTTGAGCTCGTGCGCGACGCCGGACACGAGCTGGCCGATCGCCGACATCTTCTCGGACTGGATGAGCTGCTCCTGCAGCATCTTCTGGTCGGTGACGTCCCGAATGAGGCAGAGGACCTCTTCGTCCTTCTGCGGCGTGGAGTACGTGATCGAGATGGTGCGCACCTCGCCGTCCTTGCGATAAAACTGCGACTCGAACAGCCCCGTCTCGCCGGCGAGCGCCTGCTGGAAGTGCCCCAGCGCTTTGGGAAGGTCGTCGTCGGGGAGCATCGGCGCGAACCACTGCCCCACGAGCTCTTCGCGCTTGTATCCGGAGATGTTTTCCGCGGCGTGGTTGACCGTGGTGAAGCGGCCGTTCGCGTCGAGGGTGACGATCGCATCGGACGCGGACTCCACCAGATGGCGGTAGCGCGCCTCGGAGCGGGCCAGCGTATCCTGAGCGCGTTTCGGCTCTGTGATGTCGCGGAGGGTAGCGACGGTTCCGATGAGGTCGCCGTCGACGCGAAACGGGCCGCTCGAGACCGCGACGTCTCGTTCTTCGCCCGTCACGTGATTGACGACGCGCGTTTCGTAGCGCTGTGGCTCGCCGGCCAGAACCCTGTCTTCGCACGCGGCGACGTGGGCCCGCTCTCCGGGCGCCACCTGGTCTGCGATCGCCTGTCCGACGACGTCGCTGATCGCCCAGCCCAGGAGCTCCGCACCGGCCTCGTTCGCAGCCAGCACCCGCCGGTCGGTCCCGGTCACCACCACGGCATCGGGCAGGGCCGCAACGACGTCGGCTGCCGCCTGCAAGAGGTCCAGCCGCGGACGCTTGCCGCCCGTAGCGGTCGCCCGGGTGCTCCGGGCCGGCGAGATGCCGCGCGCTTTACTCACGCGTGATAGGACGCCTCCATGGAGACGCGCATCAACTTGAGGCTCTCAAGCGCGGCTTGCGTGACCTGCTCAGGGCTATCGCTGCCGCGCTTGACGCAATCCTTGATGATCTCGAGTGCATGGATAGGATGCTCGTCGTCGTATTTGGCGTGCTCTTCGAGCCACCACCGGCCGCGCGGGCCGATTTTTTCGTTCTTGGCGAGCCCGCGCAGTGCCTTCTCCGAAATTTTCTGGGCGACCCCCTCCACGGCGTAATTCGTCGCCGAGACGGCCCGCCCGAATTCCGCATTCCGGCACATGTCGGTCAAGTAGGCATGGAATTTCTTGACCTCGGGGATCATCGGCTCCGGTTCCTGGAACCGCTTCTTGTGCACGTTGAACCCGTCTCCCATGGCCCGCCACATCGCGTCGTGCCGCCGCTCGACCCGAATGTTGTCGGTGAAGAACTCCCGTCCCATCGTGGGTGAGCGGTCCAGCAGCATCTGCAGCCACTGCGGGAAGTCACGGATGATGGGATAGAAGGCGACCAGGAAATCCTGGATCCGGCCGTCGACGAGCTGATTCTCCGAGGCGTCGATGATGACCGGCGTATCGAGAATCGCCTGACGGCTGGGTTCCAGCGTGGTATCGAGGTCCGCAACCCAGGACGGGTGCGGGGTCACTTGCACTGCCATTGCTGCTCCTCTCCCGGGCGCGGGCGTGGGAAACTCGGGTCCAAGCGTGGCTGCAATGTACAGGCGTGCGTCGAACGTGCAAGCTCAAGCCGGATGGTGACTTGGCGCACATGCCAAAAATCACGCCCTTGACACGATATATCGTACAAGAATATCGTGACGTAACATCTAACCAGAGGCGCTGATGGGCGGGAAGTTCGGCTGGGAGGGGTTTGGTTTTGCGTTCGGTCCCCGGGCATGGGGCTTTCGTGGACGCGGACCCAGGAGTTGGCGGCGTCAATGGTTCGGCGCCGGCGACATGAAATACGTCATCCTGAAGCTGCTCCGCGATAAGCCACGTCATGGATACGAAGTCATGAAGGAGTTGGAAGAGCGGATGCACGGCTGCTACTCGCCGTCGCCGGGTACCATCTATCCAACCTTGCAGTGGCTCGAGGACGAGGGTCTCGTCGTCGCGCGCGATGTGGAAGGCAAGAAGGTCTACGAAATCACCGACACAGGACGGGCGTTCTTGGACGAACACAAAGACACTGTCGAAGACATCTTCGATCGCGTAAGGGAAACGGTCGAGCGCACCGTCGGCGGCTCGATGGTGGAAGTGAACCGCGCGCTGGGGCAGCTGGTGAAGACGGTCTACCGCACGGGCTGGAAAGCCAACAGCGACGAAGCGCGCAAGCAAGTCGCGGAGGCCCTCGCCAAGGCTACGGCGGAGATTGAGGGACTCGCAAAGGGTGCTACGGAAGATCGAACGTGAACACCCACAGCCCGCCGCAATCGAAGCCGCACCATCCGACGACGTTCACCCTTCCGGCCTGATACACGAGCGTCGCGTCATCTACCGAGGAGCGGTACGGAATCGCTGGAACGGGCATGTCCGCCACGATATCCAAGGTTCGTCGATCGAGGACCGTGAGATACTGTCGGAAGAGAGACGAAGACGCTTCCCACTGGATCCCGCCGACATAGAGGATTGGCCTGACTGGATCCAGCGTGATGTCCTGGAGCGCGCGAGTCGACGGGAAGGCGCGCGCCGTCAAGAACCGTCCCGTCGCCGTCTCGTATAACGACACGAAAAATCGGCCGCTCTGGTGATTCGCGGCTGCCGTGTCCCGCACACTCGTCGTGAGGAACATCGTATCGCCCGTGGTCGAGAACGCCGCGCCTGTCACATGAAAGAGCGTGTCGATGGTGTACGCGACATCCCCTGTTTGATTCAGCACCGGCCAATCCATGGGAAACGACGCGGCGCGATATTGCCGGGAGTCGAGCTCGGTCCGGATGACGGCCCATTTCCCTCCGGGGGCGAGACGGAATTCTCCCCAAGGCGCGCTGTAGAAGTTCGGAATGATGGTATCCGTGCCATTTCTGACTAGTACGCCCAGTCGCAGGGAGAGGCAGGTGGTCGGGGACAGCTCAGCGGCAGTGTAGTCGCCGGCCGTGACACCACAGGGAAGGGAATCGACGAGGGTCCACGGGTCCGGCTTCCACACCGTGGCCGCTGCGCGACCGGCCGGTGACAGATCGATGATGTAATGATTGGCCCGGTAACTCGGACCTGGCGTGTACATCTTTACGCGATTGGAGTCGGCCTCCCGCAACTCGGCCGGCATCTGCAGCTGCCGATCTTGCACATCAATCAGACCGTATCCGGTCGAGAAACCGGGCCATGCGCTCCCCTCCGCAACCAGCAGGCCACGCCCGGGAAGCAGCGTGCCTGTTGTGACGTTTGTGTACGCATTGAGGCCGCCCCAATACATGGGATACGCAAGTCCGACCGCGAAAAATGAGGCGCGCGCTTCGTCATAGCCCTGCGCGTCGATCAAGGCTTCGTAGTTACCCGTGTACACTGGAGGTACGCGAAACGCGATCTCCGTTGGTCCCACACGCCAGGTGTCCGCGGTATCCGCCCCGACCGTCACCGAAAAGTTCGTCCAGCGATTCGTCCGGAGCGTATCGGGACTTGGGAGGAGGGTCAGACCAGAGAACTGGTCGGACGTCAGCGTGATGATGCCACCCGCGGTCTGCGCAGGCGGATCGGACGACACCGTCAACGGAATGGGCGCACGGGCAGGATCCTGACAAGCCGCGACAACCGCGACTGTGAGGAGAAGTGCTTTAGCGTTTGCGCTCGCGCAGTTCATTGAGGGCCCGGCTGACATACACGCGCGTCATTTGCTTCCGCCACGAAAGATCGAAGTCGGTGTTATCCATCGGCTTTGCGGGACGGTAGGCAGCGTCCGCCGCCGCTGCAATGCTTTCCGCGCCAAACGACATACCCCTGAGCGCGGCGCCGGCTTCCGGGACCTCCTGCGGGTAACTCGCCACACCGCCGAGCACGATGCGGGCATCCGCGACGGTCTTGCCCTTCCACTGTATCCATGCGGCAACGCCGAGCACCGGGAAGTCGAACGAGCCGCGCCGCCGCAGTTTGTGGTAGACGGCATCCCAGCCGTCGGGAGCCGGCAGACGCACGTCGACGAGGATTTCATCCGGCTGCTTGGTGAGATAATTGATGCCGTCGTTGTTGTAGAACCGCCCCGCCGGCACGATGCGCTCGCCCTGTGGCCCGACCAGGCGGTACTCCGCCCCGATCGCCACCATGACCGGTGCGACGTCGGACGAGCTGACCGCCCAGCACCGCGGCGAGGACGGCGCCACCCAGCAGATGTGGCCATCCTTCTTCATGCAGAAGTCGATCGACTTCCGCCACTCATAACTCTGGTTGTAGTAATTGCAGCGCGTATCGAGGCAGAGGTTACCGCCGAGGGTGCCCATGTTTCGAAGGAGCGGTGTGGAGACGAGGCGGGCGGCGGTGGCAACGACGGATCGCCGGATCGCCGGATGGTCGGATAGTCGCGTCAATCTCATGCACGCTCCGATCGTCACACCATCCGCCGATCCGCCGATCCGGCCATCCGCCGCAAGCTCTGGAATCCCCATCAACGAAATGACGGTCTTCGGCTCCTGGTGCCGCCGCTTCATGTTCGGATACAGGTCCGTGCCACCCGCCACGAACATGCCCTCGGGGCCGGCGTCGCCCTTCATGCGGAGGGCTTCGGCCAAGGTCTTGGGTTGGAGATACGTGAACGAAGGGAGCCGCAGCATAAGTGGACCCTACGCTGCGGCTCCCCTCGCGTCCAGACTCAGTGCTCGTCTCTGCGCGCCAGACCGATGCCGCGGACCGCTTCGGCGAGTCGCACAAACTCGGCGCGGTAGCCGTCCGGATCGCTGCCGCGGGCGTCACGCGCAGCGGCGATCACCCGACTCAGGTCAGCCTTCCCGCGGAAGTCCGAGTTCCGGAGCAACAAGCCAAACTCGGCGACCGCCGCCTGAAACTGGAAGTCCGTCGAAGGCGCCTGTCCCGCTGTGGCGACTACCGGCTGACTCAGCAGCCGGCTGACGTCACCGTCCGGTTGCTTGTAGCGCACTTTGACGAACAACAGCTCGGGACCGGCGGCGCTATTCTGTTGGACGCTGCGTCGCTGATACCGCAGCGAATCGGGCATGCGGATCGTCACGTCGGTGTTCACGCCGACCGGCACGATTTCGTACAACGCCGTCACCGAGTGTCCCGAGCCGACCTCGCCTGCGTCCTTCTTGTCGTCGGTGAAGTCTTCGTTGCGCAGCAGCCGGTTCTCGTACCCGATCAAACGGTAGGCCCGCACGCGCGCCGGATTCCATTCGACCTGGATCTTCACGTCCTTCGCGACGGTGTAGAGTGTGCCGCCGAGCTCGTGCACCAGGACCTTCTGTGCCTCGGTGATGGTGTCGAGGTAGGCGTAGTTGCCGTTGCCCTTGTCGGCGAGCTTCTCCATCTTGGCCGCCTGCAGATTGCCCTCGCCCACGCCCAGCACTGTGAGAAACACGCCGGTGCGGCGCTTTTCCTCGATCAGTTGCACCATCTCGGCATCGCTGGAGGCGCCGACGTTGAAGTCGCCGTCGGTCGCCAGAATCACCCGGTTGTTGCCGCCGCGGATGAAGTTGGCGACCGCTTCGTCGTACGCGCGGCGAATCCCCTCGCCGCCCGCCGTGCTCCCGCCCGCCTCGAGCCGGTCGATGGCGTCGAGGATCTTGTCCTTCTGATCGCCCGCTGTAGACGGCAACACCAGGCCTGCCGAGCCGGCGTACACGACCATCGCGACGTGATCCTTGGCACGGAGCTGATTCACGAGCAGCCGCATCGCCGCTTTCACGAGGGGCAGCTTGTTCAGCGGCATCATCGAGCCTGAGACGTCGAGCAGGAAGACAAAGTTCGACGCGGGGAGATTCTCGACCTTCACGCGCCGTGCCTGTAGGCCGATGCGCACCAGCTGGTGTTGCGGCTTCCAGGGCGCGGGTGCGACCTCGGCATGGATGGCGAGTGGGTCGTCGCCGTCGGGGTCGGCGTAGTCGTAGGGGAAATAGTTCACGAGCTCTTCGATGCGCACCGCGTCGCGCGGCGGCAGCTGGCCGTCCTGCATGATGAAGCGCCGCATGTTGCTGTAGGAGGCGCGATCGACGTCGATCGAAAACGTGGACAGGGGATCGGCGGCGACCGCGATGAACGGATTCTCGACGATTTCGTCGTACTGCTCGCGGTTACCGGGCTGGCGCTGGTAGCGCCACGCTTCCGTGCTGTCGAAGTGCACGCCGGGGCCTGGAGGAGCGTAAGCGTCGGTCGCAACGGCGCTCATGAGCGCATGCGCGCCGACCATCTGCCGTGCAATTGGCGCAGCGCGCGCTCCGCTGACGACGATTCCTTCCAGCATGACGGGGGTCGGCAACAACTTGAAGTCAACCGTCACCGTCGAGTTGGTTTTGAGCTGCACTCCCGCCTGCTGCTTGGCTCTGTATCCGATATAACGGGCGATGACCGTGTAGCTCCCGACGGGCACGTTCTTGATGGAATAAGCGCCGTGGCGATCGGTTATGGCGCCGAAGCTGGTGCGCTCGATGACAACCTGCGCGTACTGAATGGGAGCGCCGGTCGTACTGTCACGCACGTGGCCAGCGATGCGGCCGGTCTCGACGATTGTGAGGGGTCGGGGCGTGAGCAGGACGCCGAGCAGCAAGGTGAGCAAGCGAACGGGATGCAGAGCCATGGCCTCTCCTGGTGGCGGTGTCCAGAAGAGACGCTCAGACCTTTGCGGGCGACACAGCCTTTCCGTCTCCACCTTCCCAGGGGGTGGGGACGCGCGTCGGCTCGGGCCACGCGATGTCGGGGAAGTGGTCCGGACCGTAGCGTCCAGGCTCGCCTTTCTCCTTCCGTCGCAATGCCTTGAGCACCTTTTCCGGCGTGATCGGGACCTCGTCGACCCGCACGCCGACCGCATCATAGACGGCATTCGCGACCGCCGGCATCACCGGCAGCAGCGGGCCCTGGCCGACCTCCTTGGCGCCGAACGGGCCGTTCGGGTCGGGATCTTCGATCAGATAGGTGATGACGTCGCACATCTCGAGCGTCGTGGGACTCTTGTACTCGAGCAGGGAAGGAATCTTGTGGACCACTTTGAGATCACCGCGATACGCCATCTCCTCCATCAAGGCTTCGCCCAAGCCCATGTAGATCGAGCCTTCCACCTGTCCGATCACGGACGCGGTGTTGATCGACCGGCCGACGTCGTGCGCGATCCAGATCGTCGGTACGCGCACGATCCCGGTCTCGGGATCGACGTCCACCTCGGCGACGCAGGCGCTGTAGGAATACGCCGGCGATGGCCCGACTCCGGCGCCGCGGTACTTCGCCGCGCTCTGGGGCGGCGTGTACGAGCCGACGGTGCCGACCGTTCCTTCCGCGGCCTCGGCCCACTGCACCGCTTCGGCGAATGACATGCCTTTCGTACGATCCTTGCCGTCGAACACGCGGCCGTCGGCGAACGTGAGCCGCTCCACCGGGACCTCGAGCTTCTTGGCGGCATGCACGGCCAGGATCTGGCGCGCCCGTTCGGCGGCTTGCAGCGCCGCATTGCCGCTCATCAAGGTGACGCGACTCGAATAACTGCCCAGATCGACCGGGGTGAGATCGGTGTCGGCCGTGACGACGGCGATGTCGAAGGGATCGACGCCGAGCACTTCCGCGACGATGTAGGCGAGGATCGAGTCCGATCCCTGGCCGATTTCCGTCGAGCCGCAGAACACGGTGACGCCACCGCCGCGGTCGCACTTCAGCTGCACGCCGGAATGCGGCATGTTGTTCCAGTAGATCGGGAGACCCGCGCCCGAGATGTAGCTCGAGCACGCCAGCCCGACCCCACGCCCCCGCGGCAGCTTGCGGAATTTCTTCTTCCACCCCGACCCCTCGACCACCTTCGCGATGCACTGGCCCAGCCCCATCGAGCCGACGCGCAGGTAGTTCGCGGTCAGCGAGTTCGCCGGTACGAGCGTCCTGAGACGCAGCTCGGCGGGATCGAGGTGGAGCTCTTCGGCGATCTTGTCGATGTGTACTTCGAGCGCGAAGCGCGGCTGCGGCGTGCCGTGCCCGCGCTTGGGGCCGCACGGCGGCTTGTTCGTGAACGCGCGCGCGCCCTGGAAGTGATAGCGCGGCACGTGATAGGTGACGGTCTGCAGCGCGCCCGTGTAGTAGGTGCTGGCGACGCCGTAGGAGCCGTAGGCGCCGCCATCCAGCAGCGACCGGAAGTGCATCCCGGTGATCGCGCCGTCGCGCTTCACGCCCGTCTTCACCCACATCAACGTCGGATGGCGGCCGCGATGGCAGTAGAAGACCTCTTCCCGCGTCAGCGTGATCTTCACCGGGCGCCCGGTCAGCATCGCGAACTTCGCGACCGCAATCTCATGATTGAAGGGATCGCTCTTGCCACCGAAGCCGCCGCCGTTCGGCGTCGCGATGACGCGAATCCGGGCGGCCGGCAGCTCCAGCACCTTGGCGAGCGCGCGGTGCACGTAGTGCGGCGTCTGCGTCGAGGTCCACAGCGTCAGCTTGCCGTCCGGTGACCATTGTGCGAGCGCGGCGTGCTGCTCCATCGGCAGGTGCGTGTTGCCTTCGAAGAAGAAGAGGTCTTCGCGCACCAGGTCGCCCGCGGCGATCCCTGCGTCGGCATCGCCGAACTCGAGATCGATCAGCTTGTGGAGGTTGCCGCCGTCGCCGTAGTCGTGGATGCGCGGCTCGGGATGTTCGAGAGCCGCTTCGGCGGAGGCGAACGACGTGAGCGGTTCGTACTCGACCGTGATGAGGTCGAGGGCGGCCGTCGCGGTTTCTTCGGTGGTCGCCGCGACGGCCGCTACCGGATCGCCGATGAAGCGGACGCGATCGACGCACAGCGCGTGCTCGTCCTGGGAGACGGGCAGAATCCCGAAAGGAATCGGCAGATCCCGGCCCGTCAGCACCGCCTGCACGCCGTCCAGCTTTGCCGCCGCCGCGGTATCGATCGAGACGATGCGCGCGTGCGGCTCGGTGCTGCGCAGCAGCTTGCAGTACAGCATGCGGGGGAACGCGAGATCGTCGGCGAAGCGGGTCGTGCCCGTCACCTTGGCGACGGCGTCGACTTTGCGCAGCGCCTTGCCGATGACTCTATGCATGCTGCATCCGCGCCGCCGCTAATTCGATCGCTTCATAAATCTTGATGTAGCCCGTGCAGCGGCAGAGGTTGCCGGCGAGCGCGTCCTTGATTTCTTCACGTGTCGGGGTGGGATTGGCGGCGAGCAGGGCTTCGGCCGCGAGGAGAAAGGCGGGCGTGCAATAGCCGCACTGCGCCGCGCCCAGATCGGCGAAGGTCTCCTGCAACGGATGCAGCTTCCCGCCCTGCGCCATGCCCTCGACGGTGCGCACCGCGTGGCCGGCGCACGCGAGCCCGAGCACCAGGCAGGAGAGAACCGGCGTTCCATCCAGCAGCACCGTGCAGGTGCCGCACTCGCCCAGCTCGCAGCCGTGCTTCGTGCCGGTGAGTCCCAGATCCTCGCGCAAGACCTCGAGCAATGTCTTGTGCGGGGCGAACGCCACTTCCGCCGGTTCGCCATTTACCGTCAGCGCGATCTTGACCTTCGATTCGTTGCTCATGGACACGTCGTAATCTTGATAAGAGGCAGGGGCGACGCCAGCTTACGGCACCAAAACACGAATACGGAGTCGCTAATGACGGCGGATCGGCGGATGGGCGGATCGATACTGATTGCTCTTGGGTTGCTATCCGCCCATCCGGCGATCCGCCTATCCGCCCAGGATTACCGAGCCCAAGCCATTCGCATCCTCCGTACAGTTCCCCTCATCGACGGCCATAACGACCTCGCCGACGCGATGCGCGAGCGGGGTGGCCTCGATTCGGTCGATCTTGCCGTCAGCCAGCCGCAGCTGATGACCGACATCCCGCGGCTGCGCGGTGGCCGGGTGGGCGGCCAGTTCTGGGCGGCGTACGTGCCTGTCACGACAATGGATTCGGGGCCTCACCCTGCGGTGTACGCGCTCGAGCAGATCGAGCTGATTCAGCGCTTCTGCGCCCGCAACGCGAGTGCGATGGCGATGGCGACGACGGCCGCGGCGGTCGAGCGCAACTTCGCGGCCGGCAAGATCTCGTGCTTGATCGGGATCGAAGGCGGCCACGCGATCGAAAACTCGCTCGGGGCGCTGCGGATGTTCGCGCGCCTCGGGGTGCGGTACATGACGCTCACCCACTGGCGCACGCTCGATTGGGCCGTCGCGTCGACCGATTCCTCCCATCGTGGCCTGTCCGACTTCGGCCGGCAAGTCGTGCTCGAAATGAACCGGGTGGGCATGCTGGTCGATCTTTCGCACGTCAACGATCAGACGATGTCCGACGCGATCCATACGTCCCGCGCGCCGGTCATCTTCTCGCACTCCTCGGCGCGCGCGCTGGCCAACCACGCGCGCGACGTGCCCGACTCCATTCTGAAGCTCGTGGCCGGCAATCGCGGGGTCGTGATGGTCAACTTCAATCCGGGATTCGTGTCGGAGGCGGTGCGCACGTACGAGGACAGCATGACCGCGTGGTCACGCGCGCTGCGCGAGGCGGGCGCCGATTCCGCGACACGCGCGGACTCGATGCGCGCCTGGGAGGCGCGGGCGCCGCACGCCACGCTGGCGCAGGCGGCCGATCACATCGAGCACATCCGCCAGGTCGCGGGCATCGACTGCGTGGGCATCGGCTCCGATTTCGACGGCATTACGGAGGTGCCGGTCGGCCTGGAGGACGTCTCGAAATTTCCCGATCTGATCGCTGAGCTGTTGCGGCGCGGGTGGACGGAAGCGGATGTGAAGAAAGTGGCGGGACTGAATACGCTGCGGGTGATGCGGGAGGCAGAGCGCGTCGCGGTCGAGATGCGGCGGACGCACCGGTAGACAGTCGCGGCCCTGGTCGCCATGTTGTCGGCAGCCCCTTTTCGCGAGGTCGGGTAGATGAGACGGCCCGCACAAGCAGTGATCGTCCACGGCGTGGCGGGTGGACTCCTCGCTGGATTCGTCGTCGTGTTGTGGTTCCTCGTTGCGGACACGGTGGCAGGTCAACCCTTCCGTACGCCCAGGCTGCTCGCTGGGATGCTCCTGAACCAGGAGCTCGCACAGGTCACGCCCCGGCTCGTCGCCGCTTACACGGTGCTGCACTTCGGCGTCTTTGCCGTTTTGGGAGTGGGGATGGCGTGGCTGAGCGCAGCCTTACCGGCGCCTTCGCGCCTGCTGCTTGGCCTCCTGTTCGGGCTGCTGCTGCAGGAAGTCGTGTTCTATGTCGGCCTGGGCCTGCTGCATGCTCCGCACCTCAGCGTGATTCCCTGGCCGCATGTCGTCGGCGCGAACATCGCCGCCGGGCTGGTGCTCATGAGCTATTTGCATTACGCGGAAGGCGATCCCCGGCCGCTCGGCGTTGGGCTCGCGGCCCTGCGGGATCATCCCGTCCTTGCGCGTGGCGTGGTCACCGGGTTAATCGGCGCGGGCGTCGTCGCGGTATGGTTCTTCGTTCTGGATCTCCTGACCGGCAAGCCATTCGGCACGCCAGCGGCGCTCGGCTCCGCGCTGTTGCTCGGGGCGGCGGGCCCCGGCGAGATCGTCGGTACTTTCGGCCTGGTCGCGGCCTACACCGTCGTCCACGTTGCCGCGTTCGCCATCGCCGGGATCGTCTTCGTTGCGCTGGCGGAGCAGGTAGAGCGAGTCCCCGCAATGGCGCTGCTCGTCCTACTCACTGCGATCCTGCTCGAGGCTCTCGTGTTGGCGACGATCGGAGTCGGAGCAGAGTGGGTGCTGGGGACGGTCGGGTGGTGGACAGTCGCCGTTGCGAATGTCCTGGCCGTGCTGGCGATGGGGTGGCAGGTGTGGCGGACTCATCCCACGCTACAACGCCGGTTGTTAGAGCATCCACAGCTTCGGGTTTAGATGAGCAGGGGTGCAGCATGCTGCGCCCCTACCATTCATCCCACAGCCGTACTACAGCCCGCGTTCCACGCCTAACGATACGCCGCGCCGTGACAACACCGGCCGCGAACGGATCGCGCTCACGTCGAACCGCAGCGTCATGCCGCTGCCGGCGTTGTACCGGATCCCCGCGACGCCCGTCACCGTCTTGAGTGATTGGACCGCTCCACCTACCAGATAACTCTCCCGCCCCGTCGCCCCGAGCAGCGACACCGTCGTGCGCCGTGTCAGCGAGCGCGTCGCGCGCAGCGAGACCGCCGTATCGGTGCGACGCGACGGATTGCGCGAGACAAAGACGCGCAGGCTCCACGACATGCGGCTGGTTTCGGTCGTGATGTGGGGCGTCAGGACGTCCACCGGGCCTACCGCGTAGTTCCAGCGGCGATACGCCAGTCCCACGGACGAGCGGGGAGCGACGAGCGCGCTCGCGTCCACCTCCCACGTGTTCTTCGGCGTGAACTGCGGTTGGCGCGACGTTCCCGCCTCGGCCGTGAGCCAGAGCCGTTGGGTCGGGTGGACCGCGCCGCCGAGGCGCTCGGCGACATCGGTCTCGCCAAATCGGCCGAGGATCTCCGCGGCGACCCACCCGGAATGGCCGCGCGCCGATCTCAGGGTCAGCTGCGCGCCCAGACTGGACCAATCCTGACTGGCGTCTACCGTCTCGTAGGCGCTCCAGGCGTTGACGCTGAGACTCTGTCCCCGGCAAGGCGTCGCGAGGCCGAGCAGAACGAGTGCCGCGACGCTCGGCTTCCCGAATCCTTTGCGCGCCATGTCGCCCCAGACGTGCACGCCTTTGAACACGTTCGCGAACGCCTTGAGGCGCCACCACACGGTGAGTTGGCGATAGCCAAGGTTCTCGAGCGACGCGAACAGCAACAGCCGGAACATGTCGCCGAAGCGGCGATAGCGGCGGAAGCTCACCTCCTCCAGCACCACGGCCCAGATCGAGAGCAGCATGCCGTACCCCCACGCGACCAGCACGAACAGCAGCGCGAACGACACGTTGACGAGCCCGAACGCGAGGCCGGCGACCGTGATCACGTATCCCAGCAGCTCGACGACGGGCGCGAGCATTTCGCCGAATGCGAAGAACGGCATCGCCAGGAAACCGACCCGGCCGTAACGCGGGTTGAACAGCATCGTTTTGTACTGCCACATCGCGGCGATGAGGCCGCGGTGCCAGCGCTCGCGTTGGCGCGACAAAATCTTCAACGACTCCGGGACCTCGGTCCACGCGACGGGGTCGGGAATGAACGGCATCTCGTACTTGATCTTGTTGCGCCGCAAATGGCGATGCATCCGCACCACGAGATCGAGATCTTCGACGATGCTGTTCGTGTGATAGCCGCCCACCGCCATCACGTACTCCTTGCGGAACAACCCGAACGCCCCGGAGATGATGAGATTGCCGCCCAGCCGATTCCACCCCAGCCGGCCAAACAGGAAGGCGCGCAGGTATTCGACGACCTGGATGCCCGGGATCGGCTTGCCGGGCACACGGGCATCCGTCACACGCCCGTCTTTCACGGTGCAGTTGTTCGCGACGCGCACCGTGCCGCCCACCGCCGCGATCTCGCGGCCCAGCAAAAACGGCCGCGTGAGGCGCAGCAGCGCGTCAGGCTCGATGAGGGTGTCGGCATCCACGGCGATCACCAGCGGGAACCGCGAGGCGTTGATCGCCGCGTTGAGCGAGTCCGCCTTGCCGCCGTTTTCCTTGTCGAGCACGAGCAGCCGTGACCGCGAGCGCGAGCGATACAGCCCTCGCAGCGGCTTCGTGGCGATCGTCTCGGGATAGACACGCGGGATTTCGTAGAGATCGAACGCGTGCTGCAGGCGCTCCATCGTGTCGTCCTTCGAGCCATCGTTCACGACGACGACTTCGTAGTTGCGGTATTCGAGCGTGAGAATCGCGGTCACGCTCGCCTCTATGGTGGCACTCTCGTTGTACGCCGGGACCAGAATCGTGATCGGCGGCAGCGCATCGCTCTGCATCAGGCGCTGGAAATCCTCATCCTCGGCGAGCCGCGTTTGCTCCCAGATCTCCGGTATCGACAGCATCAGCAGCACCGCGTAGAAGGAATTCAGCACGAGGAAGTAGACGAGGATCGTGAGGTCCGTGGTGCCGACGACGGTGGTGAGCAGGCTCATGCCGCGAACTCCGCCAGCGCCTGCGCCGGGAGGCCGAGCACCATCTGGGCCATTGCGCGCGCAAAGGGATCGGCACCGACCTCGGCCTCGAGCAGGGCATTGCGGCCCGGCGCCGCGAAGCGCATCAGCGCGAGCGCCGCGCGCAGCCGGACCCACCAGACGCTGTCCTGCAGCGCCGCCTTCACGAGGGGCAACGTGCTCACGTCGGTAATCATCCCGAGCGAGCGCACGGCCTGCGCGCGCACCGCCCACGCGTCGTCCGTCACCAGTCGCTTGAGCGCCGCGACGGACTCGCGGTGCGGAAAACTGCCGAGCGCGCGCGCCGACTGAATGCGGACCTCGGGATCGGCATGGTCGGCAAGCGCAGTGAGTCGCTCGCGCAACGCGGGCTCGCCCAGCCTTGCCGCAAACTCCGCGAGGCGGGGGAGGGCCGGATCGTCGACGCGCCGCAGCCGCTTCTGAAGATGCTCGACCACGACGGGACGCGACCGCAGCAACATCGCGGCATAGTACGCCTGGACCGTTGGGGCGAGCTGCGGCAGCCGATCCAGCGCCGTGAGCGTGAGCGACGTGTTTTCCATCCGCTCGAGCGAGGCGACGGCGGCGACGTGGACGGCGGGATGCGGATCGTTGACGAGGCGCCTGAGACGCTCCACGTCCTGCGGCACCGCGGCCACGCTCAAAAACCGCGCGCATTCGAGCCGCTTCCACCAGCGGGCCGAGGTGCTGTTGGTGCGCACGAGCCTGGCCCACCAGGTGTGCTCCAGCGCCTGCGCCAGTTGGCGCCAGCGTTCGCCGGGGACGCGCGCCGACCATTTGACCAGCGCGTCGATGGCGACTGGCACGGGCAGGCGCGCCAAGCCCACCAATACGCCCGCGAGCGGTGTGGTGCCGGCGGCCCAGCGGCGCATCGAGGCGTCCACCGCTTCGCGACGGGGATTGAGCCGGGTGCTGCGCCGCAATCTGAACCAGCGGTTGAGGACAATGAGGACGACGAGAGCCCCGAGCAGCAGCCCCTGCACGATCGCCACGATGATGAGGAAATGGCGGGCGCTCATCGGCCCACCCAGCGCCGGATCTTCTCGAGCGCGACGCGCAGGCTCATCGGCTTGACCATGTAGTCCATCGCGCCCGCCTCGAGCCCGCGCAATTGCTCCGTTTCACTGCCGTGCACCGTGGTGAACACGACGCGGAACTTTCCGGGGCACTGCTGCTGCAGCTCCTCGAAGATCGAATAGCCGTCGAGGGCAGGGAGGTCGACGTCGAGCAGCAACAGCGGCGGCTGCGGGCTGCCACGCGTGTCCATGGTCTTCAGCAGGTCCAACGCCTCGCGCCCGTTGCGAAAGTGCACGAAACGGTAGCCGCGCGCCTCCAGGCCGAAGCTGAGCAGCTCGGCGAGCGCGGGATCGTCCTCGACGACGATGACCTCGGGGACGTCAGCTGACGGCGGCGGCGAAGGGGCGGCGAGGGGGGGGGGCGGCGAAGGCTGCTTCGTGAATAAGGCCGCCGCCAGCCGGCGAACGAAGCTGCGCGCGGCCTGCCCTCGGTCCGCCACCCCATTCCCGGGATGCTCGAGCCACTTCTTGGCGGCGTCCTCGAGATCCGCCGCGACGACGGAGGCCTGCGGGAACCCGAACGAGCCGGCGGAGCCGCGCAGGCGGTGCGCATCGCGGCGCAACTGTTCGATCGCCGCAGTGTCATCGCCCGCGGCGATCAGCCGTTCGGCTAGCTCGGCGATCGCTCCGAGCTGGTCGCGGGCCCCCTGCAGGTACTCGTCCCGGACTCCGGGAGGCAGGCCGAAGTCGTCGACTCCCCCCTGGCTCACGGGGTCCAAGATAATGTGGTAGGGGCGCAGCATGCTGCGCCCCTACACGACTAACTTCTGTTTCGATCCAATGACTGATCCCGTCATAGGGCTATGCGCTACCTGCAGATGGGTGCGGATCGTGACGAACCGGCGGGGGTCCGTGTTCTATCGGTGCATGCGCGCCGATACGGACCCCCGCTTCGTACGCTACCCGCCGCTACCGGTGTTGCGCTGCTCCGGCTACGAGCGTCGCGACGGGGGGGGCCTTCCTGAGCCCGAAGGCGATCGTGACGAGGGCTAGCACATCGCACACTGATGTCTTCGTCTTGCAGCAGGACGGCGAGGACGAGCATTGCAGGATCCCGGTTAGGTGGCGCCCCAACTTAATGATTGCCACCCCCTCCACAGGGAGGCGGCCCGTAGGACGCGCAGGCCGACCCCCCCCGGCCTATCCCCTAGGCGAATTCCGTGCCGCCGACATATCGTGCGGCGCGAGCGCTCTTTACCATTGGCTCCATGGTCATTTGTGACCTCTCTCACTTGCAGAATGCCCACCCGTCATTCAGTTTGGTCCGGCGCTCCCGTATCCCCTTAGCAGAAAGGGCCTTTGTGGTTCAGCAGCGACCGCTGGAGCGTGCGAAGCAGTTCTTCTTCCGCAACTTCGAGCGCATCCTCGTCCTGTTGCTGGTCGCATCCCTGCTCATCATCAATCAGTTGATCGAGCAGAAGTTTGCGTTTCTCAGCTTCTATTATCTGCCGATCATCCTGGCGGGCTTCTATGGCGGCCCCCGCTTTGCGGTGGTTGCCGGCCTGTTCATCGCCTCGCTCGTCTTCTTCTTTCAGGCGACGCAGGGGGTCGGCATGGAGCCGGGCCTGACGCAGGACGCGATGTTGCTCCTCGTCCCGTGGGGCGGCTTCCTGATTCTCACCGGCTATGTGGTGGGCGGGCTCGCCGAGCAGCGTGCCTCGCGGCTGGCGGATCTCAAGAACGCCTACCTCGCGACGCTGGAGGTGCTGACATTCCACATCGAGTCGGCAGAGCGGCACCAGGAAGGTCACTCGACCCGCGTGGCAGAGCTCGCGGCCGCGATGGGCGTCGAGCTGAAGCTCACCGATGGCGACATCGAGAACCTCCGTATCGCGGCGTTGCTCCATGAGGTGGGCACGGCCGATCAGCGATTGCTGCGGCTCTTGTCGCGCTCCGTGACCGATGAGTCGCTCGCCGTGGCGCGCGCGCTGCGCGGCGCCGCCGAGATCATCGCGGAGTACTCACACTATTACGAGATCGTGGGCGACGATTGGGACATCGAGGCGCTGCCGATGGCGCCCGCCGTGAAGGTGCTTGCCGTCGCCGACGCCTTCGAAACGCTGCAAATGGCGACACCCGTGCGGCCGGCGTTTACGCGCTGGAGCGCGTTGGAAGAAGTGGAGAAGGGTGCAGGGAAGACATTTGCGCGTGAAGCAGTGCGGGCTCTACGGGTCGTGGCGGGCCGCCCGGAAATGGCGCCCGCCAAAGCATTGCGCGTCAGTTAACTCCCCGGCGGGAGGGCCGGAGGGGGGGGGCCGGAGCGCCCGCTCGCGACTCCGCCCGCGACACCGATTCCGAAGGCCACCGCAGTGCCGATCGTGACGATCGGGAGCATGGTGATCGGCAGCGCGACGACCGCGGCCGCCGCCCCGGCGATCAACGGCGCCGCCGGCTTCTGAATCGCATCGACGAAACGCAGCCGGCGACGCACGAACCCACGCGTCACTACGAAACCGCCGATCAAAGCGGCGGCACTCACCGCAAGCCAGAGCATGCTGTTCTCCTGTAGGTAACCGCGCTCTACGCAACTTGCGCAGGTGGCGTTTCAGGCGCAATTCTGGACCGCGATGGCCAAGGGCCCGGAATACAGCGATGCGACGGATGTCATTCGCCTGTTGCGCGTGGCGACGTGGTTTGGGCCGGCGTGCTTCGTGATGCTGTCGTCGCTGTGGTACTTCATGTTGGACAAGGGATGGATCTCGTCCGTCGTCTTCGTTTTGCTGCTCATCCTCAACGTCCCGATCACGCTTGCCGGCATCTTCGCGATTCACCGCAGCGTCGGCGGCGCCGCGGTGCTGATGATGAAGACGATCTACGCCGTCGGCGACATTCCGCCACCGCCCAGCTATCCGCGCCAGGACGTCCTGATCGTGCAGGGCAAGTATGCGGAGGCTGCGGACTGGTTCCGCGATCATCTGCGCATCGAGCCGCAGGATCATGAAGCGCGCTTGCGCCTCGCGCACCTTCTGGAAACGCAGCTCAAAGGATTCGACGAGGCGGAGCGGCTGTACCTCGAGATCCGCAATGCCAACCCTCCCGCCAACCCGCGGGAACAGATGAGTGCGACCAACGGGCTGATCGACTTGTATCGCAAGATGGGCCGGACCGCCCGATTGAGGGTGGAGTTGGCGCGCTTCGTCGAGCGCTACCGCGGCTCACCGCTGGCGGAAGGCGCGGCGCGAGAGCTCAAGGAATTAAGGGAGATGGACTCTACCAGCGGATCGCGGCACTCCCCCACGTAAAGCCGGAGCCGAACGCGGTCAGCACGAGCAGATCGCCCCGCTTGAGCCGCCCCTCGGCCAGCGCCTCATCGAGCGCAATCGGAATCGAGGCCGCGGTGGTGTTGCCGTACTTCTCGATGTTGCTGTAGACCTGATCGCCGCGCAGGCCGGTGGCCTTCTGGACCATCTCGATGATGCGCTGGTTGGCTTGATGGGGGACGAGCAGTTTGACGTCGGCGGGAGTGAGGTGGTTGGTCGTGAGCGCGATGGCGACCGATTCCGGCATCTTGAGCGATGCGAACTTGAAGACGTCGCGCCCCTCCATCACGGCGCGGTGCAGCCCCCGCTCCAGCATCTCCACGCTCACGTACGGATCGTGCGCCAGGCCCGGCCCGTCGACCCACAGTTTTTCGGCGTAGCGCCCGTCGGCAAAGATGTGCGTGGACAGGACGCCCCGGCCATTTTCATTCACGGGACCGAGTACCGCGGCCCCGGCGCCGTCGCCGAACAGCACCGCGGTGTCGCGCCCCCGCGTCGTCTTGTCGAGCCCGCGCGAGTGCACCTCGGCGCCGACCAGCAGAATGTTCCTGTACTGGCCGGTGCGGATCCACGCGTCGGCGATCGAGAGCCCATAGATGAAACCGCTGCACTGATTGCGGACGTCGACGGCGGGAATGTCGGTGAGGCCCAGTTCGCGCTGCAGAAAGACGCCGTTGCCCGGCTCGAAATGATCGGGGGTGCAGGTGCAGTAGATGATGCAATCGAGGTCCTTCGCCGTGAGGCCGGCCTTTTCCAGCGCTTTCTGTGACGCTTCACGCGCCAGCGTGACGCCGGTATCGCCCTTGTCCACCCAGTAGCGCGTCTTGATGCCGCTGCGCTGCACGATCCACTCGTCGGAGGTGTCCATGATCTTCGCAAGATCGTCGTTGGTGACGAGCCGCGCGGGGACGTGAAAACCCGTGGACAGGAATGCGGTGCGTGGCATCAGCGCTCTGAGTTGCGAGTGACTACGAAGGTACCCAAGATTAGCGCATGGATCTCAGCGTGACCAGACAACAGTTCGACGCGGTGCGGACTGCCAAGCACCTTCCCGACGTGCTCAAGCAGGTGCTCGACAAGGCGAGTCAGAACGCGAACGGTCACGTGCTGCACCTCACCTACGAGGAAGCGACTGCGCTGCACGAGCTGGCTGCCTGGAACGTCCACACCGACGCGGACGGCAACGTGACCCCGGAGTCGCAACTGTTCGACGACCTGGTCCGCACCATCCTCACACATCCCGAGTATTGAGATGAGACTGCGACTTCTCCTTGCACTCACGTTTCCCGTTTCCCTTTTCCCGTTTCCCGTATTCGCCCAAAAGCGCTCCATCACCTTCGACGATTACATCGCGCTCAAGGCCGTCAGCGATCCGCAGCTCTCGCCGGACGGGAAGTGGGTCGCCTACACCGTTTCGACGCCCTCGCTCCAGGATAATCGCAACGTCGCGCGGGTCTGGGTCGTCGAGGTCGCGACGGGACGAACGCGGCAGGTGACGAATGGGCCTGGCTCGGACCGCCAGCCGCGCTGGTCGCCCGACGGCAAGACCATCGCGTTCATCTCGACGCGCGAGGGCGGGGCACAGGTCTGGCTGCTGCCGATCGCCGGCGGCGACGCGCACAAGGTGTCGAGCCTGGCCGACGGAGCGTCGGATCCGGTGTGGTTCCCCGACGGCTCAGGCCTGCTGGTCGTCAGCGACATCAAATGGCCCGCGAATCAGGAGATCGATCAACGCAACGGGGCGTATCCCACGGAGGCGCGGATCTGGACCGACCTGCTGTGGCGCCATTGGGACGATTTGCGCGCGGGCAAACGGCAGCATCTGTTTCGCGTCGATGTCGCAACCGGGAAGGCGACGGATCTCACGCCGGTGGATCACGACGTGCCGACGATCGCGACGAGCGGCGACGGCGACGTTGCCGTGTCGCCCGACAGCAAGGAGATCGCGGTCGCGACACACAGCGACACGGTCGTTGCCGACAACACCAACGTCGACCCCTGTCTCCTCCCCGTCGCCGGTGATGGGCCCCTGCTGTGCCTGACCTGGAACCGCGGCGCCGACAATACGCCACGCTACTCCCCGAACGACAAGTGGCTCGCCTATCTCTCAATGGAGCGAGCGGGGTTCGAGGCTGATCGCCAGCGGCTGATGCTGGTCGACCGCACTCGCGTGGGCACTCGGCCCACCGAAGCGACGGCTGGGTGGGACCAGTCGGTGGGATCATACACGTGGTGCCCAAACTCGAAGTGCATCTATGCGGTGGTCGAGGAGCGAGGACGAGACAACATCTATCGCATCGACATTCCGGGATTCAAACGGACTCGCCTCGTTTCGGGCGGCGTTAACACGGGTGTACAGGTAGGCCCCGACAGTAAGACCTTGGTCTATCTCCACCAGACGAACACCCAGCCCCCCGAGGTCTGGGTCTCGGGCAAAGCGTTGACCCATCACAACGACTCCGCTCTCGCGACGCTGGATCTGCCGCCGCTCGAGGAGTTCGGTTTCGTCGGCGCGCTCGGCGACTCGGTGTTCGGCTGGTCGCAGAAGCCGCCGGGCTTCGATCCCGCCAGGAAGTATCCGCTGATCTATCTCATTCACGGCGGCCCGCAGGGGGCGTGGACCGACAGCTGGGGTCCGCGCTGGAACAATCAGATGTTTGCAGGCCGCGGAGCGGGATTCGTCGTTGCCGAGGTGAACTTCCACGGCTCGACGGGCTACGGCCAGAAGTTCACCGACGCGATCTCGCAGCATTGGGGCGACTACCCGTTCGAAGACCTCATGAAAGGGCTGGACGTCGTCGCCCGCCTGCCGTACGTCGACTCGACGCGCATGGGCGCCGCCGGCGCCTCCTACGGCGGATACATGGTGTACTGGATCGCGGGCCACACCAACCGCTTCAAGGTGCTGGTGGATCACGACGGCGTGTTCAATACGGTCAGCATGGCCGGCAGCACCGAGGAGCTGTGGTTCACGGACTGGGAGTTCGCCGGCCCCGTGTATGCCCCCCCGAACCGCGCTCTTTACGAAAAGTGGTCTCCGTTGAATCATGTGAGCGACTGGAAGACGCCGATGCTGATCGTGCATTCGCAGCTGGACTACCGCGTGGATCTGTCCGAAGGCTATCAGGCATTCACGGCCGCGAAGCGCATGGGCGTCGATGCGAAGTTCCTCTACTTCCCGGACGAAGGGCACTGGGTGCTGCGCCCGCGCAATCGCCGCATCTGGTGGAGCACGGTCCTCGACTGGCTGGAGGTACATCTGCATGAAAGCGCTCACCCGTAACACGCTGCTGGCGCTGCCGCTGGCACTGCTGCTCGTCGCGCTGCTGCCACGTCACGGCACGTTTGGCTGGGACTTTCTCGACGCGTTTACGCTCGCGTTTTCCTTCACGTACGTCGGCCACCTGGTGGAGACACTGCTGCTGAAGATTCCGGGCATCGAGACCGGCGCCGGCAAGTTTGTGCGTGTGCTCGGCTGGTTCGCGGGCGGGTTGTGGTGCTATGAGCTCGCGCGCTGGGTGTTGGTCCTCTCAGGGCGGAACACCAGTGAGCTGCCGCCGCTGCTGTGGGGCGGCGTCTTCTTCGTGGGACTGGAGTTCGTCGTACACGGACTGTTGCAGGCATCCGGCAAACCGAGCTTTTACAGCGGTCAGCTCCGGGAGTCCGAGACGACGGCCGTTCGTTAGGCGAAATCCCCTTCCCATCATGCGTTTCCCGATGAGATTCGCGCTCGCGGTGAGCGCCGTGCTCGTGGCTTGCGATCACGGCGCGCCGTTTCGTCCCGGCGAGTACGGGCCCAACGGGCCGCTGAATCCCGGCGACCCCACTCGGCTGACGTACAATCCCGGCCAGGACCTGATCCCGGCGTGGCTGCCGGACGGCAGCGGCATCGTGTACACCGGGGAGCGAGAGGACCGGGCCGACCGCGATCGCTGTCTCGCCTTCATGCCCGGAACGGGCGGCGTGATCTCGCGCTATGTGTGCCGCACGACCGCCGCCGACGACTCCGTCAACGTCTTCGAGGACGCAGCGCTCGCGCGTGACAGCATCGCGTACGTCCGGGTGAGCACGGAACGGTTTCTTCAGGGAATTGGCCCGGACGCGCAGGACCTCGTGGTCGCGACGGTCGTGGCTCCCAACTCGGCCCGCGTCGTGCAACGCCTTCCGTTCACAGCGCCGTGGGGCACGAGGTACGACGCCCTGTCACATATCGTCTGGCTCGGCCCCGGTCACGTCGCCCTAGTGGGAGAGCGCGTCACCTATCCGCGGCCGTGCAGCAGTTGTGTGGCCGACACGGTGCGGACCGGGATAGGCATCGTGATCGTGGACTTCACGGGTGCCACTGCCGCCCTCTCCCGTCTGGCCGATCGCGACAGCGCGTCATCGCTCGCCGCAGACGTCACCGGCGATACCCTCTATTTCACCCGTGACGGCGATTCGCGCGTCTACCGTCACACGTTCTCCAGCGGGATGACGGATACGCTGTACGACTTCGGATTCGGCATCGCGCGCGACGTGAGCGTTGCGAACGGCACATTCGCCGCGGTGGTCGGTGGGGCGGTCAGCTATGCCGTCGATTCAATCCTCGGCGGCTCCCAGCCGGACCACGGCGGTCCGCTGTTTCTGTTCAGTCCCGGCAATCTGCCGACGCAGGTCGGCGATCCCGCGTTGCGGTTCCGGCGGCCCGCCGTCTCGCCCGACGGAACGCATCTCGTCGTCTCGGCATGGAATACGGCAGCCACCGCCGATCTCTGGCTCTTTCAACTGCCGTGACATCCCGACTCACGCTGCTCAGTCTCGCGCTCCTCATTCCGGCCGGCGCGGCCGCCGCACAGACGAACGGCTCCATCACAGGCCACATCCGCCAACGCGTCGGCAATCAGCCGATCAACGGCGCCGAGGTGGGAATCGACGGCCGCTGGGTCGCCCACACCGACAGCGGCGGCTTCTACCGCATGCGTGAGGTGCGCAGCGGCTGGCACCTGGTCGTCGTGCGCGCGATCGGTTTCGAGACGATGCGGCGCGACAGCGTGCTGGTGCGCGCCGGCCAGGTCACGATCGTGAACTTCACGGTCGACGTGTTTACGATCGAGCGGCCCATCGTCGTCGAGGCGTACGCCGATTCGATTCTCGACCCGACCGTCGTGGCGTCGGTACAGCGCATCGGCGGCGAGGAGCTGCGGCGCTTTCCCGTGACGACGCTCGAAGAAGCGGTCTCACTCTCGGCCGGCGCCGTCGGCGAGAGCTACCGCGGCGGGCGCCTCGGCCAGCAGGCGTTCGTCCTCGACGGCCTGGGCGTGAAGAATCAGCTCGACGCCTCCACCGGCCCGCTCGGCGTGCGCATCCCACCCGATCTCCTGACGGAGGCGTCGCTTTCGACGAACGGCTTCTCGGCGCGCTACGGCCAGGCCATTTCGGGCCTCGTCAACGTCGTGACCAAGGACGGCGGCGACCGCTGGAGCGGCCGCGCCGCGTACGAGAGCGACCGGCTGCTGTGGGGCAGCGCGGATCTCGGCCAGGATCGCGCCGTCGTTTCGGTGGACGGACCGCTGGGACGCGGCGCCGGGCTCGTCGCAGTGCTCGACGCCGAGGGACGGCTGGACGCGGATCCGGTGAATGCCCCTGCGCCGCTCGAAGCCCGCGATCCACGGAACGACAACCCCGCGCTGCTGCCGCACAACAGCGGTGAGCGCTACGACGCGGCGGCCAAGCTGCGGATACCGCTGGGCGGCGCGCGGACACTGCGCCTCTTCGCCCTGCGGTCGGTCGATCAACGGCTGCTGTTCGATCCCGCCTACAAATACGACAACGCGGACGCGCCGGCCCGTCGCGTCAGCGGCGACCTGTTGAGCGCGCACCTCCAGCACGCCACCAACAACTTCACCGCAGACTTGCGCGCCGGCTATTTCGCACGCGCCTTCACGCGTGGCACGCTGACACAGCAGCCCGCCTACCGGTTCGGGGCGTTTACCGGCAACACGTTCCATTTCATTGGTGAGGATCTGGCGCAGCGCCAGGACACGGTGCGCGCGCGCGCGCCCGTGGCCGGGTTCACCGAGCCGGATTGGAGCGACCGCACGCCGTGGGGCGTGCCGGCGTTCTTCCGGAGCAACGGCTCGGGGGGCGAGATCGCCTGGAACCGCTTCCGCGAGCTGCGGGGCCAGGCCGACTTCAGCGTGGGCGGTCCGCGGGCCGACTTCTATTTCGGTGCCGAGCTCGCCCGCCAGCGCGTGCGCACCTTTCAACGTGCGCTCGGCTACCTGCCGGTAGGCGACAGCGTCCCCCCCGCGACGGCGTCGACGTTCACCCCCACATCCGCCGCGGCGTACGCCGAAGGCCAGCTGCGCGGGCCGGACTTCGTCCTCACATTCGGCTTGCGCTACGATCAGTTCGATCCGGGCAGCGGCATTCCGTCCGCGACGTTCGGTGCCCGGCGCACCGTCAGTCCCCGGCTGGGGTTTTCCACGGTGCTGAAGGGCGCGACCTTCGTCGCCAGCTATGGCAAGTTCTCGCAGGCGCCCGACTTCCAGTATCTCGTGGACGCGGCGTTCGACGACACGCTGCGCACCGGCCGCTTCCGGCGTGGTAACCCCAATCTCGGCTTCGAGGGGGCGACACAGTACGAGTTCTCGCTGCGCACCCGCCCGAGCGAGACGACGTCGCTGCGCGTCAACGTCTTCAACAAGCTGTTGAACGGCCTCGTCGCGTCAGTCCCGCTCGGCCTCGATCCCGATTCGACGATCTTCGGCAATCTGGACTTCGGCAACGTCAAGGGCGCCGAGGTGATCGCGGACCGCCCGCTGCGTGACGGCTGGGGCGTGCGCGTCGCGTACACGCTGCAGCGCGCGCAGGCCACGGCGACGAACGCCTTTCAGCTGGTCCGCCGGATTCGCGTCGACCCATCGGGTGACACGATCAATCCAGCCCGGGTGGAATTCCCACTCGATTACGACCGCCGCCACAGTCTCACGGTCATCGGTCAGGCCCTCGTGTCCGACAGCGCCGGTCCCTTCGCCGGGCTCGAGGTGGCGACGATCGTGCGTGTCAGCTCGGGACTGCCGTTCACCATGACCAATCTGACCGGCGATACCCTGCTCGGTCTGCCGAACAGCCACCGGCTCCCGGGGTTGCTCACGGTCGACCTGTTGTTGCGGCGGCCGCTGCGGGTGGGAGGGTTGCAGGGAAGCATCTACATGGACGTTCGCAACCTGCTGAACCGGCGTAACATCGAGGCGGTGCGGCATGAGACGGGAGAGCCCCACATGACGCCGCAGGAGATCGCGGCACTCGCCGACAGCGCCTATCGTGCGCACCCCGAGCCGATCCCGTACGAGTCGCCGCGCTATCGCGCCTTTGCGGATGTCGACGGCAATGGACTCATCGAAGGCCAGGCAGAGCTCATGCCCCTGTTCCTGGCGGCGGCGCGAGACTTCACGCAGCCGCTGTTCTCATTCGGGCCGCCCCGCACTCTGCGCCTCGGCCTGGAGCTCGCTTTCTGATCCTTCCTTAGTGGACAGCTTTCAGAGCTAAGTACGCGGTAACGCACTTTCGCTGTAGCCGCACCCCACCGAGAGCCACCACCTGGGTCGTCCCGACCCCACCTGAGGGACGAAATGACCCTGCGGCCCGGCGCCCGCGCCGGGACTCCTGCTCCCAAGTCCTGATGTAGCCAACGGCTAGGTCGAAGGCCGGAAGGTGGAACGCTTCCTGCTCTGACGAGTGGCCCGGAGCTGAGAGTCTCGCCACCACCATGAATTCGGAGGATCGCATGTCCGTCCACCGCACGCTCACCCCGCTCGTCCTGTTCGCCTTCGCGGCTGCAGCGGCGTTGAGCTGCAAGGATCCCTCGGCGACGGCCGCGCCCACGTTGCTGGCGGCTCGCTCCAATTTCAAAACGTCCACCGACCCCACTCCGGGCGGCCTGGTCTACTGTAAACAGACCTACGACTCGGTATCCCAGGTGATCGGACCCAAGGGGGGATCCATAGTGGTCGGGAACCACCAGCTGTGGGTCGATTCGCTGGTGCTTAGCGACACCGTGACGATCACCGCTGTGGCGCCGGCGGACACCGTGCGATGGGTTCGCTTCCAGCCCGAGGGCCTTCAGTTCCCGCCCAGCGTCGTGGACCTCTCGTACGGCATGACCGCGGGCGCGGTCCTCTATTCGAACTTCAAGGACTGCGGCGTGCTGGGTCAGGATCTCCGGATTGCCCAGGTAAACGAGCAACTGGGGATCCTGGACTATCTCACGTCGTATAGCCAAAGCAAAAGGAACTGGTGGAGTCAGGGGCAACAGTGGGTTGCCGCGTTGCTGCCGCATTTCTCAGGCTACGCAGTGGCCTGGTAGAACTCACGTGCGCCCGGAGACTCGAATGTCCGTTCGTCGTTCCCTGATCCCGCTCGCGCTGTTCGCAGCGCTGAGTTGCCAGGACTCCGCGCCGACCGCTCTCGACCGGCAGGTCCCCGCGCCGCTGGCGAGCAGCGCTTCCTGGTCGTCTGGTCTGCTCCAGTGCAAGCCGCTGAACTACGACTCCGTCACCGCCGTGATCGGACCGGGGGGCGGGGACATACGCGTGAGCAGACACGTGCTGTCGATTCCGGGCGGCACGTTCACTCAGTGGGTGTCGATCACCGTCGTCGCCCCGTCGGACACGCTGAACCGGATCCAGTTCCAGCCGGAGGGGCTCGTCTTCAGGAAGCCCGTGCAGCTCACGATGAGTTACGCGAACTGCAACATGGACCCATCGGCGCAGCCGACGCGGATCGCGTACATGGACGCCTCGGGGGCGATCGTCGAGTACGTGCCGTCGGTGGACGATGTCATCGGGAAGAAGGTCGTCGGGCTGTTGAGTCACTTCTCCGAGTACGCACTTGCCTGGTAAACGTCCCACCACGACTACGGAGCGTACGATGTCGGTCAAGAACGCCCAGCTCACACTGGCCGTGTTATTCGCAGGCGCGGTCTCGGTGCTGGGCTGCGGAGAGCCGTCCGCTCCGCTGCCCTCGGTCCAGTCATCCCTGGTGAGCACCCTGGGCCAGACCGCAACGAAGCGGGCCTCCAACACCGCGGGAAACATGGGCCTGCCGAAGTGCCACCCACTGCCTAGTGCGACTGCCTCCGCGACGATCGGACGGTCCGGCGGCACCCTCTCCGTGGGGCCGCACACGCTGGACATTCCCGCGGGCGCCCTGCGCGACCGGGTGACGATCGTCGCCACCGCGCCGTCCGACACGGTGGCCCGGGTCCAGTTCCAGCCCGAGGGTCTCGTCTTCCGGAAGCCCGTGCAGCTCACGATGAGTTACGCGAACTGCGATGTGAGCGCCTCGGTGCAGGCCCGGATCGCGTACACGGACGACGCGCTGGTCATCCTCGAATACGTGCCCTCGGTGGACAAGGGCTGGACGGTCACCGGCGAGCTGAATCATTTTTCCGGCTACGCGGTGGCCTGGTAAGGAGACGACATGTTGACGCCCAGACTCTCGTTTCCCGTTGCAGTCCTGCTGGCCATCGTGGGATGCCGAGAGGCCACGGCGCCACTCGGCGAGCGGATCGCGGCAGATCGCCAGCTCAAGCTGGCTATGCCCGCGGGGTTGAACATTCTCCAGCAGTCGCCGACCGCGCCCCGGCTGAAGGCCTACCGGGTTTCGTTTTGGGCCAAGCGAGGGTCGCAGCGGACGGTCGGTGTGAGCTATCGCCCCGCTCCGGGTCAATCGCAGGGCGATCCGTTCCTGCGCTTCAAGATTCCCATGAACGGGCTCGTGGCCGGCGCCGATGGCATACCGCTCGACCGGGGCGACTCGGTCCTCATCACCCTGACGATCGACTCGGTCAGCTTCCTCGTGGACTTTCAGCCGTCCGGGGTGCTGTTCTCCAAATCGTCACCGGCGCAGTTGGCCATCTGGTATCAGGATGCGAATCCGGATCTGAACGGCGATGGCGTGGTGGATGCCACCGATGAGGCGCTGAAGCAGCAGCTCGCCATTTGGACCGAGAGCACCAAGTCCGCTTGGAAGCAGTTGTCGTCGAGGAACGACACGACGCAGCAATACGTCGCGGCGGAACTGTACCACTTCTCCAGTTACGCGCTTTCCTGGTAAGCGGAGGACAGACACGATGCGCGCGTTGTCGGTTGTACGCGGTTCCCTGATCGCGGTCGCGCTCTTCGCCGCGGCATGCTCCGACGGTGTCGCGCCGCCGCCCGGTCCGCTGTTCAGCGCCGGGAACAGCGGTGTGGCCGGGAGCGGCGGCTTGCTCGTGTGCAAGCCGCTGGCCTACGACTCGGTCACGAAGAGGATCGGATGGAAAGGTGGCTCAATCCGCGTGAGCAAGCATGTGCTTGTCATTCCGGACGGAGCGCTCAGCCAGCCGGTGACAATCACTCTGGTTGCTCCGTCGGACACCGTGAACCGGATTCAGTTCCAGCCGGAGGGCCTCGTCTTCCAGCTGCGCGCGTCGCTCACCATGAGTTACGCGAACTGCAACATCGGTCTGACCAAGCAGGGTAGGCGAATCGCTTATACGAACGACTCGCTGGCGATCCTCGAGTACGTGCCGTCCAAGGACGACCCCTCTCAGAGGAAGGTCGCGGGGCAGCTGAAGCACTTCTCTAGTTACGCGCTTTCCTGGTAAGCGGAGGACACAACGATGCTCGCGTCGTCATTGGTAGTCGAGAAGGCCCGGCAGCTTGCCGCGGCCGGACACCACGCCGAGGTGGTCGAGTACCTCGGCGCGCGAGAGGGAAGTGAGCTCGAAGATTCGCCGAGCCTCGCGTTGTTGTACGGCAGCGCGCAGGCCCAGCTTGGACACCCCGATACCGGACTGCGGTGGCTGGATGTGGCGCTGGAGCAGGCGCGCAAGGGAGGGGATCGTGGCGTCGAGGGACGCGCCCTCAATGCGCGGGGGTGCGCCGCCATGTTGAGCGGGCGGATGGACGAAGCCGCGGACTACTGCACGCGGGCCCTGATGATAGCCAGCCTGGACGGCGACCTGGCCACGACCGGCCGCTGCTCCAACAACTTGGGCGTCATCAGCAACCTGCGGGGGCGGTACGCGGAAGCGCTGGGGTCCTGGCAGATCGCCGTGGCCGCCTTCGAGCGGACGGGTCTGCGGCAGGGCGTCGCCGAGTGCTCTCACAACTTGGGGATCGCGTATCGGGAGCAGGGGGCGCTGGACCGCGCGCTCGCCGAGGCGGACCGGGCCGTCGCGGAAGCCGCGGCGGCGGGGGATCGCACGCTGCAGGCGATGGCGCTGCGCGGGCGGGTGGAGATTCGGGTGCTCCGCGGCGAACTGGAGCTGGCGCGGCGGGAACTCGACGAGGTTCGGGAAATCCGCACCCGTCTGCCCAATCCCGTCGGCGCGGCGGAGGATCTGCGGGTCGCGGCGTCGCTGCTGGCGGTCGAAGGTCAGTTGGCGGCCGCCGAGCAGGCGCTCCGTGACGTGATCACGCGGGCTGAGGCGCACGGGCGGCCCCAGCTCCTGGCCGAGGCGACGCGGGATCTCGCCGCCGTCTTGCGCCGGGCCGGCCGGACCGCCGAAGCCCAGACGGCCGCCCGGACGGCGAAAGCCATGTTCACCCGCCTGGGAGCCGAAGGCGAAATCCGCAACATGGCCCGGCAGAACTGGGACGAGGATTTCGCGGCCGAGCTGCGCGGGTCGCTGGCACCGCTGCATGCGGCGCAGGAGCTCGCCGATGCGGGGCACTATGTAACGCTGCTCACGTATCTGGGCGAGCGCTCGCAGGACGAGCTCGAGCAGTCTCCCATGCTGGCCCTGCTTTGCGGCATCGCGCACGGCCGGCTGGGGCGACTGGACGTTGCCCAACGGTGGGCCATGCTTGCGCGGTCGCGGGCGGAGGTCGTAGGCGATCGCCGGCTGGAAGTGCGGGCGCTCAACGTTTGCGGCGCCATCGCGCTGGAGCGCGGCGGCATTGACGAGGCCACCCAGTTCTTCACCGAGGCGCAGGAAGAGGCGATGCAGGACAACGATATGGCCACTGTCGGCCGGTGCGCCAATAACCTCGGCATCATTGCGAACATGCAAGGGGACTTCGGGCGCGCGGTCGGAGCCTATACGCGCGCGATTGCCGCCTATCAGAAGGCCGGCCTTGGGCGTGGCATCGCCGAGTCGCACCACAATCTCGGGATCACGTACCGCCAGCAGGGAGAGCTGGGGCAGGCCCAGCAGGCCGCCGACGCCGCCGTGCGGGAGGCCGAGCGCCTGGGCGATCGGTGGATCAAGGGGCTGGCCATGGCCGGGCGGGCTGAGATCCAGATCCTCCGTGGCGAGCCGCGACTCGCCGTCCGGGAAGCCGAGTGCGCCCTGGCGGTGCACCGCGAGCTCAAGAACGTTGTCCGCGATGCCGAGCGCGAGTTGCCGCTGTACGACGCGATCGTGCAACGGGATCTTGCGCACGAGCGCGCCCGCGCCGGCGACTTCGCGGCTGCGAAACAGGCGGCGGAGAGAGCCCGCGCGACATTCGAGCGGCTGGAGGCGAAGGCAGAGATCGCGCTGCTGGACGCGTTGCCGGGGGAGCCGGCTTTCCGGGAGACGGGTCGCGCGTGAAACCCATGCGTGTTGGGGTCGTGGCCGTCGCCCTCTGCGCCATCGCGTTCGGCTGCGACCCATCGCCGGTCGGCGTCGACCTGCCGACGCCCGGCGTCCAGGCGTCTCTTCTCGAGCCGCCCCACAAGCTCGGCTTTATGCCCTGCGCCGCCCTGACCTCCGTCTCGGTGACGCAGGTGATCGGGCGGAAGGGCGGCAGCCTCAAGGTCGGGCCGCACACGTTCGAGGTTCCGCCGGGCGCCCTCGCCCACGCGGTGTCGATCACGGCCGAGATTGACGGGGATGACGCGTACAACCAGGTCCGTTTCTACCCGCACGGTCTCAAATTCCGGGCGCCCGCGTATCTCACGATGAGCTACGCGAACTGCGACGTCGGCGACGGCTCGCGGCTCGCGTACCTGCAGATCGTGTACAAGCACGGCCACCAGATTGTGGAGTACGAGCCCTCCGTCCGCGATCTCGCCCGGCAGACGGTCACGGGGGAGATCAGTCACTTCTCCGGCTACGCGGTCGCTTGGTGAGGGTGCCATGACTGTCGCGCTGATGATCGCTCCCAGGCAACCAGACCCGCGCGCGCCGATGCGCTCCGCGGCGGAGCTGTTGCAGGAAGCCCGGGCCCAGGAGGGGGCGGCCCGCATCCCCGACGCGATCGCCTGTTACGAGCGTGCCATCGCGGCCGCCGACCGTGCGGGCGAGCCGGGTGTGCTGGCTGAGGCGCTGCGGCGTCTTGCGGTGCTGCGCTACCAGCGCAGCGAACCGGTCGTGGCCCGGGCGTTGTGCCGGCGCAGCCACTCCGTGGCCACCGAGGCCCGGAACGACGTGCTCGCGGCCGAAGCCCTGAACACGCTGGGGGTGCTGGACCTGAAGGTGTGCTCGCTGCCCGACGCCCGCCAGAACTTCCTGCGCGCCCTGGAGCTGGGCGGGCAGAGCCGCCAGCTACGCGCGCGCGTCGAGCAAAACCTCGGCATCCTCGCGAACATCCAGGGCGACTTCGATGAAGCGCTGGTGCGTTACCGGCGGTCCCTGGAGGCCTACCACGCGTCGAACGACGAGCAGGGCTGCGCCATCGCCTACAACAACCTCGGCATGGCGAGCGCGGATCACAGGCGCTTCGACGAAGCGGAGGGCTACTTCCGCCAGAGCTACGAACTTGCCGAGCGGTTGGGTGACGCCCGACTCCAGGGACTCTGCCTCGTGAACCACGCGGAGGTGCACGTCGCGCGGGGGCGCTACGAGGATGCGCGCAGCAACGCCGAGGCCGCGCTGGCGCTGTTCGACCGGTTCGACGTGCGGCACGATAAAACCGAGGCGTATCGACTGCTCGGCGTCGTGTACCGCGAAACGGGACGCTCCGTCCTGGCCGAGTCGCGGCTGCAGTCGGCGATCGAGTTGGCGAGGAACGCGGGCTCCCTACTGGGCGAGGCCGAGGCGACGCGCGAACTGGCCCTGCTCTATCAGATGACGGGCCGGAACCAGGAGGCGCTGACCCTCCTCCACGTCGCTCACCGCCTCTTTGGGCGGCTCGACGCGCGCGCGGACCTCGTTTACGTCGATGGCAAGAGGGCCGAGCTCGAGGCCACCTACCTCGCAGTGGTGCGCGAGTGGGCACAGTCGATCGAGTCCAGCGATACCTATACGTTCGGCCACTGCGAGCGCGTGGCGCGCTACAGCGTCGCGGTCGCGCAGGCGCTGGGCATGGACGAGCACGCCCAGACGACGATCCGGCTGGGCGCCTATCTCCACGATGTGGGCAAGGTCAAGGTCCCGCACGAGATCCTGAACAAACCCGGACCGCTGACGCGGGACGAGTTCGAGGTCGTGCGGATGCACCCGATCTGGGGCATCGAGCTGCTCGCGGCCGTCGAGTTCCCCTGGGACCTGAAGGCGATCATCCGCTGGCACCACGAGAAGCACGACGGGACGGGCTATCCCGACCGCCTGCGGGGCGACGAAATCCCGCTCTCCGCCCAGGTCGTCGGCATCGTGGATGTGTACGACGCGCTGACTTCGACGCGTTCCTACCGCCCGGCGTTGTCCCACGCCCGCGCGCTCGCGGAGATGAAACGCTGCCGGGGGTGGTGGTCGGCGGCGGTCTACGAGGCCTTCCTCGAGTCGCTGGCCCAGCCCCTGGCATCGGAAGGCAGGGCCCCGGTCAAGGAGGCGCTTCTGGAGCGGCGCTCTGCGAGCACGTCACGACCGTCCAGATCGCCGCAGGCGCAAGGATCCCGCCGAAGCAGGCGTCGCGCGGGCGGCAGCACGAGTACCCCACATGGTTCCTAGATCGGTAAGTTATGGTCCGTTTCGGGGACTTACGGTGGTCTGTCGCCACACCGCCCAGAGTACCAATGTAGCGAACTGCCGATAGATCAATGAGATACCTTCCAAGGGGCTAAAAGAAACCACATGTCGGAGAAGGTTCGGCTCGCTTTCGGATCTTGACAGGTGACATTGTGGTCCTAGGTTGGTGACGTGGTATAGGACCCTTTAGCCAGGTGGAGCGGTATGTCTTGCCCCGATGTGAGCCCGGCTGAGGAACGCCGGAGCGGCCTGGAGCGCCGGCGCCCATCGGCGCCGGCGCTCCCACGGTTAACGATCATCGCGATTTCCGTCGCGTTCGGCGAATTCTGGAACGATCTCGCCGCCGATCTGGACGTCGCCATCGATTTGTTTGCGCGCGATGTCGAGGCGATCCCATTCGGGCCGGACACGGCCGCGGTCATTGTAGCGGCGGGTGGTGCCGAGGACGACGCGATCCGCTGGCTGGCGAGCCATAGCGTGCCTCGCCACATCGCGTTGTTCGTGGTCGGTACCGACCCCGCGCGCCGCACGGGGATGCAGATGATCGCGCAGGGCGCCGGCGACTATTTCGCCCTCCCGGAGGATCTCGAAATCCTCCGCAATGCCGTCGCGGGCGCGCGCAGAACACATCACATCCGCGTGGCGAGCTCGGCCAATGCCCCCAACCCGTTTGCCGCCATTGTGGGCGACAGCGCGGCGCTGAAGAAGGAGCTGGCGCGCGCCTTCCGCCTCATGCCACACCGGCACGCGCGAGCACTCATCGTCGGGGAGACCGGAACAGGAAAGGAAGTGCTCGCGCGCGCGATCCATGCCGGCGGGCCACGCGGAGATGCGCCCTTCGTCGCGGTGAACTGCTCGGCCTTCCCGGAGCATCTCATCGAATCGGAGCTGTTCGGCCACGAGCGCGGTTCGTTTACGGGCGCGCACGCGTCCAAGCCCGGGCTCTTCGAGGTCGCCGACACCGGTACGCTGTTCCTGGATGAGATCGCGGACCTGCCGCTCAACATGCAGGCGAAGCTCCTTCGCGTGCTGGAGGACAAGGAAATTCGGCGCGTGGGCGGAACGAAACCCCGGTCCGTGGACGTGCGCATCCTGGCGGCCACGAACGAACACCTGGCAGACCTGGTGGCCGGCGGCGGCTTCCGCGAAGACCTCTACTTCCGCCTCAGCGCCGTCGTCCTGAGGCTGCCGCCGCTGCGTGAGCGCGGCGACGATGTCTTCCTCGTAGCGGAGGCCCTGCTTGCGCAGCTGGCCCAGGAGCACGGCGTGCCGCAGCCGGCGCTCGCTCCGGGTGTGAGCGAGCAGCTGCGCGCGCATCCGTGGCCCGGCAACATCCGCGAGCTGAAGAACGCCCTCGAACGGGCGCTGTTGCTGTCGCCCGGCGGCGACCTGTGCGCTGAAGAGCTCCTGCGCCCGAACGACGCGCCCACGCGCGCCGAGGGCCCCCTCCCGTTCCCCGCGCCCCTGCAGGAAATCACGGCGGCGGCCGCCCATGCGACGGTGAAGCTGTGCGGTGGCAACCGTAGGGAATCAGCGCGGCGCCTGGGGATCTCGCCCCGGCGGCTGCGCCGCCTGCTGAGCGGCGCCGCGGACATCGAAGAGGATCTCTTCGAGATCACGAAGTGATAATGGGCGCCACTGTACAGATCGCGAAGCTGGAAGCATCATTGGCCGTCAATGGACCAGCACCGGAGAGAGCCCCAGTGTAGAGCCGGCGCCCAGCGCCGGTTGATTGCCGCGAGCCTCCTCCTCGGGGCGCTCGCCGGCTGTGAGTCGCGCGGCGGGTGCCGCGGCGACTACTGCGGCGCGCTCGTCATCGCGGCGCCGGGCGAGCCCGATATTCTGCTTCCCCCGATCACGCAGCTGGCCATCGGACGCGACGTGACGGACCAGCTCTTCCTCAAGCTGGCCGATGTCGGGATGTCGGCGAATACCGTCGGGGACGACGACTTCGTGCCGCAACTCGCGGCCCGCTGGGACTGGACCGACAGCGTCACGTTGACCTTCCACCTCGATCCGCGGGCCCACTGGCAGGACGGTGTACGCGTGAGCGCGGCCGATGTGGCGTTCACGTTCGATGTTTACACGGACTCGGTCATCGCAGCGCCGTCGCGCGCCGCCTTGCGGGACATCGCCTCCGTGACCGCGCGCGACACGCTCACCGCCGTGTTCCGTTTTCGCCGTCGCTACGCCGAAATGTTTTTCGATGCCGTGTACCACATGCGCGTGCTTCCCGCCCACGTCCTCCGCGGACTCCCGCGCGGAGCCTGGCGGAACGCGCCGTTCGGACGCGAGCCGATCGGCGACGGGCCGTACCGGTTCGTGCGCTGGAAGGCGGGGGAGAGTCTCGAGCTCGCCGCCGATTCCACGTTCTTCCTCGGGCGCCCGCACTTGCGGCGCCTGATCTGGCGGGTCACGCCCAACCTCGAGGTGGCGCTGACGCAGCTCATCGCCGGTCAGGCGGATGCGATCGAAGTCCTGGGACCGCCCGACAACGTGAAGCGGGTTCATGACGCATCGGCCCTGGCAACATATCCGTACCACGGTGCGGTCTACGGTTTTCTCGCGTTCAACGTGCGCGCCAATGGCGACACGGGCGCACCACATCCCCTGTTCGGCAATCGCGACATGCGCCGGGCGGTCGTGATGGCGCTCGATCGCCAGCGCATGGTGCAGAGCGTGTGGGGGGATCTCGCCGCAGTGCCGCCGGGCCCGATGCCTCGCCTGTGGTCCATCTGGGACCGATCGTTGGCGGGCGACGTGGCATACGACTCCGCGCAAGCCGCGCGGCTTCTGGCGCAGCACCGGCGGGCCTTCCGTATTCTCGTGCCCATCACGAGCGGGCTGCGCCGGCAATACGCGCGGTTGATCCAGGAGCAGCTCCGCACGGTTGGATTGGACGTCCGCATCGACGAGGTCGATCTCAGCCTCATGCTGGAGCGTACCAAGACCGGGCATTTCGACGCCGTCCTCGGGGCATGGGGCACCGGGCCGTCGCCGATCGACGCGACACTCGAGAACTGGACGCGGCGCGGCTTCGGCGGAGGAAATCCGGGCCGCTACGACAACCCTGAGGTCGATCGCTTGCTCGAGCAGGCGGCCGGGGAGCCCAATCGGGCGGAGGCGACGCGCTTGTTGCGCAGCGCCATCGAGCTCTGGAACGCGGACGCGCCGGCCGCCGTGTTGTACGCCCCGGACAACGTGGCCGCCGTCCATCGCCGTGTCCGCGACGTGACGATTCGGCCGGACTCCTGGCTGGCCTTGGTACGGAGTTGGCGCATCCCGTCGTCGCAGCTGACTGACTGGGATCGGATGGGGACCGAGCAGGGGCTTGAGCGGAACCGAGTCCCGTGATAGCTACCCCGCCTGTTCCGGTTGGGTTTGGAGCTCGCTTTCTGATCCTTCCTTGAGGTAGCCCGCGGCCACGCCGCCGACCACCATCACCAATCCGACCCAGCCGACCAGCGTCAGTCCCTGCCGGAGCAACAGGAATGCGAGGAGTGCGCCCACGACCGGCTCGATCGTGGCAGCGACCGCGGTCGGCGTCGCCTCGATGCGACGCACACCCCCGAAGAACAGGAAATTCGCGAGCACGACGCCGCCGGCGGCGAGCGCGAAGACATACAGCCAAGCCGCGCTCGTCGGAGGTGGAGCGGGTGCGTAGCCGGCGAGCGGCAGCACGATGGCGAGAATCACCACGCCGCCGAGTGCTTCCCAGAACAGCATGCGATAGGAGCCGTAGCGCGGGACGGTCCAGCGGGCGAGCACCGTGGTGGTGGCGTAGCTCACCGCCGCGAGCAGCCCGCCGAAGATGCCGACAACGAGGCTCGGCAGCGCGATCGCGCTTTGCGTCGTCGCTCCCCCCCCGCTCTTGCCGGTGACGGTCATGGCGGCGCCGATCATCACGACCACGGCGAGGGCGAAGCGCAGCGGTGTCAGCCGCTCGCCGAGCAGCGGTCTGGCAACGAGCGCGACCATGACGGGCGCGGTGTAGAGCAGCGCGGCGGCGCCGGCAACTCCCGCGCCGGCGATCCCGAATTGATAGGCGACCTCGAACAGCGCGACCATCGCTCCGCCGAGCCCAGCCATGAGCCACAGCCCTTTGCGATCGACCTTGAAGACCTCGCGGTGAAACAGCAGGGCCCAGAGTGCCAGGCCGGCGGTGCCGAGCATCAGCCGCCAGAAGCCGATGCCGGTGATGGCGGCGCCTTCGGCGTAGAGTTTGGTGGAGAGTGGGCCGGTCGTGCCCCAGACGGATCCCGCGCCCAGGGCGCAGAGGTAGCCGATGACTCGGCTCGATCGTTGGTCCTTGGTCACGACGCCATATTGCCCGCGGTCAGTTCGCCGCGCAACACCGTGACGGCTTCGCCTGACAACTCCACACGATCCCCGAGCACGCGCATCAATACCTCGCCGCCACGGGGGGATGCCTGATACCCGACCAGGTCATCCGTCCCGATTATCGGAGCCCAATAGGGGGCCAGAGCGCAATGTGCCGAGCCCGTGACTGGATCCTCCGGTACGCCGGACTGGGGAGCGAAGAAGCGTGACACAAAATCGTAATCGCCGGCTTCGTTCGCGCGGCTCGTCACGATTATCCCGCGCGCGTCGATCTGAGCGAGGGCGCCGAGATCCGGCTCGAGCGTACGTACTGTGGACTCGCTCTCGAGTTCGACGAGATAATCAAACCGACTGCGACCGATGAACTTCGGTTTTGCTCCGAGCGCGGCGACCAGTCCAGGCGGCTCCGGCGCAGGGGACACGGGCGTCGCAGGAAAGTCGAGGTTGATCCACGACTTGTTGCGACCAGCCGTTAGCAGTCCGCTTCTGGTGTGAAAGCGGGCCTGCTCGCTGGGTTTGAGGTGGCCGTCCTCCCAGAGCACATGCGCACTGGCGAGCGTCGCGTGGCCGCAGAGATCGACCTCGACCGCCGGCGTGAACCAGCGCAGATCGAACCCGTCTTTCTGACGGACGAGGAACGCGGTCTCGGCGAGATTCATCTCGCGCGCGACGTTGAGCATCCAGGGAGCCTCCGCGGCCCGGGGAAGAATGCAGACCGCCGCGGGATTGCCGGCAAAGGGGCGATTGGTAAAGGCGTCTACCTGAGTAATGCGGAGCGGCATGCCTCCAATCTACTTGCGCGATAATGCATGCGGATGGCGGCGACCACACATCCTACGAAGGCTCCCGCGAGGCCGCTCACGATCTGCGGTCTTCCGGTGACCGTCATCCACCCAACGACGCCTCCGATCGTAGTTCCGGCCGATAGCCGGACGAACATCTCCCCGAACGCGACTCGTCGCAGGAGCAGCCACGCGAGAATCGGTGCGGTGATCGCCCCGATCGGTCCTCCGAAGATCGGACCGATGAGCAATCCCAGATCGAAGGACCCGGGATCATGCTCGAGCCACAGGCTGATGATGAGCGCGGCCGCTCCCGCCAACGCCCCGCAGACCGCACCGGCCCCCATGAGCCCCACGGTAACGGCGGCGATGCGCCGCAGCCGGCGATCAGTACTCATGGTGCAGCTCCCGAGCGGCGAGCGGACACGCCGCGAGAAATTGATCCGTTTGCCTGTGGACGAGCCGTCGTGCCCGCGCGCGGCTCCAATTCCAGGTGCGCCAGTCGGCGTCGGCTGAGGCGCGCTCACCGTCCACCCAGCGATTCAGCAATCGCATCACGACGATGCAGCGGTCATCAGCGTCGAGCCGTGGTAACGCGTCCAGCAGCACCGGCACCGCGTCCCCGCCGAGCGACGCTGCGTAACGCGCGTCAAACGGGCGCTCCGCCGTGGGGCGGTGGAGATTCGTTTTCACGATGTACGCATCGGGATTGAGCATGTGTAACCCGGCGAGCACGGCGAACGCTTGCATCAACGCGCCGAACGCGAAGCGCTGCCGCTGGCCGCGCAGGACCGTCCAGGCGAACCACGCGAAGACACCGATCAACAGGATCATGAATGCGGTTGCGTACAGCCGGTCGTCCGTCAATCCGTACGCGGCGACATAGAGCTGCATGCGTTTCAGCGCCGACGCCATGACGACGGCCAGCAGCGCGAGCAGCAATCCGGAGAGCTGGCGGAAGACGCGCACTTGCGCCGGCGTACCGCTCGAGACGAGGTAATCACCACCCAGGACGATGGGGAGCACGAGGCCGCTTGCCACGACCAGCTGGAAGAAGCCCTCACGCGCGTAGCTCGCGAACGTGAGGCCGCCCGTTTCCACGACGAGACTCGCGCCGCCGAAGAAGTAGCGTAGCTGCACCACGACGAACATCAGAAACAGAAAATCCAGCAATCCGAGCGCGGTCGCGAGCGGCACCACCGATGGAAGCGGCTTCGGCGCCGGTGCAAAGGCTTTGAGCGGCTGGCGCAGGAAGCTCCACCACAAGAATCCGGCGGTGAGCGCCCCCCAGAAGCAAATGAAGAACGCATGGACGATCACCGTGTCCATGTCGAACGCAAGCAGACCAGTCAGCACGTTATTGAAGATCGGATCGGCGGATGCGAACAACGCCGCAAAGATGATGAGCAGCGGTGCGGCGATGACCACGCCGAGCACGACACCGCGCACGTGACGGAGCCGGCCTTCTTGCGGAAGCTCACGCCACTCGATGTCCTTGAACAGCAGGAGGATGCTGCCGAACACGCTGGAGAACGCGGCGGTTGCGACGCCGCGCGCGTAATCGAGCGCGTACCAACGCGATACTGTTTCGCCCTGGAGGCTCGCTGCGCCGAGTGCGAGCGTCAGGATCAGGGCAAGGGTGTCGAGGGCGGCCAGGGTTTCCGCGTCGCGCCGCAGGAAGGCCGCGCCGAGCAGCAGCGCGGTGATGGCGAGCCAGGGAGCGTCCGGTCCCGTCTTGCCGCCGTGACGCCGGACGAGCCACGCACCGACGCCTACGAGTACGACAATGCCGATGCTGACGTTCAATCCCCAGGGCATCGCGCGGAGCAGCGCGTCGCCCGTGATACCCCCGACGATACCGAATCCGGCGATCTCGAGAGCGAGTCTCGTACGCGGTGTGAGCGCGTTCAAACGGCCTCCTGCGTTGGCAGCCCGCCGAACCGGCGGTCGCGGGAATGGAATTCGTGGATCGCGGCGGCGAGATGCGCCGCTCCGAAGTCCGGCCACATCCGCTCGGTGAACCACAGCTCGGCGTAGGCGCACTCCCAGAGCAGGAAATCGGACAGCCGCTGCTCGCCGCCGGTGCGAATCAGCAGGTCGACGTCGGGCAGCAGCTGTCCCGCGCGGATCGCGGCTCGCCCCGAGTAATCGACGGCGACGCGCAGCTCGAGTCGTGTGCCCTGCGCAGTCGCCTGCTCGGCGGCGCCGATCGCGGCGACGAGCGACGCCGGCAGGCGATCCCGTCGGCCGATCACGATCAGCTTCACGCCCTGCGCGATGAGCTCGGCCGTCTCGCTGCGCAGGTAGCGGGCGAACAGGCGCATGAGCGTCGACACCTCGGCCGCGGGCCGGCTCCAGTTGTCGGACGAAAAGGCGTACACGCTGAGCGCGGTGATGCCGCAGCCGGGCGCGATTTCGACGACGCGCCGCACGGCAGCGGCGCCGGCGCGGTGGCCGGCGGCGCGCGGCAGGCCGCGCCGAGTCGCCCAGCGCCCGTTGCCGTCCATGACGATGGCCACGTGGAAAGAAGTACTTTGCTTCATAAAGTCACCGGCCAAAAAAAAGAGGACACCGTCAGCGTGCGCGCGTCGCGCGAATCAACGCTTCCATGTGATCGAGATAGCGCTCGAGCGCCCGCCTGCCGAGGGCGGTGAGTCGGTACTCCGTCTTGGGGACGCGGCCCGCGAACGACTTCTCGCACGTGATGTACTCGGCGTCTTCGAGCTTCCGCGCATGGACGCTGAGGTTGCCGTCGGTCGTTTTGAGCAACGCCTTCAGCTCGTTGAACGTGACGCTATCACGCACCGCGAGCGCGCTGACGATCGCGAGCCGCACGCGCTCGTGAATCAGCCGGTCCAGGTCCGCCGGGGCGGTCTGGACTTTCGTCTTTGCGGGTCGTTCCGCGTCTGCGCGGGGAATCCGCGCCGTACTCGTCTTAGCCACCGTACCTCCGTGCAATGATCAGCCCAAACACGATGTGCAATGCGCCGAAACCGGCGGCGAGCAGCCACGCGTGCAAGGCCGGCGGCGTAAACAGTGCTACCGCGCCCAGCAGCATGAAGCAGAGTCCCATCACCGGCACCACACGCAATGAGAACGCGCCACCGGTCACCACGCCCGTGCCGTAGCACAACAGCCACAGCGCGGGAAGCAGTGCGAGCTGCTGCGCGTGCCAGAGCACGTAGGTCAGCAGCGCCCCCACGATGAACGGCGGCAGCACGCTGAGCCCGAAACGTCGCGCCGGGCCGTGGATGATCGTGTCGCCCGCGCGCAAGGCCTTGTACAGCAGTGCCGCCGTTCCGATGCCCGCCCCGAGCAAGGCTTCGAACATCCAGATCCACAGCCACCGGCTCTGCGCGGCGCCGTAGACCGGCGCGACCGGCAGCGATCCGGCGTAGGCCGTCGCGGCGAGGGCGGTCAGGCCGAGCACGACCATGCCCCAGCCGGGGACGGCCGTGAACGAACCCGCCCGCTCCATCGTGGAGCGGATGAACTTCAGATTATCGAGCGCGCGATCGTGGAGCGGTTGCGGTGAGGTCACGGCCTAACGCTACAACATATGCTCCAATGTTGTCAAGTACTTTACGGCGCAAAGACAGTGCTATCGGCTATGGGCTATCGGCTATCCGGCGGCGTGAAATGAGGTTACCTGTCCTTGAGCCTTCGCACGAGTTTCAGAGCTGACCAAACTTCATCGACTGCGGCAACCTTTACATCCACCAATCCACCTGCTAGCGCAATCGCTCTGACGACATCTTCAGTGAGATCGGTCGCCACACCAGACGTCTTCTTGGGCCAGGAGATCCAAAGAGTTCCCGCCGGCTCAAGAGCGCGTTTCAATCGAGCGAAACGCTTCTTCAGCACTTCGCGATCGACCGCAAAGAAATGGATGAAAGGAAGGACTCCCCGAACGTCGTGAGTGACAGTTACGCGAGCGGGAAGTTTGCCCAGTGTCGCCGCAAACCCGTGTGGCGAATCGATGATGGCGATCCGCATCCCGGGCTTGATGCCCAGTTTGTCTACGAGAGATCGATCGGAATAACCAGCCATCACTTGCCCGCTACGAGGTGTCTAAGACGTTTCCTTCCGAGGAACGCTACGGCTTGACGGCCCAGCTCCGACGCAGCGCGGTTTCAGTACCGTCCAATATTGCGGAAGGCAGAGGGCGCCAGGGGGTCGGGGGCTTTCTCTACCACTCATCCGTGGCGTATGGCTCGCTCATGGAAGTGGAGACCCAACTACTCATTGCTACAAGATTGCAATACATGACCAACGAAACGGCCCGTGCAATTCTGAATCGGGCTGCGGAAGTGCGCCGGTTGTTGGCGGCCATGATTCGCGCGCTCAAACGACGCACCCCCCCGATAGCTGATAGCTGATAGCCGATAGCGCTCTCTATTGCACGCAATTCCCGCGCGGGTCCGGTTTCGGCTTATCAACAACCACACGATGGTCGAGATTCGCGACCGCGGTCGCCACGTCGTGCACGAACTGCGACACGTGCGCCAGCTTGTCGTAGTCGATGTACTGCGGCTCGTCCGTCACCTGATGATAGTCGCGGTGATTGCCCGTGGTGAAGAACGCGATCGGAATGCCGTAGCGCGCATACATGTAATGATCGCTGCGGCAGTAGTACTGCTCGGGATGCCCGGTCGCGTCGAACTGATAATCGAACCTGAACGGCTGCGTGCGCGCCTTGTTGACGCTTTCGACCATGTCGCCGAGCTCGGTCGACAACCGGCGCGTGCCGATGAGCTGGAGATACCCGGGCCCGCCGCCGTTCTCGTCGTCGCCGCGGCCGCGGCCGACCATGTCCATGTTGAGCTGCGCCACGATCGAGTCGCGTGCGACCGTGGGGTGATCGGTGAAGTACTGTGACCCGTACAGGCCAAGCTCCTCACCGGTGTGCCAGACGAAGATCAGCGACCGCTTCGGCTTGGCGCGCGCGCCGGCGAACGCTTCGGCGATCTCCAGCACCGCCGTCGTCCCCGAGCCGTCGTCGTCGGCCCCGTTGAAGATCGAGTCGCGACGGGCGCCCTCCGGCTGCACCCGGTGCAGGCTGTCCACGTTCACGTGGATCTGCCGCACCTGGTCCGGCGTCACGCGGTGATCGGGGGGCGGGGCCGCGAGCTCGAGCCGCCGCACCGCATCGTTGAACGCCCGGATGGAATCGTGATCCACCGGCGTCTGATCGAACCCGATGTGGTCGTTGTGCGCGCCGATCGCGACGTACTCCCCGCGTAGCTGCGGATCGCTGCCCCGCAGAATCGCGACGACGTTGCGCGCCGGCGCGGGCGTCTCGGCGAACGTCACCGTACCGTGCACCGTCTTGCCGGCCGCGCCGGGCCGCAGGCTGTCGAGCGGCGCGCCCCCCCCGCCCCCCCCGCCCCCCCACAGCAACGTGCGGGCGGCGGCGGCGTTCACGTAGACGTACACCGGCACGCTCGTCGTATCGGCCGCCACAGCATCCCGCTTCATCGACGTCTGCGGATTGCGGAAGAACGCGATGACCTGAGGCGGAAAGGTTTCGAGCGCCGCCACGGCGATACCCGCGGCGCCGCGGTAGCGCGACAGAATCGCCCCGCGATTCACCTGCTGCGCCTGCGGCACGTTCGGACCGCTATGCGCCGCCAACACGACGAATTTTCCGGCTGCCTGATCAGGGCTGATCATCGTGCTGTCGGTCCAGACGCCACCATAGATCACCTGAGCGCCGTCGAAGGCGCGTGTCGCCCGGCCCGGATCGCGCGGCACGAAATCCACCCACGGCGTGAGCGGCGTGCCGTCGACCGACAGCGTCGCGTTCGCGTCCAGGCCCCGCTTCACCAGCGGCACGTTCTGGAAGTAGCCGCCGGAGTCTCCCGCCGGCACCAATCCCATGCGCCGCACCTCGGAGGCGATGTACGCGGTGGCCTTCAGATTGTATTCACTGCCCGCCATCCGGCCCATCATCGAGTCGTCGGCGTACAGATAGACGCGGGTCATGAGATCCGACGGGGTGATCGCCGTTTGCGTGCGCGACGGCGCGTGCTTCAGGGGCAGCGCGGTCTGCGCGCCCGCCGGTGCCGCCACGGCGACGAATGCCCCAAGGATTAACATGCGACCTGCTGCCAGCATGGACGGTCTCCAATAAGAGGAAAGAACAGAGGAGGAGTTACCCGCGAGTAAGACGTACAAGCTCGCACGTTGGTTGCGCGCCATCATGTCGGAGTCTCGTCAGGAACGGGCTCTTTGCGGGGACGTCGCCAGATCGAGCGGGCCAGGATTCCGAGTCCCGCCGCTTGTCCCTCCCGGCGTGGGAACGCCCGATACAGCAGAATGACGAGCACCCACGTCAGCCAGCTCGCCCGCTCGCTCCAGGTCAATGACCGCAGCATGAACCACGGCTGCGTCACCGGCGCCGTCCACGGCAGCCAGTCCCCTTGCAGCAGCGCGAGTGGCCGGGCAAAGACGCGATTCGTATGAAAGCCCTGCGCGCCCGGCCGGGAGACGTTCCAGACGCACGTCACCTTGCCCCAGCCGTGATTGTCGCTCGCACCGACGACCAGGAGATTGTGGCTGCCGGCGAGCGTGAGCACCGCGCGGCGTCGCTCGGTCGGGAAGGCCAGCGCCTGCGGCGCGCAGTTGACGATCTCGAAGCCGTCCACACCGGCCACCACGAACGCGCCGAGATCGTCCCAATGATTGCGCCAATACTCGGGAAGCGAGGCGATGCTGAGGCCGCCCTGGCGCTCGATCGCGGCGAAGATCCGTACCATCCGCTCCGTGCTGCCGCCGAAGCTGTCGCGGGGCAGCGGCCCGACCGGCCCGATCGCGACGACATGCTGCCGGTACACGCTCCACTCGACGCCGGGCAGCAGGCTGATCGACGTCCCGGGAGGGGGAAGCGAGCCGTCGTACACCACGTTGTGGTCGGTCACGTACGTCGCTTCGAAGCCCTGGCGCGCATGCCAGTCGGCGAGCTTCGCCAGGCTCCACCCCGGGCGGCCGTCGTGGGACGCGCTGGTATGCGCGTGGTAATCGATCACCGTGCCGGCGTCCCCCCCGTCGGCGGTGGTGAGTCGCGGCACGGGGCGGGGCAACAGCACCGCCGCGATGGCGAGGACGATCAGCACGCCCGGGCCGATCAGCGCGCGCACGGTGCGGCGTCGCCACGTGAGCAGCGTCTCCCAGCGACGCAGCGCGCCCCATGCTGCGAGGAGCAGGATCCAGACCGTGAGCGCCCATGCGGCGCGCGCCGTGCTGAAGAACGTGAGTGCGTCGAGTGTGTTGGACAGCGGCGCGAACATCGCATAGAGGATCGGGCGATCGAGGTCCGCATCGCCCGGCACGGAACCGGTGACCGCGTCGACGAGCGGAGACAGCGGATGAATCGCGGTGGCGAGGAGCAGGACCACCAGCGCGATCGCAACCGGGTGGCGGCGCAGCAGGTTCACTCGCAGATTCCCCGCATGTCGGGTCGGATGGAAACTAGTAGTCGGCGGCCCCGGGCGCGATGAGCGGGCTCGCGGAGCTGCCGACGCTCGTGCTCGGCCCGCTGCGCGGGCGCAGCGACAGCGAGTGGGAGCACGGGGAGGGGCCGTCCCGGAAATGGACGCCCGCCCAGATCGTCGAGCATCTCGCGCTGGGGCTCTCGCTCAGCGCAGAGACATTCAAGGCGCGGCGCAATCACGCGCCGATGACGCGGCGGCCCCGGACCCCCGCGGAGCAGATCGCGAGGCTGTTCATTTTCGGGTTGCGCTGGTTTCCACCGGGCCGCAAGGCGCCGGAACGCACCATGCCCCCGGCACAGATCGACCGGGCGAGTGCCGAGGCGCATTTCCTGGCCGCGCTCGAGGCGTGGGACCAGGTCGACCGCGCGCTGTTGCCGGAACGCCGCGCCGATTTGTTCGTCAAACACCCGCGGATGGGCGATCTGACGATCGAGGAATGGATGAGATTCCACGTGATTCACGCCCGCCACCACGCCCGGCAGATCCGCCAACGCGTGGGCCAATGAGCCGCAAGCGGGAGAAGAAGAAAGTCGTAGTGCGGGTGCCGAATCCTGATGCGCCGGTGAAAGGGCGGCTCAAGACGCCCTCCCACAAAGTGCACCGTTCCAAAAAGGCCTATCGCCGGCGCGAAAAGCATCCACGGCCCGCAGATCAAGAGTAAGGAATGACCTTCATGATCTTCACACTTCTCATTTGACAACTAGCCCACAGCGCCGTAGATGAACCGACATATGTAACCAGCCGTGAACCCGCAGGGTCTCCCAACGAGGGGGGGTCACATGGTCAAGCGGTTCCTGACGGCCGTTGCACCGTTGGCGATGCTGATCTGCACGGCCATGGCACCAAGCGGCACTGGGACGGCGGCACCCACATACGCAGCCGCTTACGCCACGTACGCCAGCGCGATTCCCGCCTTCGCCCGCAAGTACGGCCTGCGCTGCTCCGCCTGCCACACCGCGTGGCCCGAGCTGAACGCCTTCGGCCAACGCTTCAAAGACAACGGGTACCAGCTGGGCAACGATCGCGACTCGCCGATTTGGCAGAACAACGCGTACTGGCCGATCGCGATGCGCACGACGCCGCAGATCCATGTCGAGAACACCACGCATCAGCCGACCGACGCGGGCGAGAAGACGCTAACCCAGGGCGGGTTCGATCTCTCCGGCGTCGACTTCCTGATGCTCGGGACGCTGTACAAAGACATCACCTTCGGTCTCGTCCCGACCCTGGACGCGGACGGCACCACCGGCCTCGAGGCGGCGTTCGTGCGCTTCGATAATCTGGGCCACTCGCCCTGGGCCAACGTGAAGGTTGGGAAGTTCGAGCTCGACAACCTGCTGTCCGAAAAACGGTTCACGTGGCTGTCGAACAACGGCAGCTTCCTGTACGCCTACCATTTCCAACCCGCCGGCAGTGTCGACAACTACGCGTTCGGGCTGGGTGACAACCAGATCGGCGCGGAGCTGTCAGGCCACTCGGTCAACAGCTACACCCGCTATAGCGTGTCCCTGTTGACGACCGATGACGGTGAGGCCGGGTTGCCGGGCGGCAAAAGTATGGATGCGATGGCTACGCTGAGTCACGCATTCGCCATGGGCGGCGGGTTGGGACCGCAGCGCATCGGCGTATTCGGCTATCTGGGACATCGTCCGACCGCATTCGACCTCGACAGTGTCGGTGGCGAGCCGATCCCCGGTACCGGCAGAGCAAATAAACCGTTCGTCCGGATCGGAGCCACGGCGCAGCTGTGGCTCGGCAATCTCGAGCTCATCCCGCTGGTGTCTCACGCCTCCGACGATGCCGTTCTGGGTGGCAACACGCAGAAACCCGCATGGAACACGGCGCTGCTCGAGGCGCATTACGTCGCGACGCCGCGGCTACTGGTGCAGGGACGTTACGAGATCCTGCGCATGTCCAAGCAAGCCGATCCCGCGACGCCCAAGACATTGGGCAACGCCGACGCGATCATGGTCGGGGCCCGCGCCTATCCGTTCATGTTCAGTCGCGACGGCATGGCGCTGCACGCCGAATTCGCAATGACGAGAACGACCGGAATGGCCCCATTTAGCGGGGACGGTTCCGGCCTTGACCCCCTGGACCCCGCGACGAAGGTGTGGAGCCGCAGCCTGCTGCTCGCCTTCGACTTCGCCTTCTGAGAGGAGCCCACAAATGAAACCGCAAACGCGATGGATGTCGCTCGTGTCGGCGTGTGGCGCTGTGCTCCTGCTCGCCGGCGTGACGCCGGCACCGGCGGCGGCGCAGGAAGCGCACGTTGGCGCACTGACCGGGCACGCCGCGGCCGGAAAGGCGCCGTACACCCGGTATTGCGCGGGCTGCCACGGGGATGACGGAGACGCCCAGGGCGAGAATGCCCAGTGGATCGATCCCAAGCCGCGGGATTTCACGCTCGCGACGTTCAAATGCCGCTCGACGCCGTCCGGCTCGCTGCCGACGGACCAGGATCTGTACAACTCGGTGGAGCGGGGATTCGTGACCACGAACATGCCGCCGTGGGTCGCGCTCACGCCGCAGAACCGCATCAACCTGGTCGCCTACATCAAGACCTTCTCGCCGCGCTGGCGCACGGCGAAGCCGGGGACGCCGATCACGATTCCCGCAGAGCCTACTGCGACGATTCAGAGCATTCTGCACGGGCGGCAGCTGTATCAGCGCCTGGAATGCTGGAAATGCCACGGGCCGGCGGGGCACGGCGACGGCCCCTCGGCGCATGAGTTGACCGACAGCAAGGATGATCCCATCCGTCCCTACAACTTCCAAACGGGCTCCCGCTTCATGTGCGGGACGACCAACCAGGATCTGTATCGCATTTTCATGACGGGGCTCGACGGCTCTCCGATGCCATCGTTCGCGGATCAACTCTCGCCGGCGGAGGCGTGGGATCTCGTGCATTTCCTGCGCACGTTGCAGCCGCTCAAGACGCGGGAGTCGGCGATCTGGCATGAGTGGGCGGCGACCCACGGAGCCGAGCTCAAGCCGATTGGTCCAGAAGGAGGAGGGCAATGATTGTGCGCTTCACCGCCTTAATCGCGGTAGTGGCAACGGCCACTATTGCCGCGCCGCGACACCAACCTGCCGCGGGGATGATCAGCGGCAAGGTGACGTATACCGGCACGCTGCCGAAAGTCCGGACGATTGATATGTCGAAGGAGCCGAATTGCGTGACGCAGCATCCGACGCCGGTGACGACGCAGGATGCGGTGACGGGCCCGGGCAACAGCGTGCGTTACGTGGTGGTATACATCTCGGCAGGAGACCAGGGCGCTCCGGCGGCGACCGACACGGTGCACTACGACCAGAAAGGCTGTCTGTACATTCCGCACGTCGCGGCGATGCAGGTGCACCAGCCACTCGAGATTTTCAATGACGATCCCCATTCACACAACATTCATCCATTGGCGCGTGTGAATGCCGAATGGAACAAGTCGCAGCCCAAGGGAGCGCCACCGATCCGTACGTCGTGGGACCAGCCCGAATTCATCCCGGTGAAGTGCAACGTGCACCCGTGGATGCACGGCTACTTCGTCGTGCTGGCGACGCCGCACTCCGCCGTCACCGATTCGACCGGCGAATTCAGCTTGACGGGCCTGCCGCCCGGCAAGTACACCGTGACGGCATGGCACGAGCGCTTCGGAACTCAGAGCCAGGAGGTGACGATCGGCGGGAGCGAGACGAAGACCGCCAATTTCGTGTTGACCGCCCGGCCCTACTGAGCGATGGGGAAGCTGTTTGCCGTTGTGGTGACGGTGATTGCGCTGGTGTCAGCCGCAATCTTCGCCCTCCACACCTGGTGGCTGCCGCCGGACATCTCGACGCACGGCAGCCGCATCGACCGTCAACTGAACGAGACGATGATTGTGGTCGGCATCCTCTTCGTCGCCGCACAGCTCGCGCTCGCGTTCTTCGTGTGGCGCTTCGGGGTGGGCAGCGCGGCGACCGCCCGCCCGGTCAAGACATTCCCCGGCGGCCCCACGCCGATGGTGGTGCTGGCGACGGTGCTCGTGGGCATCGAAATCCTGGTGCTCACCTTTGTCGGCTCCAAAGTCTGGGCGGGCGTCTATCAGACCCCTCCGGCCCCCGGCGCCCTGCAGATCGAGGTTCAGGCCGAGCAGTTCGCGTTCTATTTCCGCTACGCGGGAAGCGACGGCAAGTTCGGCGGCATGCACCCCGACCTGATGAGCGACGCCAACGAGAACTTCTTCGGGCTCGACCCCGCCAACGACACGACCGCGCGGGACGACATCGTCGTGGCAAGCCTGGTGATTCCCGTCGATCAGCCGATCCTGCTCCAGCTGCACGCGAAGGACGTCAACCATGCCTTCTACGTCCCCGAGCTGCGCATCCAGCAGGACTTCGTCCCCGGCATGGTTATCCCGCTGCACTTCACGGCGACCACACCGGGCAAGTATGAGCTCGTCTGCACGCAACTGTGCGGCCTGGGCCATTACAACATGCGCGCGTTCGTCGAAGTGAAGACCCGGGCGGACTTCGACCAATGGCTCAAGGAGAAGGCGGCGGCCCAATGACGCACGGCGTCGCCACAAGTCACGCGCCCCCCCGGCCCCAGAGCTTCCTGCGACGCAACGTGTTCAGCGTCGACCACAAGGTGATCGGCCGGCAGTATCTCGATCTGGCGCTCGTCGCGGTGGTGACGGGGATGGTGCTCTCCTGGGTCATGCGGTTCCATCTCGGGTGGCCCGAGACGCCCGTGCCGGGGCTGGGGAAGCTCGCTCCCACGGGAGCGGCTGGGGGCGTGATTACTCCCGAATACTACCTCGCGCTGATGACGATGCACGGCACGATCATGGTGTTCTTCGTGCTGACCACGGCGCCGTTCGCGGGCTTCGGCAATTTCTTTCTGCCGATTCAGGTCGGCGCGGAAGACATGGCGTTCCCGCGGATCAACATGACGTCGTTCTGGGTTACGCTGCTGGCGTTGCTCGTGCTGCTCTCGGCGTTCTTCGTCGGCGACGGGCCGCCCCTGTCCGGATGGACCGCGTATGCGCCGCTGAGCGCCGTCGGCAAGGACGCGGGGCCGGGGCAGGGGGTGGGGCAGACGCTGTGGGCCGTGTCCATCGCGATGTTCTGCGTCGCGCAGTTGCTCGGGTCCCTCAATTTCATCGCGACCACGCTCGACCTGCGGACCAAAGGTATGTCGCTCGCGCGTCTTCCCTTCGCCACGTGGGCGTGGTTCATCACCTCCGTCATCGGGCTCGTCGCGTTCGCGGTCCTGATGCCGGCGTGCATCCTGCTGATCCTCGACCGGGTCGCGGGCACGAGCTTCTTCATTCCCGCCGGCCTCGTGATCAGCGATCGCCTGCAGCCGCATGCGGGCGGGTCCCCGCTGCTGTGGCAGCATCTGTTCTGGTTCTTCGGGCACCCGGAGGTGTACATCGCGATTCTGCCGGGATTCGGGATCGTCTCGCAAATCCTGCCGGTATTCGCGCGCAAGCCGTTGCTGGGTCCGCGCGTGTTCATCACCTGCCTGATCGCGATCGCGTTCCTGAGCTACACGGTGTGGGGCCATCACATGTTCCTGAGCGGCATGAACCCGCTCTCGGCGACGCTATTTTCGGTGCCGACGCTGGTGATCACCATTCCCGCCGCGATCGTCACGCTCTTGTGGATCGGCACGATCTACGGCGCGCGCCTGCGGTTCACCGCGGCGTCGCTCTTCGCGCTGGGCTTCGTCTCCGTGTTCGTGAGCGGCGGCCTCAGCGGCTTCTTCCTCGCGCAGCCCTCGACCGACATCTACCTGCACGGCACCTACTTCGTCGTGGCGCATTTCCATTTCGTGATGGGCGTGGCCGCGATGTTCGGCATCTTCGCGGGCACCTACTTCTGGTTCCCGAAGATGTTCGGCCGCATGATGAACGAGACGCTCGGCAAATGGCACTTCTGGCTGACGTTCATCGGCGTGTATTGCGTGTTCATGCCGATGCACTACCTCGGACTTGCCGGCAACGTCCGCCGCTATTCGGCGTTCACCGACGACTACCTCCAGCCGCTCATCCCGTTGCATCGGTTCATCACGATCGCGGCGCTCTTCACCGGCGCGGCCCAGCTGATCTTCCTGTTCAATCTGATCCGCAGCCGTTTCCGGGGACCAAAGGCGCCGGACAATCCCTGGGAAGCCACGACGCTCGAGTGGTCCACCTCATCGCCGCCGCCCCACGATAATTTTGGCGGCCGCCCGCCGGTGGTCAGCCATGGCCCGAACGAGTACGGCGGCACCGGGGGGGGTCCACGGGACTACGTGATGCAGGCGGACCCGCAATGAGCACCGCGGTTCTTCCCCCCTCGACGCGCGTGCCCGCCGCGCCCGTGGTGGCGTCCGGTGGCGGGCCACGCCCATCGGTTGCGCAGACGGGGGTGTGGATCGGCATCGCGACGATTTCGATGTCGTTCGCCGCGCTCACGAGCGCGCTGGTGGTGCGGCAGAGCAGCGCGCCCGACTGGCAGCACATCACCCTGCCGCCGCTCCTCTATCTGAATACGCTGCTACTCGTGGCGAGCAGCGGCACGCTCGAGTGGTCGCGCCGCCGCCAAGCGCCTGCCGGCCTGCTCGCGACCCTGGCGCTCGGGTTGCTGTTCGTCGCCGGCCAGATCCTGGCGTGGCGCAGGCTCGGGGCACAGGGCGTGTTTCTGGCGACGGGGCCGAGCAGCGCGTTCTTTTACCTGTTTACCGCCTTGCACGCGTTGCACGTGCTCGGCGGCCTCGGTGGCCTGGTGTACGTGCAGCGCCGCGCCGCGGCGCTCAACGCGGCCGCGCTGTACTGGCATTTCATGGCCGTGCTGTGGCTCTATCTCCTTGTGCTGCTCACGTGGCTGAACCGATAGCGTTGCGCGAGCCTTCGCCCTACGGCGTCCCGTCGCGCAAGCTCGGGATCTGGCTGTTCATCGTGGCCGACGCGGCGACATTCGCGGCCATGTTGTTTACCTACGGATACGTGCGGGTCGCCAACCCGGATTGGACGCGCCCGTTCACGGTCTGGCCAACCATCGTCAACGGCATCGTGATGACGGTCGTGCTGCTGACCAGCAGCCTGACCATCATCGCCGCCCTCCTGGCCGCCCAAGCGGGGCGGAAAGCGGTCGCGCTGCGCTGGCTCGGGGCGACGATGTTGCTCGGCGCGCTGTTTGCGGCCCTGCATCTGCGCGAGTGGGTCGCGATGATCGGGGCAGGTTGGCGGCTCTTCCATAACCCGCTGGGGGGAGCACCGCTCGTCGGTGCCACGTTCTTCAGCATCACCGGCCTGCATCTGCTCCACGTGATTATCGGCGTCGTCGTGATCGGCGTGATTGCGCTCGGCTACAAGCGCGGACGATTCGATCCCGGACACGTGGAGACGACGGGGCTGTACTGGCATTTTGTCGACCTGGTTTGGATGTTCGTCTTCCCGCTGGTCTACCTGCTGAACATGCGCTGAGGGGGGGGCGGGGGGGGGCGCAGGATGAAACGATACGTCGTCGTCTGGATGGGGCTGCTCGCCATCGTGGCCCTGGAAGTGATGCTGGCGCTGGCGCACCTGCGCACCGGTTTGTTGTTGGCGGGCCTGCTCTTGCTCGCGATCATCGAAGCCGGGCTCGGGCTGATGTACTTCATGCACCTCAGGTACGAGCGCCGCAGCTTCACCTGGAGTCTGATCCTTGCCGTCGTGATTACGGTCGTGCTGATGGATCACTTCTGGCTCGACGCGTTCCGTCTCCTGCATCAACGGCTCTCCGCGCCGTGAGCTCCGGCTACATGCAGGCGACGATGACCGCGATGATCATCCTCATGGTGCCGGCGTTCCTCATCTGCGTCGGGGTCGCCGTTCTCGCCTATCGCAAGCGAAAACCTCCTTCCTCTCCTAGAACCTGAAGCCGGCCGCCAGATTCACTTGCGGAACCGGACAGCAACGCAGTAAGCTCCACGCCCGATGCGTTTGCTCGTGGGAATCGTTGCCGTGCTTGCCCTTGCGACCGGGTCCGCCGCCAATCGCGTGGCCGGCAGGGTCGTGATTCTCGAAAAGAACAACAAGCCCTCGCCGGACCTGAGCGACGCGGTGCTCTATCTCGAATCGCCCGCGGCGGTGGCGACGGCGGCAACCCCGGCCACCGTGGAAATCGCCATCACCGACAAGACGTACGCGCCGCACGTAGTGGTCGTCCCCGTCGGCTCGACGGTGCGCTTTCCCAATCACGATCCGTTCAACCACAACGTCTTCTCGGTCAGCGAGCCCAACAGCTTCGACCTGGGACTGTACGGCCGCGGGGAGGCGAAGAGCTATGCGTTCGAGCATCCCGGCCTCGTGCGCGTCTACTGCAACGTGCATCCGCGCATGGTGGCGTACGTTTGGGTGATGGCGAACCGCTATTACGCCCAGCCCGCGAGCGACGGCAGCTTCACGATCGATAACGTGCCCGCCGGGCGATATCGGCTGCACGTGTGGCACGAGCGCATCCCCAGCGAGGTCGTGAGGGACGTGTCCGCCGGCGTCGCGGAGGCCGACCTCCAGATCGCCCTGAACGCGCGCGGCTACAAGTGGCGGGCCCACCGCAACAAGTACGGGGACGACTACCCGACGAATGCCGGGCTCGAGCGCTACTAGACCGGCCCCCCCCCCCGCCCCCCCCCGCCCCCCCCCCGCCCCCCGCCCCCCCCCGGAAGTTTTTCTCCATCCTCGGCACTCCGTCGTGGGC
>Ga0137372_10000153_pt1 | contig 54766 bp, 53 predicted proteins | sample SagtaG_6_FD_104911 | JGI IMG/M metagenome (GOLD analysis project Ga0137372, IMG submission 104911) | Vadose zone soil microbial communities from Sagehorn Ranch, Mendocino, California, USA - Sage1_R_60_16 metaG | ecosystem: Environmental > Terrestrial > Soil > Vadose zone | place: USA...
AGCGCTGGTGCATCCCGCCGGAGCAGGATGCCGAGTTTGTGTGGCGGATGGAGGACGTGCTGGCGGTCTCCACCCGACCCTACGACCCCACCGCCCGCAGGTGTGCCTGGACGAGACCAGCCGCCAACTGCTGGCCCAGGTCACCCGCCGCGACCGGTCGCGCCTGGCCGGCCGGCACGCCAGGATTATGAGTACCAGCGCCGCGGGGTGTGCAACCTGTTCCTGGTCTGTGAGCCGCTTGCTGGCTGGCGCGACGTCATGGTCAGCGCCCGGCGCACCCGCATCGACTGGGCACACTTCCATCAAGGACCTGGTCGACGTCCACTACCCGGATGCTGAGGTGATTGTGCTGGTGCAAGACAACCCCGAACATCCACACGCCCGCGTCGCTGTACGAGGCGTTTGAGCCGGCCGAGGCCAAGCGGCTGGCCGGCCGGCTGGAGCTGCATTCCACGCCCAAGCATGGCAGTTGGCTGAACATGGCCGAGATCGAGCTTGCTGTGCTGGCCGGGCAGTGCCTGGACCGGCGGCTGGCCGACCGGGCGACCCTGGAGCGGGAGGTCGCCGCCTGGCAGACGACCCGCAATGCTACCGGCCGTGGTGTGGATTGGCGCTTCACGACCCAGGACGCCCGCATCAAGCTCAAGCACCTCTACCCTGCAATTCAGGACTGACAAGCTACTAGGGCATCATCGGCATGCCCCGCCGTGGTCGAGATCGAGGCCCGCGGTGTGGCCGTCGACGACGGCGACCGCCATGGCCACAGTGGTGGGCGGTGGGTTGGGATCGAGCGTGAGGAGCTGCCAGCCCTGCCGGTCGGCGAGCACGGCAAGCTCGCTGCCCATCCGGGGGTCGACGGCGAGACGGCTGTGATCGCAGGCCAGCAGCGCGTCGGCTTGCCGGCCGGCAAGTAGCGCCAGGGCTTGGCGCAGGCCGGGACGGTCCATCGTGGTGCCGGACTGGTGCAGCTCCTCGATCCACACCACGACCGTCCAGCCTCGGGCAACGCAGGCGGCCTCCAGCCGGGCGCGCTGCCGCCCGAGGAGGCGCATTCCCGCGCCGCCGGGGTTCGCGGTCCGTAAGTAGCACACCACCGCGGGCACGCGCCTGCGGGCGAGCGGTCGGCGTTCTTGGCCGTCGGTGGCGACGTTGGGAAGCGCTGGGTGGCTCATCTGGCCAGCCACCCCCCGCCGAGCTGTACGGTGTTGTCCACGACGATGCGGGCGGCCCGCTCGGCGCCAACCGCTTCGATAAGGCGCTGGTAGTGGTCGAATCGGTCGGCAAGCTGCCGGGGGAAGCAGCGAAGCCCCTGAGCTACCTGCCGCATCCCAGGGTTGCCCGGGTCGTGCTGCTCTAGCAGGGCGATTAGCCGCTCGGCGGCGCTCACTGGCCCTCACCTCCACCCAGCGGATCGGTTGCCGGTGGGATGCGGCCATCGCCGAGGCGGACCGCCAGGGCGGCTTCGGCCAGGACGATCGGGTGCAGTTCGGCGGGGAGCTGGCCGAGGATGCCGAGGACCTGGTCGACGAACGGGTCCAACGCGATCGCCAGGATGGCGCGGGCCTCGCTGGGTTCGTGGGCGAACCGGTGGAGCTGCTGGGGCTGGTGAAGTGTCCGCGGAACAGCTCTCCGTGCTCGCCGTCCAGGTCCAGCCGGTGACGGCGGGCAAGATGATGCTCGGTACAGGCAGAGTTGGCGAGCGGCCGGTAGGGGTGGTCGATGGCGGCCGGGACGGCGGTGTGCAGCCGCAACGCCAACGCCGGCAGCGGGTCGAGGTCGCCGCCGGGGAATGGGTTTGGGATCCGTCATGCGCTACGTGGCCTCCGGAAAGCGAGGGATGGTGGCCGGTCAGGCGGCGATGGCAACCAGCACCGCCAGAGCCAGCGCGGTCGTGGCGGTGCCCAGGTGCAGGCGCAGGTCGACGGGCGGCGACCAGGCGCTGGCGGTCGCGGCCCACTCCGCCAGCCGCAGCGCGTCGGGGACCAGGCGGGCGAGCAGGCCGAGCGCGAGCAGGATCGGCATCGGCCAGGCGTGGTTGGCGCTGGTGGCCAGCGTCCAAGTCGTCAGCACCAGGAGGATGGCCTGGCCGCCGAGCAGCAGCGCGACCAGGCTGGCCCACTGCCAGCCCGGCACCGGCCACGCCGGCGGGAGGTCAGGATCGACCGTGGCTGCCGGCTGTGGACCGTCGAGAGGCGGCGGCGGGGGCTGGCGGGGCGACTCCGGCGGTCGGGTTGGCGGCTGGGGAGGGTTGGAGTCAGGCACGGGGAAGGCTCCTTCAGCGCGTAACAGCAAAGAGGGTCAGGCGCGGTAGACCTCGATCCGGGCGGTGCTGTGGAGTGGGATCGCGCTCAGCGCGTCGTTGAGGACGTCGTCCAGGTCGGCGTCGCAGCAGAGGAGCAGGCCACCGCGCGGATCGGTGACGATCCAGGTGGCCGGCTCGATGCAGCCGAACCTGGCGCAGTCGAGGCGCTCCGGCTCCTCTGCTGCGGCCGGCGTGGACGATATGGGCTGGGTCGTCGTGTCGGATGTGGCCATAGCGTCGTGCTCCCGCAGGTGCGAGGCGGGAAGCTGCCGTGGGTGGGGCTGCTTCCCCGTCGCTAGGCACGGATCGGGCGCGCTAGACGTGCGCGTAGACGAGCAGGAACAGGTTCAGGGCGGTGAGCACGCCGACGACGAGCTGCGCCAGCCACCAGACGGGCAGCGCCTCGCCGGTCCGGGAGACGGTGCGCTGCCAGCGCCACAGGCGGAGCACGTGCGGGAGCAACCAGGCCAGTAGCCCGAGGCTCAGCAGCATGATCAGCGCCTCGGCGTGCAGGAACGCCTCGATCAGCAGCCACACGGCGGTGGTCAAGGTTGCGCCATAGCAGGCCAGGACAATCGCGCCGTGGACCCGGCGGACCAGCAGACTGGGTCGTAGCCGACGCCGGTCGCCGACCTCGGGCTCGTCGTCGAGGTCGTAGCCGAGGTCGTCGAGGTCGCAGCCGAGGTCGGCGGTGTCGTCGTCGACGCCACCTTGCGGGTCATACATCGCGTTCACGATCTGGTGCTCCTTATGCTCGAAGCGGCTGGGAAGGTAGGTGCGGGGCTCACGGCGAATTGGATGGCGACGCGGGCTGGGTGGGTCGCGCCCGTTGGAGCGGGTCAATCGGCGGCGGGGCATGTGCGGCCGGCCTCCTTGCGGCTGGGGTTGGTGGCGGGAACGCCCCCGAGGGAGCCGGGACGGGTTGGCACCGCCGCAAGCTCCAGATGCGGGCGTGTGCGGCCGGTGCGAGCGGGCGAGCTGGTGCCCGTGGGAGGGACGGGGATCTGGTGCTCGCCGCCGCACGCACCGCAGGAGGTGACCTCGTACAGGCCTAGGGAGGTGAACCAGCCGTGCGGGTCGGTCTCGTCGACTACCACGTACCGCCGGCCGTCGACTACTGCGGCGGCGGTAGTGGAGCTGGTGAGCGTCCAGGTTGTGGTGGCGGCGGCCGGGCCGAGCAGCCGGGCTGCCAGTCCGCTGGCCGCCACCGCCGAGAGCACGCGGGGATCGTCGCGGCTTGGGTCGGGGCTGACGGCTGGGGAGGGTGGGCCGGCGTCCGGGCCAGCCCAGCGGGTCAGCTCGTGCGGGTTGGCAGGTGCGAATTCTTGGCGGCCGTTTCCGACAGTGGCCGAGGTGAACTCGGACGAAGCCTGGTTGATGGCAGGAGCCATGGGCGACCTCGAAACGGGAAGGGAGGCCGGGGAGTCGTCGCCCGGCGCGGCAGGCGGGCTCCCCGGCCCCGGCGGCGCTAGTGCGGCCGTGGGGGGTCGGCCGGGCCGGCCGCCACCCGCGCCACGCTGGTGGACGCGGCACGGGCACCATCTCCGCTGCTTGCTGGGTGAGCGAAGGGGTCGTAGCCCATCGGGTGGTCCAGGTCCACCGCGGTGACCGGCGTGGTGCAGCCGGGCGGGTTCGCCAACGCCAGGAACCGCCGCGTCAGCACGACCACTGCCGCCGCACCTTCCAGCAGGACGGGCCGGTGTTGGGTGAGCCATTCGGCGCGGTTGGCGTCGATCGTCTGGATGGCATCCAGCAGCGCCTGCTGCCAGGCGATCTCGGCCTGCACCTGCTGGAGCTGGCGGTCCAGCTCGGCTAGATCACGGTTGAGCTGGCGAGCCTGGTGCTGCCCCAGAAGTCCGAGCAGACCACGCAGCCAGGTGAGCTGCCGGGTCGGCTGGGCCTGCTCGTCGACCAGCGCGGCTTGATGGCGGCACGCCGACTCGCGGTCGGCCAGCACCTGCGGGGCGAGGTGGTCGTAGGCGATCCCGTCCTCGCCCAGCAGCAGCGTCAGAGCCTGCTCGCGGCGCCGGTACAGCTCGGCATCCTCGTAGGCGTCCGCCACCTCCAGCAGGCGCCCGCTGGGGTGCATGGCGCGCAGCTCGGCATCAGCCAAGCGGCGACGCTGGTGGTAGACCTGCCAGCGGGCCGCCTCGACCAGCGCGGCGATGCCGCCCTGGCGGCCTCCCCGGCGGTGCCGGTCGGCCAGCTCGGCGGTCGCCTCCTTCACTTGGGCGTCCAGGTCGTCCTGGTAGCGGCGGCGCAGCTCCTGGCAGGCCGCCACGAACTCGATCACGTCCTCGGTGGCCCGGTCGATCACGACCGGGCTGGGGGAATATGCTTCCTGCGGGGCGATGGTCCGTGCTTGCGCGTTCATCGTTGGCCTCCAGTGCCAGGCTCCTGATGCTGGCCGGGCGGGGCGGGACGATTGCTTTCCGGGCTGCGTCCCGCTCCTGCCTGGCGAACACCGCTTGTGGGGGATCGTTCGGTTTCCTGTCGGGTTCGGGGCTGGCCGTGGACTGCCGCTTCCCGCGCCGGGTCACGGCATCCCGGCCGAGCAAGCCCGACAGCCAGCCCCTGGCCGCGCGTCGACCGCGTCAGGCGACCGCCTCACCCCCCTCCCGCTCCTTGTGGCCGTCCAGGTCCAGGACGGTCTGCGCCGTCTCGTCCCGCGCCTGGTTTCCCTCCGCGCGTTGCCGCACGGCCGGACGCGGGTTGGGACGGACCTCAAGGACCTGGACCGGACCGAAGGCCGCCTCCACGCGGGCGAGCGCTAGGGCAAGGTCCTGATCGCAGTGGCCCTTGCCGCCGCGACGTGTCACGACGCCCAACCCCATCCGGTCGACCGCGCGGAGCAGACCCTGGCCGTTGTCACGCCTGTCATGGCCCTAGGTGGCCGCTGTGTCGCTGGGGCGACGGGAGCCATCCTGGCGGCTGGCCGCAGTCGGAGAACTCCCACGGCGACGCAGGAGGGTCGGCCGGGTCGCTCATCTGCGCCGACAGCCGCCTGAGTCCGCGGACCTGTACCAGCACCAGCCTGGCCAAGGCGAGTATCCCGGCGGTCCCAGCCAGGCTGAGCATGGCCACCGTGAACCCGTGTAGCAGCGTGAACATTTGTCCTCCTTGCGGATGAAGCGCTCAGCCGTCGAACAACAGGCAGGGGAACAGCGGCCGTGTGGCGCGGCCGGGAGGCGCGTGCTTCTGCCACGTCAGGCAGCTGGCGCGACTCGGTCTCGGAGAGAGGCAGCGGGTCATCGGCTCCACACCATCCAGCCCAGCCCCGCGCCGACCGCCATGTGCACGACGGCCAACAAGACGTAGCGACCCGGCCGAACGGGCGGGAGCATCGGGCCGGCTTGTCCGGCCCAGCGCCACAGCGCCCACGCCTCCAGCGCGTATACGCCAAGGAGCACCAGCGCAGCCGGCCGGGCGAACCCCGAGCTCTGCCAGATCGCCGAGGCCACCGCGCTCGCGCACACCACAATTAGGACCGCGTAGCCGGCCAACAGCAGCACGAGCCAGCACTGCCACACCGCGCCCAACGGGCCTCGTGGTTCGGCGGCGCGCATGTCAGGCGACCTCTGGGAGCATGGCGGGAGGCGCCGACCCGACTACCGCCAGCCGGCCTGCCGGCGCCCCCTCCAACTGGTGCTCATCCACCCGGTGGCCGCGCCACGCCGCCTCGGCCGCCGTACGCGCCGCCCGGAAGCTCTCAAGGTCTGGACCCGTCGGCGTGGGCTCGGCGCGCCAAGGGCACGTCCGGCACCAGACCGACCAGAAGCCAGCATTCAAGACCCCGTACGGGCCGGCGTCCGATGGCATCCCGTGCTCCCTAGATTGCGCTACCGACGACGCCAATTCTTGAAGGGGCTTTCGGCCGCAACCATGACCGACGATGCATAGGCGCTATGCATCAGACGCATAGCGCGGTTCGAAAGGCGTTCCAGCGCGGCGGTACACTCCAGCCACCGCGCGAAACGTGCGATAGGAGTCAATAGTCAGGGCAGCTCCGATGGACGCACGCAATACGGATCGCTACTGCCAGTCATGTGGGGCGCGACTGGCGAGCGACAATCGGCAACCGCTGTGCGCGCCATGCCAGAAGAAAGCCCCTGAGGCCGCGCGGAGACCCCCACACGTGCCGCCGGAATTCTGGGAAGTCGACCTCATACGCGACGCACTGGCCACTTGGCATGTCGGTCGCGTCGTCCAAGCCTACCGGCACCATCCATTTCACGGCCGTGCGCTCTCACAGGAGATGGTGGCGAGGTGGTTGGGGATCACGCAGACGCAACTCAGCCGCGTCGAGAGCGGTCCTCCAGTGAAGGATCTTGGTCGTCTCGTTCATTGGGCCAGGATCTTCGGGATTCCAAGCCATCTGCTCTGGTTCAAGCTACCTGACGAAGGTCACGACACCCGAAGCCGCTCAAGGGGCTCATTCGAAGCCGTCGTGCTACCCACGTCACTTTCGATGCCCAGACCGCCCGGTCCACAGGTTGGCTTCTTGCCAAGTCCATATGGCCTCTCCGACGCCAGCTCGGACGCCGCAGCCATGCAGGGGTTCCGGGCCGCAGACCTGCAGGTAGGTGGCGGCCATCTGTACGCGACCGTGCTCCACTATCTCCAGACGGAGATCGCACCTCGTCTCTTCGGCGTCGTGAACGGCGCCGACAGCCAAGCCGTCTTCACCGCTGCCGCCGGCCTAACAGAGATGGCGGGCTGGATGGCCCACGATGCCGGCCGCGACATCGTCGCCGAACGGCACTTCCACCGAGCCCTGGACCTCGTGAAGATCGGTGGCGACCGACAGCTCGGCGCGCACATCTTGGGCAGCATGAGCCACCTGGCACATCACCTGGACAAGCCGAACGACGCGATTGCCTTGGCGCGTTCTGGACAGGAGATTCTGCGAGCTGGCTCTCGCAATCCCGGGCTTGAGTCGCGTCTTCTGGCGATGGAGGCACGTGGCTTCGCAGCGCACCGAGAATCGGCCAAGGCGGCGCGGCTTCTCGTCTTGGCTGAGAAGGCCCTCGCGGGTGACTACTCTGAACGGCCGTCGCAATGGGTGAGCCACTTTGACGAGGGATCGTTGGCGGGCGAGGCGGTCCGCTGCATGCGCCAACTCGGCCAGTACAACGAGGCCGAGCGTCAGGCCCAGCGGGTGATCGCACTTCGCCCTGGCGGCCGAAGGCGAAGCCGCGCGTTCGGCCAGCTCGGCCTGGTGACGGCGCTGATCGCGCAAGGCAAGCCCGACGAAGCCTGCGGTGTGGCGTTGGAAGTGTTGCAAGGGACGCAATCGCTCAGCTCGTTCCTTGTCATCCGACAACTGCGCGACCTTCACGAGCTGCTACAACCCTACCGGTCCAGCGGGGTGGTCGCTGACTTCCTGGAGTGCTTGACTGGTGGACTGAGGGAACGACTCCGGCTCTATCGATGGCTCGACGCTGATGGGGACGGCGGTCCCACCGGCCGAGGGGAGGACACAGGTGAGTTCTGACCCGCTCTACGTGCGGGACCCCGAAGCCTGGAACGCTCACCTCGCGGAAGGCAACGCCAAGCAAGCCCGCAAGCGAGTCGGCGCTGATGTGATCCTTCGTGACAGCCAGGGCAAGATTCTCCTGGTCGACCCCAAGTACAAGCCGGATTGGGACCTACCAGGCGGCATGGCCGAGACCAACGAACCCCCACACGAGGCTGTCCGCCGGGAACTCAAGGAAGAGCTGGGGCTCGATCTGCACGTTGGGGACCTGTTGTGTATCGACTGGGTCTCCCCGCACGGGCCGTGGGACGACTCGCTGATGTTCATCTTCGACGGCGGCACCCTCACTCCAGAGCAGGTCACCAGCATCCAGCTCTTGGACGGCGAACTCGCCGAGTTTCGGTTGTGCACACAAGAGCAGGTGCCCCGGCTTCTTCGACCCTCCCTGTGGCGCCGAACCCAAGCCGCGATCGAGGCGCTCCATGCCGGACGTCCACGGTACTTGCAGGACGGCAACCAAACGGGCTGAGGCGCTTAAGGATCTCTTGCGAGTCCAGGCCGGACTACTTCGCCAGTGTCGTACACTTTTGTGCCGGTCGAGCCTTGCACGGAGGGCGAACGTCTGCTTTGGGTGTACCACCGGTCGGTTCCTTGTCCTGATCTGTGTCGCGGGAGCGCGGTCGGAATCGAGGTTGATCGTGACGTCGAGGCATAGACGGCGGCGACAAGCATGAGGGCAGCGTGAACATCTTCGATCTGAGGGAACGGCTTGTCCGCGACTATGGCGAGTTCATTAGCGGCTTCCTCAAGATTCGGGATCCCCCGGCTGAACGGCTTCGTTCGGGCCGAGCTGGAACGGGTGTGCTGTGGCCGGAACCATGCATCTCCCTGAACCCGAACTTCGAGTCGGGTGGCAAGGTCGACGACCTGGTCAACGATGGCAGGCTGCATACCGAGTGCCGCCGGGTCTTTCGGATCAAGACCGAGGGCGACCCGGCGGGCCGGCCCCTTCGGCTGCACCGCCACCAAGCCGAAGCGATCCAGGCGGCCGCCAGCGGCGACAACTACGTGCTGACCACCGGCACCGGCTCGGGCAAGAGCCTCAGTTACATCGTGCCGATCGTCGACCGCATCCTGCGCCAGGGCAGCGGCGCCGGTATCAAGGCAATCGTTGTCTACCCGATGAACGCGCTGGCGAACAGCCAGGCCGGGGAGCTTGGCAAGTTCTTATCCTACGGCTACCCGGATGGCCGGAGCCCGGTCACCTTCCGGCGGTACACCCGGCCAGGAGGACGACGCCGAGCGGCGCGACATCGTCGCCAACCCCCCGGACATCCTGCTGACCAACTACATGATGGCCGAGCTGATTCTCACCCGGGTCCATGAGCAAGGGCTGGTCTGCGCCGCTCAGGGCCTGCAATTTCCTGGTCCTCGATGAGCTGCACACATACCGCGGTCGCCAAGGCGCCGATGTGGCCCTGCTCGTCCGCCGCATCCGTGACGCCTGTGCTGCGGACCGGCTCCAGTGCATCGGCACCTCGGCCACGCTGGCCTCAGGCGGCACGTTCGACGAGCAGCAGGCTGAGGTGGCCGCGGTCGCCAGCCGCCTGTTCGGCTCGTCGGTACGGCCGGACCGGGTGCTCGGCGAGACCCTCCGTCGGGTGACCGCTGAACCCAAAGGAGCGCGTGACGCGGCCCTGGACGCGCTGGCCGCCCGAGTGCGGGACAAGTCGGCGCCAGCAGGGGAGCCCGGCGTAGGGCCTGTTCGGTCCCGGCAGGACTGCCAGGTAGTCCTCGACCGCCCGAATCCGAACACGCGCCGCGTCCGGACGGGCTCTGGCAGGGCCGCATGCTGCTCGGCCACGGTGCGGAGGCCTTTCTCGGCGTGGGCGCGCCGCTCCTGCAGCAACGCCGTGGCGGCCGCTGCCCAGTAGGCCTCGTCGAGCCGCCGGAAGGTGTCTTCCAGGACCTCGGTCGCTACGGCCGGGTCGTCGCTGGCCGGTCCGGTGTCACCGCCGACGACGGTCACCTTGGCGTGCCGGTCGGTGAAGTCCTGCACCTGATGGGCAAAGGCGTTGGCCTGGTCGTGGGCGGTGGCCGCCGCCGCTCGGCGGCCGCTTGTGTGGTCGAACAGCGCCGGTGTGGGCGGCACCACCAAGGCGTGCTCGCCGGCGGTGGTGTCCAGCACGGCGGTCTTTGACGCCAGGTAGGTGAGGGCAAGGTCGGCGTCATGCTGCGGTCCCTGGTACCTCGCACGTTTCTAGCTGTACTGGGGGATACTGAAAGCAAATGTAGCTAAAACGATGCTAAGACAGGCTGCATGGCAAGGCAGGAGACATGCCGACTCTGTGTCCTAGTCACCTCACCGCGGCGGACCTGTACCGCCACCCACCCGCGGCCTCGGCTGATGTCGGTGGAATCGGCGTTGGCGATGTCGGCGGAGGCATCGCCACCTGCCGGGCACGAGTTGCCAGCGCCTCACCGCGGCGCACACCTGCTGGCCATCGGCATGGCAACGACAGTCCTGGGCAAGCCAAGCGCGACGGCGGCCATAGCACCTCCGCCTCACTGACAATGTGTCCCCGCGGCGGACCGCACGGCTCACAGCCTTGCTGGCAGCCCCACTGTCGCGCCGCCATCAGCCCCGCTCGCGGCGCTGTTAAGCCTGCGGTGACCTCGCTGTGCCTTCCCGGACCGGTTCTGCCGCCTCAGCCGAAAGGACCGGGATTGCCGCAGCCAATCGTGCCCGACTCTTGCCCTCGGTCCGGGCCGAGGCGGTGTGGCTGCCGCTGGGGGAGTCGTGGCCGCGCCGCCGCCGGGTCGAGCTAGCAGAATGACGAGCAAGGGGAGCCGAGCGATGAGCGAACAAAAGCCGCCGTTCGACTTCAACGCATGGCTCGAACAGTCCACTGCGGCATCGGACGTGCCCCTCAAAGTCGAGGACAAGCCAACGCTCGCAAGTATGGCCGAGCTGCTGGCTCAGATGGCGCCGGTACGGAAATACAGTTCTAAACCTTCCAAGAAATCACGACGCGAGACCCGTCGAACCGCCATGGCGCGTCAGGATACTGCTTGAGGATGTCCTCGTAGTGCTCGTCATCTTCCGTGGGCCACAGGCGCGAACCAGGATGACCAGGAAGCAACTTGACGCGCTCGACCACGAGGGAAAGCACGATTCGACGCCAACCAAGGTCCGCCGCGTACCATGCCGCCCGTAGCGTCCTGCCGATGGGAATGCTCGCAAGCGTCTGACCTTGTTCGAGTCGTGCCATGCGCCGTCGGACGCTGTCCATCGCGTCCTCAATTTCCGCCCTGATACGCGCGAAGTCGCGTAGATCAAGCCTCAACGGGTCACCGGCACGACGGTAGCGATCTTGATTCGCTTGCTCCAAGCGCCGCCGATCCTCGACCAACTGGGCGGCTAGCTCGTGGAGTTCCGCTGGCGCGTCTGGTGCCACGAGTGCCGCGAGATCTTCACTCTCGAAGCGCGCTAAGACAGCCTCGCTGACGAGTGCTTCGACGGGATCAGCGAGTCGCACGATCTTGCCGCAACCAATCTGTCGGCCGTAGTGGTCGAGCGTCCTGCAGGCATACTTGCGTTGCTTGATGCGTTGTTTGCCCCACATCGCACCAGGATACAGTTTCACATGTGTCTCGCCGTCGGCCCCGCAAATGCCGCACTCGACAATCCCAGTCAGCAAGTACGAGCGAACGCCCTTCTTCGCGGCGCCGACGTAGCGGGCCGCATCCCCGAGCACAAGCGAAACGCGCTCAAAGTCTTCCATGGTGATGATTGCTTGCCAGCTTGCCGGATACTCCGCACCCTGGTCCTCACGGATGCCGGCAATGCGCTTTGACCGGAATAGATTCCGGATCGTCGCCGGATGCCAGAGCCGACCGTTCCCTGTGGCTGTCGGCACCTTGCGCTCGTTCAGGTCCGCCGTGATCTTGGTGAGCGCTTCGCCGTTGAGGATGCGTGCAGTGAGCTCACGAACGATCGCCGCTTCGGACTCAACCACCACGAGCCGCCCACGGTTGGTGATGTTCCCCTCTGCGTCCAAGATCAGCTTTTCGCGCTCATAGCCATAGGGGCGATTGCCGCCGTGCCAACGGCCTTCACGCGCACGGGCACGCTTCGCACGCCTCACGCGGTCACTGATCTTCCCGGACTCACGCGACGCTTCGACAACCGCGTCAAGCGCATTATGAAACCCTTCGTTGGTCATCAGATCATAGCGTGCACCGCCGGGCGCCGTCTCGATCACGAACGATCGCGCTTGCACGTCCAACACGATGGCATGGACTTCAAGCAGGTCTTCAACGCGTCGGAAGAGCCTTGTTACCTCCGTGGCAACGATCGCCTCGATCTGCCCGACGCGAATCGTAGCCAATAGCGCGTTGTAACCCGGTCGCTCTTTGGTCGAATACTTCGACGCCGAGATGTCATCGTCCGAGAAGTTCAACGATTCATCGAACTGCCAACCGTTGCGCTCGTAGTACTCCTCAATGTCAAACCGTTGATTGGCGATGCTTGGGCTTCGTTTCCCGCGATCCTGAGAGAGCCGTTCGTAGGCTGCGCGTCCCATTGCCGATCCTTCGGTGGTAGCCGTGTCGTGCCTGACCAGCGCGATTGTATCTCGGTACAGCGTTTCCGTATAGGCGTGCTGGCCGCGTTCCTGCTGTACCTGCGGCGCTTCTTCGACCCGATGCAGGAGCTGAGCCAGTTCTACAACTCGCTGCAGTCCGGCGGCGCAGCGGTCGAGAAACTCGCCGGCGTCCTCGAGGAGGCGCCGTCGGTGCCGGAGCCCGAGCGGCCGGTCGCCCTGGAAGCGCCCGCCGGGACGGTCCGCTTCAGCGGGGTTCGCTTCGGCTACCGGCGCGACCGGCCGGTCCTTCCCCGCCTCGACCTGGAGATCCCGGCGGGGCAGACGGTCGCGCTGGTCGGCGCGACCGGCGCCGGCAAGACCACCATCGCGCGGCTGGTGGCACGCTTCTACGACCCGGTGGAGGGCACGATCACGCTCGACGGCGTCGACCTTCGCCGCCTGGCGGAGCACGACCTGCGCCGCGCGGTGGTGATCGTGACCCAGGAGAGTTTCCTCTTCAGCGGGACCGTAGCCGACAACGTGGCTTTCGGCCGGCCGGGCGCGGGCCCGGCGGAGATCGAGCGGGCCGCGCGCGCGATCGGCGCGCACGAGTTCATCGCCGCGCTGCCCGACGGCTACGACACCGACGTGCGCAAGCGCGGCGGCCGGCTGTCGGCCGGACAGCGGCAGCTGGTGGCGTTCGCGAGGGCGTTCCTGGCCGATCCGGCCGTGCTGGTCCTGGACGAGGCCACCTCCTCGCTGGACGTGCCGAGCGAACGGCAGGTCCAGCGAGCCCTGCGCACGATCCTCGCGGAGCGCACGGCGATGATCATCGCCCACCGGCTGTCGACCGTGGAGATCGCCGACCGCGTGCTCGTGCTCGACCAGGGCCGGATCGTCGAGGACGGCCCGCCCGGCGAGCTGGTGCGCGGGACCGGCCGCTACGCCGACCTGCGCCAGGCCTGGCTCGACAGCCTCGTGTGACCAGGCCGCCGGAGGCCCGCCCGGCCCGGGGCCGGCCTGGTGCCACCCGGCCCCGGTGCCGCCCAACCGGGCGCCGGCCCCGCCCTCAGAGCCAGCGCTTGCGGCGGAAGTAGACCCACAGGCCGCTGGCGGCGCCAACCATGAGCCCGAGCGCGTAGCCGTAGCCGAAGCGCCAGCCGAGCTCCGGCATGTGCTGGAAGTTCATGCCGTAGATGCCGGTGATCAGGGTGATGGCCGCGAAGATGGCGGCGTAGGCGGTGAGGTCCTGGTAGTCCTCGACCTGCTCGACCACGCGGATCAGGTGGTCGTAGACGTCCTGGAGGTAGCGTTGCGCCTCGCGGGTGAACAGACCGAGGTCGCGCCGCAGCAGCACCACCATGGCGTCGCGCATCGGCCCGCCGACCCGCCGGATCGCGATCAGCTCCTTGCGCAGCTCGTAGATGTTCGAGGAGGCCTGGTTCGGCCGCTCCTCGAAGATCGCCTGCTCGAGGTTCTCGACCCGCCCGCCGATCGTGTCCAGCGCCGGGAAGAAGGTGTCCACCAGCTCGTCGAGGATCACGTACAGCGTGGAGCTTGGCGCGGCCGGTCCTCTCGTTGACCTTCGCGCCGTAGGCCACCAGGAGCACCTGGCCGGGGTAGTCCTCCAGCTTCGGGCGCCGGTGCGAGTGCGAGAGGTCCTCCAGGGCGAGCTCGTGGATCCCGAACTCCTCGCCCATCTGGGCCAGCTCCCGCTCGGTCGGGGAGATGAGGTCGACCCATACCAGCGTCCCTTTCTCGGTGCGCACCTCGGAGAGGGTGTCGATCTCGATGTCGGTCACTTCCCGACCCTGGCGGAACACGTGGGCCCGGATCATCGCCGCTCCTGGTCGTCGGTCAGGGATGCCTCACTCGAAGGCCTCGTCGGCCCGGCTGGGCAGGCTCCGCGGGCGGCCCAGCTCGGCCACGAGCATGCCCGCAAGGATGCAGCATGCACCTGCCCAGCCGCGCGCCTCCAGCCGCTCGCCGGCCAGCAGGAAGCCGAACAGGCCGGCGAAGACGGGCTCCATGGTCAGGATCACCGCGGTCTTGGTGGGCGAGACCTCCCGCTGGGCGCGCGTCTGGACCAGGAAGCCGGCCGCCGAGGCGAGCACCGCGGTGACCGCCAGGGCGAGCCACACCTGCCCGCCCGACGGGGCCACCAGCTCGCCGTTCACCGCGGACCAGGCGAGCGCCAGCACGCCGACCGTGGCGAGCTGCACAACCGCGAGCTGGTAGCTGGAGTAGCGCGGCGCGAAGCGGCCGAGCAGCAGGATGTGCGCGGCGAAGGCGACCGCGCAGCCGAGCACCAGGGCGTCGCCGCGCCGGACCTCCAGGCGCTGCAGCGACAGCAATGCCAGCCCGGCGAAGGCCAGCGCCGCCCCCAGCGCCGGTCCCAGCCCCGGCCGCTCGCGCAGCAGCCCGGCGCCCAGCAGCGGGGTGAGCACCACCGCCAGGCCGGTGATGAAGCCGGCGTTGGAGGCGGTGGTGTACTGCAGCCCGACCGTCTGGAAGCCGTAGCCGGCGAACAGCGCCAGCCCGGTCACCACCCCGGCGGCGGCCACGCCCGGCTGCGGGCGGGCCAGCGCCCGGGGCCGCAGGGCGGCCAGCAGCGCGGCGGCCGCCAGGAACCGGTAGGCGATGAAGGTGAACGGCGGGATCGCGGCGACCGCGTCGCGGACCATCACGAAGGTGGCGCCCCATACGGCCGTGACGCCGACCAGCGCGAGTACCCAGCGGTAGTTGGCCAGGCGCGCTGCCGCGGCTCCGGTGGCACCGTGCAGCGGCCGCGCCGGCTCGGTGGATCGCATGGCCCCAGCATGCCATGCCACCTGCCCGGGCTCCTCGGCGGTCACCCGGCTGCGGGCGCGGTCACCCGTGGGAGGGCGCGGGGGTGGGGGCGGTCACGCCCCGCGCGGGGCGGGCGAGCAGGCCCTCGGCGCGCAGGGCGGCCAGGGCCACGCGGGGCAGGTCCTCCATGGCCTCGCACGCCAGGTATCTCGGCTCCCAGCGCGGCCGGAACTTCTTGTTGAAGTGGTACAGCGACTCGATCTGGAACGGCCCGGACAGCCGCCGCAACAGGCGGCAGCCGAGCCGCGGTGCCAGCGGGGCCTTCGCGACGGCGCCGGCCTCCAGCACCGCTCGCAGGAACGAGAAGTTGAGCGACATCCGCCGCACGCCCAGGGCGCGCAGGCGCATGGCCGCCTCGGCGATCAGGAAGTCGTTCAGGATCGCCGGTGCGCCCGGCTCCCGGCGCATCACGTCCAGACTGGCCCCATCGGGCCCCCACGGCACCAGGTGCAGGAAGCCGAGGGCGCGGCCGTCGGCGGCGCGCCCGGCGACCACGATGGCGGCGCCGTCGCGCGGGTCGAACAGGCGGCCCAGCGCCATCGAGAAGCCGCGCTCGGCGGTCCCGCCCCGCCAGCGGGCGGAGATGGCGGCCAGCTCGGAGCGGGTGGCGGCGTCCAGCTCGCCGGAGCGCGCAATCTGGCAGCTGAGCCCCGCGCGCTTCGCCCGGTTCCAGCTCTGGCGCACGATCCGCATGGGACGCCCGTCCAGGCTGAAGGCGTCCAGGTCGATGACCGCCTCGTCGCCGAGGTACAGGCTGCGCAGGCCGGCGTCGGCGTAGCGGGCGGCCGCCTCGGCGCCGCAGCCGATCGCGGCGGCGACCCGGCCCTGCCGCACCGCCTCGGCGCGGAAGGCGGCAATGGCGACCGGCCAGTCCTGGTGGGGGCCGAGCGGGTCGCCGGCGGCCAGCGCCACGGTGCCGACCCCGCGGTAGGACACCAGCGCCTCCCCGGCGGCCACGGTGGCGCGGTCCCCCCGCAGCGCGAAGTAGGCCAGCGAGTCGTCGGATGCGGCGGCCAGCGCGGCCAGCCCGGGCTCCTCGGCCTCTGGGCCCCCGGACGCGGAGGGGGACCCCGAGCCCCGGGGACGTGCGCCGCCGGGTCGGGATGCCGGCGCCAGCAGCCGCGCGAGCAGGAACGCCATGCCGGTGAACAGCACGGCCGCGACCGACGCCGGGAAGGCCCGCCCGAAGCGGCCGTGCAGCGGCACCGAGGCGCCGAGCCCCAGCGCCATGCGCGCGGCCTGCTCCAGCAGCGCCCGCGGGCCCAGGTCGGTGGCGACGTCGCCCTGGTTGACCAGCAGCCCCAGCATGCCGTAGCCGACCGTGGCGACCGGCACCGCCAGCGCCGGCAACAGCAGCGGGGCGCGCTCCCCAGGGCCGAGCCGGGCGGTGAAGTCCTCGCCGCGGGCCACCAGGATCCCGGCCAGGAACGCCTCCAGCAGGGCCGCGCCCAGGTCGAGGCCCTTGATCAGGTGCAGCACCGCGCTGCAGCCCAACAGGGCGAGCGTGGCCAGGTAGGCCGAGCGGCGGTGGCGGCGCAGGCCGCCCGACAGCAGCACCAGCCCGATGCCGGAGGCCGCGGTCAGGGCGGTGGCGCCCTCTGAGATCGCTCCCGGCACGAGGGCGTCGAGCAGCTCCAGCAGCGGCCGCCCACGCGGGACCAGCACCGATGCCAGGTTGAGCAGGCCGGCGAGCAGCATCAACGCCGCGGCGACCCTGGCGGTGCGATCCGTCCGGGCCGCCGCGGCTCCGGGAACGGGCCGGGTGGCGGCGGAGAGGCCATCCGGCCCGCCCAGACCGGACTCGTCGACGTGATGGGCGGCGAGCAGAGCCACGTCGAACTACCTTGGGAGGGAATCTTCGAATGGCATGTAACAGGCGCCGAGTGAGACCGGGATGAGGCCCGCGCCACACCGACCTCTCACGACACTCTCATGGCCGGGGAGCTTGAGTGGGTTTGCAATGGGCCGAGGAGGAGGTGGGCGGTGCGCGTGCTGATCGTCGAGGACGAAGTCAAGATGGCCCGCGCGCTGCGGCGGGGGCTCGAGCAGGAGGGTTACGCTGTCGACACCGCCGGCGACGGCGAGGATGGCCTCTTCCAGGGCACGGAGAACCCCTATGACGTCATCGTGCTGGACGTGATGCTGCCGAAGCTGGACGGCTTCGAGGTCTGCAGGCGCCTCCGCGAGTCTGGCCGCTGGGCGCCGGTGCTGATGCTGACGGCCCGCGACGGGGTCGGCGACCGGATCACCGGGCTGGACGTGGGCGCGGACGACTACCTGGTCAAGCCGTTCTCGTTCGGCGAGTTGCTGGCCCGGCTGCGGGCGCTGCTGCGCCGCAGCCCGGTCGAGCGCCCGCCGGTACTGGTCGCCGGCGACGTGGTGCTCGACCCGGCGACCCACTCGGTGACCAGGGCCGGCCAGCGAGTCGAACTGTCGGTGCGGGAGTTCGGCCTGCTCGAGTACCTGATGCGCCGTCCCGGCCAGGTGATCAGCCGCACCAGCATCCTGGAGCACTGCTGGGACGTGAACTACGACGGTTTCTCCAACGTGGTCGACGTGTACGTCGGCTACCTGCGCAAGAAGCTCGAGCAGCCGTTCGGGCGGCCGCTGATCCGGACCGTGCGGGGCGTCGGCTACGTGCTCGAGCCGCTCGACGCCGACGGTCAGGGCGTGGGCGGCCAGGCGGGCGCGGAGGCCGCGGAGACCGGTGGTCGATGAACCTCCCGATCAGGGCCCGCCTCACGCTCTGGTACGTCGGGTTGCTGGCGGTGATCCTGATCGTGGTCGGCGCCTTCCTGCTGGTGCGCCTGCAGACCGGCCTGCTCGACGGGGTGGACCAGAACCTCGACGACCGCGCCAGCGAGGTGGCCATCGACCTGCAGGGCGGCGACCGCAGCTTCGAGAGCCTCAACGCCAGCTCGCTGCGCGCCCTCTCGCGGGGCGCCTTCGCCGCGCAGGTGGAGTCCATGAGCGGTCGGGTGCTGCTGTCCACCGACGACCCGACCGGCCGCCAGCCGATGATCGACCCGGCGGTCCGGGCACAGGTGCTGCGCGGCGGGCCGGTGCGCCTCACCAGCCGGCTCGGCCCCGAGCGGGCGCGTTTCCGGGTGCTGGCGGTGCCGTACCCGCATCGCGGCTCCACTGACGTGCTGGTGGTGGCCCGCTCGCTGGTGGACGTCGACGAGTCCGCGCGCCGGCTGCGGCTGCTGCTGATCCTGGCCGTGCCGGTGGCGGTGGCGGTGGCCGGGGCGGGCGGCTGGATGCTGGCCCGCAAGGCGCTGCTGCCGGTCGGCCGCATGACCGGCAAGGCCGGGCTCATCAGCGCCGACCGGCTGCAGGAGCGGCTGGCGGTGCCGCGCTCCCGCGACGAGCTCGGCCGCCTGGCCGCCACGCTCAACGGCATGCTGGACCGCATCGAGCGGGGCGTGCAGGAGCAGCAGCGGCTGGTGGCCGACGCCTCCCACGAGCTGCGCACGCCGCTGGCGGTGATGCGCTCCGAGATCGACGTGTGGCTGCGCGCCCCCGCGCTGCCCACCCAGGCGCGGGAAGCGCTGGAGAGCGTCGGCGAGGAGGTCGAGCGGATGAGCCGCATCCTCGACAACCTGCTGACGCTGGCTCGCATCGACGAGGGACGCCTGGACCTGCTGTGCGCGCCGCAGCGGCTGGACGAGCTGGTCAGCGAGGTGGTCGGCAAGCTGCGGCCGATCGCCCAGGCCAAGGGCATCGCGCTGGAGGTCGGCGGCGAGGACGCGGAGGTGCTGGCCGACGGACCACGGTTCGAGCTGGTGATCACCAATCTGGTGGACAACGCCATCAAGTACACCGGCCCGGGCGGCAAGGTTCGGGTGCTGCTGTGGCGCGACCGCCGCGAGGCCGGGGTCACCGTCAGCGACACCGGTCCGGGCATCCGCGAGGACGCGCTGCCACACCTGTTCGACCGCTTCTACCGCGCCGACGCGGCCCGCTCGCGCGCCGGCGGCGGCAGCGGGCTCGGCCTGGCCATCTGCAGGGAGATCGTCACCGCGCACGGCGGGCGCCTGTGGGCCGCCAGCGAGCTCGGCGCCGGCAGCTCCTTCTCCCTGGCGATGCCGCTGGCCGGCAACACCCGCCCGGTGGCCCCGGCGGGGGGCTGACCGGCGCGGTGCGCGCCCGGCTGGCCTTCCTGCGCGACTACCGGGCGCCCTACCGGCTGGCCGCGCGACGGGTGGGAAGGTGGCGCGCGGCGCCGGCGAGCTGGAGCTTCCTGGCCCTCACCCTGCTGGTCAGCCTGGCCTGGCGCCTGCCGGGCGGCCACCGGGCGGTGGCGGCCTGCTGCGCCTATCGCGCCAGCGACCTGCACGGCTGGCCGCGTGCCGCCAGGGTCGCCGGCAGCCCGTTCCTGGCGGTACGGCCGATCGAGGTTGCCTGGGCGGTGGTGGCCACCTGGCTGCTGCTGGTGCCATTGGAGGCGACCATCGGCACGCGCCGGATGCTGCTGGTGGGCACGCTCGGCAACCTGCTGCCCACGGTGTCGATCGGGCTGGCCTTCCTCGCCGCCCATCCCGGAGCGCCGGCGTCGCTGGACGTCGGCACCTCCGCCGTGGTGGTCGCGGCCGGCGCGGCGCTGGTGGTCTGGACCCGCTCGCTGGCGATCGCCGTGCTGTACCTGCTCGGCGTGACCGTCGACGTGCTGGTCTCGCCCGACCTGGCCACCGCCGAGCACCTGCTCGCGCTGGCGACCGGCGCGGCCGTCGCGCTTGCCCTGCGCCGCTGCTGACCTTCGACGGCGCGGCACTGGCCTCCGGCCAGACGCTGACGGTGCAGTACGTCAGGCCGGTCACCAGCCGATCGGCATCCCTGCGGGACCTCGAGAACCTGCAGACGGCCAGCTTCGGCCCGGTCACGGTGCCGGTCGTGTAACACCCGAGCCAGCGCCCCCCAGTGCGGCCGCCGGCATCGCTCGCAGACGGGCGATGTCGGCGGCTCGCTCGCTCTTGGTGCCGGGCGTCTCGATCACCACCGGCAGGTCGGCCAGCCCCGGGTGGCCGAGGATCGCGGCGAAGCCGGCCATGCCGATCTGGCCGGCGCCGATGGAGGCGTGGTGGTCCCGGCGCGCGCCCAGCGGCTCGGCGCAGTCGTTGGCGTGCACCAGCGCCACCCGGTCGCCGAGCACGCCGAACAGGTCGTCGAGCACGGCCGTCGCGGTCTTGGGACCGGACAGGTCGTAGCCGGCGGCGTGGGCGTGGCAGGTGTCGAAGCACACCTTGACCCTCGGGTGGTGCTCCAGCGCCTCCAGCAGCTCGGCCATCTCCTCGAAGCGGGCGGCCACCGCGTCGCCGGCGCCGGCGGTCAGCTCCACCAGGAGGTCCGGCCCGCCGGCGCGCTCCAGCATCGGCAGGACCGTGGCCCGGGTGCGGTCGATCCCGGCCGCGCGGCCGGCGCCCATCGCCGAGCCCGAGTGGACCACCACCCCCGCCGCGCCAAGGACGGCGCCGCGCTCCAGCGTGGCCGCGACCAGCTCGCCGGAGCGCACCAGGAACTGGTCGCTCCTGGAGGCGAAGTTCACCAGGTAGGGCGCGTGGATGAACAGCGGGTGCAGGTCGGCCGCGGCCGCCAGCTCGCGGAACCGCTCGTCCCCGGCCGGGTCGACCGGCGGCGGCGCCCAGCCCCGCGGGTTGGAGACGAACACCTGGATGGTCTCGCAGCCGAGCTGGACACCGGCGTCGACGGCGCCGGCCATGCCACCCGTGGCCGAGACGTGTGCGCCGATCCGCAAGCTCGCCGCGTCCCTAGAACAGCGAGACGGAGAGGCCGACGACGGTGCCACGCGGGACCCGGCCGCCCGGCTCGGGGTTCTGGTTGGCGACCACGTCGCCGAACCCGAAGGAGTAGTGCCAGCGCAGGCCGCGCATGCGCAGGGCCTCCTCGGCCTGGTGCTTGGGCAGGTTGCGAACGTCGGGTACCTCGACCAGGTCGGGGCCCTTGCTGACGTAGATCTGCACGGTCGAGCCCCAGGTCGCCTGGACCCCGGCGGGAGGGCTGGTGTTGACCACCTGGCCCGCCGGCCTGAAGGTGTCGAACACCTGGACCGTGCTGGTCTTGAAGCCAGCCCGCCGCAGCTCGGCCACGGCGCCGTCAAGCTCGTCGCCCCGCACGCTTGGCACCTCGACCTGCGGCCTGCCGATGCTCACGCTCACCTCGACCTGCTGACCGGCGCCGATGGTCGCGCCGGCCGCCGGCCGGGTGCCGGCCACCAGCCCCGCTCGCACGCTGGCGCTCGGCCGGGGCTGCTCCTTCCAGTGGAGCCCCAGGTTGGACAGGGCCGCCTCGGCCCTGTGGGGGTCCTGCCCCTTCAGGTCGGGGAGCAGGATCCCGCTGGACGGCGCGATACGGATGGTCGTCCAGCGCCGGACCCCCCGGCCCGGCCCGGGCGACTGGTCGGCCACCAGGCCTTCGGCGACGGTCTTGGAGGGGGTCGCGGCGGCGACCGCGATGCGCAGGTGCTGGCGGGCCAGCGCAGCGCGCGCCTCGCCGATGCGCGCGCCGACCAGGTTGGGCACCACGATCGACGGGGCCAGCACCAGGTCCCAGGTGAGGGTTCCGCCGGCCAGCAGGATCGCCAGCCCCAGCACCACAGCGATCCAGCGGCGGCCGCGGCGCCTCCTGCCGCCCTCGGCGCGGGAGGGGTGCTCCTTGGGCACGTGCCCGGTGCTCGGCCGCAGCAGCCGCGTGCCCGAGGCGCCGTTGGCCGAGGGGGCGCCGGGTGCCGGGGGAGGGGTGAAGACCGGCGGCGCCGGCCTGGGGCCCGCGGCCGCCCCGCGCCCCTGCACCACCGGGCCGACCACCGTGGTCGCCAGCGTCGATGGCGGCGGGGCGGTGGCGCTGGGCGGCGGGGCCTTGTCGAAGGAGCGGCGGCGCTGGGCGCCCATGGCGGCGGCGACCTCGGAGGCGCGGGTCAAGCGCCGTGCCGGGTCAGGCTCGGTCGCGCGCCACACCGCCGCGTCGAACGCCTCGCCGAGGCCTGGCACCCAGCGCGAGGGGGGTGGCACGCGACCGTGCAGCACCTGCCAGGCGACGCGGTCGGGCTCGCCGGACCCGAACGGCACCCGGCCGGTCAGGCACTCGTAGGCGACCACGCCGAGCGAGTACACGTCGGCGCGACCGTCGACCACGCCGCCGCGCAGCACCTCGGGCGCGCAGTACTGGGCGGTACCGGCCAGCGCGTGGTCCCGGGCGCCGTGGGCCGCCCGCACCAGCCCGAAGTCCGCGACCTTGACCGAGTCGCTGGTCAGCAGGACGTTCTCGGGCTTGACGTCGAGATGGGCGATGCCGTGCCGGTGGGCGTGGTCGAGCGCGTCGCCGATCTCGCCGAGCAGCGCCGCGGTGGTCTCGGGGTCGAGCCGCCCGCGCGCCTCCAGCATCGCCCGCAGGGTCTGGCCGTCGACCAGCTCCATGACGATGAAGGGCAGGCCGCGCTCCTCACCGGAGTCGTGGACCGCCACGACGTTGGGGTGGGCGAGCCGCGCCGCGGCGCGGGCCTCGCGGTGGAACTGCTCGCAGAAGTCGCCGTCGCGGGCGAACTCGGGGCGGGGGACCTTGAGCGCGACGACCCGGTCGAGCTGCCGGTCGTGCGCCCGGTAGACGGTCGCCATCCCGCCCTGCGCGATGAGCGCGACCACCTCGTAGCGCCGTCGGCCGAGGCTGCGGCCGACGAGGTGGTCGATGTCGGTGGAGTGCTTGGCCACGAAAGGTACCGAACCTTGGCTTTGGGCGGGACAACGCCGGACAGCAGCCGATTCTACGCTGTGCCCGGGTCAATCCTGTCGGGCCGGTGACACCTTCCCGGCCCGGGAGTGCTTCACTGGCGTGCGACGGTGACCTCAACGCCCAAGGAGAGCGGCCCTCGCGATGGCCTTCGACGACGACCTCAGGCTGGTGGGTTTCAAGCTGAACCAGGAGAAGCGGGACGGCGCCCGGGCTTTTACGCTGTCGCGCAACCGGTACCTCACGTATTGGCTGCACGTGCCGGCCTACGCGGACGAGCCGGCGCTGTTCACCTGGGAGTTCGCCATCGGCGAGTACATGGACGAGTACGGCCTGCAGGTCGGCTCGAACGAGCCGCTGAACCAGTACCTGTTCCCCCAGACCGATACCGAGGTGGGGCAGGACGTCGCCGACGTGGTCAAGGCGATCGAGCGGGTCGAGACCATGTTCGCCGGCATGGACTTCGGCCACCGCGAGATGTGAGCCGCGCCGGCGGCGGCCGGCCGGGCGGTTGGCCCCGGCCGCCCGCCGCTTGGAGCCTCACTCGTGCTGGTCGAGGCGGTGCAGGCGCTTGCGGACCTGCTCGGCGATGCCGACGGCGTCTAGGCCGAGCCCGGCGAGCAGGGCCTCGCGCTTGCCGTGCTGGAGGAACTGGTCGGGCACGCCCAGCCGCAGCAGCTGCGTGCCGATCTCCTCGTCGGCCAGCACCTCGGCGACGGCCGCGCCGAACCCGCCGGCCAGCACGTTGTCCTCGACCGTCACCACCAGCCGGTGCGAGCCCGCCACCGAGGCCAGCCGCGGGTCGAGCGGCTTGACCCAGCGGGGGTCGACCAGGGTGACGCTGATGCCCTCCTGCTTGAGCAGCCGCGCCGCCTCCTCGCTGGCCCCGTGCAGGCTGCCGAGCCCCAGCAGCAGGACGTCCGAGCCGCGCGAGCGCATCTCCCAATTGCCGATCTTGAGCTTGCGCAGCGGCTGGGAGAAGTCGACCTTCGGGGCGGTCCCCGTGGGCCAGCGGATCGCGAACGGCCCGGCGGTGTGCGCCATGGCCGTGGCCAGCATACGGCGCAGTTCGGTGCCGTCGCGCGGCGCCGCCACCACCATCCCTGGGATCTGCCGCAGGTAGGTCAGGTCGAAGACGCCGTGGTGCGAGGGCCCGTCCGGCCCGGTGATGCCGGCCCGGTCCAGCGCGAACACTACCGGCAGCCGGTGCAGCGCCACGTCCATGACTACCTGGTCGAAGGCGCGCTGCAGGAAGGTCGAGTAGATGGCGCACACCGGCCGCAGCCCGCGCATGGCCATGCCGGCGGCCATGGTGACCCCCACCTGCTCCGCGATGCCGACGTCGTAGACCCGGTCGGGGAACTCCCGCTCCATCACCGTCAGATAGGTCGGCCCGACCATCGCCGCGGAGATGGCCACCAGCTCCTGGTGGCGGCGCGCCTGCTCCAGCAGCGCCTCGCCGAAGACCTTGCTCAACGGGACCTCGTCGCCGGCCTTGGCCAGCGCCTTGCCGGTGGCCGGATCGAACGGCTTGACGGAGTGGTGCTTGTCCTCCTCGTGCTGCTCCGAGGGGGCGTAGCCGCGGCCCTTCTCGGTGAACACGTGCAGCAGGACCGGCCCGTTCACGCGCTTGACGTGGTCCAGGGCCGTCAGCAGCGCGCCCAGGTCGTGGCCGTCCACCGGCCCGGCGTACTGCCAGCCCAGGTCCTCGAAGACCACCCGCGGGGTCACCATCGCCTTGGCGCCCTCCTTGACCCGCTTGGCAGCCTCCAGCATGCCGTCGCCGACCAGCGGCACCCGGCCGAGGGTGTCCTCCACGCCCTTCTTGAACGCCTCGTAGCCCGGATGCAGTCGCAGCGGCGCCAGATGCGTCTCCAGGCCGCCGACGGTGGGCTGGTAGGAGCGCCCGTTGTCGTTGAGGATCACCAGCAGGTTGGGCTTGCGGCTGCCGGCCAGGTTGAGCGCTTCCAGCGCGACCCCGCCGGTGAGCGAGCCGTCGCCCACCACCGCGATCACGCGCCCCTTGGCGGCGCCGAGGCGGCGGGCCTCGGCGTGGCCGAGCGCGTAGCCGAGCGCGGTGGAGGCGTGGGAGTTCTCGATGACGTCGTGCGGGCTCTCGGTGCGGGAGGGATAGCCCGACAGCCCCCCGAGCGTGCGCAGGTTCTCGAAGTCGGCCTGCCGCCCGGTGAGCAGCTTGTGGACGTAGGCCTGATGGCCGGTGTCCCAGACGATCCGGTCGGTCGGGGAGTTGAACGAGCGGTGCAGGGCGATGGTGAGCTCGACGACGCCGAGGTTCGGCCCCAGGTGCCCGCCGGTCGCGGCGACCGCTCGGACGAGGAACTCCCGGATCTCGCCGGCCAGCTCGACGAGCTGGTCCTGGCGGAGCTTGCGCAGATCGCTGGGCTGTCTGATGGCTTCGAGCATGGCCAATCCTCTTGGGCTCCTTTCGCCATCGGTGTCGCCTGCTGGCCTATCAACGACACGATTCTGGCGCCAACCTGGCAACTGGGGAAGCACCCTGGAACAGCCGGGGCTCCTCCGCCGCATGGCACTCTACGCCTTCCCTACATCCCTCGGGTTTACCATCGATTGTCATGGCAGACCTCTCGATCCGGTTACGGCGGGCCACACCCGGCCTGCTCAGCCTGCCGTGGCTGGATCCCCTGGCGGAGTGGTCCCCGGAGGCGGCCGAGTTCCGCGAGCTGCCGGTCGGGCCGAGCCGCCACATCGTGCGCTTCGTGGTCGCCGACGGCGTGCTGTACGCGCTCAAGGAGCTGCCGACCAGGGTGGCCCGCAAGGAGTACCAGGTGCTCCGCGACCTGGAGGCGCGGATGCTGCCGGCGGTCGAGGTGGTCGGGCTGGTGGAGCAGCCGACCGGCGGGAACGCCGTCCTGGTCACCGAGTACCTGCGCAACTCGTGGCAGTACCGGCGCCTGTTCCAGCGGCTGCCGCGGCTGGCCAAGCACCGCGAGCGGCTGCTGGACGCGATGGCGATCCTGCTGGTGGACCTGCACCGCGCCGGGGTGTTCTGGGGTGACTGCTCGCTGGCCAACACCCTGTTCCGCCGGGACGGCCAGGCGCTGCAGGCGTTCCTGGTCGACGCCGAGACCAGCGAGGTCCATCCGAGCCTGACGGACGGGCAGCGCCGGCTCGACCTGGAGATCCTGGTCGACAACATCACCGGCGACCTGCTCGACCTGGCCGTGTCGCTCGGCGGGGACGGCCAGGAGATCGACGAGCATCTGGCCGCGGCCTCCAGCGTCGCCACCCGCTACCAGCAGCTCTGGGACGAGCTGACCGGCCGCGAGGTGTTCGGCCTCGACGAGCGCTACAAGGTCGCCGGCCGGGTCCGGCGCCTGAACGAGCTCGGCTTCGCCGTGGACGAGCTGGAGCTGCAGCCGGTCGGCGACGACGCCTGCTACCTGCGGCTCCGGGTGGCGGTGGCGAACCGCCGCTTCCACGTCGAGCAGCTTCGGCGGCTGACCGGGCTGGAGGTGGGGGAGGGGCAGGCCACCGTGCTCCTGAACGACCTGCGCGCCTTCCAGGCGCGGCTGGAGCGGCAGGACCCGGCCCTGGCCGGCGACGCCGTGATCGGCGAGCGCTGGCTGGCGGAGTGCCTGCGCCCCGGAGCCGCCAGGGCCGCGGCCGCGCTCGGCGGCCAGGCCGACCCCATCCAGGCCTACTGCGACCTGCTCGAGGTCCGCTGGCTGCTGTCGGAGCGCGCCGGCCGCGACGTCGGCGACCAGGCCGCGCTGGAGGCGCTCGCCTCCATGCAGGCGCCACCGGAGTCGGCCGCCGCCATGGCCGTGGTCGAGGCGCCGACCGGCAGCTTCCAGCGCCTCGGCGCCGACGGCGACGGCGGCGACGGCGGCGCCTGAGCGCGCCGCGGCTCAGGTGAGGCCGAGGTCGCCCGTCAGGTAGCGCTGGAGGGTGGGGCCGATCGCGGCGACCACCACCGGCGCCGGCGCGGAGGCGATCGGCTCGACCCGCACGATGTAGCGGGCCAGCAGCAGGCCCATGATCTGGGTGGCGGCCAGGCTGGCGCGCAGCGGCGCGCCGGGGGCCTCCAGCGCCTCGGCCAGCCGCACGAACAGCTCGCTGGCCAGGAACTCCCGCAGCATCCTCGCGGCGTCCTCGTCGGTCACCGCCGAGCGGACCAGCGCGACCAGCGGGCTGCGGTCCACCTGGCTGTCCCACACCGACAGCACCAGGGCGATGACGCGCTCGCCGACCTGCTCGCGGTCCCCCTGGACGATCGTGGAGATCACGGTCGCGACGTCCAGCGGCAGCTCGATGGCCGCGCTGAACAGCTCGTGCTTGCCGCGGAAGTAGTGGTGGACCAGGGCGGGGTCGACGCCGGCGCGGCGCGCGATGTCCCGGATCGAGGCTTTGTCGTAGCCGCTGGCGGTGAACGACTCGCGGGCGGCGGCCAGGATGGCCTCGCGCGTGCCGCTGCGGCCAGGACGCCGCCCGGTTCTCGCCATCAGGCCGCGGCCCGTCCCGCCAGCAGCACGAACGCCTCCTCCAGGGTCGCTCTGGTCAGGGTAACCTCGGCGCGCACGCCGGCGGCGAGCAGGGCCTCCCGCACCCGGCCGGGCTGGGCCGCCGGCACGCGCAGCTCCGTGCCGACCAGCGCCACCGGCAGGCCCGCCGCCTCGCAGGCGGCGAACGCATCCTCCCAGCGTGGGGCCCGGACCGCGACCGTGCTGGCGTCCCCGATGATCCCGTCGGCGGTGCCGCTGGCCACCACCCGGCCCGCCGCCATCACCACCAGCCGGTCGCACTGCTCCGCCTCACCCATGGAGTGGGTGGTGACCAGCACCCCGGCGCCGGCCTCCCGATTCACCGGGGCACCTCCTGGGGGTTCCCCGGACCCCTCCGCCGCGGACCGGATGGCGTCCCAGAGGCGGGCGCGGCCCAGCGCGTCGACCCCGGAGGTTGGCTCGTCCAGCACCAGCAGCTCCGGCCGGTGGCCGAGCGCCGCGGCGAAGGCCAGGCGCCGGCGCAGGCCCAGCGGCAGATCGGCGACCAGCTCGCCGCGCACCGCCTCCAGCTCGGGATCGGGCAGGGGGCCCTCGAGGCGGCCGCCGAACGCCTCGGCGGTGAAGGCCAGGTTCTCGGCGACGGTGAGGTCCTCGTACAGGCCCAGACCCTGCGGCAGGTAGCCGAGGCGGGCGCGGGTGCGGCGCGAGGGCGGCTCGCCGAGCAGCCGCACCTCGCCGGCGCTGGGGCGCAGCAGGCCGAGCAGCATGCGGATCAGGGTGGTCTTGCCGGCGCCGTTGGCGCCAAGCAGCCCGACCACCTCGCCGGCGCGGACCTCCAGGTCGACCCCCTCGACCGCCAGCAGCGAGCCGAACCGGCGGGTGGCGCCGGTCGCCGACAGCAGCGGGGCGCTCACGCGGCGGCCTCCCCCAGCTCCCGGGGGCGCCGGCGCGCCAGCGAGGCGACGATCACCGCGTCCTCCAGGTCCGGCGCGACCGGCTCGGCGCCCGCGCCCGGGGCCGAGCGGTCCGGTGACCAGAGCCTCCAGCGCGAGCCCCGCCGCCAGGACGCCCAGCCTTGGGCGGCGGCGCCGTCCGGTCGCGCGGGCGCGTCCAGCAGGGTCCCCGGAGTGCGGGCGACCAGCTCGCCCGGTGGGCCCTGCAGCAGCGTGCGCCCCTCGTCGAGCACCAGCACGCCGGCGGCGCGCGCCGCCTCGTCCAGGTACACGGTGGCCAGCACCACGGCGGCGCCGGCGGCGGCCGCCTGCGCCAGCAGGCGCCACAGCTCGGTGCGGCTCACTGGGTCGACCCCGGTGGTGGGCTCGTCCAGCACCAGCAGGTCGGGCTCGTGCAGCAGCGCCATGGCCAGCGCCAGCTTCTGGCGCATGCCGCCGGAGAGCTGGCCGCCCAGGCGCCCGCGCGCGGCCAGGAGACCGGTGCGCTCCAGCAGCCCGGCGGCGCGCCGGGAGAGGCGCTCGCCGCCCAGGCCGTAGGCGCCGCCGCTGAAGGCCAGGTTCTCGTCCACGGTCAGGTCACGGTAGACGGCGGGCCCGGCCGAGACGTAGCCGACGCGGGCGGTGGGCGGGCGCCGCACGCCGCCGCCGGCCGGCCGCACCGCTCCGGCCAGCGCGCGCAGCAGGGTGGTCTTGCCGGCGCCGTCACCGCCCACCACCGCCGTAATCCTGCCGTCGGGGACCTCCAGCTCCACCCGGTCCAGCGCCAGCCTGGCGCCGTAGCGCACGGTGAGGTCGTCGGCCCCCCAGCGCGCGGCCCGATGGACCTGGGCATCCCCCTGCGGGTCCCCCGACCCCGCGGCGATCATCGCGCACCCGCCCCGGCCCGGGCCTCCGCCGGGCGCGCCGGCCGGCGGGGGGCGCGGGGCTCGCCCGCCGGGGCGAGGTCGCGCCGGAAGCGCAGCACCGACAGGCCGAACACCACCAGGCCGAGCAGCGCCAGCGCGCCCAGCGGTACGGCCAGGGACGAAAGCGAGGCGCCGCGGATCATCACCCCCCGGCTGATCTGGTTGAAGTAGGTGAGCGGCAGCAGGTAGGCGATCCAGCGCACCCCGCGCGCCATCGCGCTCAGCGGGAAGATCATCCCCGACAGCAGGATCTGCGGGAGCATGGTCATCATCGCGAGCTGGATGGCCTGGCCCTGGTTCTGCGACACGGTCGAGATCAGCACGCCGAGGCCGAGCGTGACGAACAGGAACTCGACCGCGCCGAGCACCAGCACCCATGGGGAGCCGCGGAACGGCACGCCGAACAGGCCGATGCCGACGGCGGTGATGATCGCCATGTCGATCGCGGCGATCCCGAAGTACGGCAGCACCTTGCCGACGAACACGTCGCGCGGGCGCAGCGGCATCACCGCGAGCTGCTCGAGCGTGCCGCTCTGGCGCTCCCGCACCACCCCCAGGCTGGTGGCCACGGTCCCGACGAACACCAGGATCAGGCCGATCAGCGCCGGCACCATCATCACCGAGGTCTTCAGCCCCGGATTGAACAGCACCTCGGCGGCGGGCAGGCCGCCGGGCCGCCGGGCGAACGCCTGCTGCGCCGCGCGTGCCGCGAACAGGTCGGACCCGTCGACCAGCACCGCCGTCCGGTGCCCGGTGACGATGGCGACCTGGGCCCCGCCGTCCCGCAGGCGCCGCACCGCGTCGGCCCGGCCCTCGCCGGGATAGGAGGCGACCACCTCGAGCCGCTCTGGCACCGCCGCGCTGACCTGGCCCGAGCCCGGGCCGACCACGATCGTCCGGAGCGTGTCGACGTCGAAGCTGGCCGCGTAGCCGAACACCACCAGCAGCACGACCGGAAGCCCCACCATCAGCGCCACCGTCCGGCGGTCGCGGCGGAGCTGGCGCAGCTCTTTGAGCGCCATCGCCAACATGCGAACCTCACATCCTCCGGGTTGCCCGTCGAGAAAGTCATCTGCCGTTGAATTCTACTCGCGCTGAAATCTTTGACAAGGGGTGGGAGGGCGAACCGAACCCGACGGGCCACCCGGGCGTGTCTGGCATGAGTCGCGCGACGTCGACGGAGGCCTGGTGACACCCGAGGACGATTTCGATGCCTTCTACCTGGGGAGCTACGGACGGCTCGTGGCCGAGCTGCACGGCGTGGTCGGGCTGGCCGACGCTGAGGACGCCGTGCAGGAGGCGTTCGCGCGGGCGTCGGTGCGCTGGGAGCGGATCCGCGACTTCGACCACCCGGACGCCTGGGTCCGGCGGGTCGCCTACAACCTGGCGGTCAGCTCATTGCGCAGCGCCCGCCGCAAGCTGGCCGCGTACGGCCGGGTGGGTCCGCCCCAGCCGGCGCCGCCGCCGTCGGAGGAGGCGGTGATGCTCGGCCAGGCCCTCGAGCGCCTGCGGCGCCGCCACCGCGAGGTGCTGGTGCTGCACTACCTGGCCGACCTGCCAGTCGAGGAGATCGCACGCGTGCTGAAGATCCCGGTGGGCACCGTCAAGGGCCGCCTGTTCCGAGCCAGGGCCGCGCTGGAGCGCGAGCTTGGCGAGGCGCTCCCCAGGGAGGTCCGCCATGCGTGACGAGGAGCTGCGACAGATGTTCCGGTCCTTCGCCGAGCCGGTGGCCGGCGGCGCCTCCCCGCCAGACCCGCGGCGCATCCGCGCCCGGGGCCGGCGCCGGCGCCGCCACCTGGTCGGCGGCACGCTGCTGGCCGCGGCGGCCGTGATCGCTGGAGCGATCGGCGTGCGCGCCGGGCTGCTCTCCGATTCGACACCCAGCGTCGGCCAGGTCGCGCCGCCGGCCACCCACGCCGGGCCCCTGCCGAGGCAGCCGTCGGTCGGGCCGCCCACCACCGCCCCGGCGCCGGGCCTGGGCGGCCCCGGCCCGGTGTCGCCGGGGACCACCCTGCCGCTCGGCAGGATCGCCAGCTTGAACGCGGTGCAGGTCAGCGGCCCGGGCAGCGCCGTGGCCGTTGGCAGGGACACCATCCTGGTGACCCACGACGGCGGCCAGCGCTGGCGGCGGGTCTGGCGGGGCAGCGGCGACCTGCGCGACGTGAATTTCTCCAGCGCCTCGACCGGCTGGGCGCTCGGCGAGGGCACGGTGCTGGCCACGGTCGACGGCGGACAGCACTGGGCGGCGCTCGCCGAGCCCGGCCAGGGGACGCTGCGCCGCGTCCACTTCGTCAGCGCCACCGAGGGCTGGGGGGTGGCCGGCGGCGGCGACCGGGGCGGTGACGGGCCGATGGCGCCGACCGGAGCCACCCGCCTGGTGCACACGGCCGACGGCGGCCGCACGTGGTCGGCGCTGGCCGCGCCGGCGGCGCCGCAGTCGGTCTGCTTCACCTCACCGGCCGACGGTTGGCTGGCCAGCGGCACGCGGGTCTGGCGCTCGACCGACGGCGGCCGGAGCTGGGGGCGCGCGCCCGCCTTCGCCCTGCCGGTCTCCGGCGGCGGGCCGCCGTTCCAGGCCGAGCTGCAGTGTGCGGCGCCCAACGCCGCGTGGGTGCTCTTCAGCGGCGGAGGAGCGGCCGCCGGGCACTCGCCCTACGCCCTCTATGCCACGCCTGACGGTGGCGGCCACTGGCGGGGCGTGCTCGCCGAGGGCAACACGCTCGCCACGGTCCTGCGCCTGCCAGCGGGGCCAGGGTCCTATCCGGGGCCGTTCTCGGTGATCGACCCGACGCGAGCCTTCCTGCTCAGCCCCACGCCGGCCGCCGGCTCGGTCGGCGGCGTGCTGGCCGGCGGCGGTCAGCACGCCGGAGTGCCGGACATCCCGGACAGCAGCCTGCTGGCGCCTGCCTCGGTCAGTTTCGCCAGCGCGACCCAGGGCTGGGTGGTCGGCAAGGACGCGGCCGGCCGGGCGGTGATCCTGGCCACCCGGGACGGCGGCCGCCACTGGTCCCGCCAGCTCCGCTCCTGAGGGCGCGAACGGGGCGCGAACGGGCGAACAGGGTGACGAACAGCGCGTGAACGGGGCGAACAGCGCGCCGGCCCGGCTGCCCGGGCCCCCCTCGGTCCCGGACAGCCGGGCCACCTCCACGCCAGCGCCTGTTCGACGCAGCCAGGGCAGTCAACGCCAATTTGCCTGAGAGCCCGGTGAGGAATTCCTCGGTCAGCAGCCGCTCTGGCACGGAGGGACGCGCCGGCCGGCCTCGGCGAGGGCGGCGCGCACGGTCGCCGCCGGCGAGCGGTCGCCGCCGGCGCGCCAGGAATCCAGGAACGGCCAGGGGTAGACCATCCCGCGCCGCACCCACCAGATCCCGTCCCGCGTCGGCCAGGAGATGCCGAAGTGCAGGTGGGTGGCGGTGAACCGCGCGTCGCCCGAGTTGTCGATCAGGCCCAGGAGCTGGCCGGCCCGCACCCGCGTGCCGGGGCCGACGGCGTCGTCCACCCGCAGCAGGTGCGACCCGTAATAGCGCACCCCGTCGTCGCCCATCATCGCCACCGAGCGACCACCCCGGACCGCGCCCAGGTCGGTGGCGGGGTCCCAGCGGTCGGTGCGGCTCACCTCGGTGACCACGCCGTCGGTCGGCGCCACGAAGCGGCAGCCCTTCTTCGAGAAGATGTCGGTCGCCGGGTAGTCGTGGTGGAAATGCCCGTAGTGGACGTTGCAGCTCGCCACCGGCTGCACCGGGAACACGTAGTGCGCCGGCTGCCGTGCCGTGGCCGAGGTGGCCGGCGCCCCCGAGGTCGTGGGCGCGTCCGAGGAAGCCGTGGTCCGGTCGCTGGAGGCGGTCGTCCCCCCGGCCGGGCCGCTTCCGGACGCCGACGCGCCACCGGACCCCTGCGAACCCGTGCAGGCCGCCAGCGCCAGCCCGAGCGCCACCGCCAGCAGCGCCAGCGGCGCCCGACCCGGCCGCGCGGGCGGACGGCGCCTGGGGGGACGTGACATCGGACGGGCACCTCCGGGGGATCGCTATTGGGCCACTGGCCCGGCATGCTACCCGGTTCCAGGGCAGGGCACTGCTTGACCCGAACGCGCGTTCAGCGACACAGTGACCGCATGGGGGAGGGGGACGGGCAGGACCGGCTGCCGGCGTCGCGGCGCCCACGACCGGAGGGCAAGCGCTTCCAGCGGCGGGGCCCGACCGGCGAGGTCGTGGTGGGCGGGCACCCGCTGGGCGACGGCGACGATGCGGGCCTGGGCGTGCTGCACGCCGACCTCGACGCCTTCTACGCAAGCGTCGAGGTGCAGAAGGACCCGAAACTGCGGGGCCGCCCGCTGCTGGTCGGCGGGACCGGCAGCCGCGGGGTGGTGAGCTCGGCCTCCTACGAGGCACGCGCCTTCGGCTGCCGCAACGCCATGCCGATGGGGCAGGCCAGGCGGCTGTGCCCGGCGGCGGTGGCGATCCCGCCGGATTTCGCCAGCTACCGGGCGTACTCCAAGCGGGTGATGACGCTCTTCCAGAGCGTGACGCCGCTGATCGAGCCGCTGGCGCTGGACGAGGCCTTCCTGGACGTCCGCGGCGCCCGCCGGCTGCTCGGCGGCGCCCTCCAGATCGCCAGGCTGCTGCGCGCCCGGGTCCTGGAGGAGACCGGCCTGACCCTGACCATCGGCGTGGCCGGCAACAAGTTCCTCGCCAAGCTGGCCTCCACCAGAGGCAAGCCCGACGGGCTGTTCGTGGTCCCGCCGAGCCGCTCGCTCGACTTCCTCCACCCGCTGCCGGCCGAGGCGCTGTGGGGCGTGGGCCCGGCCACCATCGCCAGCCTGGCCCGCTACGGCCTCGGTACGGTCGGCGACGTGGCCCGCACCCCGCGTGAGACGCTGGAGCGCGTGCTCGGGCCGGCCGTGGGCGCCCAGCTCGCCGAGCTCGCCTGGGGCCGCGACGACCGCCCGGTGGTGCCGTTCGAGGCCGCCAAGTCGGTCGGCTCCGAGGAGACCTTCGCCAGCGACATCGACGACCCCGAGCGGATCGCCCGCGAGGTGCTGCGCTGCGCGGTCCGCGTCGGCCAGCGGCTGCGCGAGGCCGGGCTCACCGGCCGGACCGTCACCCTAAAGCTGCGCTTCGCCGACTTCCGCACGATCACCCGCTCGCGTACCCTTCCCGCCGCCAGCGACAACGACAACCAGCTGTTCATCGTGGCCCGCGAGCTGCTGCACAAGCTGCGGCTCGGCCGGACCCCGATCCGCCTGGTCGGCGTGAGCGTGTCCAACCTGGCGGGCGAGGGCGCGCCGGTCCAGCTCGAGCTGCGGAACGACGGCGCCGCGTGGGCGGCCGCGGTGCGCGCCGCCGATGCGGTCCGCGCGCGCTTCGGCGACGGCGCTCTGGACCGCGCCTCGCTGGCGGCCGACCGCCCCGAGGAGGCGTTCGAGGAGGCCCGCCAGGCCCCGCGGCCGCGGCGCGAGCGGCTCGTCAATCCCGATGAGCGATAACCTCGGGCGCCACGTTCTCCCCCAGCCAACCCGATCCGAGGAGCCCGAGACGATGCCCTCTCCAGTGCGCTACGAGGTCGACGGGCAGCTGCAGGTGGCCACGATCACGCTGGCGCGGCCAGAAAAGCTGAACGCCATGGACCGCCAGACCTTCGCCGAGCTGGGGTCGGCGGCGGCCACGGCGGCCGCCGACGCCCGCGTGCGGGCGGTGCTGGTGACCGGCGAGGGCAGGGCGTTCTCCTCAGGCCTGGACGTGGCCGAGTTCAGTCGCAGGGCCGACCTCGACGAGGCCGAGGCGGTCGTGGGGGAGCTGCAGCGGGCGATCTCGGCGCTGGAGCGTCTGCCCAAGCCGGTGGTGGCGGCCGTCAACGGCCTGGCGGTGGGCGGCGGCCTGCAGCTGGCGATCGCTTGCGACCTGCGGATCGCCAGCGAGGACGCGCAGTTCGCGGCCATGGAGATGCGCTGGGCGATCGTGCCGGACCTGGGCGGCACCGAGCGGCTGCCGAGGCTGATCGGGCTCGGCAGGGCCAAGGAGCTGATCCTCACCGGCCGGCCGGTGCGCGCCGCCGAGGCCGAGCGGATCGGGCTGGTCACCAGGGTGGTGCCGGCGGAGCGGCTGGCCACCGAGGCGGTCGACCTGGCCGCCGGCCTGGCGGCCGGCCCGACGCTGGCCCTGGGACTGGCCAAGCAGGCGCTCAACGAGGCGTTCGACCGCTCCACCGCCGACGGCATGGCCGCCGCCAGGCGGATGCAGCGGCAGACATTCGCCTCGGCCGACCACGCCGAGGCGCGCGCCGCCTTCGCCGAGCGCCGCCCGCCGCGCTTCAGCGGCCAGTGAGGAGCATGGGGGACCGATCGTCCAAATTTGGCTGCTGGCCTGTTGTTGGGGAGGGAAGGGCCCGGGTACACTCGCGTAGCCACCATCAGCACGTCCGGGCGGAGCCCTCCTATGCCCCTGTCCGAGCACGAGCAGCGCATCCTGGCCGAGATCGAGCGGCGACTGCTCGAAGAAGACCCGAAGTTTGCACAGCAGGTCGGGTCCTCGTTCCAGGCCCATCTGGCCAGGCGGCTCAAGCTCGCCGGCCTGGGCTTCGTGCTGGGCCTGGTCATCCTCGTGGTCGGCTTCATCCAGAACGTCGGTCTGGGTGTCGCGGGCTTCGTGGTGATGCTCATCTCCATCTTCGAGGTGGTCCGCACGCTCCGCCGCCGCGCCGCCATCAACCGGCCCTCCGAGCGCGGGGGCCAGGCGTCGCCGGCGGCCCGGAGGCAGCAGCGTCCCGCCGGCAAGTCGAGCCTCGAAGCCTGGTGGGGGAGGATGACCGAGCGGTGGCGGCAGCGCTGGGAGGAACGCGGCGGCGGCGGCCCCCCGCCCTGACCGCGGCGGCCCCAGCCCTGGGGGCAGCCCCGCGCCTGAGGGCGGCGGCCCCCGCCCTGACGCCCCGGCTCGGGCGCGCCGTGGCTACCTGCTTCCCACGCGCTCCCGCTGTGGCGGGATGAGGCTGCGTGGGCTGAGGACCGCGCCGACACGGCGGCGCCAGCCCAGTCGCCCGGCCAGCCTGCCCCGAGCCGTCCGCGCCAGCTTCCGCGCCTCCACCGCCTCGCCGCCCGAGGGCTCCCTGGGCGCGTACTCCGCGGTCACGTAGAGCTCGGTGAGGTCGCCCAGCGGGCCGGCGTCCTCCTGGAACTCGCCCGCCATCCGCCGCGCGTATGCCGCCGGCGTCTCGGCCCCGCGACGGCCGATGCCGGCGTCGCCGGCCCAGCCGGTCAGCTCGCCGTAGGCCTCGGCGACCGCGTCCCGCGGGCGCCGGCCGGCGCGCCGCCTGGCCAGCACCGTCCTCACCAGCTTGGTGGCCGGCACCAGCGCCACCAGCGCCAGCAGCACGATCAGCGCGAGGATGCCGCGCCGCGCCGCCTTCTGGCGGCCGCTCTCCTGGGTGCCGAGCTGCGTGCCGGTGTCGGTGTTCTCCGCCTCCAGCTTGGCGTTGCCGCCGCCCTGGGTGGTCCCGGTGGGGTTGCCGGCGCCGGGCGCGGTGGTCACGGTGGTGCTGGGGCTGAGCTGGCGGCCGGCCGGGGTGGTGTAGGTGGGCACGTCGACCTGGCCGTCCCCGCGGGGGGTCGGCTCGAACCGCACCCAGCCGACGCCGGGGAAGTACAGCTCCGGCCAGGCATGCGCGTCCTTGGAGCCGACCTCCCAGTGGTCGCCGTCGGGGACGCCGGAGGTGAAGCCGACGGCGACCCGCGAGGGGATGCCCACCGCCCTGGCCATCGCGGCCATGGCCGCGGCGAACTGCTCGCAGTAGCCCTCGCGGACCTCCAGGAGGAAGCGGCGGAGCTGGTTGCCGCCCCGCGACAGCCCCGGCACGTCCAGGTTGTACTTGAAGGCCGGGCTGCGCAGGTAGTCCTGGATCGCCAGGGCTTTGGCGAACGGGTCGGCCTTGTCCTTGGCGATGCTCTGCGCCAGGCTCTGCACCCGCGGGTCGATGTTGGCGGCGTCCAGGTACGGCCGCATCTGCGGGATGGAATCGTAGGATTTGGGGCCGGACAGGTTGGCGGCGGTCGGCGCGGGCACGAGCGAGGTGACCGTGTAGGTCAGCCCGGAGCGCAGCGGGCGCCGCAGTGTCAGGTCCCGGTTGGTGGGACTCTGGTAGACGCGGTTGCGGCCCGCGCGGATGCTCACCGGCGCCTGCGCCGCCGGCAGGTAGCCGGAGGGGCCCGCCAGCTGCCGGATGGTGATCCGTTGGGTCACCTGGGTGGTCGGCGCGCCGCCGTCCAGGTCCAGGCTGGTGTCGCCGCTGAACTCGACCAGCTGCCCGGGGCTGGACGGGGTGAAGGTGACGCCGTCGAAGCGGTCCAGGGTGATCAGCCGGTAATAGGACGGCTGCGCCGTCCGCACGTCGAAGACCGGGATGTTCTCGTCGGAGTTCAGGCGCGTGCGCAGCGACACGAACGGGTTGATGGCGATGGCGGCGTTGGCGTTCGGCCCGCCGCGGTAGTCCAGCAGCGGCCGCTGGCCGTAGCCCGGCAGCAGCCAGGCCAGGCTGAGCGCCAGCAGCGTGGCCGCCGCCAGCATCCAGCGGCCGATCGAATTGGCCCGGGTGAGCGGCAGGCGCCAGCCCGACGCCGGTCGCGCTCGCGGGCTCGACACCCAGCGGCCCCAGGTCGCCAGGCGCGCGCGGCTCTCGAACAGCAGCAGGCCGGCGCCGCCGAGCAGGAACCAGGCCGCGTACCAGGCGGGGCTGGTGTCGCGGATCAGCGCGGGGAAGACGAACAGGCCGAGCACCGGCACCAGCGCCAGCAGCGGCTGCCTGGCGCGGAAAGCCAGCCCGTCGGCGGCGGTGGTGACCGCCCACGCCCCGGCGCAGGTCAGGAACAGGAACTCCCTGGTCACCCTGACCGGCGCGGCCTGGTCGCTCACCCCGCGCAACGCGTCGCCGGTGGCCTGCGCCATCGACGCGAAGGTCTCGCGGGTGGGGATCACCACCAGCAGGGTCTCGGGGAACAGCAGCACCCCGGTCACCACGATGAAGCCGGCCACCATGGCCACCAGCGACAGGAGCTGGCCGACCCCGAGCCGGCGCAGCAGCGCCGCCAGCCCAAGGGCGCACGCCATGGAGAGCCACACCGCTGGCACCCAGCCCGCCCCGACGTACAGCCGGCTCAGCGAGAGCGAAGCTCCCGCCAGCAGGCCGGCAAGCGTCAGCGCCTGTGCGTAATCGGTGTTGCGCGCCCCGACGGAGCTGTCAATCGTCGCCACGGCTCATCCAGTCGGTCGTTTCGGGTGATGGTCGCGGTCCTCCAGCCGGCCCGGTCCAGCAGGGTGCCGATGCCGGCGGCGTGCGCCTCCGAGGCGGCGACCTCGCGGCCGGCCAGGCCGACCCAGCTGTCGGCGCGGACCAGCAGGCCGAGCGAGCCGGCGAAGCCGAGCCGGCAGCGGGCCAGCGCCGCCGCCTCCTCGGCGCTGGGCACCGTGAGCACGCCGACCAGCAGCCCCTCGCCGGTCATGCGCGCCAGCCGGTCGGCCAGCGGCACCAGCGAGGTGGACCGGGTCGTCTCCACGCTGGCGAGGAAATCGAGCATGGCGGTGGCCTGGTCCGCGGAGTTGATGGGCCGCACCTGCTGGCCCTCGTCGGTGATCAGCCCCAGCTCGTAGCCGCTGGCGCCCAGCCGCACCGCGATCGAGGCGGCGATCGACACCATCCGCTCGAAGGACGCCTGCCCGCCCTGGCCGCGGTGCGCCCCACGGCGAAGGTCCAGGGCCAGCAGGGCGCGGGCCTGCCAGGGCCGCTCCTCCTGGCGGATCATCAGCTGGCCGCGCTTGGCCGAGGACCGCCAGTGGACCTTGCGCAGGTCGTCGCCGTCCCGGTAGTCGCGGGTGGTGTAGAACTCATCGCCCTGGCTGAACAGGTGCCGGACCTTGGTGGAGGCGGCGCTGGCCAGCTCGCCGCCGAGCGACGGCGGGGCCAGCGACTCGACCTTGGGGTGCACGACCACCTCGGAGGTGCCCGCCAGCTCGGAAGTCACCTGCGCCAGGCCGAAGGGGTCGGACAGGCGCACCACCAGCGGGCCGACCGTGTAGCGGCCGCGCGCGCCTGCGTTGATCTCGTAGTTCAGCAGCTCGCGGTCGTCACCGGCGATGCCGGGGACCACGAACCGGGCCGGGGGGCCGAGCTGGTAGGGCAGGCGGTCCTCCAGCAGCAGCACGCCGGTCTCCAGCCTGCCGAGGTTGCGCAGCCGCACGGTGACCGAGATGCGGCCGCCGACCGCGGTGCGGACCGGCCGCAGCGAGCGGGTGCAGCCGAGCCGGTAGGTCCCCCAGCGGACGATCAGGAAGCCGGCCAGCGGCAGCAGCAGCGCGGCGACGGCGAGCATGTACAGCTCGGAGGCGCCGGTGAGGCGGCCGGCAAGGTACAGCGCCACCCCGGCGCCCGCGAAGCCGAGCGCCCTCGGGGTGAAGATGCGCGATTTCAAGCCTGGCCCCGGCCGCGGATCGGGATGGGCACGAATTCCACGATGTCGGACAGGATGTCGGCGGCCGTGCGGCCGATCATCTGCGCCTCGGGGGAGGGGATGAGCCGGTGGGCGAGCACCGGGGAGATCAGGTCCTTGATGTCGTCGGGCACCACGTAGTCGCGCCCGCCGGAGGCGGCGGCCGCGCGGGCGGCGCGCAGCATCGACAGGGCGGCGCGGGGGCTGGCGCCCAGTGCCAGGTCGGCGTGGTCGCGGGTGGCCCTGACCAGGTCGACGATGTAGTTCTTGAGGCTGTCGGCCACGTGCACCAGCTTTGCGCTGTCGATCATCTTGGCGACCGTCGGCGCGTCGGCTACGGGGGAGATGTCGATCAGCCGGGAGTTCTGGCCATGGGTGTTCAGGATGTCGACCTCGGCCTCCCGGGTGGGGTAGCCGATGGCCAGCTCCAGCATGAAGCGGTCCCGCTGCGCCTCCGGCAGGGGATAGGTGCCCTCGTGCTCGATCGGGTTCTGGGTGGCGATGACCATGAACGGCACGCCGAGCTGGTAGGTGACGCCGTCCATGGTGACCTGGCGCTCCTCCATGGATTCCAGCAGGGCGGCCTGGGTTTTGGGGGAGGCCCGGTTGATCTCGTCGCCGACCACGATGTTGGCGAAGATCGCCCCGGGCTTGAACTCGAAGTCGCCGCGTTCCTGGCTGTAGACGCTGACCCCGGTCACGTCCGATGGCAGCAGGTCCGGCGTGAACTGGATGCGCCGCACCGAGCAGTCGATCGAGCGGGCCAGCGCCTTGGCCAGCATCGTCTTGCCGACCCCGGGGACGTCCTCGATCAGCACGTGCCCCTCGGCGAGCAGCGCGATCAGGGCCAGCCGCACCACCTCTGGTTTGCCCTCGATGACACGCTGGATATTGGCCCGGATCTTGTCGAAGTTGGCGGCCAGATCGTCCATACCGCCGATATCGGGCCGGGTGGTGGCCACCGGACGGGCTCCTTTCCTGAATACTTCTTCGCCTTCGATTCTAGAAGGGTCCGCGAAGATTTTCGCTCTCCCGCTCGGCTAAGCTCTGCCGATGGCGCAAGCCTCGGAGACGAGAGCCAAGCTGCTCGCCGCGGCGCGGCGGGTCTTTGCCGAGCTGGGCTATGCGAGAGCGCGGGTCGAGGACGTCGTCAACCGCGCCGGGGTGGGGCACGGGACCTTCTACGCCTACTTCCCCAACAAGCAGGCGGCACTGGAGGCGCTGGTGCGCGAGCACGCCGGCACGCTGGAGGAGCTGGCGATGAAGCCGTGGCGTGCCGGCGACGTGCGCGCCAGCCTCGCCGAGGTGCTCGCCGGCCTCGCCGACCTGTACGAGCGCGACGCCGACATGCTGCTGCTGTGGACCGACGCCGCCGCCAACGACCCCGAGCTGGCCGCGATCCTGGACGAGGTGCGCCACCAGTTCGTGGAGCGGATCGCCCGCAACGTCGAGCGTGCCGCCAAGCAGGGCCTGGCGCGGCCGGTCGACCCCTTCACCGCCGCGACCGCGCTGGCGGCGATGGGCGAGCGGACGCTGTTCCTGCTCGCCACGCGCAAGGAGCCGCTGGACCGTGACCAGACGGTCGAGGTGCTCGCCGACCTCTGGTACCACGCCCTCTATAGAGGAGACTGAGGCATGAGGTGACCGACGTTCGGACCGGCGGCCGGCGGCTCGCCCGCTGCGGGCCGGCCGAGGTCTGGCTGTGGCGTGGCGACATCACCGACCTCGAGGTCGAGGCGATCGTGAACGCCGCCAACAACCAGGGCTGGCTTGGATCCGGAGTGGCGGGGGCGATCCGCGGCGCCGCCGGCGACGAGGTCGAGGCCGAGGCGGTGGCCCAGGGGCCCTGGGAGGTCGGCGGAGCGGTCCGCACGGGTCCTGGCCGGCTCGGCGAGCGCGGCGTCAGAGCGGTCCTGCACGCCGCCGCCATGGGCGCCGGGGTGCGGGCCAGCGCGGAGTCGGTCGCCGCGGCCACCGCCGCCGCGCTGGACCTGGCGGCGGCCGAGGGGCTGTCCAGCATCGCCCTGCCCGCGCTGGGGACGGGTGTCGGCGGGCTCGCCTACCCGGCCTGCGCGGCCGCCATGGCCGGGGCGCTCCGGCGCCATTGCGCCGGCCCCACCTCGCTGCGGCTGGTCGCCTTCGCCCTCTACGACGCGGCCGCTGTTGAGGAGTTCGGCCCCGTCCTGGTCCGTGAGCTCGACGGCGGCGTCGACCAGCAGGCACCGGCGTGAGACCGCGGCAACCGCGCCTGCCGGCCTTGAGTCAGGACGTCCCGTTATACTGCCAGCACGTCTCGTGATCGTTGCAGCGGGAGCCTTTGGTGGAGCGAGCACTGGTCCTGAACGCGTCGTACCAGCCGATCTGTGTCGTGCCGGTCCGTCGGGCCGTGGTGCTGGTCCTCAAGGAGAAGGCCGACGTGCTGGTGCCCGGCGCCACCCCGGTCCGGGGAGCCAACCTCGTCCTGCAGGCGCCCAGCGTCATCCGCCTCCGGTACTTTGTGAAGGTCCCCTTCAGGGCGCGCGCGGGGTTGTCCAGGCGAGCGGTGTTCGTCCGCGACGACCACGTCTGCCAGTACTGCGGAGAACGAGCAGAGAACGTCGACCACGTCGTCCCCCGTTCACGGGGTGGCCGCCATGTCTGGGAGAACGTGGTCGCCGCCTGCCGTCGATGCAACAGCCACAAAGAGGACCGGCTTCCCCACGAAGTCGGCCTGCGGCTGCGTCGTGAGCCTCGGGCACCCAAGGAGACGTTGTGGATCGTGATCGCCGTCGGCCGTATCGAGCCTGGCTGGGCGCCGTACCTCGGCCTCGAGCCGGACGCCGTCCCGGCCTGAGGCGCCCGGGCCCGACGCTCCACCGTCTCCCTCCCACCCTCCGTCGCCTGGGCCCGCCGCTCGGGCGCGCCTGGGACCGCGCCCGGCCATGGGCGCTGCCCATCCTGGCCGGCGTCGCCGGCGCGCTGCTGGCGATCACCCTGCTGGCGCGGCTGGACGCGCGCGTGGGCCCCGCCACCCTGCGGCTGTCGGCCCGGCCAGCGGTGGAGGGCACCAGCCGCCTGGTCGCGCCGCCGTTCGGTTCGGTCTCGGCCCACACCCACCACGGGCCGCTCGAGTTCAGCGCCACGCTGAACGACGTCGACGTCCAGGCGCTCGGCGGCCTGATCGACCGCAGCCCCTCCACCGGCCCGGTCAGCACCGCCGCCCTGGAGGGCACCCTACGGCCACTGGAGCAGCAGGCCCGGCACGCCGCCGTCGTCTTCCTGCTGCGGATCGTGGGGCTCGGCCTGCTCGGCGGCGCCGTCGCGGTGGTGGTGTTCCCCAGGCGCTCGTGGGCGCGACTGGCGCGCTGCGTGGCCGGCGGGGCGCTGGCCGTGGTGGTGCTGGTGGTGCCGTCGGTGGCCACCTTCGACGTGAGCGCCTTCCGCGCCCCCCACTACCAAGGCGCGCTGGAGTACGCGCCCACCCTGATCGGCGACGTCCGCACCGGCCTGAAGCGGCTCCACACCTTGCGGGAGCAGATGGCGCTGATCAGCCAGAACCTGAACCGGGCGTACGCGGCGCTGAGCCAGCCCTCGCCCGACCTCGGCAACGGCACCATCCGCGTCCTGCACATCTCCGACGTGCACCTGAACCCCGCCGGCTTCGACCTGGCCGAGCGCCTGGCCAGGCAGTTCGAGGTCGCCGCCGTGGTCGACACCGGCGACATGGGCACCTGGGGGCTGGCCTTCGAGCCGGCCGTGGCGCAGCGGGTCAAGGACTTCCACCTGCCCTACGTGTTCGTCAAGGGCAACCACGACAGCCCCGACGTGGTCCGCGCGGTGGCCGCCAACCCCAACGCCAAGGTGCTGGTCAACTCCGCCGCCGAGGTCGCGGGCATCCGCTTCTTCGGCGCCGGCGACCCGACCTTCAGCCCGGGGGAGGGCTACCGCTACGACGACTTCGAACGGCTCAAGGAGCTGCGCAGCATCGAGGTCGCCCACGACCTCGACCTGCAGACGCCGCCGGCCGACGTGCTGCTGGTCCACGACCCGCGCCAGGCCACCTACGCGCTCGGCCATGTGCCGACCGTGCTCGACGGCCACCTGCACGCCTTCGGGACGCAGCTGACCAACGGCACGCGGCTGCTCACCACCGGGACCGTCGGCGGGGCCGGGCCGGACGGCCTGCGCCAGAAGCAGCCGGTGCCCTACAGCGCCGAGGTCCTCTACTTCGACCAGCAGACGCGCCGGCCCATCGGCGTGGACCGGATCACGGTGCACTCGCTGGAGTCGTCCTTCTCGGTCGACCGCGAGCTGCTGCCGGAGGGCCAGATGCCCTTCCAGTCCAACCCCATGCCGGTGCCGACCACCACCACCGCCGCCACCCTGGCGCCCGACGGCTCCCGGAGCCCTCAGGTCCTGCCCACCCAGCCGGGCAACGACCGCCCCGGCCTCGGCCTGCGCGGTGGCCGGCCGACCACCACCACCACCACCACCCCTACGACGACCCGCCCGTAACGGGGGTCGCCCACCCCACGCGCGCGCCTCCACCGGCGCCCGGGAGCCGTTCGCACGGGCCCAGCCTTCCGCCGCCGCGCTGCTCCCGGACCCTTTCGCCCGTAACGGGCGCGTGGAGCGCAGTGGTGCCTCACCACCCTCCGTGGTGGAGGCAGGTGGAGGCGAAACCCATTCGATAAAATTCTTCCGGTATGTGAAATACATTAATGTGTTTTCGCAGCTCAGAAGGTTGAAGCAATTCATGCACGGTGCTCCTAAGTGCGTTGACGGTGGATACTCGGTGGAGTAAAGTGGCGCGCAGTGGAGGGAACCGCTTCACAGTGCCACAAGCCGGGGCGCACGTCTCGCCCAGCCGGACCGCGGTAGGGGGAGCCTTGCGGGGAGGGGCCGGGGCCATGTTCATTGGCACCTACGACCACTCCCTGGATCCCAAGGGGCGCGTGATCCTCCCGCGCAAATTCCGCGACGACCTGGGGCAGGACATGGTCTTTACCAAGGGCATCGAGCGGTGCCTCTACCTGTTCCCGTTGGCCGAATTCGCGGCCTTCGCGGACAAGCTCCGCAGCCTGCCCCTGACCGAGCGCCCGAGCCGCGACTTCGTCCGCGTGTTCGTGGCCGGGGCCAGCCAGGAGACCGCCGACAGCCAGGGCCGGGTCGTGATTCCCCAAACGCTGCGCGACTACGCCGGACTCACCAGGGACGTGATGGTGGTTGGGCAGCTCTCGCGGATCGAGCTCTGGGACAAGGGCGAGTGGGACCGCTACATGCCCGCCGCCCAGGCCGCCTACTCCGACTCCTCCAACGCCAGCCACCTTGCCGATCTAGGGATCTGATCGTGTTGACCGCCGCGCGCCACCTCCCGGTCATGGCCGACCGGTGCGTCGAGCTGCTCCGGCCAAGGCCGGATGGCGTCTACCTCGACGCCACGATGGGGCTCGGCGGCCACGCCGAGCGGATCCTGGAGGCCAGCGCCCCCGGCGGCCGCGTGATCGGCCTGGACCGCGACCCCGCGGCCCTGGCGCTGGCGCGCGAGCGCCTGGCGTGGGCGGGGGAGCGCCTGGTGACGGTGGCCGCATCCTTCGCCGACCTGGCCCAGGTCGCCGCCGACCTCGGCCTGGAGCGGGTGGACGGCGTGCTCTACGACCTGGGCGTCTCCTCCCTGCAGCTCGACCAGCCGGAGCGCGGCTTCAGCTACCGCGTGGACGCGCCGCTCGACATGCGCATGGACACCACCGGCGGGATCACCGCCGCCGAGGTGCTGGCCACCTACCCCCGGACCGAGCTGACCCGCGTGTTCCGCGTCTACGGCGAGGAGCGCTTCGCCTCCAGGATCGCCCGCTTCGTCGACGACGCGCGCCGCCGCGGCCCAGTCCGCACCACCGGCGAGCTGGTCGACCTGGTCAAGGCGGCCATCCCCGCCGCCGCGCGCCGCACCGGGCCGCACCCCGCCCGCCGCGTCTTCCAGGCATTACGCATCGAGGTCAACGGCGAGCTGAGCGCACTGGCCGACTCCCTGCCGCAGGCGATCGACCTGCTGTCGCCGGGCGGCCGGGTGGTGGTGCTGTCGTACCACTCGCTGGAGGACCGCATCGTCAAGCGCACCTTCGTGGCCGCCGCCACCGGGCGCGAGGAGACCTTCCCTGTCCTCGCGCCCCCCGTTCCCGCGGGGGGCCGGGCCGCCATCGCCCCCCGGGTCGCCATCCTCACCCGCCGCCCGGAAACACCCGGCCCGGACGAGATGGCCGCCAACCCTCGCGCGGAAAGCGCCAAGCTCCGCGCCGCCGAGAAGCTACCGCCGAGCGATCCCGCAGGGGGGCAACCATGAGCACGGCCGCTGGTCCCGCGTACCGCCCGCGCCCGAGCCACGATCCCCGCCCCGACCCGCGGCGGCTGCGCGCGGTCGGCCAGGCTCAGCGGGTCCGCAGGCTGCCCTTCATCATCCTGGCCGCGCTGATCGTGGTGGCCGGCGTCCTGGGGCTGCTCTCGCTCAACGTCAACGTCAACCAGCAGGCCTTCGCCATCGCCGAGCTCGAGCGTGCCAACCGCGACGCCGAGAACCGCTACGCCACCCTCCAGGCGGACATCGACCGGCTCAAGGCGCCCGACCGCATCGCCCTCCAGGCCGCCAGGCAGCACCTGGTCCCCGCCGGCCGGCCGCGGGTGAGCACCTGGCCCGGCTCGAAGCCCGGCGGGGCAACCTCCCCGGGGGCGGCGACTTCCCCCGCCGCCCCCGGGGCCGGGTCCGCCGGCGACCCCAACTGGGCTTCGCGGGACTCCTCCGGGTCCCCCGACGACCAGGCGTGGCCGCAGGACCCGTTCCCACTCAAGCAGTACCTGGCCGAACCGTAATCCGCACACCTCCCCCAGACGTGCGCGGGCCCACAGGCCCGGATCACGGAGCGAAGTTGACCTTGGGGTGTGGGAGCCGCCCCAGGCCCCGACCACGGGGCGATCCCACGGGATCACGGAGCGAAGTTGACCTTGGGGGGTGTGGGGGGAGCGAGCTCCCCCACATGGACAGGGGGAGCGCAGCGCATGCAGCAGGGGCAGCAGCACAGGGCGCCCACCAGGCGCGCGGGCGGCCCGGCTTCGGCCCGCCGGTCCAGCTCCGCCGCCGCGCCCCGCGGGGTCCCGACCCGGCGACCGGTGCGCCGGCCCCGGCGCGGCGACAGCAAGACGCGCCTGCTGTTCCTCCTGGCGCTCACCATGGTCGCCTTTCTGGCGATCTCCAGCCGCCTGATCGTCCTGCAGGTGCTCGACGCCACCTCGCTGGATGAGGCCGCGGCAAAGCAGCGGCTGCGCACCATCGAGCTGCCGGGCGAGCGCGGCCGCATCTTCGACCGCGACGGCGGGGACCTGGCCCTGTCGGTGCCCGCCCGCACCGTCTACGCCCAGCCCCGCCTGATCGGCGACCCGGCCGGCACCGCCCGCAGGCTCGCGCCGCTGCTCCACCAGCCGGCCAGAACGATCCTCGGGCGCCTGCGCTCCGGCTCCGCCTGGACCTACCTGGCCCGCGGGATCCCGGTCGCCAACGGGCAGGCGGTCGCCAAGCTCGAGCTGCCCGGCATCGGCGTGCTGAGCGACACCATGCGGCGCTATCCCTCCGGGCGGCTCGCCGCCCAGGTGCTCGGGTTCGTCGGCACCGACGGCACCGGGCTCGCCGGCGTGGAGCAGCGCTACCAGGGCCTGCTGGCCGGCCACTCCGGCCAGATGCTGCTGGAGCAGGACCCCAGCGGCCGTCCCATCCCGCAGGGCCAGCGCTCCATCGAACCGGCGCGGCCGGGCTCCGACCTCGTGCTCACCATCGACCCGAACATCCAGTACGTGGCCGAGCGCGCCCTGACGGCGGCGGTCAAGCAGTACCAGGCCGAGTCCGGCTCGGTGGTGGTGATGGCGCCGCGCACCGGTGAGCTGCTGGCGGTGGCCAACGTGCCAACCTTCGACCCCAACCGCTTCGGCTCCAGCAGCGACGAGGCGCGCAAGAACCGGGCGGTCACCAACGTGTACGAGCCGGGCTCGACCAACAAGGTGATCACCGCGGCGGCCGCCCTGGACGCCGGGGTGGTGCGGCCGAGCACCAAGGTCACGGTCCCGCCGGTGCTGCCGCTGTGCCCGGGGGTGCACCCCTTCCACGACTCGCACCAGCACGGCACCGAGCGGCTGAGCTTCGCGGACGTGGTGGCGCAGTCGTCCAACATCGGCACCATCAGGGTGGCCACCAAGCTCGGCGCCGAGCGGCTGGCAAAGGCGGAGCTGGACTTCGGCTACGGCCAGCGCACCGGGGTCGACCTGCCTGGCGAGACGCCGGGGATCGTGCGGCCGCAGAGCGGCTGGACCTGCCCGGACCTCGGCACCAACGCGATCGGGCAGGGTGTGGCCGTGAGCGTGCTCCAGATGGCCAGGGTCTACGCCGCGGTGGCCAACGGCGGCCTGCTGGTGCAGCCCACCCTGCTGGGCGGCACCGTGGACGAGCGCGGGGACTTCCACGCGTCCGAGCGCCCCAAGCCCAAGCGCGTGCTGGCGGTGCGGACCGCTCAGACGCTCACCAGCATCCTGGAGGGGGTCGTCAGGGAGGGCGGCACGGGCACGCGGGCCGCCCTGGACGACTGGACCGTCGCCGGCAAGACCGGCACCGCCCAGGTGCCCGACCCCGGCGGGGGCGGCTACCTGCCGGGCGCCTACGTGGCCTCGTTCATGGGCTACGCCCCGGCGGAGGACCCGCGGGTGGTGGTGGCGGTGGTGCTGGACCGGCCCGCCAAGGGCATCTACGGCGGCACCGTCGCCGCGCCGGTGTTCCGCGAGGTGGCCGGCTACGCGCTGCGGCACATGGAGGTGCCGCCGTCGCTCGGCGGCGGCGACACTGCCAGCGGCGCGGCGACGGGGACTCCCTCGGCGCCCGACGGCGACGTCAGCGGGTCGGCTCCCGCCGATGCACCGGGGCCCGACCCACTCGGGCCCGACCCGCCGGGGCACCCCCGCGGGGTCCCCCGGGCCCCTCCGGCCACCTCCGGTGCGGTCCCGTGACCGAAACTTCGCCGGGTCGAGAGCGCCACGAGCCCGGCGCCGCGGATGCTAGGCTTGCGCCGCACAACCGGGCCCGGCGCTCCCGCCGCCGTGGGCCCGGGCCGTCGACGCGGGAGATCCTACGTTCATGACCCTGACGCCCAGGCGCGTCCCGCTCGATTTCCTCGCAGCCCCGGTTGGCGGCGAAATCCGAGGCGACGGCGAGACGGCCGTCTCGGACGTCGTATTCGACACCCGCCGCGTTCGAGCCGGCGCGCTCTTCTGCTGCGTGCCCGGCCAGCGCGTCGACGGCCACGACCTGGCCGGCGAGGCGCTGCAGGCCGGGGCCGCAGCGCTGCTGGTGCAGCGCCCGCTGGCGCTGGACGCCCCGCAGCTGCTGGTGGGCTCGGTGCGCGCCGCGCTGGCGCCGCTGGCCGACGCGTTCTACGGGAGCCCCTCCCGGCGCATGGACCTGGTCGGGGTGACCGGCACCAACGGCAAGACCACGACGACCTTCATGCTCGAGGCGGTCTTCCGCGCGGCCGGGCTGGTGCCCGGCCTGATCGGGACGGTCGAGGTGCACGTCGGCGACAGCGTCCTGCCGGTGGCCCACACCACCCCGGAGGCCCCCGACCTGCAGCGCCTCCTGGCGGAGATGGCCGACAGCGGGGTCCAGGCCGCCGCCATGGAGGTCTCCTCCCACGGGCTGGCCCTCGGCCGGGTCGACGCCACCCGCTTCCGCGTCGCGGTCTTCACCAACCTCACCCAGGACCACCTCGACTTCCACCGCGACCTGGAGGACTACTACCAGGCCAAGCGCCGCCTGCTCACACCGGCGTTCACCGGGCTGGGCATCGTCAACCTCGACGATCCCTTCGGCCGCCGGCTGGCCGTGGAAGCCGCGGAGGCCGGCATCGAGGTGGTCACCACCGGCACCGCGCCGGGCGCCGCCTGGCGCGCGGTCGACCTGCAGGCCGCGCTGGACGGCACCCGCTTCCGGGTGGAGGGGCCGGCCGGCTCACGGGAGCTGCGCCTCCGCCTGGCGGGGCACTTCAACGTGGCCAACGCGCTCGGCGCGCTGGCGGCCGCGGCGGCGCTCGGAATCGACCTGGATACCTCGGTCGCGGGGCTGGAAGGCCTGGCGGGGGTCCCCGGGCGTTTCGAGCGTGTGGACGAGGGACAACCGTTCACCGTGCTGGTCGACTACGCGCACACGCCCGACTCGCTGGAGAACGTCCTGCGGGCCGCGCGAGCCGTGACCGAGGGCCGGGTGCTGGTGGTGTTCGGCTGCGGCGGCGACCGCGACCGCGCCAAGCGCCCGCTGATGGGCGAGATCGCCGGCAAGCTCGCCGACCTTGCGGTGGTGACCTCGGACAACCCGCGCTCGGAGCCACCCGGTTCGATCGTGGCCCAGATCCTCGAGGGCGTGCGCCGCAGCGCCGGGCCGGACCGCTACCACGTCGAGGTCGACCGCCGCGCCGCCATCCGCCACACGCTGCGCCTGGCGCGGCCGGGCGACGCCGTGCTGATCGCCGGCAAGGGCCACGAGCAGGGCCAGGAGTTCGAGGGCGGCCGCAAGATCCCCTTCGACGACCGCGTGGTCGCCGCCGAGGAGCTACGGGCCCTGGGACCCGAGGGCGGTGCCCGGTGATCCCGCTGACGCTGGCCGAGGCGGCGGCCGCCACCGGCGGCAGGCTGCTGGAGGCCGACGGTGCCGTGGCGGCCGCCTCGCTGGAGGTCGACTCGCGCGCGGTCCGGCCGGGAGACCTGTTCGTCGCCCTGCCGGGCAGCCGCACCGACGGCAGCCGCTTCGCCGCCCAGGCGCTGGAGGCTGGGGCGGTGGCGGTGCTGGCGCGGGCCGGCGCGGTCGCCGCCGGTCCGCGCATCGAGGTGGACGACCCGCTGGAGGCGCTCGGCGCGCTGGGGGCGGCAGTGCGGGCGCGGTCGCTGGCGCGCGTCGTCGGCGTCACCGGTTCCACCGGCAAGACGACCACCAAGGACCTGCTGGCGGCCGTGCTGGCCACCAAGCTGTCCACGGTCGCCAACACCGCCTCCTTCAACAACGAGGTCGGCCTGCCGCTGACCCTGGCCCGGCTGGAGCCGGGCACCCAGGCGCTGGTGGTCGAGATGGGCGCCCGTGGCCCCGGCCACATCACCGCGCTGGCGCGGCTGGCGCGGCCCGAGGTCGGGGTGGTGCTCAACGTCGGCGTCGCCCACCTGGGCATGTTCGGGTCCCAGGCGGCCATCGCCGCGGCCAAGGGCGAGCTGGTCGAGGCCCTGCCGTCGCATGGCACCGCCGTGCTCAACGCCGACGACCCGCTGGTGGCGGCGATGGCGGAGCGAACCTCGGCGCGGGTGCTCCGCTTCGGGCTCGGCCCGGGCGCCGAGGTCCGCGCCGAGGGGATCTCCCTGGACGGCGACGGCCACGCGCACTTCAAGCTGCGCACGCCGGGCGGCGGCGCGGAGGCCCGGTTGCCGGCCCCTGGCGAGCACCTGGTGCAGGACGCGCTGGCCGCCGCCGGCGCCGCCCACACGCTCGGCCTGGAGCCGGAGGGGATCGCCGCCGGCCTGCTCGGGGCCGCCCTGTCGCCCATGCGCATGCAGGTGCAGCGCCGCGCCGACGGGCTCACGGTCATCAACGACGCCTACAACGCCAACCCCACCTCGATGGCGGCGGCGCTGAAGGCATTGGTGGCCGCGCGCGGTGGGCTCGCTGGCGGATCGAGGCCCGGGCGGGCGGTGGCGGTATTGGGAGAGATGGCGGAGCTGGGCGGGCACGCCGCCGGCGAGCACGACCGCCTCGGCCGGCTGGCGACCCGGCTCGGCGTCGACCGGCTGGTCGGCGTCGGCGAGCTCGGCGAGGCGGTGGTGCGGGCGGCGCGCATGGAGGGGATGTCGCCGGAGGAGGCGGTCGCGGTGCCGGACGCCGGCGCCGCCGTGGCCGCCCTGGAGCCATGGCTCCGGCCGGCCGACGTGGTGCTGGTGAAGGCGAGCCGGGTGGTGGCGCTGGACCAGGTCGCCGAGCGGCTCCTCGGCGGAGCGGACCAGGCGCCGCCCGGGCCTTCCCCCGAGCCGGACGAGCGGGGCAGTTGAGTGGTCGGCGTCCTGATCGCCGGCGCTGTCGCGCTGTTCTGCGTCCTGGTCGGGACGCCGCTGGCGATCCGCGTCTTCCGCAGGCAGGGCCTCGGCCAGCTCATCCAGATGGACCTGCCCGACTCGCACCAGACCAAGCGCGGGACCCCGACCATGGGCGGGGTGGTGATCGTCCTGGGCGCGGTGGTCGCCTACCTGGTGGTCCACATGGTCAGCGGGGATCGCCTGCGCTTCACGGGCGCCGGGCTGCTGGTGGTGATCACCATGGTGGCGACCGGGCTGGTCGGCTTCATCGACGACTTCCTGAAGATCCGCAACCAGCGCAGCCTGGGGCTCACCGTCACCGCCAAGTTCGCCGGCCAGGGGGTGTGCGCAGTGGTGCTGGCGCTGGGCGCCTGGTACTGGGCCGACGCCTTCCGTGGCATCTCCTTCATCCGGCCGCTCGGCGGGACGCAGCTCCCGCTGATCATCTTCCTGGTGTGGGTGTTCATCCTGCTGTCGGGGACCACCAACGGCGTCAACCTCACCGACGGCATGGACGGGCTGGCCTCCGGCAGCACCGTGCTGGTCGCCAGCGCCTACGTGGTGATCGCCTTCTGGGAGTTCCGCCACTTGTGCTCCACGCCGCCGGCCAACTCGCCAGGCTGCTACACCTTCCCGTCGGGGGAGTCCCCGCAGGACCTGGCGATCATCGCGGCGGCCACCATGGGGGCGGTGGCAGGCTTCCTGTGGTGGAACGCACCGCCGGCGCGCATCTTCATGGGCGACACGGGCTCGCTGGGGCTCGGCGGGACGCTCGCCGCGCTGGCGCTGTTCACCAACACCCAGCTCCTGCTGCTCGTGCTCGGCGGCCTGTACGTGGTCGAGACGCTGTCGGTGATCCTCCAGGTCGCCTCGTTCCGCTACCTGCACCGGCGGGTGTTCCGGATGGCCCCGATCCACCTGCACTTCGAGCTGTCCGAGTGGCCGGAGTTCACCGTGATCGTCCGCTTCTGGATCCTGGCCGGGCTTGCGGTGGCCTTCGGTCTGGGGCTGTTCTATGCGGAATTCCTCGCGCAGGGTGGTGGCAGTGGCTGAGCAGATAGCCTCCCGGTGGCCGGCCAGCCTGGAGCCGGCCTCGCTGGCCGGCACCCCGGTGCTGGTGGCCGGGCTGGGCCACTCGGGCCGGTCGGCGGCGCTGCATCTGGCCGGCTTCGGTGCCGACGTGGTGGCCTGCGACGACGGCCAGCCCGAGCGCGGCGAGCTGGAGCGCGCCGGCGTCGAGGTCCACACCGGTGGCACCCCGGTGGAGCTGCTGGAGGGCCGCAAGCTGCTGGTGGTGGCGCCCGGGCTGGCCGAGCACCACCCGCTGGTCCGCGCGGCGCTGGACGGCGGCGTGGAGGTCTGGAGCGAGGTGGAGCTGGCCGCCCGCCTCACCGCCGTGCCGATGGTCGGGGTGACCGGCACCAACGGCAAGACCACCACCGCGGAGCTGGCCGCCGCCATGGTGGCCGCCAGCGGCCGGCGCGCGGTGGCGGCCGGCAACGTCGGCCTGCCGCTGATCGACGCGGTGCTGGCAAGGCAGCCGCCGGACGCGCTGGTGGTGGAGCTGTCCAGCTTCCAGCTCCGCTTCACCTCGACCCTGCGGCTGGTTGCCGGCGCCTGGCTGAACCTGGCCCCCGACCACCTGGACTGGCACGGCAGCCTGGCCGCCTACGCGACCGCCAAGGCGCGCGTGTGGGCCAACCAGGGGCCGCGCGACTGGTCGCTGTACGCGGCCGACGACCCGGTGGTGGCCTCGCACGCCGCCCACGCCTCCGGCATGCCGGTGCCGTTCGGGGTCGGCAGGGTGCCGGTCGGCGGCCTGGGGGTCGAGGCCGGCATCGCGCTGTCGCGCGTCGAGGGCCACGAGGGCCCGCTGTGGCGCGCCGCGGCCCTGCGCCTGCCCGGCCGCCACAACCTCGCCAACGCGCTGGCCGCCTCCGGCATGGCGATGGCGCTTGGCGCCCACCCGGCCGCGATGACCAGGGCGGTCTCGGCCTTCCGCGCCGGTCCGCACCGCCTGGCCGAGGTCGCCACCATCCGCGGGGTCCGCTTCGTCGACGACTCCAAGGCCACCAACCCGCACGCCGCCGGGCACGCGCTGGCCGCCTTCCCGCGCGTGGTCTGGATCGCCGGCGGCCGCAACAAGGGCCTGGCCTTCGACGAGCTGGCCGCCGAGGCGCGCGCCCGGCTGGTCGGCGTGGTGCTGATCGGCGAGGCCGCCGGGGACCTGGCGGCGGCGCTCGGCCGCGCCGGCTACCAGGGCCCGCTGGTGCGGGCCGCCTCCATCGGCGAGGCGGTCACCGTCGGGTTCAGCCTCGCCGAGGCCGGCGACACCGTGCTGCTGGCCCCGGCCTGCGCCAGCTTCGACATGTTCTCCAGCTACGCCGAGCGCGGGGACGCCTTCACCGCCAGCGTGGCGTGCCTGGCCGAGCGCTACCCGGGCGGCGGGACGGTCCCCTGCGAGGGAGGTGGTCGAGCTGCCCAGCCGTGAGACGGCCGCCAGCCGGACGACCGCGGCCGCGGGCATGCCGAGGGTCAGGCGCGGCGGCGACAGCGCCCGCCGCGGGCTGGCCGCATGGTCCAACTACTACCTGCTGCTCGCGGTGGTCGGCACGCTGCTTGCCTTCGGCGTGATCATGGTGCTGTCCGCTTCCTCGCCGACCTCCTACGCCAGCACCGGTGACTCGTACAGCGTGTTCAAGCGGCAGGTCGTCTGGGTGGTCGTGGGGCTGGTGGTGATGGTGGTGTGCAGCCGCATCGACTACCGCCGCTGGCGGCGGCTCGGGGTGCCGCTGCTGGCCCTGTCCTTCCTGGGGCTGATCTACGTGGCCGTGCACCCCGCCGCGGTCAGCGCCAATGGCTCGACCCGCTGGATCCCGATCACC
>Ga0137372_10000155_pt1 | contig 54353 bp, 52 predicted proteins | sample SagtaG_6_FD_104911 | JGI IMG/M metagenome (GOLD analysis project Ga0137372, IMG submission 104911) | Vadose zone soil microbial communities from Sagehorn Ranch, Mendocino, California, USA - Sage1_R_60_16 metaG | ecosystem: Environmental > Terrestrial > Soil > Vadose zone | place: USA...
AGGTGCTTCCCTTTTTCGGGGTCAGATGGCCCCCAAATTTGATTATCAGTGACGTAGGCAAAGGAATCTCTGGCCCCGATTCTGATTCGAAATTGGCCCCCAATATCATTGACAAATACAAACGGATATGAATCACACATGTCAAGAGGGTGATGAGTCGGTTTCCTAGAGTGTGAAGGAATACGAGTTGGGTCATTCCCGGACTCTGTTGCTGATGTGTCGCCTGATAGGTTTCTTGACCCTGCTGCGATTGTCGCTCTTTGGGAAGAAAAACATATTGCTGTTGCTCGTATGCATTTGTTCGGCGTAACTGTAAATTTTGACATTAAACGAAAACACTTGTGCGCAAGAGCAAAAAGAAATGGGATGCGGAAATGAAACGAGCAGGAAGTGTTCGTTTGGGGTCAGAAGAGTTGTACTCTTGGCGCTCTTTTTTACGTTCTGAATCGGGTATCTACACTCGTGACACTCTTGAGAGACGTATTCGGGAGATGCAGAAAGATCCCTCTCCAAACTCCTATCTCCTTGGCGGGAAACCTATTCGTGTGATAGGTTGTGGGATCTACATTCATGCTCAGACAGGAGGAACCTAACCGGAAAGTGTCAATTCCAGGATTCTCCGGGTAGGTAAGAGATCAGAAAACACGGACTTCTGCTTGAGAATGACCCGCAGAGCCCTGGGATTGACAGACAAGGACGCGGAGCGTTCGGGTTATTTACAACTTTCTCTGATGGTACTCTAGATGTGGAGCGGTTTTTCCAGGCACCCTCGCGTCAAGTTCCACCTTTCAGTGTAAATTCCTATCCTTCAGTGCAAAATCGGCCCACCCTTCAGTTAATTTACCAATTCCACCTTACAGTACTTGAGTCTTGTTAGGTATGAACAAATGATGTGTTAACCTCCACATTCTACCCCTCCACCAAAACGGGTCAAGATCAATCTTCGAGCAAGCAAGTAACTGGTGTCAGCACTGGTTCATTTCTGCGCCGACTCCCGGGTCTTTTGAAAAGAACGCTCTCCCTGTGAGAAGTCGCTTAGGAATGAGAGGGAGCAAGCTGTTGCATGTGTTCTTGACAATGCTCGATGACGGCTTTCGTTCGTTCATACACATAATCATCTGGTTGAAAAAATGTATCGTCCAGCGTTCTGAGCAACTCGATATTGCGCTGGTAGGCCTGTTGTAACATACTACACAGGGTCTCGAGTGGTTGCTCTCCTATCAGCGTAACCATCGCTGCGTTGATTGCATCATTCATGACCGTTTGCTGTGTTGGATCGGCAAACTCCGCAGGTGGCATCCCAGAAACAATTCTGGGAATACGCACACTTGCCATGACTTCCCAGCCTGCCAGATGCCCCACAATCTCGCGTGGTCCCCACCCATCACGCCTTTGCGTCACCATGCGCTGTGCTGCCAGAGTTGCCGTTTCCATGAGGTGTTCATAGGCTTGTGCGAACTCCTGTAGGAGCAGTTCTTTTGACATGGTTTCCTTTCCCCTTATCGGTTGTCGGCAGGAAGCTGTGCCTCGATTTCTGCCAGGCCTGGTTGTTGATAGATGCCAAGTACGTTGCCTGCAGGGTCACGAAACAGGGCATACACCTCGTGCTCATCAGGGTTGACGGGCTGTACGATCACGCCGCCTGCAGCGATAATAGCCTTGATCATTGTCGCAGCACTCGCGACCATGATGGATACGATCAGACCTGGATCAGTCGAGGGAGGGCGTCCAAGGACCCACGTGCCGCTCACTTCGCCGGTCGTGTCGTCGAAAGCAGTCGAGCCGTCAGAGCGTTGCCTTGTGTGCCAGCCGAAGACTTGCTGGTAGAACTGGGCTGACTCTGCAATGTCGATGGCAGGAATTTCGATGTAGCAAATCCTGCCCGTTCGGTAGTTGGGGGATGGTGTTGGTGTGGTCATTCCTCTTCTCCTCGCTCTTTCTCGATAGGTTCGAGACGACTGTCTCACGTACTCCTCTCCAAGCATAGACCATTCGTTCCACGAAAGCAAGAAGTAGACGGTGTTTCATGTGGTTTGCGCATGGTATGCCCATGAATATACGGCTGTCCTGCCATGTTCTTCCACACAAGCGAGTAGCGCCACAACAGATGCTTCCTGATCTTCACTCCAGGTAAGAGCATGTGGAAGCGCTGGCGCAGTTCAGAAAGCGTCAGATACGTATCATGCTTCCCATGCTCAGCCCATGCAGCCCGCACTTCTGGCAGCTCTCTGAAACGATCGGTGTTGAGGAATTTCAGCATAAGATTGATCGGGATAGCAGGAAGGCTCGTGAACGCTCCCGAGAGGCTTTCCTGGTAGAGATCCAGGATCAGGAACACCCCATTCACCCTAAGGCTCGCTTCATTTTGAGAAGCATTTCCTCCAGCGGCACTTGGTGCAATGTGGCAATCGAGACGATGCAATCAAAGTGGTCGCAAGGAAATTCCCACGACAACGCATCAGCCACGTGAAACGCAATATTTGGATACTGTTGTGAACGTTCTTGGGCCAGGCGGATCATCTGCGGTGACACGTCAAGGGCAAGCAACTGCTCGACCAGTGTGGCGAGAAGACGCGCAAAGGCTCCACTGCCGCATCCAACCTCCAGGGCTTGTTGACAGGGCTGTGGGACATGCTTCAACAGAAAGTGGTGGTAGTGGCTATTATGGTTCCATCCGTCGGTTGAGAATGCGCCCAGACGATCGAAATCTGCTCGGATCAGAGAGGTATCAGGGCCATCTGTCATGCATTCAGTATACTCACCTCTTGAACCCACATCAAGGAGGGGAGGGATAATGCCTGCCCTCACTGTCTTGGCAAGACCGCACGCACCTGCTATACTCCCTTGTAGAACAGCGAGGACCCTTTTTCGTGTCAACATCATCTAGCGAATCTACCAATCGAGCGCCACAGCCTCCCGCAGAACACCTGCAGGGTATCATCGAGCGAGTCACCTATCACGCCGAAGACTCAGGCTATACCGTCGCCCGACTCAAAGCACCTGGGGAACGAGACCTCATTACCATCGTGGGTCGCTTTCCAGACATTCACGCGGGCCAGACGCTGCGCCTCACCGGGTACTGGCGCGAGCATCTCAAATATGGACGGCAGTTCCAGGTCATACATGCCCAGGAGACAAAGCCCGCCACACTCACCGGGCTGGAGAAGTACCTGGGCAGTGGGCTCATCAAGGGCATCGGCCCGGTGACGGCCAGGCGGATTGTGGCCCACTTCGGCCTGGAGACGCTCGACATCATCCAGCACTCATGCGCTCGGCTGATCGAGGTCACCGACATTGGCGAGAAGCGCGTGGCCATAATCGAGAAAGCCTGGGCAGCGCAGCAAGCGATCAAGGAGGTCATGCTGTTTCTGCGCAGTCATAATGTCTCGACCACCTACGCAATTAAGATCTACAAAGAGTACGGCGACCAGGCCATCCAGGTCGTCTCGAAGAACCCCTATCAACTGGCCTCCGATATATTCGGTATCGGCTTCGTGACCGCCGATACGATCGCACGCAATATCGGGATTGCTCCCGATTCTGACTTTCGCTACCGCGCCGGGATGCTCTACGTCTTGCAGCAGGCGGCAGAGGAGGGACATTGCTTCCAGCCAGAACATGAACTGATCGAGCACGTCGTCAAACGGCTGGCCTTGCCGGATTCTCCGGTTGATCCTATACATATCGGCGAGCTCATCACCCAGATGGACGAGGAGAAGCAGCTCATCACCCAGCCCGGTTACGGCGAACTCACGGATCAGCGCCTGTGCTACGCGCCCGCGTTCTTCTACACAGAGCAAGCCCTGGCCTTGCGCCTGGCTGCTTTCGCCAGAGTACCGGTTGCAGTCGATCTCTCACGGGTGCAGCGCTGGACCCTGCGCTACACCGAGAAGCGAGGCATCACCCTTTCCGAGGAGCAGCGCCGGGCGGTCGAGCTGGCGACTTCCTCGCGCCTGCTGGTGCTGACTGGAGGACCGGGCTGCGGCAAGACGTTCACAACCAAAACCATTGTGGACTTGTGGCGCGCGATGGGCAAGTCCATTCTGCTGGCTGCCCCGATCGGACGAGCAGCGCAACGACTCTCCAAGATGACCGAGCAGGAGGCTAAAACCATCCACCGTATGCTGGCTTTCGACCCCAAGACCATGCAGTTCCGCTGCAACGAGGAGCACCCGCTGGAGGCGCAGGCCATCGTGGTGGATGAGACCTCGATGCTGGATCTGTTCCTGGCCCACTCGCTGCTCAAAGCCATTCCGCCTGAGGCGCAGGTGCTGCTGGTGGGCGATGTCGACCAGCTCCCCAGTGTGGGGCCAGGCATGGTGCTGCGCGACCTGATCGATTCAAAGCAGGTCTCTGTGGTGCGCCTGACCCAGGTCTTCCGCCAGACGGCAGCCAGCCACATCATGACCAACGCCCATCGCATCAACGCTGGCCAGTTCCCACGCCTCGTGCCGACCACGAAGTTCGCCCAATCGGACTGCCTGTGGCTGGAGGCGCCGGAGCCGGAGCTTGGTGCAGAGGGCATCCAGCACCTGGTGAGCGAGTATCTGCCCAGGCACGGCATCGACCCGGTGCAACAGGTGCAGGTGCTCTCTCCATCGACACGCGGCGAGGTCGGCACGAGGCAGCTCAATGCCATGCTCCAGCGGGTGCTCAACCCACCTGCACCAGGGAAGGTAGAGCTGGTACGCGTAGGCAGCACGCTGCGGGTGGGTGATCGCGTCATCCAGCAGGTCAACGACTACCAGCGGGAGGTCTTCAATGGCGATATCGGCACCATCAGATCGATCGATCTGGAAGAGCAAGAGGTGGTGGTGCAGTTTGTGGAGCGGGCTGTGACCTACGATAATGCCGACCTGGCTGAAATCGGGCGGGCGTGGGCCGTGACCGTGCACAAGAGCCAGGGCAGCGAGTACTCGGTCGTCGTCTTTCCCCTCTTCCTGCAACACTACCTGCTGCTCAGTCGTAATCTGGTCTACACGGGTCTCACGCGGGCCAAGCAGCTCGCGATCCTGGTCGGACCAACGAAAGCTATTGGTATCTCCATCAAACACGTGTCAGACCGGCAGCGCTATACTGCGCTGGCAGAGCGTCTAGAGCGTCTGGACCCCAGCTCACTCACGGCATACGAATAGAAAGGGTAACGTATCTGTGCCGTGTGACAGAGCGTATGGGCGAAATGCACTGTCCTGCTTACGATGGAAGTGAACCTCTGCTCTCCCTTGCCACGATTCCTGCAGCAGAAAGAGGATGCAAGCAGTAAAAAAGAAGCGGATAGGCAACGATGAGAGCTTTTTTCGTTGAGAACCTGAAACGAAACCGAAAGCAGGCTGGTGTGTTCCATCTTGAGAGCTCATGAATACCATGCTATCTGACCTGCTCCCAACGAGGTCAAACAGCATAAGCAAAACAGTGTCGTACGATCTTCCAGCGATGCCGCCGATGAGCTTTTCGCCCGTCGAAGCTTATCGGCTACTTGAGATCTCTCACGGCACACACGTTCTTGAGTTCACGCCATGTGAGCAGGTTTCAGATCCTTTCTTGAAGGGTACGTTGGGGTGGGTGCCTGAGCAGGCGTTCCAGATGGAGGCGTTCGACCAAGCACCACTTGAGAACGACCCTGATCATGTGTATCCGATGCATTGGCGAGCCATCGCAGATAACGAGCATGTGACCGGAGATCTTGACCCGACCATGTCTACAACCATGGTGCGTACCTGCAAGCCCAGGCCCCGTTTTCATGCAGAATGTGTCTCGGACAATGCCTCAAACACAGGCGCAAGGCTCTGTTGCCCCAGGCGTTGCCAGCGCTCGTTCCAATCTTTGCCCCAGGTATTCGGCCCCAAGAGGCAGACCCGTACTCGTAGCCCTGACTGGACAAGCTGATTGGCAAGCCGGCTACTAGCTTCTTTGCCGCCATCGTCTCCATCAAGTGCCAGCACCACCGTTTTCACCTGTGTAGGGAATGTGCTCTCGTTTCGTTCCTTCGTCTCAGTTCCGATGAAGAAGCGGTTCTGGCTAGGCATGCAGGCCATCTTAATGATACGCTACATGTGTCATACTGCCTTCATGCTCGTACACATTTTGAGGTTAAAACCTCGAAGTCGAACAACTGGCCTTCGCACACGGAGCTTAGCTATGACCAAAATCCATCTCGATACAGATATCGGCGGTGACATGGACGATGTCTGCGCGCTCGCGATGCTGTTGAAGTGGCCCAATCTGGAAATCACGGGAGTGATGACCGTCTCCGACAAGGCTGGTAGGCGTGCTGGCTATGTCCGCTACGTCCTGGGCTTGATGGAGCGTACCGACATCCCTTATGCAGCTGGGACCGATGTCGCTTCCGGCTATTACCGGTACGCGTTGGACTATCCTCCCGAAGAAGCAAACTGGCCTGAACCCATCACTCCTCAGCCAGGTTCGCCAGACAAAGCCGTAGCCCTCCTCAAACAAAGTATCGAGCAAGGGGCCATCATCGTCGGGATTGGGCCATGGACCAACTTGATTATGCTGGAACACACGTATCCCGGCATGCTCAAGCAAGCCAACCTCTTTCTCATGGGCGGCTTTGTGTTTGACATCCCGGCTGCGTACCCACAGTGGCGCAAGCAGGATGACTACAACATCCAGGTAGATATATCATCAGCGCGCTATGTCCTGGAGCGTGCCAATCCAACACTCGTCCCCGTCACAGTCAGTTGTCAGACTGCCTTGAGACGAGCGTATCTTCCTCGACTTGCCCAGGCAGGGCGCTTAGGCGAACTCATCGTGCGTCAAGCTGAACTGTGCGCGAGGAGAGAGCAGAACGAACAGCACTACGGGGAAAGCTGCCCGGGGCTGCCCAGGGATATCATTAATTTCCAACATGATCCTTTAGCCTGTGCCATTGCCTTGGGATGGCAAGAGGGCGTTGAGATCGAGACAGTTCCTCTCAAACTGGAAACACGAGAGGGCTGGCTATATGAGATTCCCGCAAACTCTGGCATTCCCACGCGCTTGGTCACAAAAATCGATGGAAACGCCTTCAATGACTATTGGTGTGATATCCTCTCCCGTTAGCTGTATACGGGCAGCATGCTTTGTGTACCTCATCTTATCTTCTCATGCACAGCAAAGGAGAAGGAGACAGATGTCGAGGACCTCCAGCAAGTCTGTGTTGGCTTCTGGTTAAGGATAGGACGAGACGTAACTGTGGAAAAGCAAGCATGAAGCGAGCGTATTTCCCTCCTCAACGCGTTTTAGCTCAGAAGCTGAGGGTTATCTATGGAACGCCTCGCCGTATGCATGTGGACAAGGGGGCAGTGACTCTGACAGCAAAAAGCCAGTGAATCATGCGAGCAATCCGCTTGAGAAGCTCAATCCCCATCTTCCTTTTCTGTTCCTTCAACTGACCTCCTTTGCCCACCATCAAGTGGCGGGGTGTCCTTTTTGAGTGTTTGGAGCCTCGATAGCTGGGCTTTCAAGCGCTCGATGAGGAGGAGTTGGTGGTGAAACAGGAGGTCACATTGGTGCAGGAGAGTCTGGCGATGGTGCAGCAGAGTAGTTTTCTCTTCCCTCAGCTGTCGGCTTTCCTCGAGAAGCCACTCGACTGGAAGGGAGCAGGAGGGGAGATTAGGTATGCTGGCATCGTGCTGGTGGCGATTTTCCATGGGGAGCCCACTCCTTCGTGCTGCTCTTGACGAATATTCGGTCTCATCAATCAGCACGTTCGAGTGAGGAGGAGCGTTTCAGATAGGTGACCAGTGGAATAGTGAGACAGGCAAGGTGGTCGATGGACATTCCCTGGGGAAAAAAGTGTGGCGCACCCGATACTTGATGCGCGTCGAGGGCGTTCCAATGGCATCTGTGCATGATTGATGGCACACATAGAGGTGGTGTGATACCATAGGACACAGCGAGTGCAAAAGGAGGCAGAACCATGCGACACTACCACATCGCCGTCTTACCGGGTGATGGCATTGGGCCAGAGGTCATCACGGAAAGCGTTCACACCCTGGGCGTTCTCGCCCAACTCCATGGCGGCTTCCAATTCGATGTGCAGCAGTTTGACTGGGGTACCGAGCGCTACCTCAGAGAAGGTGCCATGATGCCAAAGGATGGCTTGACCGTGCTTGAGCAGGGAGGCTTTGATGGCATCCTGCTCGGTCCCATCGGCGACCCACGAGTGCCAGACCATCTCACGTTGTGGGGCTTGTTGCTCCCACTTCGTCAGGGATTTGATCAGTACGTCAACCTGCGGCCTATGCGCCTGTTGCCCGGTGTGCGCAGTCCCCTGGTCGGCAAGGGTCCCGCCGAGATCAAAATGGTCTGCATCCGGGAGAACACCGAGGGTGAGTATGCTGGTGTGGGTGGACGCGTGCACCATGGGACTGAGCACGAGGTCGCCATCCAGTCGATGGTCTTCACTCGAGCAGGCACCGAGCGCATCATACGCTACGCCTTCGAGTACGCACGCCAGCATGGGCACTCGAAGGTCACCAGTGCCACGAAATCGAACAGTCTGCAGTACAGCATGGTCTTCTGGGATGAGGTGTTCGGGCAGGTGGCGGCTGATTACCCGGCTATTGCGCACGAGCAGCAGCTTATCGATTCACTCGCCGCCCGTTTTGTCTCTCGACCAGAGAGCCTGCAGGTCATCGTGGCCTCCAATCTCTTCGGGGACATCCTCACGGACCTCGGCGCGGCCATCTCAGGCAGTCTGGGACTCGCTCCGAGTGCGAACATCAATCCGCAGCGGCGGTATCCGAGCCTCTTTCAGGCGATTCACGGCTCCGCACCTGACATCGCTGGCAAGGGCATTGCCAACCCCATCGCGTCCATCTGGTCAGGGCAACTCCTGCTCGACCAGCTCGGCGAACAGGAGGCAGCTGCGACGCTTCTGCAAGCCATTGAGGAGGTGCTGGCTGTGGGACAGGTACGTACACCTGACCTGGGTGGGACGGCGACCACTCAACACCTGGGCGAAGCGGTCCGCACGCACCTGCGAAGCATCGTCGCGGGATAAGCGCACACTCCCTCCATCGTCCACATACCACCAGATCGTTTTCCAGTTTCGCGGGAATAACCCTCACCAACTCATCTTTCCCTCCGCATGCTTCTCTTTTGATCCGTTGATCGGCGCGTTTTGCCTCTCATTGGATGAGTGTCATCGCCAGATAGCGGTCATTGCCATTCATTGCTCCTCATGCTATGCTGGCAATGCAGACGAATCGTTCTACTCAGTTCAAGGAGCAGGATGTAACCGTTGACACCTCCCCCGGACAAGTCACCGACTTTACTAACAGATGACGCGCTCTTCGGGTGGGACCCGACACCAGGCATCGTCTCTGTCTGGGCCACGCACACAGGCAAAGCATGGGTCTGGCAGCGTATCGGGGACCGCGTCCGCTGCATGCGTGAGACCTTCCGTCCCTGGCTCTTTGCCACCAAGCTCGATGACCTTGCTCACCTGGGTTCGGTGCTCCAACCTCAGCAGGACGAGGCAGCGATAAGTTACCGCGTCTTGGATGGATCTGACGGTTCCTATCGCTACCTGCTCTCCGCACGCGATGGGCGCGTGTTGGGGAGTGAGCTACTGGACGGTGCATCGCGGCGCCTGAACCGGCGGATATCGTCGCTCTCAGCCCTGGGAGACACCTACTATCGTGTTGGACCTGTCGAACAATATCTCATCCTCACCGACCGGGTCTTTTTCCGGGGGATGGCTTATCACGATCTGCATCGCCTCGAGTTCGATCTCGAAACAACCTCCCTCGATCCCGCACGAGGCCGCGTCTTCCTCGTTGCCGTTCGCAATAACAGAGGCTTTGAACAGGTGCTGGAAGCATCCACACCCGAAGAGGAGGCGAATCTGATCAACCATCTCTGTGCGCTCATTCGCCAACGCGACCCCGATACGATCGAGAACCACGACCTGGTGGGATTCGATCTGCCATACCTTGAACACCGCGCCAGAGTGCTCAAGGTCCCGCTGTATCTTGGACGAGATGGTGCGCCGCAGAGACTGGAATCGTCTGAGGAGACGGGGTCGGCGGGCCCTCATCGCTGGAGACGTAAGCGTTTCAGCTTCGCTGGTCGCGAGCTGATTGATTCGCTGGACGCGGTGGGCCGCTACGATTTTGTGGTACGTACGTTGCCCTCGTACCGGCTCAAAGAGGTGGCACGCCACTTTGGGTTGGCCTCACCGGAGCGCGTGTATCTCGAAGGAGCGCGTGTCTATGAGACCTATCTGCATGATCCTGACTCGGTGCGCCACTATGCGCTCGATGATGTGCGTGAGGTGGATGGACTCTCGCGACGGCTCATGGGTGCGGCCTTTGCCCTGGCCGGCATGGCTCCGCGGCGCTATGAGCGCATCGCCTCGGCAGGCCCAGCCATGGGCATTCTCGAACCGTTGCTGGTAAGAGCGTACCTGCGGGCAGGAGCGGCCCTGCCCCAGACGGCATCCGGACAGGAAGCGACGTTCGGACGACACCAAGGAGGAGCGACCTATCTGCTGGAGGAGGGGGTGGCCGAGCACGTGGTGAAAGCGGATGTCGCTTCGTTGTACCCCTCGCTGATGCGTGCCTACCGCATTGGACCAAGCTGCGACCACCTGGGCGTCTTCCTGCACCTGATTGACCGCTTAACCGAACTGCGCCTGTTTCACAAAGCGGCAGCGCGTTCCGCACAAGAGGGTTCCATGGAAGCAGACCAGCACGAGGGGACGCAGGCGGCGATGAAGACTATGATCAATGCTGCCTACGGCTACATGGGGGCGACCTCCATGGCGCTTTTCGGGGATCTGGGTGCTGCCAATGAAGTGACCAGGCGCGGACGCGCACTGCTCACAGAGATCATTGAGGCACTGCTTGCGGCTGGCAGGACCCAGTGGCGCGCAGGTGAACGCGTGCGCTTCTATCGCGCGCAACAGGGAGTGCCGGTCTGGTTGCCTGACGAGGCCGATGATACCTCACCGATCTGGGACGACGAGGAGGCAGACGAGGTCGAGGGAAGCGAGGAATCGCTGTTCTCTGCTCCATCCGCTACTCCCCTTACTAACCGCAGAGACTACGATAGCGAACACTATGTGCGGGTGCTGCGCGACTCCTATGCTGAGCGACTGCGCGTGGTGTTTGAGGTGGAGGACTTCTCACAGCTCTTCCGCCTGGATGCACAACGAGGTCTATTTGATCGACCCATCGAACAGATGCAACTGCGCTGGATACGCTGCATAGCTCCAAAGGCGAAGAAGTGACTGCGAATGGTTTCTTGCGGAATAGGACCACTCGGTTCCAGTTTGAGTGACATGATTACCTTTTCTCCTCCTTCGGACTTACCATGGGTCATCCAGCGTTCACTCCCGGAAGCTCTCAAATAGTGCTGTTGGTGCGTCGGAGATTCTGAATGAGTTGACCAATGCATATGAGTTCGAACGCTACGGAAGCAAGCAAACTGATGATCACCAACCTAAGCATGTGCGAACCTGGGTACCGCGCTTCATAGCGCGACTGACCAGGAAAGCAGCAAGCAAGGCACCATCACCAAAAGGGACTGTCAAGAAACGGGCAGAGGAGCAGAAAGACATCTGAATCCAAAATGTTCAGCCTTGCTCATACATGCGCAAAGTCCTCGGTCAGCCAGAGTAGGCCATGTTGCTGATCAATCAGAATAGCGATCCCGACACTGTTGCCGCTGGTGGTCAGGATATTTTGGCGATGACCATCATTAGGCGGCTGCTCGTTCATCATGGCTTGATGCAGGCCGAGCGCTCCATTGACAGTTTGATCGCTGGTTTCTCCAATATTCTCTGCTGCCCACGTCCAGTTGACACCCTGTTGTCTTTCGCGATCGCCAAAGGTTGCCTCTCCAGGCAGTTGATGGGAAAGGGTGTTTGCTGCCTGCATAGTCAGATCGTGTTGTCTTGCGCTGTTGGCTAGGGCGTCACTCCATGTCAAGGCGGAGAGTCCACTGGAAGCTCGCGATTGGTTGATGGCTTGAAAAACAGCGTGTGCGATCTGATTCTCTGTGGTCGTAGAACCAGTGGCTCCAACTTGCGCTGGAGCAGAAGGTGTCAGGTTACTCAACGGTGTTGAACACGCACAAAGGCACAGCAGCAGGATGGCGAGACAGATACTCACCATCCATGCCAGTTTGATTCTCTTCATTGCAATCACGAAGGCTGCTGCTGTCCAGGTGGCATAGACACCTCAAGCCGTTCTCTCATCTGTTGAAACGTCACATCATCGATTTCGCCCCGGGCATATCGTTGTTGGAGTATCTCTAGAGCAGAAGGCTGATAGAGTGGGGGCATGGAATGGTATCCGATGAGAGGTGCATTTCTCATGCTGAGCCAACGAATGAGCGCCCAGACCAGCAGTACGAGCAAAGCTATCCAGAACAGTGTGTCAAGCAAAGGGATCAGTCCCCAAAAAAGTCTGGACCATATCCAAATCGAAACATACAATCCTCTCTTTTCTAGAGTGCAAAATCATATGTAGCGATAGAGTAACGATAGTGCAAGGCTATGCTATTTTTTTGAAACGTACAGACTCTACAGAGCAATGGTCGGATGGAATGGAGCTTCACGTGACTCATGCCACCATCGCGCTACTACTCGTTCCTTCCTGAAATGCATTGTAACCTGCAAATATCAAATAATGGACATGAATCTGTAAAAAGTTCGTAAGATTTTAGAGGTTGCATCTACTTTGGCAATGTTCACTGTGCGGGCTTCCTACTAACTACGTCTGTATCTCATATCGCTTTCGTTAGCAGCCCCATCGACAGGAGTCACCAGAGGATCAGCAGGTTGGTGAGCCAACACCAGTAAAGGTGAGAGAGCCAGCTTTTTCTTTGAGTCGCCACAGGCCCTGCCTTTCGCCTACGCAGTTCCTCGATCTCTGCTATCAATGATAGGATAATTGTCATGCACCTCCTCTCATGCATGGTGGCAGAGCATAGAGAGTGTCCTACTCAGTTCAAGGAGCACCATGGAAGCGCTGACACCTCCCTCGTATGATTCATCACCTTTGTTAGCAGATGTAGCGCTCTTCGGGTGGGACCCGACACTAAAGCCACGCAGACGTACCTTGATGCGTGGTATCATCATTGCATGAGTGCATACCAGACCGACTCCCGCATCGACGACTACATTCAGACACTCCCTGGCTGGCAGCAGGATCTGTGCCGCCAGGTGCGAGATGTGGTGCATGCCGCCGACCCGGAGGTGACCGAGACCATCAAGCGCACCAAGCAACCCTATTTTACGCTGCATGGCAACATCTGCGCGCTGCTGGGAGCGAAGGATCATCTCACCATTTTCATCTATGATCCCATCGTGCCCGATCCCGAGGGCATTATCAATCAGGGGCAAGGGAACCTGACAGCACGGGCGATTCAAGTCCGTCAGGGTGAAACCCTCAATAAGCGGGCCCTGTTGAACCTCTTTCAAGCCATTATCGCCAATAACCGTGCGGGCGGGTGGCGTAAGATCATAGGAAGTCAGTAGCGATCCTTCAGGCTCTGCGATGCGCGAGGCGGGTATCGAAATCCTCACCTGGTGAACTACGGGCAACCAGTTCTCTGCACAAGCTGATGATTCCAGGAAGAAGAACTCGCTGTGATCTTCATATGGCAGGTTAACGGAGCAGCTAGCCCGCTTCTTCGCACGTTCGAGTCCCACCGCACAGCGGACACAATACCTCCAACGCTGCTCATACTCGTGGAGATTCACCGCCTAGCGCTCAACGTGCAAGGAAGCACTGTCGCCTTTCTTACATATCTTAGCGCTACTCACAAAAGTTGAAGCATGAGAAAACTGGCTAGGTATGGGCCGCCAGCCACGCCAGAATACTGGCCAGGGTCTCTTGATCCAAACGGGTAGCAGGGCCATTGTAACTCTCCGTTATCTCGGCTGGCACCAGGTCTTCCCGAGGCCGCAGCTCTTCTTTGAGGACGTGATTCGCGTTCTCTGGGAAGAGGAAAGTCACCTCCTCATGTCCCGCAGCGGCACGCTTCAGCGACTCACCATCGGCCTGCCAGTCGATCTGGAGGTCCTTCTTCCCAATGATGACCAGCACCGGAACGTTCACCTGCCTGAGCAGGGGAGTTGCATCGGCCGTCCAGAGCTCACGGCTAAAGGGCAGATTGGCTGGAGTTTCCAGACTCCTCAGCAGCATCTGAACACCCTCCGGCAGCGCCGGATCTGGGACGATGGGCTCTTCTGCCAGAAAGCGTGCGATGGCAGCATCGTAAAGCGCCAGCAATGCATCTCCATTTGGTACGCGAGCTGCCTGCGCGGCCAATTGGGATCGCCCAACAGTGCCAACAGCCCGCCCAGGAGGGCCGGTGAGCACGAGTCCCGCGAACGGAATCTCAGGGTTGTGCAGTTGGTAGTTCAGGGCATGAAGGGTTCCCTCGCTGTTGGCAAGCGCGAAGATCCGGCCAGAACGCACGTACTCCTGGCTCGCCATGACGCGTACTGCTCCGGCGAGCTCATCAACAAAGCTTTGCATGCTCACCTTGCCGATCAGCAGCGGTACGTTCTCGCGAGCATGAGGGCCGGAACCACGCTTGTCGTAGCGCAGTGAGGCGATCCCTGCCCGTGCTAACGCCTCCGCAAGCAGACGCGCGCTGCCATTGGTTCCCGGCAGCAGTGGCGAATTCCAATCGCGGTCAGTGGGGCCGCTACCTGCCACCATCACCACCGCAGGAAACGGTCCGGGGCCAACTGGCTTGACCAACGTGCCATACACGGTCGTCTCGCCCAGCGACCAGATGACTTCCGAGCTCTCTCCATACGTATCCTGATCAGTCATTCTTCACATCCTTTCACGGTTCCGTGGAAGACGGAACACGTGACGATTTCGTCGATTGAAAGAGGCAACAACGTTCCTCCAAGCAGTCGCTCTCTTGCTCAAGCTAGCCACCGCTCGGATACCTCCTCTCCTCAAACCGTATAGCAGGTGTTCTTCATCAGAGGGAGGGGTAAGGACTATGTGTACATCTCACCATTGATGGGCAAAACGACTCCAATCGATTGTATTCCAGGGGTTGTTACACACCAAAGTCAAGGCTCATCCGGCCAGGTTTCAAACGTGCCTGTTCTCTGGCACCACGCTTTGGGAGAATCACCTTGAGCGATCAGCGTTTGATCACGACTCATGATGGTGAGGAACCGAACATGCTCTCACCGATCGGGAATATCAAACTGTCCTTACTGAGCATTGTAGCATCGTTCAATCACCAGGGGCTTCATGGCTTCATCCTTCTGCATACCGCTGGAGGTCTTATAGGGCAGAAATAGAACAGATGAAATCCGGCTGCAATCCAGTTCAGCCCAGAAAGAAATCCATCAGTACAGGCGCTAGAGCTTCGGGAGCTACATCGTGGGTCTGTCCTTCTAGCGTATAGCGCTTCGCATGAGGAATTGCTTTACTGAGTGCTTGAGCTGTGCCATCCATGAATGGGAAACTAGCTCCACCATTCATGACGAGTGCCGCTGCGTTTATGACGGCTATCCGTTGGGACGGGATTGAGGAATCTTCGCCCAAGATGGCGGCGTGGTCATAGGCAAGCGTCGGTGCAATCGACTCAAGCAGTGGCTATGCCGGTGACTGACGCATAGCTGCAATCTGTTGGTTTGGCATACCAACATACTGCATAAACGCTGCGACAGCATCGCCTCGGCTATTTGCTGCTAAAGCGTGTGTCAGTTGCTTGATGTAGTCCTTGAATTCTTGCTGGTCCGCAGCCTCTTTATGGTAAGGAGCATCGTACAGGACAAGTTTTTTGATTTTCTGACCGAGATGTATGGCCGCTTCTAAGACAAGGGCGGCCCCAGAGGAATGGCCGTACAGGTATGCCGACCCTCCGGCTTCGTCGATGAGCGCCTCAATATCCTCCACTTCACGCGCGATGGCATACGGCTTCGTATCCCCGCTGTCACCTCGTCCTCGCCGATCGTAGTTATACACCGTGAAATGAGGCGCTAGGAGGTTCGAGAGGTGAGGACCAGACCATCCCAAGCGAGTGCACAGTGCGCCTGCGACCAGGATGACAGCTGGTCCTTCGCCCTGCTTATCATAGGCAATGGTCGTACCGTCTTTTGAAGTTACTACTTGCATATTCTTCTCCTTCTTCCCCCTTGATGAACGAAAATGAAAAGTCGCCTCAGGAATGTGTCGTCTCCTATCTTTGCAGCTGATAATGCAGGACCACAATGCCTGTTTTGAATGCTTTGGTCTCCATGAGCTTGAACGTATACTTCTCAGTTCCTTCGGGAAATAAGCGCTTCCCGCTTCCCAACACCACTGGATACACCATACACCTGAATTCATCAACCAGATGCTGCTGCATCAGGGTTCGTACCAGTTTCCCGCTTCCAGCAACCAGAATATGTTGACCAGATTGCTCTTTCAGGTGTTGTATTTCCTCCACAACATTTTTGCTGATAATGGTTGAATTCTGCCACTCTGCATTCGTAAGCGTGGTTGAAACCACATATTTAGGCATGCTGTTCATGCGCTCACCAAAGTCTCCCGTATCTGGCATGGTCGGCCACGCTTTCGCAAAGCCCTCATACGTGATGCGCCCCAGTAACTGCACATCTGAGGAAAAGAGCTCATCGCGTTTATAGAGCATGGCTTCTTCATTCCAATAGTCAAAACTCCACATACCTGGTTCTTCAAACACACCGTCGAGCGTCAGATACTCCGTCACAACGAGTTTTCTCATCTGTCCGTCCCCTTATAGAAGCTCTGTCCAGGCTGTCTCACCTCAGGCGGGAACTCCTGCAATAGCCATAAATTCCCATCTGGATCGCTGAAACCGGCATACTTCACACCGCTGACATCGGAGATCTCACCGACGGGAATGCCACGATTCATGAGAGCCGAACGCGCTGTGTCCAGGTCATCGACGACTAAGTGCAGCCCTTTCACTGATCCGGGTTTCATATCCGTAATCTCGCCCATGCCGGTGCCAAAGACAATGGAGCAAGCCGACCCAGGCGGAGTGAAATGCACCACTCGCATCGTCTCAGTCGGTCGCGTGTCAACATCGAGTCGAAATCCAAGCTTTTCATAGAACGCTTTTGCTCTGTCAACATCAGAAACCGGCACTGGCACGTTCTCCAGTTTCATCATCGGTATGGTCAAGTTCGCTTCGTCGATAGCTGCCATATGCTTTCTCCTCCAGAAGGGTTCAATGGACATTCAATCATGTGTAACAGTGTATACACTCCAGTTCAACTGTACTAGCACGATTGTGGAAGTTTTTGCGTTTCATAATACTGACATGTGCATGTGAACCAAGCCTCATCGGCATTGAGAAACACAAAAAAAGATTTCACTATGATTATCAAGACGAGGTTTATAGGCCGTCCAGAATGTACACGACATCTTCTTTCCTGGGCGTTTAGATACGTCTTTGACTGATTATCTCGAGTGCAAATGAGTACATAGCAGGCGTTCACACCCAATCTGTCTTCACGTCGGATAGCAATTGCAAAGTTTGTATTATGATTCTCTTCAGGAATAGGAAATGGAAAAAGCAAAATTCTCACTGACGACCTACAAAGACGAGGCAACGGTTGCGCTGGTGAAAAACACTGACCAGAAAACGTTAGCCGTCTAGGCCATTGATTGTGTCGAGCGTGTGATGCCTTACTTTGAGGAACCATATCCACAAGACCATCGCCCTCGAAACGCTCTCGAAACACTCCAGACATGGATAGAGACAGGAGTGTTTCAAATGGAGACCATACGCAGGGCTTCACTGGCATCTCATGCTGCTGCCCGTGAAGTAGGCGAGGATACTGCGGCTCGCTCAACAGCCCGTGCCGCAGGTCAAGCGGTAGCCACTGCACATGTTCCCTTGCATGCTCTTGGTGCTGCCAGTTATGCGTTACAAGCTATCCATAGAGCCACCAGCCCCTCTGATGCCGATGCTGCTGTAGCCAAAGAACGTGCATGGCAACTAAAACACCTCCTCAATTTGGGATACAATCACCCATGAAACGTGACCCTGTGAGCCTGACACGACCGGGAGCATACCCAACACGGGAGAACATTCAGGGGCGTAGCCAATTTTAACTGCTTAGATGTTGCTCTACCAACAACGGAGAACGAGTGTGAAAAGGGCTAAAAGTCGAGATTAGTGGATAAACAAATCGTCTCTTTCCAAAAAGTTCCGAGTTGCTTGCTTCAGGCTCGTCTCACGTTGAGAGCTAGATACTCGTGCGAGTACAGCTAAACCAGTGGAGGCCTTGGCATTGAGAACTGGCTTCGTTGTGCGATTAGCCAGGACACCATGCTTTTTGTTGTGTGATCGTGGGAAGAGATGGGGCTGTCCTGGCGGTTTGATGTGTCATAGGAAGATGTGCGTAGTCTGCGTGGATAGTGTAGCAGCTATCCACTCTTTGGGGGTCGGGCCGCGGAAAGGAATACAAGTGATTCTTAAGTTCAACTCACTGCATGTAGCACGTGCGACGTACAGCAGTACGTGACTCCATTAGACTGTAAAGAAACTCTCACCATCGAAAATATGTGTCATGGGAGTGGCTGACGTGGTGGACAACTACTCCCATTCTGGAGCCGAGTTGGACAAAGGCAATGCACAGACAACGAGACACTCGGCCCTCTGTAATATCACTCGATACGTACTCACTCTGGGTGTCTTTATATCGTAAGTATTTCGCTCCACTGAGTGGTAAAGCGCCCTGAGAGCTTAGACTGTCGCATTTTCCAGGGTCGGCTGCTGCCCTGCACAGCAAAAAAGAGACTGTTACCGCCATAGCAGGGAGTCAAGCTTTTTGGCAATCGGCACGGCTAAACTGGGATTAGGCCGGGAGACATTGCCAAGCAGAAGTCGGTTGATAGCAGCGCAGGAGCGGCTTCGTTGTTGATGGACAGCTGGGATGAACCACTGCGTCTCACTCTAAATGTATCAACGCGAAAAAAAGCTTGACTCCCTGGTGAAGGAAAGTTGTCTCATTCTAGATGCGCAGTGTGAGGACTGGCCTAAGACCCTGTTCATGAGTATTGAAATCTTTTAGGTTGTCAGCAACCGTGACAGCAACGCCCTCGGACAGTGATGGTCTTCTATACATCAGAGTGGACCCGAACTGCTCTATTCGAGCACGCTACGGACGACGCTTTATCGTCGTAGACGAGAGAAAACGAATGTGTAAACACGCACTTCTAATGAGCTATAATAGCCGCCATAGCCTCTCATGAGAAGACGATTTTTTTACAGCAGAACCGATGGATGATAACGTATTCATATGGATTTCTGTGGACTCTCTGTGTGCTTTTTGAGCACGGCGCGGACGTTCGCGGACAGCTATGGATGAGTTGGTTCGAGCCGTGGGTTCGAATCCCACCTCCTCCGCTAAACCTTCCCCTTTTAGTAACCCATAATGAAAACCTAAATAGAAAAATCTACTCCTGGATATATCATCAACGACTGAAGCTATTAAAATCAATGTCGGCTATTAACGGATTCGTATGGTTGGTTTGGATGATCCTGTATAGGAACCTCCCTTTTTCTTCAGTTCGGTAAAACATATTCAGTCCTAGTTGTGTTATAAGCCACAATGACTGTATTATTCTCGCTGATATTGTATAATATTTTAAGCTAACCGCAAGTTTTGTGAGGAGATTAGCAGATGGATGGAGTATCTTTATCGCCGTCGTGTTTTAAACTCTGAACTAGCTTAATGAGAGCTAAGCAAGTAGTAAGAAAGAGCGGGACTATGGAAAACACTCTTGATCCACAGGGTGAACTTCTCGAAAAACTAGCCGAAGCAGCACACGAGGTTTTCTGTCAGAGATTACGTAGCGAGGGGTACACTTACGGCCCGCAAACTGACGACAAAAAGAAGACCCATAGTTCTCTGATGCCTTATGCAAAACTGCCAGAAGATGAAAAGGAGCAGAACCGTTCCGATGTGCAAGACATCCCGAATAAGCTTGCTCATGTAGGCTATATCATGATTCCTGCTCGCAGCAAAGAAGCGCCTGTTGGCTTCCCGCCCTCCGTAGTTGAGCACTTAGCTGAAATGGAGCACGAGCGATGGGTAAAAACGAAGGTAGCTGCTGGTTGGCGCTGGGCCCCTGAGACTGAAAAAGACAAGAAATTGCATAAAGATTTACTTCCATGGCATAAGATATCAGATGAAGAGAGAACCCGTCTCTACACTCCAACAGAAGCAGCAGCCTTGGGAGTAGAGGGGCTGTCAGATCAAGAAAAGGAGAAAGATAGGGTTATGGTGAGGGGTATTCCGGAAATACTCGCCAAGGCAGGTTACACGATTGTTAAAGTCTGATACGAAGCTGCTGCTTTTGAAGCACTCACAGGACGGGTTCGATCTGGAGATATCGCGATGGGCGGGAACCCGTCTGATGAAAACAAGCGGATTCGTTCCAGCGTCCACTGCTGTGAGGCTCCCTCCTCGACACTTTGTTGTGACGGAGGGAAGGCGGGCGAGGAGAACATCTTCAAGGGGCTTTCAAGTATAGGTTTTTCAAGAAGCAAGTGCCCTGATGTTATGACCCCAAAACCTTGACATTGGATAATTACCATGCTACCTTTGATCTTAGCCTATTCATCATATTATCATACCAATAGATGAGAAGGGAACACCAGACAGTTGGAGAATGTATATTCGCCTATCCAATCAAGCAAGATATTTGAGCAGATTGCGCAGCAGATCGAAAAGCGTATATTGAGTGGGGAGTTACAAAGTGGGGACCGCTTGCCGACTGAACGGGAATTGAGCCAGCAGTTTCATGCAAGCCGAACTGCTGTTCGAGAGGCGATGAAGACATTGGCTCAACGAGGACTGGTTGATATGCGACCTGGGCGGGGTACCATTGTTATCGATGGGACTTCACAAGCTATGCGCCACTCAATGGGATTGATGATGAAGGTGGGACAAGCAGGCAGTTCTGTGAACCTTGTCGAGTTGCGAGAAATTATTGAACCAGAGATTGCTGCCCTGGCTGCTGTGCGGGCAACGAATGAGCAGATTGCTAGAATGCGCGAGGCGGTAGAGGTTATGGATAGCCACATCAATGAAGCTGATGCTTACATTGCAGCAGATAATGACTTTCATCGCGCCTTGGCAACAGGAACCCAGAACATACTTATCCTCACACTTATAGACTCAATTGTCGATCTCCTTAGTGAACAACGCAAACTGATTTTTTCTACAGACGGTGCTCCTGAACGAGGTCAAATACATCATAAACGCATTCTTGAAAGTGTTATTAATCATGATGTTGAAGCGGCTCGTGAGGCTATGCGTGCTCATTTACACCAGGTTCGTGAAGATGTGAAAAGTTCAACAATGTTGTAAAGAATAAGTATTTTCTCTTCGGAGGTTGCTGATGGCTAATCTTGGATTCATAGGGCTGGGGGCTATGGGTGGGCGCGTAACCAAACGGCTCCTGGATGCTGGCCACACGGTCATAGGTTACAACCGCACGAAGTCGAAAGCGCAGTGGTTGTTTGATGCCGGTATGCAATGGGCAGATTCACCCCGGGCGGTTGCAGAATCGGCTGATGTAGTCTTTACGATGGTGACGAATACGAACGCTTTGCACGAGGTGCTGGGTGGACCTGATGGTGTGCTGGCCGGTTTGGGAACAGGCAAGATTTATATCGATATGAGTACCGTTAGTCCCAATGCTTCCAGGAGGTTGGCCGCCCAGGTGGCAGAAAAGGGTGCACAGATGCTGGATGTGCCGGTGTCTGGTAGTGTGATCACTCTGGAACAAGGCAACCTATCGCTTATGGTTGGTGGTAAAGAAGCGACCTTTGAGCAGGTCAAACCTATCTTACTGGATATTGGTCCAAAGGTGAATTACGTAGGCAAGAATGGCCAGGCCGTTTTAATGAAGATCGCAATAAATTTGAACCTGCAAGTTCAGATTCAGGGATTTTATGAGGGACTCCTTCTCGCAGTCAAAGGCGGAATTCCACTCGAAACGGCACTTGAGGTAATGCTAAATAGTGTGATTGCTTCACCCTCGTTGAAATATCGCACGCCATTTATCCTGCAGCCACCTGATGAGGCATGGTTCAATGTGGATATGATGCAGAAAGATATGCTGCTAGCGCTTGAGATGAGCAGGGAACTTAACGTGCCAGTACCGACGGTTGCTATTAGCAATGAGCTTCTGACTTCTGCGCGAGCAATGGGTCTGGCGAAAGAGGATTTTGCTATTGTCTATAAAGTACTGGCCAGGATGGCCGGTTTGGATATGTAGAGATGCTTCGCTGCGCTGATCCTTCGCTGACTCAGGATGACAGGGGTGGTGCCCTCTATTGTCACCCTGAGCACATTCGTTTCACTCAGTGTAAACTCCGCGAAGGGTCTCAGGCGAGGGGCGTGGAGATGCTTCGCTACGCTCAGCATGACAGTAAGGAGAATGAAGAGTGGTTCATTCTGAAACATCCAATTCTGTGGAAAATATGGGAGGCTCAAGCTTGGCAGACCAGAGTAAGCAATGGCTGCGCATGTATGAGCAGATGCTGAAGATACGGGTCTTTGAAGAGCATGTGAATGTGCTATATCTCAGCGCTAAAATGCCTGGTCTTGCTCATTTGTATACAGGTGAAGAAGCTGTGGCCGTGGGAGTGTGCGAAGCATTGCACCGCGATGACTTTATTACCAGCACTCATCGAGGCCATGGTCATTGCCTGGCAAAGGGAGCATCAATCGATAGAATGTTTGCTGAATTACTTGGCAAAGAGGCGGGTTACTGTCGAGGCAAAGGTGGTTCAATGCATATCGCCGATCAGGAGACCGGAAATCTTGGAGCGAATGCGATCGTTGGTGGCAGTGCTGCTCTAGCTACAGGAGCTGCCATGTCGAGTAAAATGCAAGGTACAAGCCAGGTGACGGTTTGCTTCTTTGGAGATGGTGCGCTTGGTCAGGGAGTGCTCTACGAAGCTATGAACATGGCTTCTTTGTGGAAACTACCGATTATCTACGTCTGCGAGAATAACATGTACAATGAATACACGCACTTTTCGGAGACGACGGCGGGCGAAATAAGCGCGAGACCTGAGGCTTTCGGTATTCACACAGAAGAGGTGGACGGGCAGAATGTACGAGTCATTTACGCTACAGCGCAAAGGCTGGTAGAGCAAGCACGGCGAGGCGAAGGTCCAGCCTTCATGCTCTGCAATACGTACCGTTATCATGGACACCACGTGGGCGACATTCAACGATCATATTACCGTTCAAAAGAAGAAGAACAATTGTGGATGACACAACGTGATCCACTTCAATTACTTAGTACCTGGCTTGTTGAACAACATCTCGCTGATTTAGAGACCCTCGAGCAGATAGAGCATCGAGTGCATGCTGAAATTGAGGCTGGTGTTGAGTTCGCGCTTCATGCATCGTTCCCAGATCCTGGTGAGGTAAATCAAGATGTCTATGCTTAGTACAACCGCCAATCAAGGAAGTTCTGGATCAGGGAAAAATCAGCAGACCCGAGAGATCACATTCGGACAGTCTATTCGAGAAGCTCTTGCTGAAGAAATGCGTCGTAACCCGAAAGTGTTTATCATGGGCGAAGATGTAGCTGAAGCCGGGACTCCTTTCAAAGTATTGACTGGGCTGGTGGATGAATTTGGGCCATCGCGGGTAATCGACTCACCGATCTCAGAAGCAGGTATAACTGGCCTAGGTGTAGGCGCTGCAATGACTGGTATGCACCCAGTTATAGACATTATGTTTGGTGATTTCATTGGCTTAGCGATGGATCAGATCGTGAACCAGGCCGCGAAAGTGCACTATATGTCAGGTGGCAAGCTCAAAGTACCGCTTGTCGTACGTACAACTCTTGGAGCAACGCGCCGTTCTGCCGCACAACATAGCCAAAGTTTGCATGCCTGGGTAAGTCATATACCTGGTTTAAAGGTAGCGCTTCCATCCACCCCCTACGACGCGAAAGGTCTACTAAAAACCGCGATTCGAGATGGCAATCCGGTGATTTTCTTCGAAGATAAGATGATGTACCAGCTCAAAGGTCTTGTGCCGGAGGGTGAGTATACCATTCCTTTTGGAGTCGCGGATATCAAACGTTCTGGGAGCGATATTTCCCTAATAGCAACAAGTAGTATGGTGCAAGTTGCCCTCGAGGCTGCGGAGATACTAAGCAAATCAGGCATCAGCGCTGAGGTCATCGATCCACGTACCACTTTCCCCCTCGACAAACAGACAATCATAGAATCTGCCAAGAAGACAAGTCGCGCTATCGTGATCGACGAGGGTTATGAACGCTATGGTGTCACGGCTGAGATTGCCTCGGTAATTGCTGAAGGAGCGTTTTACTACCTGGATGCCCCTGTAAAGCGCATGGGTGCGATGGATGTACCAATACCCTTTTCACCTGTACTGGAAGATCTCACGGTTCCTACTGCTACATCTGTAGTAGAACTAGCCAGGACATTATGTGGTCGAAGTTAGAAGTTTACAAGGGAGGGGGCACGCTTACAAGGGCGGGGTAAGCCCCGCCCCTACAATAGATGTCTTGATAGGCTGTTAGTTGCTAATAGTAGGATTGAGTGCAAGGTAGCCCTGTTATCTTAAAGTCTGCGCATAAGGTGACTTCTTGAAGGAGTAAAATTATGACTATCAAAACATACGGCTTGATGGGTGTAGATTGGGAAGAACGTGTAAACTACGAACGGTTACGCAGCCAGCGACTGGCTCGCATCAAAAAGTTGCTCAAAGAATCAGAGATGGGTGCGCTATTGTGCTTTGATATGACCAATGTGCGTTATATTACAGCTACACACATTGGCACATGGGCCATGGACAAACTTGCTCGCTTCACACTGCTGCCACAAGACGATGAACCGATTATGTGGGACTTTGGCTCTGCAGCGCGGCACCACCAACTCTATTGTCCATGGCTAGGTGAGCGTTCACGAGCTGGCATCTCGACGCTGCGTGGCGCAATGCTACCCGCTGCCGGTCGAGCTGAAGACGTGGCACACAAGATACGTGTTGAACTGGAAGAACGCGGATTGCTCAACGAGCCTGTAGGGATAGATGCGGTTGAATTACCAGTATTGTTCGCTTTACAGGCAGAAGGTATCAAAGTAGTAGATGGGCAGCAGTTAATGCAGCAAGCACGCTTAATCAAAACGCAGGATGAGATTACACTTCTCAACTCAGCCTGCATGATGGTGGACGCTGCTTATGATGAACTCTACCGCTTCATGAAACCTGGGGTACGTGAGAACGAATGTGTTGGATTAGTAAGCAAAGTATTGTATGATCTTGGTTCGGAACATGTAGAGGGTGTAAACGCTATCTCTGGTGAGCGATGCAGTCCCCACCCACATGTTTTCAGCGATCGGGCATTGCGTCCAGGTGATCCGGCATATTTTGACATTCTACATAGCTACAATGGATATCGAACCTGCTACTATCGCACATTCGCTGTAGGTAGCGCTTCACAGGCAATGGTAGATGCGTACAAGCGTTGCCGTTATATTCTAGATATTGCCATCGATTCAATCAAGCCAGGTGTGACGACAGCTGATATCGTAAAGCTTTGGCCTAAGGCAGAAGAGTTCGGGTTTCCGAACGAAGAAGCAGCTTTTGCTTTGCAATATGGTCATGGTGTGGGACTCTCTATCTGGGAGAAGCCCATCTTTAGCCGCCTGGTCTCTCTCGACAATCCAGAAGTGATCGAAGAGGGTATGGTCTTTGCACTTGAGACGTTCTGGCCAGCTAGCGACGGTTGGTCGGCTGCACGTATCGAAGAGCAGCTTGTAGTCACCAAAGATGGGTGTGAAGTAATCACGCGCTTCCCAGCCGAGGATTTATTGGTAGCAGGAGTACGTTATTATACTGCAAGCGGGCCGCTCCCTACTACACGTGAAACACAGTCCCAACTAAACACGCAATCCAATGGCTATCTAGCTGAGCGTTCAAAGGACCAGGAAGCCCTGTTGCGGGGCCGATACATCGGCGATGTGCGCGATACCTCGGCACCTACAGAAATGCAGTTTAGTTTGTTAAAAGCCATAATCGGGGACATATAGGAGACCATTCATGGCAACACAGGTCATCTTACCTGCTCTGGGTATGGCACAGGAGACAGGGATAATAGTGCGATGGCTTAAAGCCGAAGGGCAGGAGGTCACAAAGGGTGAGCCGCTGGTCGAAATCGAGACTGACAAGGCCACAGTGGAGATCGAGGCGTCCGCATCTGGCATACTCGCAAATGTAACTGGCACCGCCGGTGTCGAGATACCGGTAGGACAGGTGATTGCCTCTATCATAGCTTACGAAGAATTATCACAAGAAAATACTCTGGCTAAAGGAGAGACTGCCTATAGAAATACCATTTCCGACGGTCATGCGCCGTCACAATCTGGTGATAGACTTCCCAGTGTAACAGCCAGCCCATTAGCGGCACGTATTGCGGCTGAACACAACCTGGATATGGAGACAATCAAACCATCGGGAAAGCGTATTCAAAGTTCTGATGTGCTGGCGCATATTCAGGAACGACAAACGGCAGGGCCAAAGATGACAAGTCAAGCACGCTTAGTACCAGCCTCACCTAGAGCGCGCAGGCTGGCAGCCGAGAAAGGGAAAGATATCGCGACAATCCAGGGAAGCGGACCCAGTGGTGCAGTACTGGTTGCGGATGTGCAGGCTACAAAAACTGAGTCGGCTCTCATACCAGTAGTAGAACCATTGACGGGCATCACAGATGCTCAGAAAGAGTCTGCGGTTAGTCACATCTGGCGTGTTATGGCTGAAAGAACAACTCAGAGTTGGACAAGTGTACCGCACTTCTATCTTGTCCGAGAGGTCAATGCCAGACGTTTGATGAGTTGGCGAGAACAAATTCAGAAGCGATCTTCTGAAAAGGTGACCTATACCGATTTGCTCATGAAGGTGCTGGCTGCGACCTTACGCGAACATCCGAGACTCAACGCCTCATGGCATGCAGGCTCAATTATCTTTCATGATGAGATCAATATCGGGTTGGCTGTGGCTGTCGATGAGGGATTGATCGTGCCGATCATCCACAAGGCGGACAAATACAGTGTGCAGGAACTTGCCCGAAAGCGCAAGGAGTTGATTACTGAAGCTCAGGCTGGGAAGCTGAGACCACAGGATATTCAGGGAGGCACGTTCACAATCAGCAATCTAGGTATGTACGGGGTAGATGCCTTTAACGCAATTATCAATCCACCTCAGGCTGCTATTCTGTCTGTGGGTCGCATAGCTGAACGCGTTGTACCCATCTCGAGTCAGCCGTCAGTGCAACCCATGATGGTACTCAGTCTTTCATGTGATCACCGTGTAGTCGACGGTGCTAGAGGAGCACAATTTCTGGCTGCGCTTGCCGATCTCGTTGAAGAGCCCTTGGGACTTTTAGGATGAGCTATTCATCAAGAAAGTGTAAATTCTGAGACAATATTCAGAAAGCATACGTATTTAAGGCGAAGTATTTATGCTTCTTCACTCTCCAGGTTATTTTGTTAAACTCGCGCTGACACGAGGTTTAGAGTCAGCATATTATCATGAAGGAGGATTGTAGTGAAACTACATTATTTCGCACGACTGAGGAAAACGCTCTTCGCGTCTATTTCCGCAAGCCTTATACTATTATTTGTTGTGGCCTGCGGTGGTGCAGCAACTACAAGCACAACGGCAACCCCTATCAAAATCGGTTTCTCAGTGTCTCTTGCTGGTGATTTTTCTGCCGATGGGAAAGCTCTCTTGATGGGGTATCAACTCTGGCAAGAAGCTGTCAATAAGCGTGGTGGATTGCTCGGTCGCCAGGTACAGCTAGTTTATTATAATGATAGCAGCGATCCCCAACAAGTGACGACCAACTACCAAAAGCTGATCGGCTCTGACCATGTCGATCTTCTACTTGGGCCATTCTCCACTCTTTTGACCGTACAGGCTGCACCAGTGGCCCAGCGCTATGGTTACGCCGTAATCGAGGGCGCGGGTACCGGTAAGAAAGTCTTTAACAGCGGTTTTACAACGCTTTTCGGTGCCTCTCCTCCATCGGAGACCTATTTAGGAGCTTTCGCTCAATATATCCTGTCATTGCCCCCGGACCAGCGGCCGAAGACAGTCGCCTATGCGACGGTAGACAATCCGTTTGCTATACCACAAGTAGACTATGCAAAAAAGGTTTTCAGCGATGGTGGGCTGAAGACTGCTTTCGATTTACCCCAGCCCTATCCTGAAGAAGCAACTGACGTATCAGCTATTGCCAAACAGATAATTCATTCGGGAGCAGACATTGTCGTTCTTGGTACGGTTGGTGTGACGGATTCTGTCTCCTTCATCAAAACCTTTAAGGAACAGCACTACAATCCGAAGGCGCTTGTTGCTACGTCTGGTCCTGACGAGGGGAAATCGTTTACTGATGCTGTTGGTGTTCCTACTGCCGAGGGTATAATGACCCCGCAGGCAGGGTGGTATCCTGGGATCAATACCTATCAGAACAGTCAATTCGTTAAGGACTACCTTGCGAAGTTTGGTGGCACTGATCAGGACATTAACTCGGGTACTGTTCAAGGATACTCCGCTGCGCAGGTGCTGGAGCAAGCTGTCAATCATATTCATAGTATCGATAATGCCAAGCTCATCCAGGAACTGCGCACGGGTTCGTTCAATAGCTTGCAAGGCCCGGTGAAATTCGATGCGAAAGGTCAAAATACCGAGGGTGTGCTGATTCTGTTCCAGTGGAAGAATGGGAAGCTTATGCCTGTGTATCCAGCTAGTAGTGCACAGGCCCAGCCGGAGTATCCTAAGAATCAGTGGCCCGCATGATCTCTTGCCATTCTGGAGAAGTTCGTTAGCTGTAAGAGATATACGTTTCTCATTAAACACAGTGTAGAGGAAGAACGTCAACCACACGTTCTTCCTTCGCACGATCCTGGGGAGGTTTTGCCGTGGCTCTTATCTTTGATGCTCTCCTATCAGGGCTACTGACAGGGGGAATCTATGCTCTCATGGCATCAGGATTGACCTTGATTTTTGGCGTGTTAGGTATCGTCAATGTGGCGCAAGGAATTCTTGTCATACTCGGTGCATATCTCAGCTATGCTCTGTACCAGTATCTCCACATTGATATCTTTCTAGGTCTTCTCATAACGATGCCTGCCATGTTTGTACTCGGCCTCGGCATCGAGTGGGCTTTCATACGCAGGCTCAAGCAGGATCAGAGTCGTATCATGTTGTCGGTGCTAGTGATGTTTGCTGTCGCATTGATCATCGAAGGTACATTGAACCTTATTTTCACTCCAGACCTGGTCACTCTACATGCTACGTATATTGACGCTTCCTGGCCGATTGGAGGTTTTTATCTCCCCTACGTTTATGTCTTTGCATTTATTCTCAGTGTGGTGTTGTTAACAGGGCTCTACTTCCTTGTGTATCGTACACAGTTTGGTTATAGCCTGCGTGCGTCAATGCAGAATCGCACTGCGGCAGAACTGATTGGTATTGATGTGAGGAGGGTATCGGCGATCACTTTTGCTATTGGTGTCGCCCTGACAGCCGCTGGAGGCATGGCCTACGGCGCGACGAACCTTTTCAATGCGGCCAGTTCCTACGATCTTATCTCGCGCTTACTGGTTATCATTGTGCTAGGCGGGTTAGGAAGCTTGAGCGGTGCCCTCTTCGCTTCTCTAGGTATGCTCGTGATTAGTGATTTGACCACTGCCCTCTGGGGTTCACAATGGGCGAGCACGGTTTTCTTTGTGCTGCTGGTGGTCCTCTTAGTGTTTCGTCCCCAGGGCTTGTTTGGCCAGCTCGAAGGAAGGAAGCAATGAAAAGAATCAGGGTGTTTGGACTTCTCGTATTACTTCTGCTGGCTTTTGTGTTTCCTCTGTTGATTTCGGACCCGGGATACGACTCTATTGCGATCTATACCCTACTCTATGCAGCGGCGGTGACGGGCTGGAATCTCTTTTCAGGCTATTCCGGCTACATATCCCTGGGCTATGCCTCTTTTACCGGCATTGGAGCCTATACCCTTGCGCTCATATGCGAACACTGGCAGATACCAGGTGGGTATATACCATTTCTGCTGCTCCCTGTGGCAGGCCTGGTAGCTGGCATCTTCGCGATTCCAATGGGCTGGGTCGCTTTACGTACGAGGCGAGTGACGTTTGTCGTTGTCACTATCGCCATGATGTTTGTCTTACAGGCGTTGGCTTTCAATCTCTCTGGTTTCACTAGCGGCTCGAGCGGGGTAATCTTTCCTTTAACGATATGGAGCGGTGATTTCTACAACATCCCTTACTACTATGTTTCCCTTGTCCTGTTACTAGTGGCTTTTATCGTTTCGTGGTGGATACGCAACTCTAAATATGGGCTGGGTCTGCTGGCTATCCGTGATGATGAAGATCGTGCTCTGGGGTTGGGAGTGAGAACCTGGGTATTCAAGCTGTCGGCCTTTGTGATCTCGGCCTTTCTGGGAGGGATGGCAGGAGCTATGTTCGCCTATTACGGAGGGAGTATCTTCCCAGCCACTGCTTTCGATCCCGTCGTGAATCTCTCCGTTGCTCTGATGGGATTCCTGGGAGGGGTAGGTACCCTGATCGGTCCTATCGTTGGCGCTTTCCTGTTAGAGCCTTTTCAACAATACCTGACCATCCAGTACGGTTCCCTCAGCCTGAACCTCATAATTTTAGGTTCGCTGCTACTACTCATAATCCTGGTGTTGCCAGGAGGGATTGTACCAGCATTGCATAGAATATGGCTAAAACGAGTGGCTATGCGAGGTGCGATCTCACCCGTCTCATCCCATGATATGGAGCAGGAAGAAGTCGTGCTCCTGGAGAGTGGCGGAGGGGAAAAGGAGTAACAGATGAGTGTATTGTTAGAAGCCCAAAATGTTTCCAAAGCCTATGGAGGTATTCAGGCCCTTGATACGTGTTCTGTCACTGTTGAACGGGGTTCAATCACTGGCTTGATCGGTCCTAATGGTTCGGGCAAAACCACTCTGTTTAATGTAATCACTGGTTACGAAAGTGTTGATGCCGGCGATATTCGCTTTGAGGGAGCGGCCATTACGAACCAGCCTCCAGACAAGGTGTTCCAGCTAGGGATTGGCCGCACGTTTCAACTAACGCGCATCTTTCCTCGTCTCACTGTGATGGAAAATATGCATGTGGCAGTGCAACGTAAAGGGACCAGGAGTCTGCTTAGCCGCTGGAGTTCGTCACACGAGCAGCGTCAGGCTTTAGAATTGCTGGACTTCGTAGGAATCAGTGAATTGAAGGATATGCCTGCAGGCAATTTATCCTATGGGCAAAAGAAGTTGCTTGAGTTTGCCTTTGTCCTCATTGCTGAACCGCAAGTGATTCTGTTAGATGAGCCAGCCGGAGGCATTAACCCAACCATGATCAACTACCTGGCAGACCGTATCCGCATGCTGAATCAACGCGGTGTGACCTTTTTAGTAGTCGAGCACAATATGGAATTTGTGATGGGATTGTGCCAGAAGGTTATGGTGATGCATCGCGGCACCAGGATTGCCGAAGGAACGGCGGCAGAAGTGCGAGCGAATCCGGTGGTGCTGGAAGCCTATTTGGGAGATTAGAGAGATGTTGCTGAAACTACACAATGTCTATGCTGGTTATGAGGGAGGCGATGTGCTCAAAGGGATCGACCTGGCAGTGGAGCAAGGTACGACCACCTGCATCGTCGGTCCCAATGGAGCAGGTAAATCCACAGTGTTGCGCGTCTTAAGCGGGCTGTTGAAACCACGACTAGGCGAGATTACCTTCAATGGACGCTCCATCGTCGGCATGAGCCCACATCAGATCCTGACGCTTGGTATTGTACAAGTGCAACAAAGTCACAGTCTGTTTAGTCAGATGACGGTCAGGGAAAATGTCAAGCTGGGTGGGTATATGCTGCGAGATGCAGCGTTGGTGAAGCGCCGCTTGAGTGAGGTCGAAGTACTTTTCCCAGTGGTCAAAGAACGCGCTGGTGACAAGGCGGGAAGCCTTTCTGGCGGCCAGCAACGTCTCGTTGAATTTGCCCGTAGCCTGATGCTCGATCCAAAGCTTATTTTGCTAGACGAGCCTTCAATGGGCCTGGATCCAATGACATTCAAGCAGGTGATTGAGACGATTAAGGCCATGCAGAGCAGCGGAAGGACGATTGTGCTAGTCGAGCAAAATGTGCGCAGCGGTCTGAACCTGTCCACACGTGGAGTGGTAATGGAGAGCGGGCGTGTGCGCCTAGAAGGAACGCAAACTGAAATTCTCAACAATCCTGAAACCGGTCACCTTTATCTCGGAGGAACACTGTCTGGAACATAGCAGCGAGAGTGTAAAGAATGCCAACTCCTGACCTGGATGAACGTTTCCGGCGCTGGCTCAAGCTTATTGCCGAAATGCATGACGAAGGCCACTTCACAGCTAATCAAACAATAAGCTGGGCACCTTTGCGTAAACCACTCTCTAAGTGCAGTGTTGCGCTTGTCTCCACTGCGGGCGTTCATCTGAAGAGCCAACCAGCCCACGACCTGCTGAATCCTCATGGTGATGCCAGTTTCCGTGAGATACCGGGCGATACACAGATGACCGATTTGGCAGTGGATCACGTTCATTACGACACGACCGATGCCAACAAAGACCCTAATTGCGTTTTCCCGCTTGATAGGATGCGCGAACTTGTGTCCATTGGCATGATTGGAGCAATCGCGCCGATGCATTACGGCTTTATGGGCTTTATCCCCGACGGGCGATTGCTTCGTGATACGACAGCACCCATTGTAGCAAAACAACTACTGGCTCAGCAAACGGATGTCGTAGTTTTGACACCTGGCTGACCAATGTGTCACCAGTCCGTGGGACTGCTGCAAGGGGCTATTGAGCATCGTGGTATCCCATCAATATCGATAACAGTTCGACCAGAGGTCACAGCACACGCCAATGTTTCTAGAGCTTGTTATGTGCGCTTTCCAACCGGTAATCCAGTAGGAGAGCCTCACAAGCCAGAACAGCAGCGTATGATCTTAACAGCAGTACTTGAACAGCTCGTCGAGATCAAGGAACCCGGTACTATAGTCGAGCTTCCATTCCGTTGGCGTCGCATATGAAGCATGAAAGGAGTTGGATTACATGGTAAAGAAACAAGGAATCTATGATGCTTGCAAAGCAAAGGTGCTGGCCATTCAAGAGGCATATGATGAATTTGTCAATTCAGTGGAGGAATATAAGGCGCTGCTAACCAGGCTCATCGAGGATAGCGATCCAAATGATGCCGATGACAAGCATTTGCTGGTCGTAGCCAACTTACAGCGGAATACCACCAATGGCCTGATCAATACGCTGGATACTGATGTTCATGATGATCTGACTCGCCTTTCAGATCGTGTTATCCGTTTTAAGCATTGGGAGGACGGGCTATTTGTATAACCTTACATAGCTAGCAAGTGGAACGCATGAAAGAATACTGCTGGCGAATCCACCAGGGCAACAAAAAGGCAGCATATAGGGAGTTGCAGAGCCGCCACCCCTCCCCAAATCCTAAAACCGAAGCTGAGAAGCTTCAAGAAGCGATATATAGGGAGTTGCAGAGCCACTACCCTCCCCAAGGACGAGCCAAGAACGGCGACGCGAGCACCGACGGGATATAGGGAGTTGCAGAGCCACCACCCCTCCCCAAGGGCGACCTCAAGGGTCCCCACACCACACCCCTCCTCACCCGCCCTTACAAAGATACGGAGGTAATTCGCAGGCAATATCTGAAAGGAACAACCGATGGCTGTTGAAGAACGAGTGCAAATCGCAATTAACAACTGGGCACCTAGATTTCTTTCTAATGGGGTAGACCCCAATGACTTTCAAAATGTGACAAAGCGCATTGAGCGTTGGGATGATTGGAATCGAGAATGGTCTGCATGCGCTGCGGTGCATGAGCGGATGGGAGAGGAAGCTGAGGAGCAGGAATATTATCAATCGGCAGGGTATCACTATTTTCACGCAGCAATCACGTATCATTTCGGTAAGTTCTTGTTTGTGCACCATCCAGTTGAGTTGCGAACTGCTCATGAACATGCCATAGGTACGTATCAGAAAGGTTTGCCCTATTTTGATTTCCCCGGAGAACGAGTAGCCATCCCGTATGAAGGTGGTGGCACCATGTATGGCATCTTCAGAAAGCCGTGGCATACACCTAAACCTCCAGCGGTTATATTGATACCTGGCCTGGATTCCGTCAAGGAGGAGTTGCATAATTATGGTGATGATTTTCTGAGACGGGGCATGGCAGTACTGGCTATTGATGGGCCGGGTCAGGGAGAGATGGAGTTTGAGTATCCACTACGATTTGATTACGAAGTGCCGATCCGGTATGCAATCGATTACCTCGAGAGCCGACAGGATGTGAATGCTGAACGCGTTGGTTTGATGGGAGTCAGTCTCGGAGGCTATTTTGCGCCACGCGCAGCGGCATTTGAGCGGCGGGTCAAAGTGGCAATTGCTAACAGTGGGGCGTACAGCTTTGCTGACGGTTTTGAGCAACGTCCCCTTCTGACCCGGGAAGCCTTTGTCTATCGTCTGAAAGCCACTGACGAGTCAACTGCGCGCACATTGTTGAAGCCATTTAGCCTGCAAGGCGTAATGGAGATGATCAGATGTCCGCTGCTGGTTATTATGGGACGCCAGGACAGGATTGTTTCACCTGCATCTGCCGAACAAATGGTTGCGGAGGTTGGAGGTGAAACAGAACTGTGGATGTTTGAGGATGGCAATCATGTCTGCAATAATATTCCTTACAAACATCGTCCTCAACAAGCTGATTGGATGCGTAAAAAACTGTATAGTTGAGAGTTTATGACATGTGGCGCTCCATGTAGCTGTGATTGGGATACCAGTCACCTCGCCCCTGTGGTAAGAGATCGAATAGATTCCAGACTGGAGAATAGGGGTCAATGCCACGGTTATTGTGTTCATCAAACTCTGCACCGATAGTGTAGCGATGATAGACAGCACCATCCGGCGTACGTGTGAAAACGCTCAAACCGGGATTCTGCGAACCGTCCGCTTCCTCCATCCCGAAGTCGCGATTGAAAGTGCTGTCATGACTGGAGAGGAGGCGGATGCGATTCCAACCCCGATGTCTAGCCCAACTGCGAAGTTTGTTGATATCCGCCTTCGCAACAAGTACGAAACTTGCTCGCTGTATAACGTGAGGTGTGACTGCACTGTATCCGTCGGCCCACATACTGCACATCACGCATGGTTCATCATCCTCTGCTGAAAACATGAGGTGATCGACGATCAAGGTGTCATGCCCTTCTGCGAAGAGATCCGCGAGATGTACGTCGTGGAAATCTACTGGATCGTTCTGGGAAAGATCCACAGGCCCCTCCCGGAAAACGTAGTCAGGGACGCTCATCCCAAGTGGCAAAGCACGACGGAGAGCTGCAACGCGTTCTACCTGGTCCTTCAGCGCAATCTCCGCAGCCAGAAGTTCTTCCCTGCGCTGCTGGTAGTCATTGCTCTCACCTGAAAAGACAAAACGTGACATAATTTCTATCTCCTTTTTAGATCGGCCGTATCGTTTCCGTACAGCCGTTACATGAACAAAGATTGTTCATTCTGGTTCGTAAAGAGTACAGGTTTTTGTCTATATAAGGTGCCTTGATAATTGTAGCATATTACAAAAACCCTACTTCAATGTTGTTTTGTGACTATTTATCGCTTATTTTCACGTATTTTTAGAAAATACCGCTCAAAATGAGCGATATTTTTAAGCCCAACCATTGGTTTAGTATGTATCTGAAGAGGAATGCAATTGCCAGGAGAAATTATTCTGTTACTTGACAGATAATGCGGATGAACATATGGAGTGGGATATCATGAGGGCCGATACATCGGCACCTACAGAGGATTGGGGTTGTTTGTTCAGATGCATCTTCAGCCAAAATCGATGTCCTGATTATTTTGTAAAAGCCTTTATCTATACTGAGTAAGCAGTGAGCGGCTAATTCCTTCTGGATAGGTCGTTTCGTTGGGATTCAAAGTGTGCTCACACCGAGCACTATAGGCAAGCCCATAGACTTTCGCTGCTTGCAGCGTTTGATGTTCTTGATGCGTAAATAGCTTGCCAGGTGCCGCCTCGTATTCGGCAATGAACGCACGCGTTTCCTCACCGGTAGGAAGTCTGGGATGCCATCATGAAAGTTGTGTAAAAGAAAGGTAGCAAAAGAGCTACTGTAGAACAGATACTATAGGCATAGCCTGTTCCTTTGGAAGAGATCATTCCTTTGCTTCAAATCCTAATAAGGAGGAAACTATGCCCGTTCATGGGAAAAAGCGCACCTCAACGCATACACTCGACTCAACGCCACGCTGGACGAGGTGAATTGAGAAAGGTGTCAACAATCATGACCATGAAACCAAGGAGCACGAGCCAGAACCCTGCTCCAAAATGCGGTGGGAGACTAAAGCTATAGAAGGTGGCCCCTACGAAACCCACCAGACCCTGAATGATCAGACCTGCTAGAGCGGCTATACGTCTCCAGGTGACCATTCCAGGCGAGAGTTCTCGAAAAAAGCTGGCTGCACTTGTCCCTAGAACGAAAAGTACAGACAGCAAGGGAAGAGTCAATAACACAGCAAACAGCATCCAGTAGGAAGTATAGATCAATTCAAAATTTGGTACGTCAGCAGAACTCACCCCATTCCCGAAGAACATGGGGAGGAAAAACATACTGTAGATAACCAGAGCGCCCCCCAGGAGGCTGAGGATCGCGCCAATGAGAGAAGATGATTGTTGTGATTGCATAGAAAAGCTCTCTTTCTTGTTTCTGAGACATGAATGCTCTCTTGGACTACCAAAGGGAGAGAGATTCTTCAGACTCCCGTGTTTTAGTTCTGGAGAAAGTATAGCGGCAAATCACCAGAAGTGTAGATGTCATGTGTCCCATTTTTTGGGGGAGAGACCCAGCATGAGGAGGGCGATGCTGTCCCGAAACGGGTAGAACGTCCTGTTGACGTTCTTGGTTCAGCCACCAAAGGAGGACACTATGCCTGTTATTTTAGCTCAGCAAAGTGGTTTTGAGCAGTATACCCTTAGTACACAACAATTGGGATGGCATCGGGCAAAGACGGCTGGGTCAGTGTCCTCCAAGACCTGCGAGCGCGCGGAGCCACCCTGTCAGATCTCATCGTCACTGATGGGGATGAGGGTCTGCTGGCGGCAGTGCAAGCACTGTTTTCGGCAACACCTCGGCAGCGCTGGCTGTTGCACAAACAGCGCAAGGCCTTGAACGCTGTCCCAGGCGGGTACGCCAAGCCGTCGAGGCCGAATTGCAGGGGATCTGGGCCCAGCCCACCAAAGAGGGAGCCGTCACCCAACTGGCCGCCTTCAAAGCCAAATATGGGCAGCTCTATCCTGAGGCGGTCAGGAGTCTCACTGAGGAGGAGGAATACACCTTCACCTTTTACCAGTTTCCTGAGTCCATGCACCGGTATATTCGAACCACCAACGCCATCGAAAGTCTCTTCAGTAATGTGCGCCAACGCACCGACCAGATTGACGTGTTCACGACCGAGATGAGTTGCCTCACGATTGTCTGGGCCACCATCGAGGGGATTCGACTGCGAAAAGTTCCGGTGTGATAGATCGGGTGGCGATACACAAAGGAAGGGGCAGCGCACAACCGATCGTGAGTCACGAACCAGGTGTGAGGGGTGGTTTAGGAGGTGGTGAATTTTTGCGCCTCTCCGAAGATATGAGACAACCAGTCATATGTATTGGTGGACAGAACAGAAATGGGGCAATTGACACGTCTCCGATGAGGGTGTCGTCGGCTATACTGTACTCAACAGCTTGATAGATGAGTCACCAAGCTGTGCCACGAGGAGAAACCGAAGAACGAACAACTGCACTCCTCAGCTCAGCCGAAAGGTTCACTGCGTTGATTGTGGAGTCTCCTCGTTGTCGGTAGTCGTGTACTCAGGGTCGTGCTTGTTTTTCTTGGAAAGCACCGCAGCGTGATTCCTCTGCGAACTACCCTTATTTTGAAGGAATGTCAATAGGCTACTCAAGGAGTTTCTATCATGGCTACAAATCTCTTTACAAAACATTCACTATCTTGCAACTCGCTCATACTCGTGTTACTCCTGACTCTCATTGGCATATTGGGTGGATGCGGTGCATCATCAACAGCAGGCCCATCACATCCAACCGGGTCGAACCCGACCTCCACTCCCACCAAGGAACTCAAGGGCACGATCAGCGAAATCCCGCTGCCCGCTCACGTATCCCCTGGCGACATCACAAAAGGGCCAGACGGCAATCTCTGGTTTACCGCAGGTGATACCATCGGGCGCATCACTCCTACAGGGGTCATTCGCGAATTCTCGATACCATCTGCAGCTAACAGCAGTGTTGGAGGTATCACCGACGGGCCAGACGGCAATCTCTGGTTTAGCGAAGAGACGTCAGCCAAAGGTCAGAGCGGGAAGATTGGACGCATCACCCCTTCGGGTACGATCAGCGAGTTCTCCCTGTCATCGGGCAGCAATCCTGTCGACATCACCACGGGGCAGGATCGTGCCCTGTGGTTTACCGATCCTGGTACCGCTGATCAGAACGGCAAGATCGGGCGCATCACCACCACAGGCACAATCAGCGAATTCCCTCTACCAGATCCTCAATCTCACCCATACGGTATCACGACCGGGTCGGATGGCAATCTCTGGTTTGTTGGATTTATTGGGAACAATATTCCAAAGGGTACCCTCTGGCGTATCACTCCTACTGGTAAAATCAGTACATTCCCGCTCACCCCTGGTTATTATTCCTACGACATCACGGGTGGACCAGATGGCAACCTCTGGTATCCCGAAGCTGACCTCGACGGGTGGCACGACAAGATCGGGCGCGTCACTCCTACGGGCACAATCAGCGAGTTCCCCGTGCCTAATTTCCTCAGCAACCTGAACGGTATCACGGCTGGACCAGATGGTAACATCTGGTTTACCGAAGATACAGACAACCACTCTCAAAACGGCAAGATCGGGCGCATTACGCTTACTGGCTCAATCAGCGAGTTCCCCCTGCCAACACCCAGAGGCGGCCCAGGTGCCATTACGGGCGGTCCAGACGGCAAGATCTGGTTTAGCGAACGTAATAGCAACAAGATCGGGCATCTTGTCTGACGCTGGCAACCAGGCACTGCATGCCCATGTAGGTGACTGGATAGCGTTTCCCGTGTTGAGGATGGGGTGTGAGGGGAAGGAACAGCGACGTGCTGCAACAAAGCGGATGATTGTGCTCATCCCCCAGCCCATAGCCTGGACTACAGTGGCAAGAGGGAGCTACTGGTTACTGTCGATAGTGAGACAACCAGCGATGGGAAACCTACCAGATGGGTGAGAGCTTGACGTCGGCATCGGTGATGCACCATGCGAAGAGCATCAAGCATGCCGCGTCTATCACTGGTGAGTCGATGTAGCAGATCATTACACAAACTTTCGGGATGGCATCCAGTCTGGACCCACCGAAGAACTCAGTGTAGGTGAAGTACCACGATGCATGCCCGACAATGATTGGCTCTTTCTCAAATGCAAGGCTGTCCCAATCATAGATCACGCGTATTTTCTTACCAACATAACGAAAGTGTTTTACACCCCAATCGGATATAACCCTCCTATGGATACCAGCGAAAATCGCGATAACGAGCAAAATCTCGGTCAACTATGGGAGAAGAGGTATAGGTAGCTCGCAGATCTATGACTTGTTGAAGTCCCACGTCATCAAGCATAGCTTCTTGACCGAAGCCAGATCTCGGATCGACAAAAGCTGCATAAACATGAGGAGCTAGAGAGGCATCGAGCCTAAGAGAAGGCTCATCTTGCATAATTGCCTGCACATCGTTAACATGTGCAGGATCGTATATCCAGCGCAACGCTTTAAGATAGGCAGTACTGTAACTGGTCACTTCGTCCGAATGTTGCTCGATCCAGGACTGGATGCCAGCGGTAGCAAGCGAGGCATAAGCCGGGTAGTAGTCAGTTGAGGTAGCGAGCCGGTTAAAACCTGCCCGAATCGCTAGCAAGTCAAAGGGTGCATAGAGTATTGTTGCTGCAACTACGCCACTTTTGAGCGCATCAAGACGGTTGCTCGTACCTCCTGCAACGGTAAAGGTGTAGTCACGCTCCAAGAGCAGTCCATTCCGCGCAAGTATATCTCTGAGCACTATTGCAAAGCCGGAAGTCGGATTATCAACGCCCAATATAGAACCTCGCAAGTGATCAAATGTGGTGATATCTCTTTGAGCAAATATGCTCAAGGGGCCAACGCTGCCACCCAGTACCATGACAATATGTGGAGCCGTTGCCTGTTCAAGTCCAAAGGCACCGGGATTATTGTCTACATTGATGACATTGTCGGGAGCAGTCTGAATGAGTTGGTATTCTTCACGAACCAGGCCAGCCACTTGAGGGATTGATCCAGCAGTGTAGGCGATATCGATTTGAAGCCCTTGTTGCGCGAAGAAGCCTTGCTGCGTGGCTACATAGAGTGGCAGGTTTTGTACGCCCTTAAAGGTGCATATTTTTAGTTGATGCATTTCACCTGTTCCGTTTTTTGATTTGCAGGCTGTTGGAGAAAAGCGCTCAAGAGGTGGGCGCAATGAATTGCTCCCCTACATCTTTTACCCTTATGGGACATTATATCATTAGTAGTCACTTTTATAAGTGATATAATTGTTCATCAAGAATAATGTTGCGGATTCAGTAATATCATTTTACGTGCAAAACAGTATGTTTCGGGCGAAATACAGTTGCGGACTGGACTATTTAACTTTTTTAACAGAACTTTCACATGAAGAATAAAGTCGTGGACTCAAATGGAGTTGATAAACTCTATCTCGCCAACTGAGTCTAGATCAGCAGGCTACTTTTTGCCTGATACCCTGGTTAAGTTCTTTCCAGTTGGATTTGCAGTGCATCGTGAGCAAAGAGTATAATCTAGTGTGATGCTAGATGAGGGAATCTCTACAGTTGCCCTCCTCTAGAACATGACCTTCGGAGAGAAGTTGCTTTGTCTGTATTTGTGCCTTTCGGGAGGTCGCCTGCAATGAGGTTGCACGCTGCAGACGTATTCGTAGGCCCTCTCACTGTGGAGAGCCGCATTAAGGGATAAGTACCTATGGCAGCCCAAGCAGTAGAAATTTCCAGCAGAAGGCCAAGTTTACGGGAACGCTTAGATTTAGGAAATGGCCTCACCCCGTACTTTCTGGTACTGCCTACCGTCTTCGTGACTCTGACAGGGTTGTTCTTACCTATCCTGTATTCCCTTTGGCTCAGCTTCCTCGATAGGCCTCCTGGCCCCAATGCAGAGTTTATTGGGCTGAGCAACTATACTCAGCTCATTACTAATAGCGGGTTCCGCAGTTCACTTAGCACGACGCTCATCTTCACTCTCATCGCCGTTACCTTGGAAACGATCTTTGGTCTCTTAATTGCCCTCCTTCTAAATGAAACGTTTCCAGGTCGTGGCTTGGTACGAGCCGCTATTGTTGTCCCATTGGCCTTCCCCTTGCTTCTCACCGCTCAATTGTGGTTCCTGATGTACAATGACCGGACAGGCATCATCAGTTACTTCCTCCAGAAGATGCACATACTGGCGCCCGGTGCGACATTATTGCAGACGAATAGTGGCATCATCACCGCTGCCATCATCGCCGATGTATGGAAAAACACACCTTTTATGGCCCTCTTGCTCCTGGCTGGTCTCCAGGTCATCCCGTCTGAATTGTATGAAGCATCCAAAATCGATGGGGCCACTCGTTTCCAACAATTTTGGACGATTACCCTGCCTATGCTCAATGGGCCACTGACCGTCGCGTTACTCTTCCGCACTCTCGCTGCCCTCGGTGTGTTCGAGCTCTTCTACATCCTAGGTGGCAACCAGGTGCAAAGCATGTCAACTTACTCGTATAATTATATGTTTACTCGTTCCACCTTTGACTTTCCTCCGGGTGTGGCAGCCGCCGTTGTACTGTTTGTGATTGTCATTCTTCAGATAACGTATCGTTTTTCTGCCATGATGATTGTCCTAAAAGGTTACGTAAAGATGACATCCTCTCCTACAATAAGACCAACGAGAAGCAAAACAGCCACAGAAGGGCAATGAGTTCTGATGACTACACCTTCGCCAATGAGACTGTGAAGTTGCCTTCTGGATTTAAGAGGAATGTCAGTTCTCTTAATGCATTTGGTAGCTACAAGTTCAAGATGCTATGAACGCTTTCTGGAGGCGTTCGGCAAGAGTGCCTGGGCCGCATTCTGATCCTGCATGAGAAGCAAATGTATCATGTCCATTCGAACCAATAACTCTCCTTGTTACTGTATTGATTATTTCACACCCTCTTGACTCTTCTATCGAGACGTGGTATCATTTGTTCATGAGACATCGTATCATTATTCTAAGAAACATATAGGTGTTCTTATGAGGAAAAGCTCACTTTGGCTGGCTTGTTTATTTATATTGTTGTTTTTAGCGAGCGCTTGCAGCGGCGGCTCTACTGGTTCCACGACGTCTTCATCGTCAACGGCTATCAATGTAGTAGCGGCAGAGAATTTTTATGGCGATATTGTGAAGCAACTGGGTGGCAGTCATGTCTCTGTAACGAGTATCATATCTGATCCGAATATTGATCCTCATCAATATGAATCAAACGCGCAAACTGCGATCCAGGTAAGTAAAGCGCAGCTCGTGATTGAAAACAGCGGGGGCTATGATGATTGGATGGATAAAATCCTTTCTGGCTCACCAAATCCGAACCGTCTCTTGTTAAAAGGCTTCGATATCGCACAGGTCAAACTACCAGAAAATGTGCACGTCTGGTATAGTATTGATAATGTTGCGACGATAGCACAGGCTATTACCAATGATCTGGAGAAGCTAGATCCGGCGGACGCAGCAACGTTCGAGAACAATCTCCAAATGTTCAAGCAGTCGCTACAACCGATCCAGCAGAAATTAAGTGCAATTAAGGCAAAGTACGCGGGAACACCTGTCGGATTAACCGAGACAATCTATCTCTATCAAGCCGTTCCCCTTGGTCTTACTGTTCTGACTCCTTTTGAGTTTCAAAAGGCAATGGCTGAGGGCAATGATCCGCCAGCCGATACCTTTGTGACAGCAGAAAATCAGATTACCCATCACCATATTAAGGTTTTGATTTATAATGAGCAGACAGTCACGCCATCTACGACAAAGCTTGAGAACGATGCCAGGGCACAAAACATTCCGATTGTCCCTGTCACCGAAACGATGCCACCTGGGAAGACGTACCAGACGTGGATGCTTGATCAACTGAATACACTAGAGCAAGACCTGCAAAGCGCGAAGTGAGCAAATATAAAAGGTAAGCCATAGGAGTAGCTTGTGGGTGAGCGACAAGAGCCAATTGTAGGACTAGAACATGTGAGAATTCAGTTTGGTAAAAGAACTATCCTGGACGATGTCAATGTAACAATCAACGAGGGGGAGTTCATTGCCATTCTTGGCCCAAATGGCGCTGGCAAGAGTACCTTGCTCAAACTTTTACTTGGCTTGATAAAGCCGAGTGCAGGAATTGTGCGAGTATTAGGACATTCTCCACGTCGTGGCAACAGTGACATAGGTTATGCACCTCAACATCGCATTCTCGAGGCCGACCTGGCTTTGCGCGCACGTGATGTGGTTGGATTTGGTCTGGATGGACATCGTTGGGGAACAGGCTTGCCCAACCCCAAACGAAGAGCCACTATCGATACTATCTTACAAGAGGTTGATGCCTCTACTTTCGCAGAAGCTCCCGTTGGGCAACTGTCGGGAGGGGAGCAGCAACGTCTTTTAATTGCGCAAGCGCTGTTGTCAAACCCCCGCTTGCTTTTACTGGACGAACCGCTTGCAAATCTGGATATCATTCACGAGCAAGAAATTGTAGCGTTAGTCCAAAGTATTTGTCGGACCCGCAATGTCGCTGTGATGCTAGTCTCTCATGATATCAACCCACTGCTTCCTGTAGTGGATCGCGTGCTGTATATGGCAAATGGGCAAAGTACTATCGGGACAACAGATGAAGTGATTACCAGTGCTACCCTTAGCAAGTTGTATGGGTCATCGGTTGAGGTTGTGCAGGCGCTGGGAAGACTTTTTGTTGTTGGCGCGGAAACATAGGCAAGTGAGTGCGGGCGGGGGTAAACCCCGCCCCTACATTTCTGGGAAATTGATATGTTTGATATGTTACAATATGCGTTTATACAGAATGCTTTCGTTGCAGGTACATGTGTCGCGATAGTAGCTGCTATGATGGGTTATTTCCTGATTGTGCGGGGGCTCACCTTCGCGGGTCACGCCTTGCCGAATATTGGTTTTGCTGGCGCAGCAGGTGCGGTTCTGCTGGGCATTGATCCGGTGATTGGCCTACTCGCGTTCACAATCAGCGCTGCGTTAGCCATTGGTATACTCGGAAAGGCCATCCGCGAACGTGATATTGCTGTAGGCATTATTATGACCTTCGCGCTTGGGCTGGGGATACTTTTTCTTTCGCTCTATTCTGGCTATGCCGAACGGGTCTACAGCATTTTGTTTGGACAAATTGTGGGCATCAGTCAGGAGAATGTGTTGTTCACCGCACTCTCTAGTTTTCTCACACTCATTTTACTGCTTATCCTTTACCGCCCTCTTTTATTCAGTTCATTTGATCCAGAAGTGGCAGAAGCTCGTGGGGTGCCTGTCAATGCACTCGGACTGGCCTTTCTGGTGCTAGTGGCGATCACCGTTTCAATCGCTGTGCAGATCGTCGGCGCTCTACTCTTTTTTACTCTCCTGATTGGACCCGCAGCGACAACTGTACGCATCGTCCATCGTCCACTCTGGGCTATTCTCTTAGCCATCATCCTGGGGATATGCTATACCTGGTTAGGGATTTTTTTCGCGGCCAATGGAACCTGGCCTGTGAGTTTTTATATAGCGACCATTTCGTTTGCGGTCTATTTGCCAATACGTCTACTCTCACCATTGTGGATTGGGCAACGAGCAAGAAAGAACATGTCAATGAAACAAGGAACTCTCTCACCAGGCTTCCAAAGCAGCGAGGATGAGCAGAACGACGCAACAAAAGTATCAGGGCGAATTTCAGGAATATCCCGCTGAAAGGAGGTGTAAAGAGCAATGTTTAATGTGTTACAATATGATTTCGTACAGAATGCCTTTCTCGCAGGCTCTTTGATAGCAATTATGGCAGCTACAATAGGCTACTTTGTCGTCCTGCGTGCCCAGGCGTTCGCCGGAGAGGCCCTCGCCGACATCGGTTTTGCAGGAGCAACAGGAGCCGCTATTCTAGGTATTAGTTCGCTTTTGGGAATGCTTGGCCTGACTCTATTGGCAGCGCTTGGTATTGGAGCATTGGGTGAACGTGTGCGAGGGCGTGACATTGAGATTGGTATGGTACTCTCATTTGCACTTGGCCTGGGGGTCTTGTTCTTGAGCATTTATATTCAGAATGGAGCTAACGCAAATGCAGGAGTGAGCGTGCTATTTGGCTCGATTTTGACTGTGACGCGTAGAGACGTGATCATTACTCTCATAACTGGTAGTGTGACTCTACTCATTCTTACCTTTCTGTTTCGTCCACTGCTCTTCGCCTCTGTAGACCCTGAGGTGGCCCAGGCACGTGGCGTCCCTGTACGCCTGCTCTCGATTGTTTTTCTTCTGTTACTTGCAGTTGCAACAGCCGAAGCAGTGCTTGTGATTGGTGTCTTGCTTGTCTTCGCTCTCCTGATAGCCCCGGCTGCTGCTGCAGAGCGCCTGACGCATCAACCACTTACTGCAATCTTCCTTTCGGTCATCCTGGGACTGACTTTTACCTGGGGTGGACTGATACTGGCATTCGTTGGAACAGGAAATCATTTGCCAGTTAGTTTCTATATCTCAGCGATGGCAGCCCTGACCTACTTTGCGTCTATGCTAATCGCCCGATTTCGCTCACCCCGTCGCTACAGGGCATTACCGCATCCGAACCGCGAACATATGCCAGTACATACCCATAGACGCGGCAAGAATGGAGTGTTCAGACACATCTAATGGACAATAAACACATGAGTCAACACAACAAAACAGCAACTATGCTGGAAGACAAAATTCGCGCAGCTTTTGACGAGGTAAGTCAGCGACATACTCGTCCGCGAAGGCTTATCGCGGATAGGCTCGTAGAACTTGCTGCTAGCGGAGAAAATTTCACGATTGATGAACTCTGGCAGGAGATGCGAGAGTTAGACCCACATCTGGGAAGAGCTACAGTTTATCGCTCAGTAGAGAAGCTGTTTACTATGGGTCTCCTGGATCGAGTTGATTTTGCAGACGGAACGCATCTCTATCGTGTGTGTGGAGAAAACCATCATCATCATTTGACATGTACTCAGTGCCACCTGATTGTAGAGGTAGATGTCTGTCTTCCTGTGGATCAGATAAACGCAATTGGTCTTGCGACCAATTTTGATATAGATGGCCACTCGCTTACTCTTTTTGGTCGTTGCGAGGGCTGCCGAGTTCAGTGAACAGTAATCTAGGAAGCTGTGCAACTCGTAGTACAGGTCAGATAGATTGATTGGAGAGCTTTAGATGACCTGCGAAGAATTCGAAGAACTTTCAGGCGCATATGCGCTTGATGCTGTTACGCCTGCCGAACGTGAGGCAGCACAGGCACACCTGGCAGGGTGCGCAGCTTGCACGCGTCGTTTGCAGGAATTACGTTCGGTTGTAGATTTGCTGCCTTATTCTGTACGTCAGGTGAATCCATCGGCATCTTTGAAAGATCGACTTTTCGAAGCAATCCGTATGGAGAGCACACCAACTCAACCTGTTCCAATAAACAGAGGCGCTCGCCCCAGGCGGAGCTGGAGTACGCAGTTATTGGCCATTGCTGCGGTATTGATGCTGCTGCTGTTTGGTGGAATGACCGTGTGGAATGTTTCGCTCCAGCAACAAAATAGCTCCAATCAACAACAGATCACTTCCCTTGAGAAGGAGGTTGCTTCTCTTCAACATCAAGTAGCTCTTGCTTATGGACTTCATGGCAGCGGCGCAGCGGGTAAATTAATCTATCTTCCCGGGCAGAATATTACATTACTGGTCATCGATGATCTTCCGCAACTGCATGGAACACAGGTCTACCAGGGCTGGCTGATCCACGGGAAACAACCTACGAGTATCGGGCTGCTTCATATGGAGAACGGTGTTGCAAGCGTGATATATCCAGGTACAATTGCAGGCTATCAGGTTGCTGCAGTGAGTAGAGAGCCTGGCCCGGTGGCAAGTAAGAATGTACCTGCCGGACCTGTGGTGGCGGCTGGGAATCTGAAAGGACCCGTTGTGGTGGTGTGAGTTAAGTGGACAGGGGAACAAGCATTAAATCAGCCTGTTTTAGTTCACAATATGCGGGTGTACCGCAGAAGCAAAGCGCAGCACCCCTGTCATGCTGAGTGCTGCGAAGCATCTTGGCCCGGTGAGCGAGATCCTTCGCTTCGCTCAGGATGACAATCGAGGAATGCATGAGGGACATGTGGTGGCTGCGAGATAGATTCTTCGCTTCGCTCAGGATGACAATCGAGGGATGCGCCCCTCACCTCATCTCTCCTCTCCTCACCTTAGCCGTCCTTATGAGCGAAAAACGAGCGAATGAGCGCGTTACGTAATTGGTGCCAGAGCTTTTCGAGGGCTTGTTCTTCGATCGGGTCTGGCGACTGGTGAGGAGGCGCCCAGCGCTCGCGCACAAAAAGCTCGGTTATACGACGCATTGGAGCGGCTGCACGCGGGTAACGCCGACCAAGTACCCGATAATACTCATATGGAGTCTGCCATCGTTGGGGAGGCGCACCAATAATGACGCCAAGGCGACATACACGACGATAAACCATTGAGGCACTTATTTGGTAACCTTTATATCTTTTGAGTAGAGCAAGGCCGAAAACTGCAAGAGAACCAAACAGGGTCACAAGCGATAATGTTAAGAAAAGATTCTGGCGAACTATTGCATCCGTGGAAAGAGTATTCGTGCCAGTACCACTCAAGCCAAGTTTGGGAGTAGGTTGAAGCTCAGGCTTTTGGTGTCCAATGGTTGCAATCGGAGTTGGTCTTGCTGCAGGTGGAGTTTTAGCAGGAGGTGTGTTTTGCTGCGTTGTTGGTCCTCCAGGAACTGAATAGCCTGGAGTGGGATCGAAATTGATCCAGCCATAATCTGGGAAGTAGACCTGTACCCAGCTATGAGCATCACTACCATTGACCACCCACCTATTGCCTTGCAAGCTCCCCTGGGTGAAGCCATTCACTATACGTGCAGGGATACCCAGCATACGAGCCATTATGACCATAGCGGTTGCATAGTACGTACAATAACCCTGGTGTGTTTGTAAGAGCCAGGCTACAGCATCCACATTCGAAGGCACTGGAGGATTGGTTACGGAATACGTGAACTGTGTTTTATCTGACAGATGTGATTCTAACGCCTTCACCTGGCTATACACATCTGTTGAACCTTGTACCCATTTCTGAAGTGTATTCTGTATTATAGGGTTTTTCGAAAGATCTTCAGGTGTTTGAACGTAGGATTGGCCCAGGTTCGACAAGAGAGTAGAGTTATCCTGGGAAAATTGTACAGCAGATAGTTCCTGGGCAGTAGCAACAGAAATCAAGGATGTGGCCTGATAGCTTTCGCCTGGAGTTAGAGGATTTTGCTGCGTCCAGGCTGTAATAATGACGTTTCCATAAAGAGTTGTAGGTACACTAAAGCTAACAGGCTGCGCTGGCGCAAAGATATAATGCTTCGTTCCCTCAGGAGGCTTGTAGATGGTTACATTCGTTGTGATGTGTTGTCTGCTGTTCGTGGCTTCTATCGGAAAGCTGACATTTACTTCAAATGGTGAAGTTGAATTCGATGTTGACGTCCAGGTATGACCATCAAAATTGTCATAGGTAAAGCCCTCCAGGTATTGCTGTTGTGATTTAGGGCTAGTGGTGTAAGAGAGTACCTGGCCTGTAGGTAAGTTCACATTGCCTGTAATGGAAAGTTGATCACCAAAAAAGTTAGTGGGAGTTTCATATGGTTGCACAAGTGTGCCAGGGCTAGTGAGTGAAAATTGGCCATGTGTGATATTTGCCCATATGTTATCCAGGTTGGTCCAGAAATTGGTTCCAGATGTTGGCTGTGACACCATGGGCAACATCAAACTGATAAAGAGGATGAGCAATGTAAAGAGAGCGCCAATTTGGACGAAACGGCGCGTTATGTTTTGCAACCAGACACGATCAATATACAAACCTTCAGATGTCCATTGAGTCAACTGGTTCACGAGATGAATTCGTACAATGAGCAGGCTCAGAGCAGCTAGCATTATGATCACTAGATAGGAAAGATCTTGTTTAATGTAGTTGAGATTCACCAGCATGATGGCACAGTAGACCAGCGCAACCAGCCAGGGAAGACGAGCACGATAAATTAACCAGACGCCAAAATAGGCAAGAAAGAAACTGAGGAATGTAAGATAGAAAAGAAATACCATCTCACTGTTTGACGACACTGTGGAAGTAAAACCGCCACCTATTACTGAGCGTAAATTTTCAAGTAGGAGCAGCCAGGAGATATGATATGCGAAAGTACTGACAAGCCAAATGGAAAGCCAATAACCCAGCAAGACCGCAGCCAGGTGTAAGATGGCCTGAGGAAAGCGTTGAATTTTTGCAATACACAGACCTAGCAGCAAACCCACGGCGGTACTGAAAAGAAGGAGGTAGCTGAAGTCCACCCAATTTGCGAAGATAATAGAGAAGACGACACTGTAAACAGCTATACCCAAGAGCAGCATGGCAAGCCAGCCCTCGCCAGGTGTAAGTCTGAACTGATTTTCCTGGGATTTGTGTCCTGAAGATGGTGCTCTGTGGTGTTGAGGATCAAGTGCAGATATTCGATATTCAGACTGATATGGTATATTCGAACTTCGAATTTCAGCATTCTCAGGGGGACGAGACTCAACTACATTAGACCTCATACACAGGCTCCTAATAGTAGCATGGGTTGCAAGCCCAGCCCCCAGGGCGGCCGCAAGGGCACGCCCCTACTATACACGAATGCGCCTGACAGGGCACAAAATTGAGTATAGTAGAGATGCACTTGTGTGGTAGTTTTGGTATCTTGCCACAATACGTTTCCAAAGTCATTCACCAACAGAGTCTACCGTGATTTCATTTAAATGATTTAGCCAGGAAATATTTGTTTGGTCTGCTTAGAGTATACGCCATGAGAGGTCAATTTGTTGCGAGGTAGACCATTTAGGCTAAATTGAGCAGTGTATGCAGGGCGACGCAAGCGTCCCCACCCATCGTCCACACCCAGCCCGCCCCTACGCGGGAACAGCGAGTACCACGCACCAGGCGAACGGGGAACTAACGGCCTGACTCCTCTACTTTCTCCCTTTGGCTTTCAACCGCACGTGGCTGCTTGAGCAGCCTGCCAAAGAACGTGATTAAAAGACTGGGAGCCAGAATGAGGCAGAACGCACCAAAGACAAAGGATGCGGAAAGACCAACATTGGATTGCAACCATCCACCAATCGACGGCCCGATACTAAAGCCTATGCTCCACGTGACCGAATAGAAACCGGACAGCGTTGCGCGATGGCGATCTGATACCTGTTCCATCGCAAATGCAGCATAGATAGGTTCGATGAGAATGCGCATAAATGAGCGGGTATACTCTCCGACGATTGCCAGAGGCAACGTAGGAGCAAAACCGATCAGTATCATCAAAGGCGCAGTGAGGTACTGCACAGTGGTGATGACGCGCAATTTACTCCACCGTTTGACAAAAAGAGGAGCAGTGAGTGAGAAGAGACCACCAGCCAGACCAGATATGGTGAAAATAATGCCCAAAGGGCCCGGTAGGAGGCTGAAGCGCAAGATAAAGAAAAGTTGCATGAGCGCGACGACCGCTCCTTCACCCATGGTAAAGAGCAGGTCTGGGATGAGTAATTTCACGAACAAGCCGACCGGCAGTCGTTCCCTCTTTTCATGTAACACTGCCTCCGCCAGAGGCCCGCTATTTCTCACGCTGTCCTCTAAGACTACACTTGTAGTTTTGTTTGCCGCTGTTCGCTTTGGTTCGCGCAAGAACCAGAGCGGCAGACCAAAGACAAAGGTAAACAAGGCAGCAGCGAAAACACCATAGCGCAACGCTATTGTACTTGCAGGCGAGACATGCAAAATACCTGCCATAATTTCGGGAATGGCGCCACCTAAGAGATTGCCAAGCGCACCAACGCCTAGTAACAGGAAACTGTTCAGAGCGAATACACCCACACGCTGGCTCTCGGTTGTACTTTCCGTCAGGAGAGGCAGGTTTGTGACCCAGTAAGCAGTGGAGACCACTCCTTGCATGAAGGCACAGGAGAGCAGTAAGAAAGGGGACGTGACAAGAGCACATGCTGCAAGAAATATAGGAGTGAGAATAGCTGTCAGCACAAGGACTGGTTTGCGTCCGATATGATCTGCAAGGAAGCCGACAGGAACGGCACTGATGAGTGCTCCTATGGCAGGCATTGCACTGAAAACACCTATGAATTCAGGTTGATAGCCAAGACTATGCACATAGTAATTGAGCGTTAACGTGGAGATGCTCAGTTGAAAGCCCTTACCCGTAGTAAATATGAGGAGAATATAGACATTTCTCGGTAAACGAAAGAGGGGGGTTATAAAAGAGCGTTTCTGCGATAAGTTTTTATTTTGAGTATTTGGCTCCGAGGTATCAGATACCAAAGGCATAAATAAGATACTCCTGAATAGATAAACATATGCCCATACCTTAACATATGCTAGCAGCACCAGGCAATGGTCAAACGGACAGGTGACGACCACGCCATGCTCAACTTGACCCTTCTCATGACCCTGCAGCACCAGGCAATGGTCAAACGGACAGGTGACGAGGCTTTTCGTTACCCGAAACAACAAGTGAGCAATAGCGTTTCCGTTTGAGTGACCATCAAGATTCGTCCCTAAAATACTCACAGAGGAGTGGTCGCACTAAAAGCCGCTTCGCACAATAGTTCATATTCAGCGTCTCAATTCCAGTTTTACCTACGGAGTACGATTCAACCTGGTATTGCTATTTCTCTTCGTCTAATCAACAGGTTTCCCCCACTAGATTACATGAAACCCGCTACATTCGCGTTGGTCTTGCATAGAATTGTTATAAGACACAGAAAGTAATAAAGAGGAACTGACAAGGTTTTTAAGGGATAGAATAACCGAATATTAGGGCCTGCAATGCATCTCTCGGAAAACAAATGCTGAGTTACCGAAATAACTCAGCAGCAAAATCTCTTTCTTGGATACAACTTGTGTGAATGGATACGACTTCAGGTGCTCTTAGATCGACAGCCCCAGGTGTTACAACAGGGTGAAAGTCCCGTTATCTCCGTCTGAACTATTTGGTTCAGTCCAGGTACCGATAATACCTTCGGCACCGTTTATCTGTCCAGAAAACGCAAAAGTCCCTTGTGAGCAAGTGGAATTTGCTATCAGGTCAAGCTGAAAAGTCACGGCTCCGCTTGTGTTAACGCTTGCTTTAGAAATTGTCGCAGTGCATGATTGATCTACGGTTGCAGCGGCCTGAAAATTCCCATTACTATCTTCACTCACATCCAGAAAACTGAGCTGATATCGCTTTTGGTACACCAGGTCGGTCAAAATGCCGCTGTAGGTAGAATGCAGTTGCGGGATGCTGGGTTTTGATGGTTCAGAAGTCGCAGCATGGGCGCTTAGGCCAATGATCGCTACGAGAATCGGGACTATAATACCGGTCCAAATCCACCCTTTATTGCCCCCCCTTTTCTTCTCAGGCTTCGCCAGTTGTGTGGGTGGGACAACTGGCGGCGGTGGGGGCAATGTTTCATACGGGTTTTGCTGCTGGTACGGATCTGAGTATTGGTTGTAGGACATCGTTGCGATCCTCCTTTTGGTAGTGTATTGATAAAAAACTGTTGGTTCCTTTGGTTAACGACTTCAAAGACTTATCAGATGAAATTCCAAAATAGGGTTGTTTAGGTACAAGAATATCCGTGTTTCCATATATGGACCATACGATTATCACTGAAGCTAACTATTATCCTTGCTAAGCAGGTTTCATGTCAAAGTTTTTTGTACTCATCTAAACATGGACGGTCATACTGTTTTTGCCACTGAGAAGGTGTAATCAAATGAGTAAGACGTCAGAAGCAGTGGTTTTTAGAGTACGCGTCCCTTTCGCCTTGTTCGATACCAATTAGTAAGGAGAGAACTCATCTAAAACGGTTGACTCTGCATAGAATAGTGATTAGACGAAGAAAGAAGAATAAAGGTTATCACCCCGATTTGTCCGTAGAGTACTCATAAGCAAGAAAAAAAGCGCTGTGTTTTATGAATAACTTCCCTTTGGGAAGACACAACGCTTATAGCGTTTTACAAAGTTTACAACGTTTTAAGGGATAGTAATAGTTAGGGCGAGACGACCGTTTCCAGGTCACTGTCTACTCCGCACAATTGATGATTTTGCATTTTAATGAGAATACAGTGGCTTTAGGACTCTCCCATGAGAGGAACAAGCACTCCGTATCCCTCCTGACTGACTATACATGCCGTCTTGACACTCAACGACATACCCTCGCCCATTTGGAAAATCGTTGACGCAGGGGAAATAGTGGCAAAATGTCGATGGTGGCGAGTAGATAGAGTTGCCAGGGCTCACAAAGTTAAAGCACCAGGGGTTCTCATTCACTGCCTGACAGGGTATTGGATTCGGTGGAGGGGTAGTGACAGCCGGTTGCGGTTGTAGGGTAGGAGTGAGCGTTGGTTGGGGTTTGGAGGATGGGGTTGCTGTTGGTTGTTCTGAGACTTGTGGAATTGTTGGCGTAGTGCCTGTTGCTGCCTGATGTGATGGGGAAGCAGTTGGTGTACGAGTTGTAGGGTTGCTGTTACCAAGTGCTGAACCAATACGAGAGAACAAGAGAAGTATCACGATGATCGTTCCACATCCTAGACCTATTTTCATCTTCCGCGTTCTGGTTTTGTACCAATCCCAAACATTTCCTCGGTTGCCACTTTGATTGAGGGGCGTTTGGCTGTGATTGGGGAACTGGTGGAATGACTGCTGAACTGAGGAAGTGGGTAGTTCTGTCGGTGCTTCGTCCTGCGGCGTCTGTGCTGGGCTGTACCCACTTGATGGCCAAGCCTGGGATGGGTTCATGAGCGTGCTTAAAAGCCTCTCATCGAGAGGTTGGGAGAACGTTCCCCCAAACTGAGA
>Ga0137372_10000157_pt1 | contig 53876 bp, 46 predicted proteins | sample SagtaG_6_FD_104911 | JGI IMG/M metagenome (GOLD analysis project Ga0137372, IMG submission 104911) | Vadose zone soil microbial communities from Sagehorn Ranch, Mendocino, California, USA - Sage1_R_60_16 metaG | ecosystem: Environmental > Terrestrial > Soil > Vadose zone | place: USA...
ATGCGGGTCTGGCCGCCGACGAGGATCACCTCGTCGATCTTGCTGGCGGGCATGTCCGCGTCGGTCAGCGCCTTCTTACAGGGACCGATGCTCTGCTCGATCAGGTCGCCGACGAGCTGCTCTAGCTTGGCGCGGCTGAGCGTCAGGTTCAGGTGCTTCGGGCCGCTGGCGTCCGCGGTGATGAACGGCAGGTTGATCTCCGTCTCCATCGTGGTCGAAAGCTCGATCTTGGCGCGCTCGGCTGCGTCACGCAGACGCTGCAACGCCATCTCGTTCCCCTTGCCGCGCAGGTCGAGGCCTTCATCTTTCTTGAATTCGTCGATGAGCCAATCAACCAGTCGCTGATCGAGATTGTCGCCGCCGAGGTGGGTGTCGCCGTTGGTGGCTTTGACCTCGATCACGCCTTCGCCGACTTCGAGAATCGAAATATCGAACGTGCCGCCGCCGAAGTCGTACACCGCGATGGTCTCGTCTTTCCCTTTATCGAGTCCGTAAGCGAGCGCGGCCGCAGTCGGCTCGTTGATGATTCGCTTCACATCAAGCCCGGCAATCTGCCCGGCATCTTTGGTGGCCTGGCGCTGCGCGTCATTAAAGTATGCAGGCACGGTGATGACCGCCTCAGTCACCTTTTCGCCGAGATAGTCTTCCGCCGCCTTCTTCAGCTTTTGCAGAATCATGGCGGAAATCTGCGGCGGGGTATGTTCCTTGCCCTGCGCCACAATCGCCACGTGGTCGCCGGACTTGACGACCTTGTATGGGACCATCTTCATTTCTTCGCTGACTTCGTCGTAGCGCCGTCCCATGAAGCGCTTGATCGAATAAATCGTGTTTTCGGGATTGGTAATCGCCTGCCGCTTGGCCACCTGTCCGACCAGCCGCTCCCCGGTTTTGGTGAACGCCACCACCGACGGGGTCGTGCGGCCCCCTTCTTCGTTAGCAATGACCTTGGGCTCGCCCCCCTCCATAACGGCGACGCAGGAGTTGGTGGTGCCGAGGTCAATTCCGATAATCTTGGGCATAAAATTCTCCTTGGACTTCGTAAAGCTCTATAAGTGCTTTTGATTCAACATACTCACATATGCGCTCTGGTCGATGATAGGAGTTGAGTGAGTTACTGTCAATGTTTAGATGCGGAAGGGGATGGACGGGATGCGGAGGACATCGTTAGTTCAGAGCGGATTTCACCTCTAAGTCAATGTCCACAAACCCATCCGGCGCGACGCCTTCAAATTCATCTCTGGGGAACATGAATTCGCAGCTCTGGATAAGACTGCTGACTTCTCTCGCTGATGCCGGATCCAGCACTCGCAACCCAAGCTGATCATGATCGAAGTCTTTCAAATATTCGCCGGTTAAGTTCCGAAATTCTGTTGAGCTCAACACGCCAACCTCGGTCTTCTTTCCCGACCAAAAATGCTGTTTGCGGTCACGAACGATGAAAACCCAATCGGAAATCGGCACCAAGGACGGAACGCCGTCGGTGTATACAAATGCTGGAGCCACCTGGTTGGACCCTACCCTGCGTACAAGTGACACATTTGGAACAAAAATATCATTGCCGCACCTTCGCTCCAGTCCCTTCTTTGCTTTCGCGTAATTCCACCGGTATATAGACTGGGTAAGTGGCATTTGAAGTGGGGATATGTACCCCAGGTCCTTTGACATGGTGACGATCGCGCGGCGATTGTGGTCCAGCCAGCTCTCCAGCAGACTTTGGGCGCTGACCTCGCGAATGAGCATCTGTTCTTCACTATCGGCTTGAGGATTAACAACGAAAAGGTGGAATTGCGTAACCAGGTGCTCCACAATGGGCATCGCCTCATAACCAAAATAGCTGGGACGATTGAAATTCAGATTGAATGACAATCCGGTGTCAAAAAATCCAGCCGGTATTTGGGACTCGTCGGGATCCTTTGCCGGTTGCGCATCATAATCGAAACTGAAATACACGCCTGTCTCTGAATTCTCATACCAAAGTTGATTTGTATTCCGTTTGAAGAGGTCAAGATGTTCCGCCCAGACGCAGACGGCACTAAAATCGGTGGGTTCTTCTTTTTCCCGACAGAAGAATAAATCGAAGCTCACGGCGTCTATAACAACCAACCTTCGCGCGCAATTCTAACCTATCTGCTCGCTACCTATCCTCCACCACGATTCACGTAGGGGCGGGTGCCCTCACCCGCCCGGCGGAGCTGTGCTCCGCGACGACGTTGGGGAGCTGAACTCAGCTGCCCGGAAAACCTCCGGCGCAAAAACCGCGCCCGGACGCCCGGGTGAGGGCACCCGGGCCTACGCGAGCCGTTTTGAGCGCTACAGCCGTGCTAGGGACGAACTATCGGAACGAGTGCGGGCGAATACGACTCTCAATCGGCTTGCGCCACGACCACGGATATTCGCTAGCCACATTGACCAATCCTGCCCGCACTGGATTCTGCAAAATGTAATCAATTTTCGCGTCCAAGCTCTCGGAGGATCGCAGAACGTGATCGAACGACTCCTCCTGCCATATGACTTCACGTGTGCCAAGCTTGCGATTGATGGCATGAGACGACGTTCCCTTGATTGCCTTCATGATCTCAGGAAGCGGAAAAATCCTTCGCCCGATTTGATCTGTGAGCGGCGTGAGAATCATGTGCACGTGGTCTGGCATGACCACAACGACGCGTAAGCTGTATCGCTTGGCGTGATCATGCATGCCGCAATCGAACACGATCTGCCGCGCCCAATCTGCCAAGACTCGCCGGTTCTTCGTAACGAACGTGACGAAATGCGGCTTGTAGTCGCGTTGCAGATGCGGCAGGTTGCGGCGATAAAAGGTCACGAGACATTGTTGCTCGGGAGCACACGTTCAGCTAGACATTCGAGAAGAAAAATCGTGGAGTTTTCCCGAATTGGAAATCCACCACGACTCACGTAGGGGCGGGTGCCCTCAGCCGCCCGGAAAACCCCCGGCGCAAAAACCGCGCCGGACGGGCGGGTGAGGGCACCCGCCCCTGCGCGAGTCGTTTGAGGCGCTGGCCCGGCCTTTCCGCTGATTACACCATAACAAATGAGGCTGCCTCACCCTTCGCGGTTTTCGAAGGGTGGGAACCACACCACAATGAATCGGGAACACATGAACGGGTGCCCCTGCGGCTTCGCTCAGGGTCGTCAGAATCAAGGACCCAGAGCACCCCTGCCCCGGCTGATGTATTTTGAAGAGAACAGTCAGCCATGCAGACCAACGTCCATGCTGTCGAGTTCGTCTTCCTGCTTCTGCTGCTCTTTGTTGTTGTTTTTGGGATGGTCTCAAAGAAGCTGAAGACACCCTACCCGATTGTCCTTGTGCTTGGTGGTCTGCTGCTGAGTTTTGTCCCGGGAATTCCGCGGATCAATCTGAATCCCGACGTAGTCTTTTTCGTGATTCTGCCGCCGCTGCTCTACAGCGCGGCCTGGCTGACTTCCTGGCGCGACTTTTCCTACAACCTGGTCAGCATTCTGTTACTCGCCTTCGGATTGGTTACGTTCACGGTGCTGGGTGTGACCGCTTTGGGACATTGGTTTCTTCCCGGCTTCGATTGGCGGGTAGGCCTTGTGCTCGGCGCTGTGGTGGCGCCCACCGATGCCATCGCCGCAACCACCATTGCAAAACGAATCGGATTGCCGAAGCGAGTCGTTGACATTCTGGAAGGCGAAAGCCTGCTCAACGATGCGAGCGCGTTGCTGGCGCTCGAATTTGGACTCGCGCTGCTGGTCAGCGGCGAAAGGCCGACATTCACCTTCGGATTAATGCGGCTCGGTTATCTGATTGCGGTTGGCATTCTGATCGGATTAGCAATCGGCGAAATCGTTCACTTCGTCGAACATCGGATTGATGATGGCCCAATCGAAATCGCGCTCAGCATTCTGACTCCCTACGTTGCCTATCTCACCGCCGACACCTTGCATGCTTCCGGCGTGTTGGCAGTTGTAGCCTGCGGGCTGTATCTCAGCCGCAAGAGCTCGCACTTCTTCTCGCCCGGCGTACGGCTGCAGGCATGGGCGGTCTGGGACTCGCTGACCTTCATCCTTAACGGATTGGTGTTTGTGATGATCGGGCTGCAACTACCTTATGTTCTCGAGAATATTCGCGATCACAACCTGGGAAGGTTGATCGCATATGCAGCGGGGTTTAGCGCCTTTCTTATTCTTTTGCGGCTGATCTGGATGTTTCCCGGCACTTATGTCGCAAATCTGATTCGCAGGCGCATTCTCCATCAGAAGGAGCCATTTCCAGGCATACGCCGGACCTTCGTCGTCGGTTGGACAGGAATGCGGGGCGTGATCTCGCTGGCTGCGGCTATTGCTCTGCCGCAAACGATTGCCGGTGGCGCCCCCTTCGCGCAACGCAACATGATTATCTTTCTCGCCTTCAGTGCCATCCTGGTTACGCTTGTGCTTCAGGGGCTGACCTTGCCGCCGCTGATCCGAGCGCTGGGACTTGCCGGTACCCCGGAATCTAATCCCGAAGAGCAAGATGCGAGACGCGCAATTCTGCAATCGGCGCTGCAGTATCTGGACGAAACGCGTGAAAGGATGAAGCCTGACCTTATCGAAGTGTATGACGACATCGCACAGCACTATCGTTCCCGCCTGGCGAGCCTGAGTGAAGATGGGACCCTCTCCGTGGATGGGATTGGGGCCGACTTTCACAAGCAATACGTTGAAGTTTCCCGCAAGCTGCTGAAGGTCGAACGACAGACTGCAGTTCGGCTCCGAAAAGAACGCCGCATCAGCGACGAACTGCTTCGTGAATTGGAGCGCGAACTGGACTTCACAGACTCAAAATTCGCGGCGGCGCGGAGGTGAGCACACTGAACTGGGTGCCGTCCCTTCGACTACGCTCAGGGCAGGCTCTTGTCTCGACGTTTTTTGTCGAGACCCGGCGGGAATTTTGACTTTGACGGAACACACGAGCGAGATAGGAAATCAAAATCCCACCGTCACGCAAAGAACGCGGGAAGGTAGGGCCAGTTGACCCTGTCATCCTGAGCGGAGTAACTGTTTCGCTCCGCAAAGCAGTTAAGGAGTCGGAGTCGAAGGACCCCGATGACGTGTGCGCGACCAGAGGCTTGTAAGGGAATTCCGACCACGACCGGCCGCACGGGGAGAATTCCCGCGCACAGTCCGGATGGGCACTAGTGACCTTCGTACGTCCGGGTGCGTCGGCGGCGCGAGCATCCTGCTATACTGTTTGTAACGCTTGTGCACGGTTTGCTCGTCACGCGGTGGTTCCTTCTTCTTCGAACCAGATTCATCTCCGCATTTCCTGCCCGCCGTTTATTTTTAGCGTAAATCTAAAATCAATGTGAGCGGCCAGAACCTATCGACACGTGTATCTGTGTGTTTGCGAACCAGCCTCTCCAGAAAGAAACAATCGAAATGACCACATTTACCGAACTGCCCCTCTCTGCGGCTTTGCAGCAGAAGCTGGCGGCAGCTCAATTCGTAACCCTAACCCCAATCCAGGCTGGCGCGATTACTCCTGCGCTTCAAGGTAAGGACGTCATCGGCACCGCCCAGACTGGCACCGGAAAGACGCTAGCGTTTCTGATCCCAATGATCGAGATGCTGCAACGTGAGACATCACGCGAGGCGCTGCGCCAGACCCGCGCTCTAATTTTGTTGCCGACACGCGAACTTGCGATGCAGGTCCATGAGCAATACCAGCAACTCCGCAGCAAGGGAACGCCGAAAGCGGCGCTGGTGATCGGCGGCGTATCCGAGAAGGCGCAGATCCAGGGACTGCGTGCCGGGGCGGGATTGATAATTGCCACTCCCGGACGACTGCAAGACCTTCTCAGCCGGCGGCTGGCGGACCTTCGGCACGTCAAAATGCTGGTGCTCGACGAAGCTGACCGCATGCTGGACATGGGATTCCTGCCCGCCATCGAACGAATTTTGGAAGTCCTGCCAGTACGCAGGCAGACTCTCTGCTTCTCCGCAACGTTGGAACAGTCGGTTGCCAGCCTGGTGCACGATTACATGCGCGAACCCGTGCGCGTGGCATTAGGTTCCGTCCTCAAGCCGGCAGAAAGTGTGCAATTAAGAGCTTATGAAGTGCGTCCCGGCGAGAAGCTGGAAGTACTGCGGGAATTGCTCTATGCGGAAAAGGGACAGACGCTGGTGTTCACGCGAACCAAACGCGGAGCCCAGAGACTGGCTCAGCAATTAGTGCGAGATGGATTCACTGCCACAATGATTCACGGCGACCGCACCCAAGCCCAGCGTAATGGCGCGTTGAACGGATTCCAGGAAGGCGCCTTTCAGGTTTTGGTAGCGACCGACATTGCGTCGCGCGGATTGCACGTCGATGATGTGGCGCACGTGATCAACTACGACTTGCCGAAGATGGCGGAAGACTTTATCCATCGCGTCGGACGCACCGGACGCGCCGGATTACAGGGCCGAGCAACAACCCTTGTGGCGGGCGCGGAAGTTCTCGAGCTGAGGACTATAGAGCGCAAGTTGCAATTACGCATTGAGCGTATGCAGTTAGACGGGTCAGTTGCCGCGCGTCCGAAGCCGGTGATTCAAAATACTCTGGCTTCGCGCACATTGACCATGCTGCCCGGCGAAGTCTTCGTTTAGATCTCGGGTAGAAGGCGAGAAGGCCAGCCCACTAGTTTGAGTCGTCGGAGACTGAGACTGGGGTGCCCCACTTCTCGCCGTTTTTGCGAGAAGTGGGACTTTTCACAATTCAATACGACGCGATTTTATTTTGTCGGAATCAGATCGAACTTCCCGGATCCCTCCTCATAGAACACTGCGCCCTCTTTCTTGTCGCCGCCGCTCCAGTGCTTGTGACCACCGGGAACCCGCAGGAACTCACCCGGCCCCACGCGCTTTTCGCCAGCATCATCCTTGTACAAATACGCGCCTTTGATTCCCACGATCCATACATCATTCGTGTGGGTGTGCATTCCGGCGTCGAATCCCGGAACAAATTTCGTGAAAGTTCCATGCGGCCCGGTATTGGCGTCGCCCCAAAGAGCCGCCATGGACGAGCCGCCCCGTCCGGCATCCACGTATTTCGCTTGGGCGGCAGAGGCGAACAATACCTTTTCCCCTTCCGCTTGTCCTTGCACCCGGCCTATCGACCACGCCATCACTAACGCCACAGCTACTGCAGCCACCAACGCTGATCGTTTCATTTAGTCCTCCCTTTTAGATTGCCGTTCTCGATCCATGCCTGACGCGCACGAATTCTACACCGAGCAGGCAAAGGGGGCTGACCGCCTTCCAGTCGTGGTGTTTCAACCCCATGGGAAATCCCAACGGCATGCGCGGTCCGCAAGCTTTGTTGGACAAGAATGTCCGACCCACACCGCCACTCTCGAAAGTTGCTCACGCTGTGTCAGTCCTAGTAGGGTTGTGCTGGAGCTCAAGCCTTGGAAGTCTATCTGGTTGACGGGACCTACGAATTGTTCCGGCATTATTACGCGCTCCCACGCGCGCGGGATGATCAGGGCCGCGAAGTAGCTGCCGTCCGAGGGGTCCTCGCCTCTGTGCTGGGGATGATCAAAGGCGGAGCGACGCACGTAGGTGTGGCCACCGACCATGTCATTGAATCTTTCCGCAACCAATTGTGGCCGGACTATAAGACCAGCGAAGGCGTTGAACCCGATCTCTTGGCGCAGTTCCCGATTCTCGAAGAGGTTCTGTCGGCAGCCGGCATCATTGTTTGGCCGATGGTGGAATTCGAGGCTGACGATGCGCTCGCTGCTGCGGCCATGGCAGCGGTCCGTGATCCACGCGTCGAACGCGTGATTATCTGCACGCCCGACAAGGACCTCGCGCAATGCGTGAGCGGCAATCGCATCGTCCAGCTCAATCGCCGAACGCGGGTGACTATTGATGAAGCGGGCGTGATTCAGAAGTACGGCGTCTCGCCTGCCTCTATTCCCGACTATCTGGCCCTGGTGGGCGATTCTGCAGACGGTTATCCGGGGCTGCCAGGCTGGGGAGCAAAATCCTCAGCGGCGGTTCTCGCCAAGTTCACCCATCTCGAATCGATTCCAAAAGACTGCCGCGAGTGGCAAGTAAATGCCGCAAGTGCTGGCGCTCTTGCAGCGTCTCTTTGTGAACATTGGGATGACGCAATCCTGTTTCGAACGCTGGCCACGCTGCGGATGGACATTCCTCTCTTCGACAATGTGGACCAGCTGCATTGGGATGGTCCAAACCCTGAGTTCGACGTGATCGCTGCGCGGTTAGACGCGGCTGTAACCGAACCTCGGCGTTCAAGAGCACGATCAAGCGCGAACGCCAACTGAGCCCAGGATGCTAGACCCCAATTTCGCGGAACTGCCTGGGCCTCATTTTTAGTCCCCATACCCTCTTCCCCCGATCCAATCGACACAGCTTTTGCGCGATAGTAAGGGTTAACGACGATTATTTACAGGAGGATCTGATGCCAGCAACAAACACACCGCTCGAAGGCATGCTCGTGGCCATTTTCGCCATGGACGGCGTTGAGAACGTGGAACTCACCGAACCCCGAAAAGCGCTGGACCAAGCTGGCGCAAAGACCACGTTGTTTTCTCCGAAACAAGGGAAGATCCAATCGCTAAACCATATGGAGAAGGCTGACCAAATTGCGGTGGACGCCACACTGGAGCAGGCTAATCCGGAGAATTTTGACGCCGTCTTATTGCCCGGCGGAACGGTCAATGCAGACCATCTGCGCGTGCAGCCTCGTGCTCAGGAATTTGTGCGCGCCATGGACCGTCAAGGCAAGCCGATTGCGGTGATCTGCCATGCCCCCTGGCTTCTGGTTTCGGCCGGTCTGGTCAAGGGGCGGAGACTCACCAGCTACCACACCATCCAAGACGACATCCGCAACGCCGGCGGGAATTGGCAGGACTCCGAGGTGGTACACGACTCCAACTGGGTGAGCAGCCGCCAGCCATCCGACATCCCACTATTTAATCGGGCCATGATCGAGCTATTCACTGAAAAGAAGGCCGCGCGAGAAGAGAAACCCCGCAGGGTAGCGTGAAGCTCATCCGGAGCCGAGCCGACTTCTCATAGTTCACAAAATGGAGGTGCCCCATTTCTCGCCGATTTAGTGAGAAGTGGGGCCTTTCGTTCTAACTACACATCTGAAAGCGAACCCGGTTCCTTATTGCCCTCGATTGCCCTCGCAATTCTTTGAATTTGCAAGCACTTTTCTCCTGTCCTTGTGGGTGATTCTCCCCTAAAGTGCTACCCCCTCCGGGGTATTGCTGTCGTGAGGTTGGTTCCGTAGCCTTGGGACGCGCCCCTTAGCCCTAAAACGCGCATCTTAAAAATGCGTTTGAACCCGTATCGAGGAGCGAAGCTGTGAACCTCCCCCAATCACGAACATTGCTTGCCGTCGTGTTCTTACTTCTGGCTTCGCGATTCGGATTGACCCAATCGCCAGCGCCATCGCAGTTGTCTCCCGCCGAACTAGTCAAAGCGGTCATTCGCAACGAATTGCATCCTCCGGCCAATTCTGAAGTCCGCTGGAAATATCGGGTTGAAAAAGAATCGGACGGGAAGCACGAAACGCGAGCGGTTGTCGAAACTAAAGACGGATCACTCTACAGATTGCTTGCGGTAGCCGGCAAGCCTTTGAACGCCGCAGATCAAAGGATCGAAGCCGCGCGTATTCTGAGGTTCTCGCAGAATCCAGAGGAACAGCGCAAGGCAGAGCAAGCGCGACGCAAGGATATGGAGCAGTGCAACGCGTTTCTCCAGATGATCCCGGACGCATTTGTGTTCGAGTACGCCGGCCAAAACAGCAACTCAACCAGATTGAAGTTTAAGCCCAATCCTCATTTTCGACCCCCTTCTCGCGAAGGGAAAGTCTTGCAGCAAATGGCAGGAGAGATGTGGGTGGACACGAAACAGCAACGACTGCTTAGTATCTTTGGTCAGCTTATGAACGATGTGAGATTCAGCGGCGGCCTGCTGGGGCATCTTCAGAGGGGAGGCCAATTCGCGGTCAAGCGAGCCGAGATCGCACAGGGCGATTGGGAGATGACGGAACTCACGGTCAACATGCGTGGAAAAGCGCTGCTGTTTAAGAGCATCTGTGTGCAACAAAAAGAAGTCCACAGCGGCTTTGAGCGTGTGCCCGATGATTTGACTCTGGCTGATGCTGCCAATCTGCTTCTTCGTCAAAGTCTCGTTGCTTCGAAGTAGAACTACTTAGCACCCAGCGCCGCGCATGCTTTATCGAACTCAGAACGAGAGCCCGCAGAAAACGTGATCGGCACGACTTCTTGCATGTACGGCCGATTGCCTTCGTGACCGCGGTAAATGGTACCGTCCGGCTGAAATCCGCGGCCAATGCTGCCATGGTCATCCATTACCAGATTTGGGTTTCGCCAGTTGCCGTTAAATTCGAGGTACGGACGACGATCGCCGATAAATTGACCCGTCAGTGCCGGCCAGTTATCCATATAGAGACCAATCTTTTCGCCGTCGGTCGAGAGATTCAGGTGGGGTCTCATGCTGCCGCCCAAGTGCAACCGGACCTTCTCGCCGCGCGGCGTGCAGAGGTAGCCGATGCCACGCAAATTCGAGTGCGGAATTATTCGGCTGCCCTGTGGCGTGGGCTCAAATTGCACCCATAGCAGGTAGTCACCGCTCTTTGCATGCGCTCTTCCCCATCCTTGCCAGAGCGGCATGATGTGAAACTTCCCGCCAAGGTAAAACGCCCATGGATAAAAGAGTCCAGTGAGCGCGGTAACGAGGACCACGCCCAGAAAGAGCACCAGGCCTACCTGCCAGAGGCAGCCGAGGCATCCCGTGCGCGTGCCTTAGTCGTTGCGATGCGCCCGAGTGTATTGTCAGAAGACATTCGGAGTCGAACGGCCATCGTACAACATTAGTTTGCGATCACCCTGGGTTTGGGATCACAAGATCTTCTTGGAGTTTATAATTTCCCGTCTTGTGGAGGCTCTCATTGCGACCGATCATCCTCTCCTTTTTCCTGCTCGCCACGGCTTTTACTCAAACTGCACCTAATGCAAGTAGTGCTAAGCCGCAGGTCCTTTGGCAGAAGCTGGAGGCTTCAATCGCCCAGGTGGACAGCAATCTGGATGGCGTCATGGGAGTGGCCATCGAAGACCTTACGACCGGACAGAAGTACACGTTGCGTGCCGATGAAGTTTTTCCGCAAGCCAGTTCGATCAAAATCGCCATTTTGGTAGAGCTTTATCGGCAAGCCCAACAATCCAGGCTGAAGCTGACGGATCTCTACACGGTGAAGGGGACGGACCTCGTAGAAGATAGCCCGATCATGAACGGCCTCACCCCGGGTGTGACACAGGTCACCTTGCGCGATCTCGCGACGATGGTCGTAGCGGTGAGCGACAACAGTGCGGCCAATATCCTGATTGATCGCGTCGGGATGGAGAATGTGAATTCACTGCTTGACGCCCTGGGTCTAAGCCGGACGCGCCTCCGCCGCAAGATGATGGATTTGAAAGCAGCCGAGGAAGGTCGCGAAAACATTTCGACACCCCGCGAAATGATGACCTTGTTGGAAAGTCTTTATCGAGGCAAAGTCCTCAATAAAACTCTGACCGAAGACTTCTTCAAGGTTCTCGCCACGAAGAAGAATTCATGGATCCCGCGCGATCTGCCCGAAGATCTCAAAATAGCCAACAAGGAGGGATCACTCGAAGGCGTGCGCAACGACTCCGGGGTCCTGTTTCTCGAGAACCGTCCTTACATTCTTTGCGTGATGACGACTTATTTGCGGCGAGAGCGTGAAGGCGAAGAGGCGATCAGCAAAATTTCGGTCGATACTTATCACATGTTCGATCGTTTCGCACGAGCGAGTGAATACGGCAGAGTTATTTCTCCTTCGAATAGCAATAAATAGGTAGGTGCGTGCGATCATTGCCCTGCAATCGTGGGAAGCGTCTGCCGCATTTTTCTCGCGTTGATGTCACCATCTGTCAGGCTGGATGCTCAAGTTCGTTCAGTCGAAGTAAATTCAGAGTTCGGATTGCGTCCTCGACTCGTTGTTTCTCCCGGTCACGCGCAAGCGGCACTTGCCGCAATTCATGCCAGCGCTCGCGCAAAGCATCTTGCGCTAACGAGATTTTTTCTACGATCTTGTTGGGATCAGTCTCAAGCACTGCCGCCACATACAAGTCTTCCCATACCCCCGCATGATTCGTCTGCATAAGGACCTTCCTGATTTAGAAATTGCGCGGACGAAATGTTCGCCGCGTCTCTTTCTACAGACGCAAGAAAGCTGGAAATTTGCGTAAAGATTCGGTAAAGAGATGTCTAGACTTGCAATGCACGCGAGGGCTCTCAGCTTCGCAGACGGTGCACAGTTTCTTGGCTGAACGCTGACTGCTACTTCAATACAACCTAAAGTTTACCTCGATGTTCACCTGCACTGGCACTGGCGTGCCGTCTTTGGTGCCGGGCGTGAATCGCCACTTTCTCACCGCCTCGATTGCCTTTTCATCGAGCCCCATCCCCAGAGACCGCGCGACCCGAATGTCGCGGGCCTTGCCCTGCGGATCAACCACAAGTGCCAGCACGACTACCCCTTGATGTTTGACTCTGCGCGCCTCATCCGAATATTCCGGCTCGGGATCGTAGATCGCGCGCGGTGCGATGATTCCGGCTCGCGAGAACGGCCCTCCTCCGGTTCCGCGGTCGAAACCCGACCCGTATCCTGATCCATTTCCTCTCCCCAATCCGTTACCCGAGCCCTCTCCTGCCGCTCCTCCTACCCCCGTTCCATTTGATGGCATCACGATATTCGAAGAAATCAGGTCCCCGATGTGACTCGACTGCGGCAGTTTCACGGCCGGCGGTCCGAGAACGGTGGCATCAATCGACAGTTTCGGTTCAGGATTGCGAACAACAATGACCGGCGGAGCCAGTTGCTGATCGCTGAATTTTGGCGGCATGCCCCTTGTGGCTTGAACTGCACTGTGGTCGCCCGATCCGCCTCCGCCGTGTCCAGCCAAAGGATAAGTCAATTCGGAGGTTAACCCAGAGGGCTTTATAGTCGGAATGCGCACGACAAATATTCCCGAGGCGATCAGCGCGATCAAAGCTGCATGGGAAACAAAAGACACCAGGAAACTGCGGTGGTCGGCAGGGAACAGGCCAGCCCGCTTTCCGCTGAACAGCGGTACCATTCCCGCAAGCGTAGAGGCCCCTGCCCATTCCGAGGATGCGCCAGCTGGAGCGAAGGCCCTGTACGGCTCCATCAATTCATCTTTAAGTCGGTTTTTGAACTTGGGAGCAGGCAGCATACCTAACTCGGAGGCGACCGCCAGCAACGGTTCAGGTTCCACGCCTGCCGGGTCCGTGCCTGCCAGCAACACTTCCACTCGCCGGTCGAGTTCGTCTGCCATCGCTTGTCGGTTCATAGAGTCACTCCCAATTTCTCGCGGAGATTTTCAAGAGCGCGAAGCTGAAGCTGCTTGATTGCTCCTTCGCTGCGTCCAAGTTCCTGCGCAACGTCTCGAATACTGCGCTGCTCGATAAACCGGCGAATGATTACCGTCCGCTGGTCCGGCAGTAAGGCTTCGACCAGTTCCGCTAGCATCGCTCGCCGCTCGATTTCGTCGGTGCCGCCTTGCTCCCAGTCTTCTGAGAGCTCCTCCGGATCCCGTCCGATCCTGCGCCAGTGTGTCGCTAGCACGTTCGCCGCGATCCCATACAACCATGCAATGAAAGGCGTGCCCTGCCACTTAAAACTTTGGAGTGACGCAAGCGCCTGATGAAACACTTCTGCAGTTAGGTCCTGAGCTTCTTCGCGGCTTGCTGCCCGCCGCGCAATGAACGCATACACCCGATCGAAATTCTGCTCATACAGTTCGGCGAAATGCGAACGCTCCCGCTGCGCAGCCTCAATCAGCATCCGATCATCCGGTTCACGCTCAAGCGCCTTCACCAGGGTCTCCGCTGTTTCTAACTCTGTCGGGTATATGTGCCCCTGCGAATGAAAAGTTACGCGGTCAGGCGCATTTTGTGAGATGCGCCCCAGACACAAGCTGATGGAGGCAAGCTGATGAATCCGCAGGCTACAAACGGGGAACGGGCACGACGAGCCGATCGAGTCGTTCCGGCTACGCTATTCGGACGCCAATAATGGGTTATCAATGTTGCTGAAACGCCTCGGCTCGGCTCAGCGTGAGCACAACCGTCTGTGCCAGGCGCTCGACTACGGCCAGGTCGCCATCATCGAAGGCGTTTGGACGATCACAAAAGACTTCCACCAAACCCACGATATCGCGTTCGTACATCACGGGAGCGGCGAGTATAGATCTCAAACCCAGCAACCGGCAGGCTTCGGCATCGACTCGGCCATCAGATTCCGAGTCGTCACAACGCAGCGGTCGTGCCAGCCTAATGCACTCGCCACTGAAACCGAGACTGACGTTCACTTGCGCGCCGATCTCCGGCGCAGCCGTACCCGCCCGTGCGCGGCAAGTCATGCCACCCTCACCCGCCAAAGCAACGGCGGCTCCGCTTCCGCGCGTGATCGAGCACGCCCTGCTAGCGATCAGCTTCAACGCAGCGCCGATGTCATTACCAAGGGATTGGAACTCGTACTGAACGGTGGTCGAAGCCGCAGGCTTCTTTGGAACACCCGACGCAACTTCCGACTCAGTTTCCAGACTCAGTGCCACGCCCTTGGTCTTATGCCCATTGCTGCCGTTCGCGCGGAAGCCGGACTCTCGCACCACCCATCGCGGTGCTTTCCAACTCGGGGTGCCGGCATTCAGCGTGAGCCAATCCCGCAGCCGGCCCCGGGCTTCATCTGGCAGCTCGGAGAAACGGACCCCCGCTCGGCCCAGCGCGTCAGCCCACGCAACGTAGCCGGTTGTCTCAAGGTAAGCGGCGGGTTCGCCGAGAGAAAGATGCATCGGCAAGATGCTGTGCGATTCGAGAGGCGCAGCCGACTGCATGGCCATGCCTTCTTCGCTGAGGTCGAGGATCATGCCTCCAGTTACGCCATCGAAGCTGGCGAATGCCGGCGTGTTCACTCGCTGGCGAAGCGCATGACGCCTGTCGGACATCTCGTGGTTCACCGCGGACCTTCCGGACTGTTCTCCACTGACCGGATTGCGGATGGCTGGTCCGGATGGCTGGGAGAACGGCTGTGGTCATAATCGGTTGAAATTAAAGAAATGAAAAGTACACGGCAGGGTACGGGCGCTAGAACGGAAGGCAGTAGATCAGGAATGCTAAAGGATCGGCTCTGATGGACATCTAGAACATCACCATCCCAGCTTCATCCCCCTATTCTGCTCATCCAGCCACTTCTTCAACGGAGCAAAGTATTCCAGGATCGCGCCCGCGTCCGCCTGACGTTGCCCTGTTAGCGCCTCCATTGCTTGGGGCCAGGGCTTGCTCTGTCCAATCTCAAGCATCTTGTTGAGCTTGGCACCGGCTTCTTTCGATCCGAAAAAAGTGCAACGGTTAAGCGGGCCGGTGAATCCCGATTCGTGGCACATCGCGCGATAAAACTGGAATTCGTAGATATAAGCCAGGAAGTACCGCGTATACGGAACGTTCCCGGCCACGTGAAACTTTGCGCCCGGATCGAAGTCGGCCTCGCTGCGTTCAACTGGCGGCACTACGCCTTGATATTTCAGCCGCAGGTCCCACCAGGATCTGTTGTAATCCTCGGGCTTGATCTCGCCGGAAAACACTTTCCATCGCCATTGGTCAATCAACAGTCCAAACGGCAGAAATGCCATCCGGTCCAACGCCTGTTTCAGCAGGATCGGAATATCGGCTTCAGCGGGCGGCACTTTGTTGAGCAGCCCGATCTTCTCCAGATACTCGGGGGTGATCGCCAGCGCGATGGTGTCGCCGATCGCCTCGTGAAAGCCGTCGTTGGCGCCGTTCTTGAACAGAAACGGCTGGTTCTTATACGCGCGCTGATAGAAATTGTGCCCCAATTCGTGGTGAATGGTTGCGAAGTCTTCGTCGCGAATCTGGATACACATTTTGATGCGAAGGTCGTCTTTGTTATCTATATCCCAGGCGCTAGGATGGCAGATCACGTCACGATCGGCCGGCTTTACGAACAGCGACCGCTCCCAGAAAGTTTTCGGCAGCGGATCGAATCCCAGCGACTTGTAGAAATTCTCGCCGTACTTCACCATGCCTCGCGGATCGAGATTCTTTGCTCGCAGCAGTTCGCTCAGATCGTAGCCGCTGCTGTTTTCTGGCAATCCAAGTAGTGGAAAGACATTGCCCCACGTTTGTGCCCAGGGATTTCCGAGCAAATCCGCACGCATTGGCCCATCTGGAGGCACCACTTGCGGCCCGTATTTTTGTGAAAGCCGCGCACGCACGAACGTAAAGAGCGAAAGATAAAGCGGACGCACGTGCTCCCAAAGCCGGTCCACGTCGGCGCTGAACTGTTCCGGCGGCATGTCGTATCCCGCACGCCACAGCACGCCTGTGTCTTTGAATCCCATATCGCGGGCGCCCTGATTCGAAAGCTCGACGAATCGCTCATAACGCTTGCGCATCGGGGCGCCCACCGCGTGCCATCCTATCCAGAGTTCCTTCAGGCGTTCAGGATCGCGGTTCTCGCCCATGAGCTTTTCAATCGCCGTTATATCGAGGCACTTTCCAGACGCGTCGCAGTATTTTCCTTTGCCATACTCAGATTCCAGCGACGCCGCAATCTCACTCATCTCTTTCCGCAGCGCCGGATTTTTCGGGCCGGGTGCGGTAACCGACAGTTTCAACAGAAGAAATTTTCGCGCCAGATCGGCCGGCATCTTCAATCCGTCGAACCGTTTGGATTGCTCTACCAGTTCGGTCGTGACTGCGGTGACTTCGTCGTTTGTTTTTGCGGCGAGAGCTTCGGTGTCATCGGTAATGAAGTTGTCGTGCACCCAATTCGCCTGGTTACTTTTGACGCTCAACTCGGCAAGTCGTGCCTCGGCTTTCCTCATGAACGCTTCGGCTTCAGCGACTGTAGGCCTTGATGTTTGAGCAACAACGACCATTGCGAATGCGAACGAGAAGAGCGTAATAAGGACAATCATCTTCATACGAACTCCGTGCAAAATACTGGTGCCTTCTAGGAATGCAACAGTCCGGCTAGAGGATTTTCTTTCCGAATGCCGATAGTGCCAGCTCCACCGCAAGGTCCGCGGTCCGGTTGTGCTCATCAATAACCGGATTCACTTCAACTATCTCGAAGCTTAAAAGGCGTCCGTGGTCGGCAATGATTTCCATAGCGAGGTGGGCCTCGCGATAGGTCGCACCACCGCGAACCGGCGTTCCCACGCCTGGGGCGTCTTCAGGATCAACCCAATCCATATCAAGCGACACGTGATAACCGGCGGTGCCACGTCCGGCAATGCGTAACGCCTCCTCCATCACCGTGCGCATGCCTCGTTCGTCAATGTCACGCATTGTGAAAACGTCGATCCCTGCGCGGCGGACGTTCTCTTTCTCTATCGCATCAATGTCGCGAACGCCGACTAACACACAGTTTTCGGGCGCAACTTTCGGCGAAAAGTTAAAAATGTTAGTGAGATCTGCCGGCCCGAGTCCCATGATCGCCGCCAGCGGCATGCCGTGCACGTTCCCACTGGGAGAGCTGTCAGGGGTGTTGATGTCGGTGTGCGCGTCAATCCAGATCAATCCGACCTTCTGGCCTTGTCGCCGATAGAATTCCGCGACACCAGCGACAGTGCCCGCTCCAACTGAATGATCGCCACCAAGGACCAGCGGCACTTTGCCTGCCTCTAGCGTTTTCAGCACCAGTTCCGCATGTTTGGTGCATGTCGCCGTAATTTCCTTGAGATATTTCGCATGCGGATCACCGGCCTTCTTCTGCTCGGGGATCGAGACGGCGACATTCCCTGCGTCTTCGACTACATGGCCTAGCTCTTCCAAACGCGCTTCCAAGCCCGCTACTCTGACGGCCGACGGTCCCATGTCCACACCGCGTCGAGATTGGCCAAGGTCGAGCGGCACACCGATAACGCGGATCTTCTTGGATGCGACGCTCTTGTCAGTTGAGATATGAGCCATGTTTAGAATCAGGGGTACAATCTGTGCAGCGTCCTCGCAAACGGAATTGTTTCGCGCACGTGTTCCAGACCGCAAATCCAAGCCACGGCGCGTTCGACGCCCATGCCGAAGCCCCCGTGCGGAACTCCGCCATATTTTCGGAGGTCGAGGTACCATTTGAAAGATTCTTCCGGCAGCCCATGCTCGTGAATGCGCTTTAGCAGCAGATCGTACGAGGCCATGCGCTGTGACCCTCCGACAATTTCGCCGTAGCCTTCCGGCGCCAGCACATCCACGCACAGCGCCAGTTCCGGGCGCACCGGGTCAGGCTCCATATAAAACGCCTTCACCTGCGCCGGATAGCGATGAATCATAACTGGCTTCTCGAACTGAGCCGAAAGATATGTCTCATCGGGGGAGCCGAGGTCTCCTCCCCACTCAAACTTTGTTTCCAGCGCACCCTTCGCGTGCCCTTCCTGCAACATGCTCACTGCTTCGTCGTACATAATGCGCGGAAATGGTGCCGAGATTTTCTCCAGCTTCGAAACGTCGCGCCCGATTGTCTTCAAGTCAGCCCGCCGCTTTTCAAGACATCGCTGCACGAGAAAGCCAATCAGCCCTTCGGCCAGATCCATCAAGTCTTCAAGCGTCGCATAGGCGACCTCCGGCTCGACCATCCAAAATTCGGTCAAATGCCGCCGGGTCTTCGATTTTTCCGCGCGAAACGTCGGCCCAAACGAATAAACCTTGCCGAGTGCCATCGCGGTAGCTTCGATATAAAGCTGGCCTGACTGCGTGAGATAAGCCTGCTCGTCGAAATAATCCACCGGAAACAACGTGCTAGTACCTTCGCAAGCGGCGGGAGTCAGAATTGGTGGATCAGTCAGCGTGAATCCGCGATCATCAAAAAAATCCCGGCAAGCTTTGACGATTTCCGCACGCACTCGCAAAATCGCTGCCTGACGCGGAGTTCGTATCCACAAATGGCGGTGGTCCATCAGGAAATCCACGCCATGCTCTTTCAACGAGATTGGAAACGGCTGATCGTCAGGAACTCGCTGCACCACTTGCACATTCGAAACGTCAAGTTCATATCCGCCGGGCGCCCGCTTGTCAGCCCGGACCCTGCCTTCAACGATGACGCTCGACTCCTGCGTGAGATTTTTCAGTGATTCGAAGACTTCGGGTGTGACCGCATTTTTTGGAACAACACCTTGAATGGTCCCGGAACCATCACGAAAAATCGGGAATAGGAGTTTTCCGCTCTCACGCAGGTTGTAGAGCCAGCCGCGAATTGTAACCGGCTGGCCTTCGTGCGTACCGATTTCAGAGATTGTGGTTACTGGGCTCATAGCAAATTGATTTGGGACACGCGCACGGGCGAGGACGCCCGTGTCTCCAAACTCTTTCCTGGGACGCGGGTGCCGTCGCCCGTGCAAACAATTACGCTGGTATTAAACTCCCGAAGATCTCGCCCATCTTCTCGATCGGATTGACCTTCTCGTTCTCTTCTATTTCCAGCAGCATTGGAGGCTTATTCGGCGCGCTGCTCAACAACTCCAATGTCTGCTTCCAGTCAATGGTGCCGGCGCCGGGCCAAAGGTGGGAGTCGCGGTCTTTCGTATTGTCGTGAACGTGCGTCGAATGAACGTAGTTCTTGACCGTTTCAAAGGCCGAGGGAACATCGCTCATAATGTGTGCGTGTCCAGTGTCAAAGCACACGCCGACGTCGTCGAAATGTGTGGTGCGAATGAATTCCACCAACCGATCGGGCATGGAAAGGTCGTTTGGAATGTTCTCGAGCAATACCCGAACGCCCAGCGGCTTGGCAAAAGCGCGCAGGTGTTCCACCGACGTCATGGCCGCTTCAAACTTGCGCTCATTGTAGGACTCATTCGGTGTCCCGATATGCTGGATCAGGAACCGGAACGGAATCTGCTCCGCTAGTTCGATGGCCCGCTTGATTTCATCCATTGCTTCGATTCGTGCGGCCCGGTCTGTGGCGGCAATATTGATCGGCGGTGCGCCGGCCCTGCCCCATTCGTAGTCGGCATAAAGGGGCGCATGCACCGAATGCAAAGGAACGCCACTTGTGCGGAACCAGTCGGCAATTTCGCGAACGTGCTGCTTGCGGTTCGCGTAATCGAGATGCTGCCGGGCACCGAAAATCTCAATGGCTTGGGCGCCGCCGCTCACGAGCTTATCCAGCAGGCCGGGGTGCAGTCGCTCTTTGACGTAGATGTAAGTAGAAATCGCTCTGAGCATGAGTTCTCTCGGGGGCGTTCTCGCTGGACTTCTGAGGCTAGCCTAGCCACCAACCGCGAGTCAAATGCCGAGCGGACATTGCGGTTCAGGCGCGCCGGCGACCTTTGATGCTCTGTTCTCGGCCTGGCTTGCGGGCCACTGTGCCGGCCTTGGCTACGACCATTTCATATGACAGTCGGACCAAATTCTGCAACTCGAACACTGGTACAACGTCCACCCGCTCCAGGCGAACCCACTTGTATCGTCCCACGTAAGGTGCTGGTGTGATTCCCTCACGCTCCGTCAGCTCAGCAAATGTTTCTGGACTACATTTGAAAACTACCGACTGAGGCACGCTACCGAGTGCGAGCATGGCAAAAATCTTGCCACCCACTTTGAAACACAACTCTTCTCCCCACTGCAATTTTTCGGTTGCATGCGGGAAAGACAGGCAAAACTTTCGGAAGGAATCGACGTCTATTTGCATCACATCCAATTCGCCTGGGCCTTCTCACACTTGCTCTCTCGCCTCACCCAGAGTTACATTCACTTCCATTTTTCGCTTTCCGCGATAGATGGTGACCTTCACGGCATCGCCAGCGCGATGGTTGTTCATGATTCGCGACAGCTGCTGCTGGTCCTGTACTTCCTGGCCATCCACCGCAATGATCAGGTCACCGCCGACCATGATCGGCGTGTTACCGAGATATGCCCGTTCGCTGCCGCCACGGAGTCCGGCACGCTCCGCAGCGCCACCCGGCGTGACTCGCACAATCAGCAGGCCGTAGTCGGAAGCGAGACCCAATTCATCTGCAATATCAGGACTGATGGGTAGCGTCAGTACTCCAAGAGCCGGTCGCCTAACCCTGCCAAGCGTCAGCAGATCATTCAGTACCGCTTTCGCGGTATTAACAGGAATCGCAAAACCGATGCCTGCGCTCTGACTGACGCCTGGGTTCGAGGCGATCATGGTATTGATGCCGATTACTTCTCCATGCGAATTCAGCAGCGGTCCACCGGAATTTCCGGGATTGATGGCAGCGTCGGTCTGTATGGCTTCGTCAATCGTCACACCATCGGGCTCTTGTACCGATCGGATTGAGCTCACGATCCCACTGGTGAGAGTTCCAGCCAATCCGAACGGGTTTCCAATCGCATAGACTTTCTGTCCAACCTGAAGATTTCTGGAGTCTCCCAGGGTCATCGCGCTCAGGTCGGGCGCCTTGATCTGAACGATAGCAAGGTCATGGGATCGATCGGTGCCAACCACTGTCGCACGATACTTCTTGCGATTGTGCAGCGTGACTTCAACCTGCCGCGCATCGGCGATCACGTGGTAGTTGGTTAGAACGTGCCCATCGTGGTCAATAATAAAGCCAGAACCTTGTCCTTCCTGCGGCACCAGGCCGTAGAAGAAATCAAATGCGACGACTTTGGATGTAACGTTGACCACCGAGCTGATATTTTTGCGATAGACCGAGATGTTGTTCTGCTCGTCGGAATCGAGGGCCTCATTACTCGCCGCCTGAGTGATGTCGATCTTTTCGGGTGGAGAATTTACCGTACGAAGAGTGCCGGAACGGTAGGTCGTGTAATAAAAGAAGAAACCCACCAGCAAAGCCGCAATTGCGATCGGTCGAACGAACTTCATGGGGTCTAGCACCTTACTGCGGAGAGTATCCGCTCGAAGAACATTCTACTTCGATTTCGATTTGTTAAGGCGCACGGCGCATCCGGCACACGAGCACCGTTGGATTACTGTACGGACACTCCAACCCGTCGGTTCCCGGCTGCTGCAGGACCATCCAATCGACACCGTACCGCTCTCGAAGGAGTTCAAAATCGCGACCCTGAAAATGACTCCAGCCTTCCTCGGACTGAACCTGCTCTGACCAGGATTGTGCGAGTGCCGGAAACATCGAGACCGCTCCGCTATCTTTCACTCGGTCCGCAAGCATGGAACGTTCGGCGATTGCGCGAAATCCATGCTGATCTTCGCCCGGCAATCGCATATGGTCCGGATCGAGTGCAAAGTACCCGTCAGTCGGTGTATGGTCTCGCACCCAGAGGAAAGCCCGTACCCATCCGTTCGCTGTATTTCGTCCCGGCCATTCGATGTGAGGCGTTGCTGGAAACAATTGGCGTTGTGCGTAGAACATTCCCGTATTGGTAGCGGCCAGAGCCACAAGCAAGAAAAAGCGCAACATGAAACCCGAGGCGAATGCCCAATCAGCGACCCACCCACCGGAAATCACAAATAAAAGAATGTAAACCAGATGTAAGCTGCGCATGGGCTGCAACTCGGCAAATCTCGCAAGCTGCGGCGATATTGAAATCACGAGGCCCGTGATAAAGAACACCACACCAAAATAGACAGTCGTCCGGCACAGTGCTTCCACAATTACCAGGCCCTTGCGCCGCGCTGCACGTCCAATAAACCACACAATGATCAGAGGCCCCAAGACTCCCAGCCACTCGTACCACTCCCACCGCACGAGGAAGAAATAAGAATGGCTGTCCAGAATCTGGCGATAGGGGCCACTCACAGGAGGGAAGAATGCTATCGGCAGCAACGCTGTCGCTGTGGCCGGAGAAAACGAGCGCCCGCGTCGCTGCCAAATCAACAGCAGCGCAAAAGCCGTGCCGAATCCCGCCATCAGAGGATGCAAGACCACGGTCAGCACAATCCAGAAAGAGGCCTGCAAGTATTTCCGTTGTGCCGTCGCCAGCACAATCCATACCACTGCCGCCGTAGAGAAGGACCGCGTATTGAGGTACTGGTCCATGATGTAAAGCGCAGTGCCTGCTACCGGGATTGTCAGCAGAGACGCAACCAGCAATGCGCTTCCCCATCCTGCCCGTGCTGAACCAAAACACATTCGCCCCAATTTCCAGCACGCAAGTAGCAGCGAAAAAATACAACCGAAATGCCAGGCCAGCAGCGCCCATTCCAGCGGTATATGGGTTAATCGCACCGAACCGGCAATCAGATTAGGGAAAAACGTCAGCCTTGCGTGGGAAGCAAAAAAAACAGCATTGTAAGGATAGAGTGCTGGATTCAGCAGCTTCTTGATGCCCGGTACATAGATTTCAGCGTCTTCAACGAAAGGGTGATAGCCATGGACCAAGACCGCTGCCGCTGAGAGCAGAAAGAGAAGGCCGATCGTTCGCGGGCCGGCCCCGACTGACGGTCTCAATAAAGTCTCGGTTTTATGCCTGGGAGCTGCCGACAGTTCCGCGCGCATAGTAGTTTGCGACTCCGGGCTCCAGCTTGCGCCCCTCGGAGTCAAATATCCGATAGTGGGCCAGCCCCCATTTTTGAAAAGCAAACTGCAACGTCGTTGCCAAAACCCCCAGCCCGTATTTCACGCTTCGCCGAAAGTTAATTGAGGATGCCTCCGGAAAATACTTTGTCGGGCAGGAAACTTCGCCGATGCGGAATCCGAAGTAAGCGCATTGCGCCAGCATCTGATTGTCGAAAACGAAATCGTCGGAATTTTCAAGTAAAGGCAGCTTGGTCAGCACTTCGCGGCTGAAAGCACGGTAGCCAGTGTGATATTCCGACACTTTGATTCCCAGAAATAGATTTTCGAATGCGGTCAGGAAGCGATTGAAAACGTATTTGTAAAGCGGCATTCCGCCTCGTAATGCCTGGCCGCCAATAATTCTTGATCCCAACACAACGTCATAAACTCCATAAGCCACCATGCTGGCCATGGCCGTCGCCAGCAGAGGTGTGTACTGGTAGTCAGGATGAACCATGATGACCACGTCTGCGCCTTCGGCCAAGGCTTCCGTGTAGCAAGTCTGCTGGTTCCGTCCGTAGCCGTAATTGCGGTCATGCACAAAGTGCACCAGACCGAGCTCGCGGGCAACTTCCACCGTCCGGTCCCCGCTTGAGTCGTCCACAAGGATGCGGACGTCAACTATCTCAGGCAATTCGTCCACGGTTGCCTGAAGCGTTTTTTCGGCGTTGTAGGCCGGCATTACGACCGCAATTCGTTTTCCGTTAAGCATGTGAAAGATAACGCTTAGCTGTTAGCTCTTGGCCTTTAGCTGAATCGCGAGCGCACGACCGTGTAAACAAAGTGGTTCTCAGCTGAAAAGCTAACGGCTAAGAGCCGAGAGCCGATTTTTCTGATTTACACTCATCATAAATCATGGCATCGAGTGCACCTTCGTCAAGCACGACGCGATTTGCGACCAGCGGGGCCTTTCTGCTCCACGCGGATTTTCTCCTGACCGGCATTGTTATGACTTTCCTGGGCCCAATGCTGCCAATCCTCGCCTCGCGTTGGGCGATGAGCGACGCCGTCTCTGGACGCCTTTACCTGACCCAGTTCATCAGCTCGATGTTCGGCATGTTCTCGTCTGCGCCTGTCGTCCGAAGGAGGGGATACCGCTTCACTTTCATCATCGGTCTGCTGCTGATGTCGGCGGGCATGGCGCTACTTGCTTCCGGCTCTTTCTTGCAGGGTATCGTTGCCGTCGCCATTCTCGGATTTGGCCACGGAATCACGACGCCTGCCGGAAATCTCAGGACCGCCGATACCAATCCGAATAGAAGCGCGTCTGCCCTGAACGTGATCAATGCAGTTTGGGGATTTGGCGCGATGAGCTCACCCCTACTGCTCAAAGTTGCTGCGCATCATCCGTCGTGGTTTCTCTATGGTACGGCTTCAGCATTGGCGGCGTTACTGGCAGCGTTCCTCCTGGTGATCTTTGTCCCTGACACCCACCCCGCCGCAAATGTGGCCAGTGAACGAACCGCGGCCGTGTGGAGGTCGCCCATGCTGGCGGTAATCTGCGCGCTCTTCTTTATCTACGTGGGTGCCGAGACTTCCTTCGGCGGCTGGGTGGCTACATATGCCCACCGATTGGGAGCCGAGAACAACACATTCTGGGCAATGGCGCCGTCATTTTTTTACGGAGCGATGCTCGCCGGACGAAGTTTGGCGCCGCTCGCTTTGACACGTCTACGAGAAACGAGTGTCGCTCAGGCCGGTTTGACGCTAGCCCTAGCAGGGGGCCTCGCGCTGGTGAGCGCTCAAAACATCGTCACTATAGTTTTGGGATCTTTCTTGGCCGGTTTAGGGCTCGCTTCCATTTTTCCAATCAGCGTATCCCTGTTTCCCCGATGGTTCTCTGAATCCGCTCGTGGCGCAAGCGGCGCGGTTTTTGCCAGTGGCAACTTAGGCGGCGCCGTTCTGCCGTGGTTGGTCGGCGTCGTATCCACCCACTCGGGCAGCCTGCGGCTCGCGCTGTTCGTGCCCCTGGTAAGCGTCGCGGCCATGCTAATTTTCTACCTCTCGAACTCGTCTCCGCGGTTGAGGGCGGCAATCACCCCGATCTCCTCGTAGGCCTTTTCTAAGCGGGCTCTAGCCTTATTCAAGCCAGTTTTATTGATAAACTTATAACTGCGCATGCCCCATACTCTCTTCGAAAAAATTTGGGACCAGCACGTTGTCGCCAGTCCGGCGGGCCAACCGTCTCTCCTGTATGTGGATCTGCACCTCGTTCACGAGGTCACCTCGCCACAGGCATTCGAGGGATTGCGGGTGGCTGGGCGACAGGTCCGCGAACCGCTTCGCACGGTCGCGACAGTTGACCACAACATTCCCACCGAACCTCGGGGTACGCCCATTTTCGATCCGATCGCGAAGAAACAGATTGAGGCCTTACAGAACAATTGTCGCCAGTTCGGGGTTCGCCTGTTTGACATGGATTCCCCCGAGCAGGGAATTGTCCACGTGATCGGTCCAGAGCTGGGGTTCACCCAGCCTGGCATGACCATTGTCTGCGGTGACAGCCACACCAGCACCCACGGAGCATTCGGCGCACTCGCCTTCGGAATCGGCACTTCGGAAGTTGAGCACGTGCTGGCGACGCAAACCCTTCCTCAGCGCAAGCCCAGGACCATGCTGATTCAAGTCAGCGGCAAGCTCGCCGATGGCGTTTCTGCTAAGGACATCGCGCTGGGAATTATTGGCAAGATTGGCACCGACGGCGCGACCGCCTATGTGATCGAGTACGGCGGCGAGGCGGTGCGCTCCCTTTCCATGGAAGGCCGGATGACGCTCTGCAACATGAGCATCGAGGCCGGAGCCCGCGCCGGAATGGTTGCGCCTGATGAGACTACGTTCGCATATATGAAGCGCCGCCGCTTTGCTCCTCAAGCCGCCGATTGGGATGCAGCCGTTGGCTATTGGCGAACTCTGGCCTCGGATACAGGAGCCAGGTACGATACCGTCATCGAAATCAATGCCGCAGAACTCGCGCCGTTCGTAACCTGGGGAACGAATCCCGGCATGGTGGTTCCAATCACCGCGCGCGTTCCCGATCTACCAACAAATGGAAACACTAACGATCGGGCCAACACTCAACGCATGCTCGACTACATGGGCCTTGAGCCCGGCACTCCAATCGAACAAATTCGCCTCGAACGTGTATTCATCGGTTCCTGTACCAACTCTCGGCTGGAAGATCTTCGTGCCGCGGCGCGTGTCGCTAAAGGTCACAAAGTCGCGCCGGGTGTTCGCGCAATGGTCGTCCCCGGATCGCAGCAAGTCAAACACGCAGCGGAGCAGGAAGGCCTTGACAGAATCTTTCAGGAAGCCGGCTTCGAGTGGCGCGAGTCAGGTTGCTCGATGTGCCTTGGGATGAATCCCGACATTCTGAAACCCGGCGAACGTTGCGCCTCAACCAGCAATCGCAACTTCGAGGGACGGCAGGGCCGCGGCGGCCGCACTCACCTGGTGAGCCCGATGATGGCAGCGGCAGCCGCGATCGAAGGGCACTTTACCGACATCAGAAAGTGGCGGTTTCAATAATGCAGCCATTCCACACACACACCGGTAAAGTCGTTCCACTCTATCGCGCAAACATAGATACAGACCAGATTATTCCCAAGCAATTCCTGAAGCGCATTGAGCGCACAGGATTCGGCCAATTCCTGTTCAATGACTGGCGTAAGTCGCCCGAAGGCTTACCTGATCCAAGTTTTGTTCTGAACCAACCGAAATATTCCGGTGCCAGCATTTTGGTCGCCGCGAAGAATTTCGGTTGCGGATCATCCCGCGAGCATGCCGTTTGGGCGCTAGCCGATTTTGGTTTCCGCGCAGTAATCGCGCCGTCGTTTGCCGACATCTTCGCCAACAACTGTTCGAAAAATGGCGTACTAACTGTGGTGTTGAGGGAAGACGAGTCTGTAGAGATCGCGCGCAGGGCGTCCGAAATCCCCGACTATCAGCTCGACATCAGTCTCGAAACTTCTACCGTCCGGGATCAACGTGGCCTCACGGCCCGCTTCCAGATTGACGACTTTACGCGTCATTGCCTGCTCGAGGGACTCGACGACATCGGCCTCACCCTCCAGCGCCACGCCGAGATCGCCGCGTACGAAGCAGAGCATCCAATACCACCAGCTTGGAAAATCTAGTGCGTCTTCGCGGAGGGCGGCGCTTGTGTTCTCTGGTGGCCCGGTCCTGCTCGCGGCGTCGCTCCACCTGAGAAAGTCGGTGGCTTCAGTTGCTGTTTGACCGTGTCGGAGAGACCGGTACGCTTCCAGAAAGAAATTAGGCAAATGCCGCTCCCAGTACCCCAATATTCCGAAGATCAATCCCCAAGGAATTTCAACTTTCACTCTCCTTTAGAAGATTGGTTGGTAGCGGCATGGAAACTGCCGATTATAATTGCGCATGCGCAACCTGCTGCGCTATTTCCTGATGGCGCTGGTGCTGCTGGTCGTTGCCCTGCTCTCGGCGCTAACTGCAATGCGTTTGGCAATCCACGGCCGTGAGGTCAGGGTGCCCGATCTGCGCAGCAAGACTCCTGCGGAAGCTCGCCGCATTGCCGATGACGACGGCCTCGCCACCTCAGTCGAGCGGAATTATTACAGCGCAACGGTGCCCGAAGGCAAAGTGCTGTCGCAAGTGCCGGCTCCCGGAACTGTGGTTCGTCGCGGCTGGGAACTTCGCCTGGCGCTGAGTCTTGGTCCGCAGAGAGTTACTGTTCCTCAGCTTGTGGGCAGCAGTGAACGGGCTGCCAATCTAACATTGGTACAGCGTGGAATAGAAATCGACTCCATTGCGCGCGCCACACTTCCCGGGGCAGCGGCAGATCAAGTTGTTGGACAAAATCCGCCCGCCAATTCCGCGAACGTTTCTGCGCCCAAAGTAAGCCTGCTGCTTTCGCAAGCAGATTCTCCTGCGGCTTTCGTCATACCGAGCTTTGTCGGACAGCCGCTGGGAACTGTGACCAACACAATGCACGACGCAGGGTTTTCTGTGGGCCGGGTCACGATGATGCAACCGGTTTCACCACCACCGGCGGCAGTGCCGAATGACAATTCCGTCGGCCAGCCGGACACGAGTGTCCTCGGCCCACTGATTGCGATCAACCCGTCTGCTGCTTCGATTATTGTTTCGCAGGATCCTCCACCAGGCGCGAGGGTGTTCGCGGGGTCGGCCATCAACTTCGTCGTAAAGTAAAAATTAAGGTGGAACTTGGCAAGGCGTTGGCCCGAGCCCCTCAGAGAAAGGGGCCGAGAAAGCATGGTGCATAACCCAACCGATTGAAATCGGTAACCACTCGGCTGAAACGCGCAAAATATGGCTGCCGCAGAGCTCAGAGTGCCTGCGAACTACTCAATGGGCGATATGTCGGATTGCGATCTGCAAATACCAGCCCCGAAGGGGCGGAATATAGTTAGCCCAGGACGTAAGTCCTGGGTAGTATGCGATTTGAGAGAGTCCCGTAGGGACGACACCAAAACACGCTAGACGAGATCGTCCTAGCGTCCAAACAAATGGGCGCTCGTTAAACTTCGTTCAAGCACCGCCGCAAAGAATCCGTCACAAGGATGCACACCGGGTACAGTCCGCAGATACTGTCCGCTCAAGAGCGAGTCAATGTCTTTCCAGACGAGTTCGCCGTTCTCTCGCAGCTGGCGCAACTCCTCGCCGCATTCAATTACTCTGAATGATGCTCGGGATTCCATCGCTTTCGCGACCACTGCTTCGTTTTCCTCAGGCTCCAGCGAACAGCTCGAATAAATGATCCGTCCGCCCGGAGCGACATGCTGCATCGCTGAATTCAGAATTTCGATCTGATACGCCTGCAGGCGCAGGATGTCTTCAGGCGTCAGTCGCCATTTGATCTCGGGGTTTCGCGCCAGCGTTCCGGTTCCCGAACACGGAGCATCCACGAGGATGCGGTCGAATTCTTTTGCGAAGGGCATCTGCCGGGCGTCCGCCGCCACGACTTGCACATTCGGCTCCGTTCCCAATTTGCGAACGAGGGCCGCGCGGTGCGGATGCAGATCCATCGCGACCACGGTCGCATTCGGATTTCGCTCGGCCATGATGCGTGTCTTGCCGCCCGGTGCGGCACAGCAATCGAGAATGGCGTTCCCTTGCCCGACTAGTAGCGCGACGAGTTGCGAGGCTTCGTCCTGAATCACCAGGCGGCGTTCGCGAAATGCTGCGGTTCGCGAAATGTCACCGCCGGTGACGATGGCGGCTTTGGACAGAAGCTTCCCTGGTGCAAGCTGGACGTCGTCAGTTGCCGCGCGCAGCGCCGCAGGGCGGGTGAGGACACCCGCCCCTACGTGAGTCGGAGAGCCAACGACCTTGCTAGGGTGCTCGGCATTTCTTATGCGAACCGCCGTCTGCGGCGTTGATTGGTCGTACGCGCAGATCTTGTTTGTGACCTCCGTGCCATAGATTCGCTCCCATCGTTCAATCAACCATCGGGGATGCGCTGCGCGATATTTCCCGGGGCGATTATCCAACGAGGGGTGTCCCACTTCTCCCTGCTTTTGGGAGAAGTGGGCACTCGCAACCTTGCGCAGAACCGCATTCACCACGCCCGTCGCCGACCTCTTGCGCGCACGCTTAACGAGTTCCACGCTTTCGTTGATGGCCGCATGCCGGGGAATGCGATCGAGAAAAAGAAGTTGATAAGTACCAAGTCGCAGCGCAATAAGCACTTCGCGATCCAGCTTGGTTAGCGGTTGACTCGTGTGCTCAGCGATCCGGAGATCCAGCACGCCGCGCCACCGCAGCACTCCCATGACCAGTTCGGTCGTAAGCCCGTGGTCAACCGGGGAGAGCTTCGCGAAACGCGCCGAATGCAGCATCTCCGAGGCATAAGAATCGGTCGTCTCAATCCGCAACAGGATTTCAAACGCCGCCGCGCGCGCCGGGGAAACGGGCATGTGGAGATTCTAGAGGCATCGCGTGACCGATGAACTCGTTATAGCTGGCTAGCCACAGGAATTTCATTGAGAGCATGGCGCAGTATCGAGCAACAATAGCGTTGAAACTCGTAGGCCCCAGCCGGGGGAAGCTTTTGCGCCAAAGAGTTGGCCTTTTCCCAGGACTCATTCGCATCCGTCAAGTTGCCCTCCACCCACTGCAACGCGCTTGCGGCAAGCCAGTAATCCGCATTGAAGCGCACCGGCTTCTTGGCCTCCAGATGCGCCCACCAGGCGCGAGTGGAGTCGGCATTTCGCCAAATGTAGGCAGTTCCGACTACAAAAACAGTGAGCAACTCACCTGGGAAGTTTGAGGCAGATTGGTTGTAGATCAATGCTGCTTGCTCAAGCTCCTCGCCGGCCCTCGATAAATCTCCCTTATCGAGGAAATGACTATGTGCGAGCAAACGCAAAATAAGTCCGTGTGGCCCGTGTGTAATTCCGCGGGAGGCGCGGGCGATTGTTTCCATATCATAGTCGCGCGGACGCACGGGCGTAACCAAGCTCGCACCGGCAAAACCGAACGCGCGGTGAAGATCGGCCCAGACATTATTGGCCCAGAGCTGATAAATCTGCGCGCCATCCGAATAGTTGTTTTGTGTGCGGAAAGGGATCAGATTCACCGCCGCAGCGATCAAGCTCCAGGCCCCGAACAAGGCCAGGAAACCGCCAGCTTGCACTGACGAGTACGGATCGCTGCCAGAAGCAAGCCACAATGCTGCCATTCCCGTCAGGGTGTTTACGAGAATACCGCCGAGAAGCATAGACACGGAGGCCCGCCGAGGAAAGTCAACCACAGCAGGGACGATTCCGGTCGCGCCGCCTCCCATTAGAATTTGTGCAGGCTGGAACTGGAATTCCCATTTGCCGTCGCGAATCCGCCATTGAAATGGACCCACAATAAAGGCCCGTAATTTCATGCCGAGGGCGAGCCCGACAGCGGTATGTCCAAACTCGTGCAGTGTGATGATCAGACCGCTTAACAGAACACACACAAGCATTAGATATGAGTTGGTGTGAGGAGAGGAAATATCTCTCTCACGTATCCACCTGAGCCACCAAGAGAACCCAACGCCTCCGGCAACTAGTACCAATAAGGGCATCGCTTTGTTGAGGAGGTTGCTGGTGCCATCGCCAGGAATCGGAGGAATCTCATCCGCCTTAACGGTTGCACTGGATGCCTCGGTAGGGCGAGCAAATGCAACCAGTCCAGCAATTCCCAATCCTAAGATTGGCAAGAAAGCGTTCCAAAACGAATGGGGTGGGATCAGGAGCGGAAACAGAGCGACTTGAATATTGAGCAGGCTCGCGATAATGCCCCAGATTCTGGCTGATGATTTTGCTTTGAAGGACGTCCACCAAGCCATCGCAAATACGACGGCAAAAAGAGGGAAAATCCAGGGCAGCACCGGGAGCAAAAGCCGATAGGTAAGCGAGAGTTGGTCGGCACGTGGGTGCTGGCGAAGCAAGCTCGGGGTCAGCGAGAAGCTTATCTTCAGACACACCAGCGACGTAAACGCAAAAATCCAGCTGAGATATTTCCTGAGCTCACGCATCGGGAGACTGCTACTTACGTGAACGCAAGTCTAACATTGGTGCTAAGAGTCTAGATAGGTTGGCCCCGAGATGCCGGGAATCGAAGTCTCTAAGTTCCCAGTTCTTCTCCAACGCTTGGCCGATATCCCTGAATGAAGTCTTTGCCTGAGATTCTTTTCTTGCCTTCCGGATGCACTTCCAGCAGTTCTATGGAGCTGTTCTGTCCGCAGCCGACGAAGAGCTTGCCATCGCGAACGAGGAGCTGTGTCGGTGGAATCTGCTCCCAGGCAGGCTTCATGGCCGTGATGTTCAAGCCCCGTCCGCGAAAGGTTGTAAACGCTCCCGGCCAGGGCTGGAACCCTCGAAAGCGGTTGTAAATCTCCGGCGCGCCGCGGCTGAAATCAATTCTGCCATCCTCCTTTTTCAATATCGGAGCGAGGGTTGCTTGAGAGTCATCTTGTTTCCGCGGATGCATGGAGCCAGCCTGGAGCCCTCGCAGGGTTTCGATGATCAAGTCGGCGCCAATGGCGGCCAATCTCGGCGACAACGTTTCGGCGGTGTCCTCTGCCGAAATCGACATCTCCCGTTGCAGAAGAATGTCCCCGGTGTCGAGTCCTTCGTCAATGCGCATCGTGGTAACACCGGTTACGCTCTCGCCGTTCGCAATGGCCCATTGGATCGGCGCCGCGCCGCGATATTTCGGCAGAAGCGAGGCATGCAAATTAATGTTGCCGTACTTCGGAAGATGCAGCATCCACTTCGGGATGATGCGCCCATAGCCGACAACGATGATCGCGTCAGGCGCGATTTGTTCGAGCTTGGCTTTCAATTCTTCATTGGTCTTGATCTTTTCCGGCTGATAAAGAGGCAGGCTCAACTTAAGAGCAGCTTGCTTAACCGGAGAGGGCACCAATTCCAGGCCGCGCCCTTTTGGACGGTCCGGTTGAGTGACTACCAAGCGAACTGAAAATCCAGACCCGGACAATCTCTCAAGAGTCGGAACTGCGAATTGCGGAGTGCCGCAAAAAACAAGCTCCATCGGGGCATCGGGTGATCGGGTCATCGCGTGATTTGCTTATTATCTACGCTGTCATCCCGAATCCGTTCGGAGCAGCCGGACGGGGGAGGGACCTTACGCGGTTAGGCCAAAACAATGCAGCAAACCAGGGTAATACAAGCGAATGAACCTTATCCCGATGGCGCCGGTTGTGATCCACACGCATCGTAAGGTCCCTCTCTCGCGCTGAGCGCGAGTTCGGGATGACAGAATGTTTGGGATCATTTTCATGGAATAACGAAGCCGGAGATTTCAGATCACCCGATGATCCGATTGCCAGATCACAGATGTCCTACCATTCCCCCGCCTTCATCAGCTTACGAATCTTTCTCTTCATCAAGTCGCGTTTCAACGCGCTCAAGTGACTAATGTACAGCTTGCCATTCAGGTGATCAGTCTCATGCAAGAATGCCCGCGCCAACAATTCCTCGCCCGTTTTCTCGAACCATTTGCCATTCACATCCTGCGCGCGGACGGTGACTTTGTTGGCGCGTGTCAGGGGCTCGCGAAATTCCGGGATGCTCAGGCAGCCTTCGCTCTGGGTGTGTTTGCCTTCGGTGTGAATAATTTCCGGATTCGCCAGCACCAGCTTGGCGGACGGGTCTTCCTTAAAAGTAACATCGATGACTGCCAACCGTTTTGAGATGCCGATCTGCGGCGCCGCCAGCCCAACGCCCCTTGCTTCGTACATGGACTCAAACATGTCCTCGACCAGCTTTTTCAGCTCGCCATCGAACTCGGTCACCTGCGCAGCAGGCTTCTCGAGAACTGGATTTCCAAACTTTACGATGGGATAGATCATGAAATCGGTCGTTGGTCGTCGGTTCTTGGTCGTCGGAGACTAGCGATACTCAGCATCTCTGCGTCACCAACCTATAGCCGTTAGTACTTCTTCAACTGCTCCAAATATCCTTTGAAATTTCTGCAGGTCTCCATCATCGAGTCGCCGCCGAATTTCTCCAATGCACATCGCGCCAGTGTGAGCGCCACCATTGCTTCACCCGCCACGCCAGCGGCTGGAACAACACACACATCTGAGCGTTCATACGCCGCTTTGACCGGCTCTCGTGTGGCAAAGTCCACCGAACCCAAGGGCCGCCGCAGCGTGGAGATCGGCTTCAAGTACCCTCTCACTCGAATCTCCTGCCCGTTTGAGACTCCGCCTTCAATCCCGCCCGCGTTGTTTTTCGTACGCGAAAATTGGGTGAAGCCGGAAGATGCCGTATATCCAATCTCGTCATGCACCGCTGATCCCGGCGCGTAAGCCGCCGCCACCCCAGCGCCGATTTCAACCGCCTTCACCGCCTGCAATGACATGATCGCTGCCGCCAGCTGTGCATCGAGCCGCTCGTCCCACTGTACGTACGTTCCAAGTCCCGGCGGAACGTTGTGAGCAACCACTTCAAAGACTCCGCCAACCGAATCGCCCGTCCGCAGCACCTTATCAACTTCTGCTTTCATCCGTGGCTCAGCGTCGGGGTCGGCACAGTTCAGCAGCACTTCATCCTTGCCGCAACTCGCCTGAATTTCGGCCCACGCAATTTCGCGTTCAACATTCGCTTTCCCGACCGCAACCACATGACTCAAAACCTCAATTCCAAGTTCGCGCAATAGCAACTTTGCCAAGGCCCCAATTGCTACGCGGGCCGCCGACTCCCGCGCCGAAGCCCGTTCCAGGACGTATCTCGCTTCAGGGAAGTTGTATTTCAATGCCCCAGCCAGGTCGGCGTGCCCCGGCCTGGGCGACGCCACACGCTTGTGTTTGCTGGTGTCGCCTGTCTCCACTGGGAGCTGCTCCTGCCAGTTCTTCCAGTCCCGATTCTCGAGCAGCACCGCAATCGGCGACGCAATGGTCTTTCCGTGCCGCACGCCCGACAGGATTCTGGCGGTATCGCGCTCGATCTTCATTCTGCCGCCGCGGCCATAGCCCTGCTGGCGTCGCCACAACTCGCGATTCACAAATTCCAGGTCAATTTGGACCCCGGCCGGCAGGCCCGAAAGGAACGCGACGAGCGCCTCCCCATGCGACTCCCCCGACGTGAAGAATCTCAGCATCTCTTTATCTTTAGGATTGTATCTGAGAGGCGCAGCCTGAGAGGTACGGCGGTTGGGGCAACCCGGCGCGGCGTGGCTCATCCAACATCTGGAGCCAAGGTGCACGTAGCGCAGCACTTGCTGACAGGAGAGCGAATTTCCGTTTGCTAGCCTTTGCCAAGCCTTGCGAACCCATACCGCACTGCAAGTCTGGCGAAGACGACCAATGGTGAGCCATGCGCCCTAAAGCTGCACAAGCTCCAACAAGTCTTGAACGGCCTCTACCCGAGGCCACCGAGCTCTCTCGGCAGCTTTTAAAGGTTCAAGAAGAAGAACGAAGGCGCATCAGCCGCGAGCTCCACGACGAGACCGGGCAGGCGCTGATGGTATTGCGCTTCCAGTTAGAGATGCTTCTGGGGGAGATCCAGACCAAGGAAGCCGGGGCAAAAATCAAAGAAGCCCTCGAGGTCTTGGATCGCACCATTGAAGGATTGCGTCGCACGATTGCAAGGCTTTCTCCTCGAGTGCTCGAGGAATTCGGACTGCTTACAGCCATCCGGCGTCAGGCGCAACTCTTGTCGAAGCACACAGGAATGAAGGCGCGATTGGAACTTCCGGAGAATTGGGCGGCAGCGGACCACGATATCGAGGTTGCACTGTACCGCTCCGTACAGGAGGCGCTGCACAACGTTGCCAAGCATTCCCAGGCAGCGAAGTTCGTGGTTCGGCTCGAAGTCACGCCTCAAAGAGTGACTTTGCAGATTGAAGACGATGGTGCAGGGTTTTCGCGGCGGACGGCGCACATTCGTGGATTCGGATTGACCGGGATGCGCGAGCGAGCGGCTGCACTCGGAGGTTCAATGAAAATTCGTTCCGAACGCGGCAAAGGGACCAGCATCCAAATTCAATTGCCGCAGACGGCGAGTGTCGCAAGGCGGGATGCTCCTTCCGGCCTGCAACATGCGAGCTGATCCAAGGTGTGATGTGATATGCCGATCCGATGCCTGATCGTTGACGATCACACGCTGTTTCGCGAAGGACTTCGCCGCGTGCTCGAGAGCGAAGGTGACCTGCAGGTCGTAGGCGAAGCCCGCGACGGCGCCGAGGCAATTGAACAGGCGCGCCGTCTTTCGCCCGATGTGGTCCTCATGGACATAGGAATGCCCGGCCTTTCGAGCTTTGAGGCCTCCCGCCGAATCACCCGCGAATTGCCCGGGCGCCGCATAATTTTTCTCACGATGTACGAAGACGAAGAGTATTTGCTACAGTGCCTGGACGCCGGCGCCTCCGGTTACATTTTGAAAGATGCGCCTGCGCCGCGGCTCATCGGCGCCGTGCGCGATGTGAATGCGGGAAGAAAGTATCTAAGCCCCCAAGTGCTCGGTAAGTTGGTGGATGATTTCCGTTCGCGGTCAACGAGTGGCCTTGCCAGAGGTTCCACCCTGACTCCGCGCGAACGCGAAGTTATCAAAATGCTGGCTGAAGGGAATTCAGTGCGGCAAATCGCTTCGATTCTGGAATTGAGCGTGAAGACTGTGGAGGCGCACAAATTTAACTTGATGCGGAAGCTCAACATCCACAACAAAGCGCAACTAGTTACCTACGCGATTCAGAAAAAGATTGTGAAGATGCCGCAAGGAGCGTGAGGAATCGGGTGATCCGGCGATCGGGTGATCGGGCGATCTAAATTCATCTTCGACTTGTGCGATGGGAAGCGGCGAAGATTGCGACCAGTTCGTTTGCTTCTGTGAGTAAGTCCTGGAGCAGTTCCTGTTTCACGATGCGGGATTCAATCAGGCACTCGAGCCAGAAGACCGTTTCGTCTGCCTCCTCTAGAACGATTGCAATCTTTGAGATGAACTCCGCTTTGGACCTAGCGCGTCCAGCCGCCCGATAGTTTGCGCCGACCGATGTGCCCGATCGCAGCAACTGTTTGCCCAGAACTTGAGCATCAAGCGATCGCGGTAGGTGCTGAAAAAGGCGTATTACCCGATCGCCCGATGATCCGATTATCTTGCTCCGTTGGGATAAACCAATATCTTGCTGGCCTCGCCCGTCTTCAGCCTCTCCATTGCGCTTGAAAAATCCTTCATTGCAATTCGGTCGGTGATCGCCGGATGCAGATCAAGCTTTCCCGCCTTGAGCAGCGCGGTCATTTGATACCAGGTCTGATACATGCGGCGTCCGTTGATGCCCTGAACCGTAATGCCCTTGAAGATGATGTCTTCAGAAAAATTCAACGAGATCGGCCTCGATGTCAGGCCAAGCAGCGAAATCCGCCCGCCACGACGGACAACGTCGAATGCCGTGCGAATCGCGTTCGGCTGTCCTGCCATCTCGAGCACAACATCCGCACCAAGACCGCCGGTCCGCTCTAGGATTTCGGCTTGCACGTCCCGAGACGCCGGATCCAAAACCACATCCGCTTTCATTTGCGCGGCAATCTCCCGCCGGTGCGCATTAGTCTCAATCGCGAACACCTGCGAGGCTCCGACCGCCCGCGCGACCGCGATGGCGAACAATCCGATCGGCCCGCAGCCGGTGATCGCGACTGTCTTGGCTGCGATTTCCCCGGCTAGCACACTGTGTACCGCATTCCCCAGCGGATCGAGAATAGACGCGTACTCGATCGGAATCTCCGGGTCGAGCTTCCAGATGTTCGACTCGGGAATGGCAACATATTCGGCGAATGCGCCGTCGGCATCAACGCCGATGATCTTCACGTTTTGGCAAATGTGCGCCTCGCCAGTCCGGCACTGCAGGCACTTTCCGCAAGCCACGTGCATTTCGGCAGAAACAAAGTCGCCTTCTTTCACGCTCGTGACTTCATCTCCATGGGCGAACACCTCGCCGCAGAATTCGTGGCCGGGAATGAGCGGAGGATGGATGCGCCGCTGTGCCCACCGGTCCCACTCATAAATATGCAGGTCAGTGCCGCAAATGGACGCTACTTTGACTTTGACGAGGACATCGGTGCGGCCAATGGCTGGAAGCTTTACTTGCCGAATCTCCGCCCCTGGTGCCGGATCAGGTTTTACCACCGCTAGCATTGTCTTCGGCATTCCCAAAATCTCCAGGGCCAAAAGATTCTAGCACCGTAAGGACGTGGCGGTGTGTGGACCAGTCGATGAGCCGTGAGTACGGAGCAGCGAGCGGCGAGCTTGTGTAACAGTCAGCGCTTTGAACTCCTACTCTGCAACTCAGAAATTGCATTCCATCGCAAACGAAGATCACTCTCATCTCGACTGCTCATCCCTCGCTGCTCATGACTCGCGAGTTCCCGATTAATAACTCCTTCAAAACGAAAGAATTGTATTGACAATGACATTGATCCACCGCAAACTCTGAAGTTAGAGATGCTGCCAAGGCAAATTGTTGGCGGCATCTGCAGTAAATGGGCCCTGTGTAACGATGTTCGAGGGAAAATCGTTCAGGAGGAAATAATGCCAGCAAAGAAAAAGGCAGCAAAAAAGAAGAAACACTAAAAGCGCGGGAGAGATCTCGCTGTTAAGGTCTTGAAAGGCCTCTCGGAGAAAAACTCGCGGGAGGTTTTTTATTTTCCGGCCAAGTAACAGTTGTGGAGTGCGCCGGATCGTGCTAGAAACGGCTTAGCGTTATATCAAAGCTGCTTCGTATCCCAAATGAGTTTCGCGAAAAACATGAACGTCGCAAAAGCCAGGCCCAAGATGGTCCGGACGAGCGAAGTCATCGTCCCTGACAAACTCTATTTCCGCATCGGAGAAGTCTCGCAGCTCTGCCGTCTGCCGGCGTACGTCCTGCGTTTTTGGGAGACGGAATTTCCGCAGTTGAAGCCAGTCAAGAGCAACACTGGCCAGCGAATGTACCGTCGCAAAGACGTGGACGCGGTCCTCCGGATCAAAAAGCTTTTATACGAGGAAGGTTTCACCATTGCTGGCGCGCGCCAGCAACTGCGCTCGGATCTCAAAACTGAAAAGAATCAGGCGCCGCTGCCATTCCCCATCCAGTCAGTCTCTGACCTCAGGCGCATTCGGCATGGGCTGCAAGAAATCCTTGGCATGCTCTCGGCGCGCCATTAAGGTCTCCCAACCGCATCAATGGCGAAGATCCTTCACTACGGTTTCAATCTTGTTTTCCTGAAACAACCGGATTCCGGCAATTCCCGCTGCGCCGGCGTCAATACTAGAACCAGCGTTGGTCAAGGTCACACCTCCTAACGCGACCACAGGAATATTGTGCCGGCAAGCCGAGTGAAGCAGTTCCAACCCTGTAGGCTTCCGCTCCGGATCAACTCTTTTCTCAAACACCGGGCCGAACACGACGAAGTCCGCGGCGGATTCTTCCGCTGCCATTACTTCGGATTCCGTGTGGCACGAGACTGCAATGACGGGGTTCACGTGCACGTCGGTTGTGCCCCAAATCTGCCGAACATCGTCAGGAGAGATGTCCTTGGACCTCAGGTGTACGCCGTCCGCGCCGCTGGCTAGGGCGATGTCGGTCCGAGAATTGATCAGCAGACGAGTTTGGGTCGCGGATGAGCGGACCCGCTGCATCGCCTCGCGTGCAATAGATTCCAGGTCGCGCCCGGAGAGGTCCTTTTCACGCAATTGAATAAACTGAATTCCACAGAGCGCAGCTTCAGAGATTTTGTCCAGCAACTGCTCGCGGCGCTCCGGCTCGGTCCCGGGAAATTGCGTTCGATCGGTAATGTAGTAGAGAAGCAAGAGCGTAGTTGCTGTTGACCAGCGATTTCGCGGTCAAAGAGGGCTAGACGCTACCAACTAGATACTAGCTTCTAATTTTCACGGGTTTGTCTTGGCTATCTCAGGAAGAGTTTCACCGACGCGCCGGGGCCGTTCTTCAAGATGATATTTCGTCAGCCCTTCGCGCAGGAACTCGTACCCTTCTTCGGGGGTATCCACGATCTTGAACAGGCTGAGGTCTTCAGGAGAAATTGCACCGGCATCGATCATTGTCTGGAAATTGATGAGCTTCTCCCAGTACTGGCGTCCATAAATTACAACCAAAATCCTCTTGGCCAACTTCCGCGTCTGTGCCAAAGTCAAAATCTCGAACAGCTCGTCCAAAGTTCCGAAACCGCCCGGGAAAATCACTAGCGCTTTCGCCAGATAAGCGAACCAGAATTTCCGCATGAAAAAGTAATGAAACTCAAAGTTCAGGGACGGCGTGATATACGGATTTGGAGACTGCTCAAACGGCAGTCGTATGTTCAAGCCGATCGTCTTCGAGCCTGCTTCTCGTGCGCCCCGATTCGCAGCTTCCATGATTCCCGGCCCGCCGCCGGTTGTGACTACGAACCGTCGCCGTCTGGCCGGAATGTGCGCGGCCCACTCGCTCAGAAGAAAGGCCATCTTACGGGCATCTTCGTAATATCGCGCCATCTCCACTCCGGCTTGTGCCTGCTTCCGCCTGCCGTCCTCGCTGGCGCTCTCCAACGCGGTGTTTGCATCCGCCAGGCAAGGAAACCGCGCCGAACCGAAGAAAACGACTGTGTCTTGGATTTGCTCGCGCCGAAAGCGCGCGAAGGGCTCGACATACTCGGACATAATGCGAAGAATCCGTCCGTCAGGGCTGTTCAGGAAAAGGGGATTCTCGTACGCCAGGGGGGCGCTTTGCTCGTGGTTTGGATCGGTCTTTTTCAAGAGGTTGTGGTTGCTCCATAATCGAAGTGGCCGTCGGGCAAGCTAGTGCGGGCTTTCATGATAATGAATCGCTTCCCAAAACCCCAGCCAAAGATCAACCATACCGAGTCCGCTGGCAAGCCCGCGCACGAATCCGTTCGCGATGAAAGTGCGCAGGGCCGGTGAAGCGAGAAGTAGAGAGTTATCTGTCCAACGCTGCGTCCAGGGCAAAATCACTAGCAGCACGCCGAAAGTCGCGCAAACGGTGACGAAAAGCAAAGCCCGGATTCGCAACAGCCACACGTGCACGCGGCTGGGAGTGTCGGCGTGTTCGGAAGGAGTCGAACCGCCGCGAAGCGCTCCGGCGTTCAGCTCCTGCCCCTCTACCTCAAAATTTGGGACGGTAGAAGCTGTTTTCGGGTCGGCAGTCAGAAAAGCCTCCCGCAATACGGCTTGTGAATGCCGCGCGTCGAACCCATCGAGCTATTTTACGTCCTTAGGGCCTTGATCCGCTCGGCCACGTCGCGATAGTCAATGTTGCTGCCATACACTTCCAGGAAATTGCTGAGTGCGGCAGGGCGGTTTCCAGCATTCTCAAACGAAGATGCGAGTTCGTAGTGCAGCGCAGTGCGCGTTTCCTGATCGATGCTAGGAATTTTTAGCGCCTTTTCGTACCAACGCACTGCCGCCTCGGGCACGCCTTTATCGAGGAAGCACTGCGCCAGCCAGGTATAGGTCTGCATGATTTGGTTGAAGCTGTGTCCATGTTCGGTCGCCTGACAAACTTTCTGGAATTCGCCAATCGCTTCGTCTAACAAGCCCATCTCGCGGAAGGCCACCCCAAGGTTGTAATGCGTCTCGGGATCTTCATCCGCACTGGCAACATCGGCTTCAAGTTCACTCTTCAGCTCCCCGAACATGTCAGCAAGATCAACGCCCGCGGAGGGCTGAACGGCCTGTGGCGCACTAACCGGTTGTGGCGGCGGGCTCTGAAGTGCGGGTGCGGGCGCAGCGGCAGCAGCCGCGGCCCTTGCCACTGGAACCGGAGCAATGCTGGGCGGCGCTTGTGGTGCAACTACAGTTGGCGCAATCGCGAAATCATTGCCCAATGAAGCTTCAAGATCTGAAACGAACTCGTCGAGAGTTCCAGCACGGAACTGTTGGTCTGATGCCGCACTTTCGGTGACGGGCTCTGCGTGAGTGACCGGAGTCTCTTTGACCGCCGGGGTCTCGGAAACGAAGCCGTCTGCGAGCGAGGCCTCGATTTCAGACACCATCTCTTGCAGCACCGGCCGTTCGCTCGGCCAAGGCTGCCGGCTCATCGCGTTCGTAGCATGAGTCTCTTCCGCAGGAGATGTCTCTGGCGATGTTTCAATTTCCGGTTCAGCTTGAGCCGAAGCGATTTGCCTGGCAGAGTCAACTCCCAGCCGCAACACCGCCAATTCGGGTATCCCCGGCGAGAGCTTTTCCAACTTCGCAAGCAGTTGGTCTGCCTGCTCGGTCATGCCCTGCCCAAGATAGAACCGCACTTCCTCGATAGACTCATCCAGATTGGGCGTCTCGGGCGCGGCAATTTCAGCTGGTGCCTCAACCTCCGCTTGGGCGGGTTCGCTATTCATGGAACTAATTGCCGCCGCCGCAACCTCATCTACCGCTGCGACCGGCGTCTCAATCTCGGGCACAGTCTCGACCGATAGGTCCTGCTCCCATTCTGAAGAAAGGTCAATCTCGGCAGTTTCATTTCTCTCGGGAGGGGCAGGTAATTTTGGATTCACTGGAGCCGCTGGTGGCACAGCCGTAGGTGCCGCCCCGTGGAAAAATAATCCGGAAGGCGTGGTGACCGACTTGGGCAGCTCCTGCGGTTCTGCAACCGAGGCGGCTGCAACTACTGGCTCTGGCTCATGCGTAGGAGCGGCTACTTCGAACTCCTGCACTCCGTGACTTGTTGCGGCAACTTCCGCAGCCTTTGTTGCGCTTCCGGCTCCGCTGCGCTCCTCATATTTTGAAGCCAAATCGGCGTAGCGCGAGGCCTCCTCGGCGTGGCCGGCGTCCCTATAGATGCTCTCCAGCGTGCGCAAACAGACCGCCGCTTCGGCAAATCTACCCGCACGCGTGTGCAAGGCCGCCAACTTCTGATTCAATCGCAAATCTTTGGGCGCTTTGGGCAAAGCCGAGATCAGTGGGCCCAGTGCCTTGGCAGGCATGTTGTAGGAAATGAACAGCTCGGCATCGGTCATGGCGGCTCGCACTGCCAATGCGGTTTCATCGTCGTACCGCTGCTCAACAAACGGTGCTGTTGCCTCCAGTTCATCGGCCAGCACGGAACCTTCTTCCGCCGAAATCAGTTGAGTGCCGCCCGGTGTGCCCTGCTTCGCGAGCACTTGCTGGTAACTTTGCGCATGCATCTGGTTGCCGGGTTCCAGTTGCGTCAGCTTCAGATAGTAGTCGCGCGCTTTATCCAGATCGCCCGCCTGCACATGGGCGTGTGCCAGCAGTTCATAAATTTCCGTGATGTTAGTACTCTCGCCCGCTTTCTGGAAAAGCTGTAGCAGAGTCTCGAGCGCCTGCGCGTCGTCCCGCACGTAGCCGATCAGCGACCGCAGGCTCTCCAGCAGCCTGGCTTGGTCCGCCCGCAGCATCTGGTCACAGAATTCCTCAAACACCGGCAAAACATCTCTGTATTGCTGCGCTTCCATCAGCGCCCCGGTGTACTCGGTGACTGCGGAAATGTCGTCGTGAACATTGGCCAGCTTGCCCGCCAACGTTAGTGCCTCGGGATATCGCTTGCTGCGAAGATACGCATGAAACAGTGCCCGCAACCCGTCAGGATTCGTGTCAAGGTCGGGGACTTTGCCAAGGCACTCGATAGCGGCTTTGAAATCTCCCGCTTCAACCGCAGCCTTCCCACGGAGCACCAGCGCGTAACTGTTTCCTGGCTCCAGCTTCAGCATGCGCTGCAGGATTTCGTCAGCCGCCGCGAGCTGTCCCTTCGATCGCAGGCTCTCTGCCGCCGCGGTCAAAATCTTCCAGGCTTCATCCTTCTTGCCAAGGCGTACATAAACTTCGGCCAACTTGGTGCGCATGGGCACATTGTCCGGGTCCATTTCCAGCGTCTTTTGGAAAATCCGGACTGCTTGGTCAAGCTGCCCTGACTTGAGGAAATCTTCCGCTACCAGCAAGTACTGCGCGCGCGCATCGTTGAACAAGCCCTGCTGTGTATAGAGTTCTGCCAGCCGCAGCACGCACTCCATCGAAGCCTTGAGCTTGCTGAGTTTCTTGTACATGGCGATGGCTTTGACCGTGAAACCTTGACTCGCATAAGCATCGCCAACACTCTTGAAGCAACTCGCCGCCTTGTCGTTGTCGCCCGAGCGCGCGTAGAGATCCCCGACCGTGTTCATCACAGTCAAGTCTTTGGGATCAGCTTTAAGTATTTTTTGGTACTCGGAAATGGCGTTCTCTAACTTCCCCTGCTGAACGAACTTCTCCGCAGCACTTAGGACCTTCTGCTTGTTGAACCCGAAACCAAACGCCATAGGATTGCGGACCCCAGCTTCTTCTTCCGGTTTTTACCGGTAGAACGAATGACCATCCGGGCGGCAATACCTGGAGCAATCCTGGGATGACCGTTCGGACATGGTCATTCTACGGCTGGACAGCCCGAACCGTATGGTTACCAAGGATTACCGAAAGGGAGTGTACAAGTAGGTTGGATCGTGTGGCGCGGGCGCCCTCGCCCGCGAAATGCCAGCATTATCGAGCGCCTTTTACGGGCCGTATTTCCTCGGCCTGAGGGACCGGAACCACCATTGCCTGCCGCCCCACTACCTCTTCGTATCCGGCCAATACGTCTGCGGCTGCCCTATCCCAGGAGAATTTTTTGACCTGCTCATACCCCCGCTGCCTCATTTTCTCTCGCAGGGCTTGGTCGAGCAGAACCCGCTGCAACGCCCGCATCATCTCGAAGACGTTCTCCGGATTCACCAGCACCGCCGCATTACCGACAACCTCCGGAATCGAAGACGTGTTTGACGTCAGTACCGGCGTGCCGTGCGCCATGGCTTCGAGCGGCGGAAGTCCGAAGCCTTCATATAAAGACGGGAAGACGAAAACCTTGGCGGCGTCGTAAAAAATCCGAAGCTCTTCGATAGGAACGAATCCCATGAAGCGGACATCATTCTGAACGCCACCGCGGACGACTGTGCGCCGAAGGTCAGGATGCTTTGAGAGTTCGTCCCCAATGATGATGAGCTTCAAGTCGTGATACTGGTCCTGTTTCAGCAATTCGGCTTTCAGCGCGGAAAAGGCCTCGATGATCCGCACCAGGTTCTTGTGCGGGCTGATTCGTCCCGCATAGAGCAGGAAGGGATATGTGACCTGATACCGCTCCGCCAAGAACTGGCGGTCGGCATCCGTCGCGTGGCCCCGAAGGAAGCGCTGGTCAATCGCGTTGTAAACCACCTCGATCTTGTTGGGATCAATTCCGAACAGCTTCTCCACCTCAATTTTGGTGAAGCGGGAGACCGCAAAAATCCGCGAGGCATGCTTCAGCACCATTCGCGTCAGGTCAAAATGCAGCGAGCGCCGAATGTTCGAGGCGCCGTGCGCGCGATACATGTACTCCAGCATGTCATGGACGGTGACCACGTAACGGCATGGCAGGCGGCGCGGCAGCCAGAACAGGTGTGGAACATGGACGAGGTCGCAACCCAGACGGCTGAGAACGGTGCGGCACTGCATGTATCCGCGAAATGTATCTGCGGCAGGCAGGGCGACTGCCTTGAAATTCTCCGGCAGCTTGCCAATCTCAGCGACTTTTTCCGTCGGGCCCAGCAGGAAGTATTTGTTTTCGTGGTCCCGCTGTGCCAGCGCGCGAATGATGTTGCGCGTGTAGGTGCCCACGCCGAATTCGTTGATGCGGCGAATGTCGAAGGCAATCCTCACAAAGAGATTGTAACTACAGTTTTATGGGTCTGCGACACTCGTACAAGCTTAATACGATGTCATTCCGAGTCGCCGCGCTGGCGCGGTGACCAGGAACCTGCTGTTGACATTACTCTGCGACGAGAAACACTCTTGAGTTCAGGCGTCGTGCCGAGGGAAGCCAATCTGCTGGCTCTCCACCTCAATGAGTGCCTTGAGTGGATGTGTAAGGACTCTTCTGTGGGCGACCGAGTGGTAAGAGTCGGATGCGTCCCAGCCCCGAAGGGGCGGAATACGTTAGCCCAGGGCGTAAGCCCTGGGTAGGCGTGCAAAGTGATCAGAGTCCCGTAGGGACGGCAGAATCGCCTGACCTGACTCGGTAACGGTTATCGTGTGCAGGGCTATCCCGCGTGCGGAGCCTCCAGGCTCATGCCAGGCTGGCATGGATACCAAGGTCTTCGGCAACTTTACGGAGCCGTTTATCCGTATCAGTCAACTGCCTTGGGCCTGAATTCCTCTCGAATTCCGAAGTCCTTCACAAAAGATTGCCACGCATCCTCAGGATATGCTGGAGAGCTTTGCTGCCAAGCAGAATTGACACAGTTGTACCAAGCAAATATGGAAAGGTGATGACGCTCTTGGGGCGTGTTCGCCGCCCTTAGGCTGTTGAGCTCCTTTTCGCATTCGGCAGAAGGATCGATGTTTTCAACGGGCTTGGCTAAGATGTCCACGTTCCCCGTACGCAGGTACTCCATCCGCCTTTGCTCAACAGTGCTGAAGAATCGAAGAGAGTCGCGAAATTGTTGAGCTATGCTGCTTAGCTCGAACGGCACATCGAGCTCATCGAGAGCCGCAAGAGATTCCGAATTCCTGCGCAGATTAACTTCGGCATTACGAAAGAAATTTGGGTCCGAGAGGTCTCGCGAACCGCAGACACTGTAAATTGGCTTGCCATCGATGCAGACCTCGAGTGTGAGCGGCAGCAGCCCTATTTTCAATTGATTGGGGGTCTGCTCAAACGAGACGTCCACCTCCGCTCCGCGAATTTTCCAATTTGTGTAAAGGTCGTACGGGCTAAAGATGAGCAACTCACGCAGTCGTTCCTTTGAGATGAGTTTAGGATCGAAAGTTGCCGTGTAATGATATTCGTCTGAATCAAGCACCAGTTGGTCCGCTTGACAGAATGCGAAGGTTTGACCGAGAACGAGCAATACGGGAAATATTTTCGATAGTAAATTCACGCTGCCTACACCCCCGCATGCGCCCTCTCCCGGCGCTCCGCATACAGTGGAAACGCTTCCGCCAGTTCCAACACGTTGCGTCGAACCTTGGTAAGCGTAACGTCATCTGTCCGATTGTTCAGCACCTCCGCGATCCAGCGCCCCACTTGCCGCATCTCGGCTTCCTTCATCCCGCGCGTGGTCAACGCAGGGGTACCGATGCGAATGCCACTCGGTTTCATCGGCGGATTCGTATCGAATGGAATCGCGTTCTTGTTGACGGTAATTGCGGCCTCGCCCAGTGCCTTTTCTGCGTCACTGCCCAGCATGCCTTTGGAGAACACGTCCACTAGCATGAGGTGGGTATCGGTCCCGCCAGAGATAATGCGGAAACCTTCGGCGGCCAGCGTTTCGGCGAGCACTTTGGCGTTGGCGACAATCTGGCGCGCGTAATTGCGGAACTCCGGCTGTAAGGCTTCCCGGAAACACACCGCCTTCGCCGCCATAATGTGGACCAGCGGTCCGCCTTGCATTCCGGGAAAAACAACTTTATCTATCGCGGCAGCAAGCTCTTGCTTCGAAAGGATCATTCCTGCACGTGGGCCACGCAAAGTCTTGTGCGTGGTCGTTGTCACAATCTGCGCGTGCGGCACTGGCGATGGATGCACGCCACCGGCTACCAATCCAGCAAAGTGCGCCATGTCCACGAGATAGAGTGCGCCAACTTTGTCGGCGATTTGGCGCATACGGGCGAAATCAATAATGCGCGGATAGGCACTGCCGCCGCCGATGATCAGCTTGGGCCGTTCTTTCTCAGCCAGCTTTTCGAGATCATCGTAATCAATCGTTTCGGTTTCTTTGGTGACGCCGTAAGGAACGATGCGGTAGGTCTTCCCAGAAAAATTCAGATGATGGCCGTGCGTAAGATGTCCGCCATGCGCCAGGTTCAGGCCGAGGATGGTGTCTCCGGGCTGCAACACTGCCGCGTACGCTTCCATGTTCGCCGACGAGCCAGAATGTGGCTGCACGTTCGCGTGCTCCGCGCCGAAAAGTTGCTTTGCCCGGTCGCGCGCCAGGTTCTCGACGACGTCGGCGTACTCGCACCCGCCGTAATAGCGCTTGCCAGGATATCCCTCGGCATACTTGTTAGTGAAAACCGAGCCCATGGCTTCGAGCACGGCTTCGCTCACGAAATTTTCCGACGCAATGAGCTCCAAGCCTTCATGCTGGCGGCGAGTTTCGTTGTCAATAGCAGCGGCAACGTCAGGATCGGCTTCGTACAGCGGACGGGACATTTTGGTCGTCATCTTGTTAGGCATGGGAATTCTCGGCGGAGATATTGTAGCAAGCGGTGGGGATTGAGCCCTGAGCACTCAGCATTCGGTAGTGGGCTATTTTGAAACCCTAAGAAACATAAATACGGCTACACCGAAAAAACCGCTCCCGACAAAAAGGCACACTACCCTACCCCAAGCAGGAATGGGCCAGACCGCGTCGGGGGATCGCCCACGCCTTTTTCGTAATGCGCCTGTGAGCGCGCCCTGAAAGAAGGTAAGCGCCAAAAAGAGCGGCCAAAGAAAGTAAAGGACGCGCATCATCACGCTAGAGCTCTTTCTACCCTCCACTGCTCGTAAGAGTCTCCACAAAGCCACTAGGTCATCGCGTCCCACAAGGGGTCTGGAACGCCAGCGGCGATCGCTGGTGATATGCGCAGTGTACGATGAATCCGAATGAAGTTCTATGCGAAATGAAAATTGGTTTAAGGTGTGGCTGAATGCTGAGTGCTGAGTGCTGAATGCTTGCTTTTAAACGCCCTCCCCAAGAACGATGCCAGATGCCAACCATCCAGATACTTGTATGGCGTTTCCCCGATTGAATAGTGCCCGCATGGCAGCGCCACCGCTTTGTGATCCAGTCCATAACGCTTAAAATGCTCGACCACCTGACGGGAAAACTCCGGCAAGAAAGTTAGGTCATATTTCGCATAAATAATCAGCGACTTTCGCTTGAATCGTGCGAATTGCGAGAAATATGACATTGGACTGACCGCAGTAAAGAGTCCGCGTAGACGATCAAGATCGAGATGCGGTTCGACTCCCTGGCGAATATGCCGTGTGGACTGCCCGTGCCAGACCACGTCGGCAAAGTAGGTCGAAGCATGGTTGAATGCGGCGACCTCGATACGTGCGTCGTGGGCGGCTGCAAGGAACCCGTAACACGATCCGAGACTGGTGCCGACGATACCCAGCTTCTCGTAACCTTGCTGCTGCAACCAATCGAGGCAACAGCGCAGATCGAGGACCCCCTGGCGCGCAGCATCGATGGTGCGGCCGATGTTGGCTGAGACAGCATAGTCGGCACGGCGAATCTCAGCGGGACGGCGAATATCGTGATACGGCATGCTCAGCCGCAGAGCCGAAATTCCTAGCCGGTTCAGAATTCCGCAAAGTGAATTGTGACTCAGCGCGTCGGAGTTCCACTGCGGCAGCAGGACTATCGCGCTCTTGCCTTTCGCCGGAAACCAGCGCGCATTGGCCAGATTATTTTCGAGATACGGTGTGCGCACAGGCGAGGTGAAACGCAAGAACTCTGCATATGTGCCCCGTACTTTGTTTTCCAGCAAGCGATCGGGGACATCACGCGTACTGAAGACCCGAATTTCACGCCGCTCCAGCTGGAAATCACGTGGAGTTTCATACGAGAAGAACTCGTCGCTAGCGGCAACTGCCCGCAGATTGTACTCGCGAAGATAGTGTTCGCATTCCTCATGCGTTCGCGCCGACAGGAATCCATTGCGACATGGCCACTCCCGCGTCCATTCAATACCCCACTCCAGCGGCCGCACAACGCGGTTGTTGTCCACTTCTGTGAGACGAGTCTCCCAGTCGTACATCCAGCGAGCATAGAGAGAGCGCATTGCTGTTAAGGATAGCAAGCCCGCTGCCTCGGGACTTAGCAGTCAGCACTCAGCAGTCAGCATTCAGTCCTGAGCGGTTCGTTACCGAATCTGAAACTGGGATCAAGCCCAAAGAGTGACCGCAATTCCGATATTTCCCGGAGTCAAATTCCCCACCCTGTCGCAAAGAACGCGAACAAGGATAGGGCACCCGTCAGAATCTTGGATTGGCTGTGTGCCGAGTGCTGAATGCTGTTCGTCAGCAATATCTCCTCGGCACCCTCTTCGAGATCGCGCAAAGAATTTCGTACGGAATGGTGTTGGCAAGCTCCGCGTGTTCGCGCGCGTCCACGCTCAGACCGTCGTGCGAGCCGAGCAGGATTACTTCGTCGGCGACTTCCACCCCGGGAATTCCAGTCACATCCACGGTGGTCAGGTCCATGGAGATTCTGCCAACGATCGGCGCGTAATGCTCGCGCACAATGACGCGCCCCCCACCGGAAAGTCCGCGATTCAGGCCATCTGCATATCCGACCGGAAGAATTGCTACCCGCGACGGCGCTTTCGTCACGTAGGTTCCGCCATAACCAAGCGCCTGGCCCGCGCGCACCTCGCGCAAGGAAAGAATTCGCGTCTTCCACGTGAGAACGGGTTTTACCTGCAACCTAAGCCCAGAGCCGCTGACCACCCGACCCGCACGTTCAAACGGCAAATGGTACCCATAAAGGGCGAGCCCCGGGCGCACCATCGTGTTCCAACTTTCATGATGCGAGATAACGGCGGAAGTATTCGCGGCGTGGACCAAAGCTGGCTCGGACCCATATTCGCGAAGCACACGACGCGCATCTGCGAAGGTCTTCAACTGCTCGCTGACAGAGGGTGCATCCAAAACTTCCGAAGACGCGAGGTGCGTCGCGAATCCCTCGACCTTCAAATGCGGCGATGCCTTCAAAGCCTGGCAAATGCGCGGTAACTCTTCTGGAGTTGCTCCCAGCCGTCCCATGCCGCTATCAAGTTTCAAGTGGACAGCATGTTGTGCCACGCCAAGCCGGGCCGTTGCGCGCTCCATCAGTTCGATGTGTCCGATCTCCCAGACCGTCGGCGTCAGATCGAGTCTAACAATCTCTTCCTCCTCGCCACGCCAGAAGCCGGTCATCAGCAGAATGCGGGTCGCGATTCCTTCTTCGCGCAGCGGGATGGCCTCATCCAGCGAGGTCACGCCCAGCCAGGTTGCGCCTTCTTCCTCAAGGACCCGCGCGCACTCCACCGCGCCATGGCCATAAGCATAGGCCTTCACTACCGCGCACACGGTCACTCCGCTGCCGACGTATTTTGTCACGGTGCGATAGTTCTGCCGCAACGCGGAAAGCGAAACTTCCGCCCAGGTAGGACGGGTCGCCGTGCGCTTCGCAATATCGGTGGTCGCCACTCCAGCGATTATAATTCGGCGAAAGATTCTCCCCTGGTTACGCTCGGGCTACTACGCTACTGGTTCAATGTGAACCTCACAGTAATCTGTGTTTCCACTTCTATTGGTGTCCCGTTCAGATAGTAAGGCCGATACCTCCATTGCTTGACGGCGTCGAGCGCAGGTTGTGCAAGCAGGCCCGGTCCGCTAACGATTTGAGCTCGCTCGATTGTCCCTTGAGTGCTCACAAATGCCTGTAGGATGACCACTCCTTGCAATCGAATCTGCTTGGCAATTGCCGGATACTGCGGATCCACGCGATGGATCAAATTACCTTCCATCACGACGGAAACAGGGCGGGGCTTCACAGGCTGTGGATGGTACACAGGTTGAACGTACGGGCCGGGCAGAATGTTGCGGATTCCATCCTCTGCGCCGGGGCCCGCATTCCCCACTTGCGGATCGGGTGTACCAGTATCTGTATCTGTGATCGCTTGATTCCGCGACAACGGAAACGTGAAAGCCCTCTGCACAATGATCGGGGCGAGACGTAATGCTCCACCATGCTGCGGAATTTGTTGACTTGACCTGATATGGGCTTCGCCGAATGGCACCGGCGCAAATATCCGATGTCTTGCGAACGCTTCCGGCAAGTCCGCAGTTTGCAGCAGCGGCAGCATCAACGCTGCGCTCACCAGAATTCCTTGCATTGCAAACGAAGCCATGGCCGTCCATCGCTTCCCATGATGTTCTTCCATCGCAGCTAATCCCGAAAACATGGCGCGCCTCCGGCAGAAATGTCTGCTGCGAGAACAGACACCTCAGCGATACCCGCCAGACGCTCACACATGAAAAATAAAAAAGCCGCGATTGCTCGCGGCTTTGGGAACAAAGTTTGCTAAACGGTGTCGGCGCTACTGCTTTGGTGTCGTTGAAGGTGGCTTGGTCGTGCTTGGCGTCGTCGCGGGCTTGCTGGTTCCCGTTCCGGGTCTAGACGTTCCCGTTCCGGTGCTTGGCCTCGCAGGTGGCGCGACTCCAGACTGCACGTTGTAAGCATCCACGATCGGCTTCGTGATATCAATCGCCGGATTCTGCCAGAGCACGGGACCGTTCGGCCACTGATTATTGGTCGATGTGTCAATAATCAGACCAAAGCTGTTATCGCTGGCGTACTTTACGATGAGTGGCCCCATTTTCTTCAAAATCCGCTGGGCGATTTCGTTTTCCTGCCCACGGACTTCTTCCTGCAAATCCTGGTTGTTACGTTCAAGCGCCTTTTGCTTTTGATCGATCTGCCTTTGCAGGTTCCCCTTGGCATCCTCGTTCATCTTGTCGCCCTGGGTCTTGAGTTGGCCCTTCAAACTCTCGACCTCATCATTCATACTCTTCAGCTCTGTTTGTTTGGGCTCCAGCTTCTTGGCCACGGCATCGCCGTCACGCTGCCCTTCATTGCTGGCAAAAATCGCGGCCTCAATGTTGATGGTTCCAATCTTGGTGCTGCCACCCGGCGTCGCTACGGGACTGGGCGCGCTAGCCGAGCTAGGGGCGGCAGGCAAAGCGGCGGACGACGGTGCAGGGTCGGTCTGGGCCACAGCGGCTGCCGAGACGAGCACTGCCACTGCGGTTAGTGAACGCATAAGCGTAAGTTTCATGTGATTAAACAACTCCTTGGTTACTGCTCTCAATTTTTTCGAAGTCTGATTTCAGAATCTGGACTCGCTCAGATGCTAAGACATCCGCGCCACACTGCGCGTTCCATGCGGGCATCGGTAGGGTGGTCCGGTCCACTCGCAACATCCGATTGCGGGCGACCACCACCGCACAAGACCAGCCATTCTGGTGTGGATGAGTCATTATAGAAACTGCCAAACCTATCGTCAAACCTTGGAACGAGCTATCAGCTCTCAGCTCTTAAGTATTCCGCACACCTTGAACCGGTACCCGCACATGAGAGCTGATGGCTGACAGCTGACAGCTCAGAACGTCGTCCCAACACTAAACCGAAACGTCTTTCGCGGTTCCCGCAGCAAGTAGCGCGGTGAAAAAGTGTTTCGAGCTAGCAGAAATGTGTAGTCTCCCGCCGCACCCGCGGGGAACATGTCGCGCGTGACCGGAATTGGCGACTGCGCGGTCTGGTCCAGCCGAAGCGGGTTATATGCCCAGTAAATTCGAAATGGTGCATTGACTACAGGCAGAAAGACCTGCAACTCCAATCCGGTTGAGCCACGCGGCTGCCAATTCGACTTGCCCAAAGGCGAGAGTTGCTGGCTGAACTGGAATTTTTGCGTGCCCACGCAAACATTATTGAAAGGATCGAGTGCCGGGCAACCGAATTCTTGGTTGTTGATAACCGTGAACTGCCCGTTGTTGATGCGCAGCTGCGATTTCCGCAGTATGGGGTCGAATCCGAAATCAAAGAAGGGAGCGATTGCCACCGGCCCCGCAATCGTGATGCGGTACTCGGCGTTCGTGACCACGCTCAAATCGCCGCCCGGAAACGTGATCTGCTCGACCGGAATTGGGACTGTGTAAGTCCCTTTTGCAGGATTACTTGGGTCTTTGGGGACGAAGCTACCGTCCGGGTTGCGCAACTGAATAGCCGAGGAAGAAGGAAGAAATGCTACCGGTGAAATCGAACGCACGTCGAATCCGCGAATGTCG
>Ga0137372_10000167_pt1 | contig 52683 bp, 38 predicted proteins | sample SagtaG_6_FD_104911 | JGI IMG/M metagenome (GOLD analysis project Ga0137372, IMG submission 104911) | Vadose zone soil microbial communities from Sagehorn Ranch, Mendocino, California, USA - Sage1_R_60_16 metaG | ecosystem: Environmental > Terrestrial > Soil > Vadose zone | place: USA...
ACCACGTGAAGTCATGCCATTGAGAGAAGGCGCAACCGCTTCACGAGAGCGGTCGATTGAATTCGCTTTGGGCTTTACCGAGGAACAGGCACGCCGCGAGGCCAGCCGCTGCCTGCGTTGTGATCTTTCCTACCTTTGCCCATCAATCCATGTAATCAGCGCTGACAGCGTAGTGTCAGCCAAGGCGTAGGGGCCGATTTATCGTGCCCACCGCCGATGTATCGGCCATCGAACTGTATGGGCACAATCGATCACCCCCGTGAACAAGAAATAATGAGGAGATTTTAACATGTCAGTAACTGATCTTACAAACGCAATAATTGAAGGTATGAACGGGGGGTTAGAGCAATTTCTCGAAGGAACGCTCGCTGCCTTGCTACCCGTTATCTGGTTAGCCCTGCTTGGGCTGGAACTGGGTCGTCCCTACATCATGCAAATGATCGAGCGTTTCACGCTGCGTCTAGGCGCGGACTTGCTCTGGTTGATTTATGTCGGGCTCCGGGACTTTCTCATCCTATCGGGTGTCGTAATGAGCTTTATGTTCTTATTCCCGGATGTCGTGATAGAAAATAGTCTACCACTAACTGGTGGATTAGCCGCTGCATGCTTGTTTGGCGTGCTGCTAGTCAAATTGATGGGCGACCCCGACCACAATCTACGTGAATATCGCATCGTGCTAGCCTTAGAGGCCCTTGGCGCCCTCTTTTACTTTGTGCCCTACGTCTTTGGTGTTCAGTTCAATGCAGTTGCACCTGGATCGTTAGGAAATATCAGCAGTTGGCTTGTCACAGGATCAAACAACAACTGGGCTGTTGGCTTAGCTTACGTTACCACTGCCCTGTTTGCCATCATGGGAGCAATCGCTGTTGGCTACACCTTGATCACTGGTGGCCGTGCAGAAGTCCCAGAGGCAACAACTGCCAAATAACTCGACTGTAGGGACGATTCTTGGTCGCCCTGAATAATGAGCATGGTCACTCAGCTCTCATTCGAAATGGTAACGAAACACATCCTATCAACCGAATGATGGATGTTTCAAGAGAAACAAGGAGTTATTCAATGAAACCTGATGATGTCACAACAGCAATCTCAAGCGCACTTGTACAGGGAGGTGCTCAGTGGTTGGTTGCTACCATTGTAGCCTTTCTGCCCGTCCTCTGGACGATGTCCCTGATGTTGCACCTTGGTCGCCCTTATGTACTGCGCACGTTGCGCCGCTGCGGACTTCGACTCGGCGCTGACATCTGGTGGATGTCCTACTTGATTATACGCGATGCTCTGCTGCTTCTCACATTTGCGCTGAGCTTCATCTTCTTCAACCCCAGCTTGGTGGCGAGTCAAACTTTTCCAATTACGGGACCACTGGCAGCTCTATGTTTGTTGCTTGCCTTGGCCGTGAAGCTCTCACGACGGGTAGATGACGATGTCAATGCTTATAGACTTGCAACCGTTTTCCTGGTCTTAGGTGCCTCTTTATACTATATCCCACTGGTCTTCTCCGTCGAGGCAGCTAGCCAGGATTACCTGTCCTGGTTCGTCACTAACCTGACAAGCAATACGAATGTCACTGTCGCGCTATGGATTATGTGGATCTCGTTGGCGGGCGTAGCGGTAGTAACAGCCTGGTTGTTCATACGGGCTTTGACTAACGCCACTCGAACCATGGGAAAGTCTACTCCTGAATCCACTCCTGTACGCGAGTCGGCAGCAGCGGCGCAGTAAATTGTAGTTGATCATTCTGAAAATTCAAAGTTGTTATGGTGGAGGTGAAGAAAGAAGCTTTCTTCACCTCCACCTTCGGTTACAATGACTTTTTAGAACATCATAAGGTCAACCGTAGGGGCCGATTGATCGCGCCCATCGCCGATTCATCGGCCTTCAATGGATATTCCGATACCCAGATGAAAAAATGAAAAGTCCTCATAACCACCTAATGTAATTCCTCTACTGGCTCAATATACAACCGTGCCCAGCAAATCTGGTCAGCCTGGATACCCTGGATGGTCACTCCCTTTATAGAGAACTTCTTTCCGTCGGTCTGCGTTCCATGATAATGCAGTTCGGCCCATATTGTGTTTCTTTCTTCTACCTCACTGAGGATATCTACCTGTATATCTGGAACGATATTAAAAAAGAAGCTCCAGTTTTTATGTACGCCTGCCTGCCCGACGAAATTTCTTTCCGGGTGGAGCGTCTGCTCACTGCGATAGTCTGGCGCAAAATACGCCACCATGGCGTCCAAATCGTGTCGATTCAGGGCCTGAATCATGCGCTCGAATACCAACTTGGGGGACGAATACGTTTGTGCCTTCTGTATCTGTTCTTGTGACATGGGAAACCCTCTTTTCCTTGTATATAACTCATCTCTTCTTAGAACTCATTGCTTCAAGCCGATGCAGCACTCGTGGCAGCCCGGCGCGCAACCTCCTCCAGCGGTGTCAGCTGGATGCCAAAGGTGCGAGCCGTCTCGGTCATCTCTAGCGGTGAATCGTAGGTATCTAAGCCTGCTAATAACTGGGCTACCATTTCTGGGAAGCCTGGCACTGGCTCGCCGGGTGCCACACTTCTAATTGGAATCCGGTGACCAAGTACGCGCTCGTAAATCGCCACGGCATCCCGGAACGATAATGGTTCCGGCCCGCCAAGCAGCAACTTCTGATTGATGGCCGACGGGTTGCCGATGGCGGCGAGGATGAACGCGGCCACGTCGGAAGCGGAGATAAAGGAGTGCTTGCGGCGGCCTCCCCCCACGATCGTGACGGGTTGGCCCATCATCGCGGGCATGCCCACAACCCCAGCGACCATTACTTCCATATACCCATTGGGAGCGAAAATGGTGTAGGGCATGCCACTTTCCCGCAGCGTGTCTTCGGTCTTGCCTTTGGCCTGGATAAAGGGGATGGGACTGTTTGGATCGGCTGCCAGCGCCGAAACGAAGATGAACTGGTTCACCCTGGCAGCTTTAGCAGCTTCAATCAGATTGCGATTGCCCTCCAGGTCCACCGTCTGTGGATTGTCCTCTCCACCACGCGCGGTTGAGTTTGCGGTCGTGATGACGGTGTCTACTCCTTCGCAAGCCGCAGAGAGTGAGCCAGGCTGTTTGAGATCCCCCAGCACGACCTGCGCTCCTGCCTCTGCAAGGGGCCGGTAGTCTGATTGCGGACGGACGAGGATGCGGACTGGATGGCGTTGTGCCAGGAGCATCCGAGTAACTGCGCCACCGAGGTTGCCAGTGGCTCCAACGACAAGTATCATGATTGAACTCCTTTCTTTCAGGAGAAGGCCTGGGTTGCCTGGTCACACGAGCAACCTGCACCTGTTCCTGTGAAACGAAACTAGGCCCTTGAATATGAATGGAACGAAAAACAACGCTAAGGAAGAGGACCCGCTCAACCTGAGCATAAACCGTATGCTCGAAGCACGGATAAGGAGAGGCGTACGAGTGCATTGCGGCTCAAATCTCTCACCTCTTTTCGCTCCCATGCACTCGAGCCGAGGTATTCGATGTGGTGCTTGAGGCCATCTAGCTCTGCTAAGAGATGGCCTGCAACTCCCGCCTCTTCTGCCAGGGAGCGCAGTGTGGAAATCTCTTCTATAAATTGTTGCTTGTCATCATGTAAGACACAGGTCTGCTCCTCTTGCTGTACCATATAGTGTTGCATATGTGTTCTCCTTTGCTGTTCTGCTCATTCCGCTTGTGAAGTCAACTCCATCGCCTGCTCTTCGACTCCTCTCAAGCCATTTCAGGCTAGAGCCCAACTCTGTTCGTTCTGTTGCTCCTCAGAGGCTAACTACAACTTCATCTCAGGTTCCTATGGCAAGTATAGCCGACCTTTCTGCCTTCCACCATGAATAATAGGCACATGTTTCTCACATATTTCTCTGCTTCCATTGATGTGCTATCATAGAGCAGAAAGAGCGGCGTACACGAGGACCCGGCATTTATTCGTCTTGCCAACCCATTCGCTTCGCTCAGGGCAGGCTCTGCTGGGGCTCCTGAGCATAGCCAGCTTACCAACGAGGCTGGCGCCTCTACTGCTACGCAGTCAGGCAAGTTGCAAGGAGTGCGCACTGCAAGCTCAGGCAAGACGATAGGAGAAGGTATGAAGGAACAGAGCAGCTTTGGTGTACTTCTCAAGCGTTATCGCCTGGCAGCAGGCCTCTCGCAGGAGGCGCTGGCAGCTCGCGCTAACCTGAGCGGGCGTACGATTTCTGACTTAGAGCGTGGCATTCATGCCACTCCACACACTGATACACTCGAATTACTAATTGGCGCTCTGTCGCTGTCTACACAGCAGCGTGACTTGCTCCTGGCTGCTGCTCGCCCGGAAGTTGCCGCCTCTGTTGAGGCTCATCCTCGTTTTCCCTCATCTGGTTTGCCCCTTCCTCCTACCCGAATGGTTGGGCGTTCGCAAGAACGCTCCCATGCGCTTACCCTGGTGCATCGCAGTGATACTCACTTGCTGACACTGACAGGACCCAGTGGCGTCGGCAAGACGCGGCTTGTACTTCAGCTTGCCTGGGACCTTGCCCCTGACTTTACCGATGGTGTGGTGTATGTTCCGCTGGCTCCCATCCGCGATGCAGCTCTTGTTCCCAACGTGGTTGCCCAGACACTCGGGATTCGTGAACAGGTCAACTCCTCGCTCGCTGAGCAGGTGCAGGTGTTCTTGCACCACAAGCATCTCCTGCTGGTGCTCGACAATGTCGAGCAGGTGCTAGACTGCGCATTATTCGTCGCTAGTTTGTTGGAACGTTGCCCCCGCCTGTTTATCCTCGTAACGAGTCGGATGCCGCTACGCCTGCGGGCTGAGCAAGAAGTCAGGCTTTCTCCACTCATGCTCACAGACGCAGTAGCGCTCTTTTGTGAGCGAGCACAAGCTGGGCGACCGAGCAGAGAGTACGCAGTGAGCGAGGTGGCGGCCATCTGCGAACAGGTGGACCGGCTTCCACTAGCGATCGAGCTGGCTGCTATGCACGTCAAGATCCTTTCTTTACCAGAGTTGCGCAAGCAACTAACCCATCGTTTAGCGCTCCTGCGCGAGGGCACCAGAGACCTACCAGCACGCCAGCAGACGATGGAGGCTGCCATTGCCTGGAGTTATGAGCTACTCACAGAGCACCAACAGCGCTGTTTTCGTGCGCTTGGCGTTTTCGTGGGAGGTTGGACACTCGAAGCAACAGAAGCGGTCTGCTGGACCGAGGGAGAGACCACGCCAGGAGAGGTCATCTTGACGCTCGCGGCACTGGTGGACGCCAGCCTCATCCAGACAGAGATGGTGGCTGGTGGTAACATACGCTTTCATATGCTCGAGCTGGTTCGGGACTACGCCCTACAACGGCTACATGCGGCAGGAGAGGAGGAGCAGTGCCGGCGCCGGCATGCCGCCTATTACGCCCACCTGGCAGAGACCGTCTTTGCGCACTTTGGGCCTGAGCCGGGAGTGCGCGATGTACACTTTGCTCTGGTAATGGCACAGGAATTACCCAATGTCCGTGCGGCGTTGCAGTGGGCAGAGGAGAGGCAAGAGGCAGAACTGGGGCTGCGGCTGGCATGCTTCGCACGCCTCTGGCATGTCCGCGGTCAGATGAGCGAGGCCGAGATGTGGTACGAACGTATGCTCGCCCTGGACCTGCGCGCGAGACAGCAGGGAGAGCACACTGCGCCACTTCCAGTACGCATCCAGTTGCTCTATGGCATAGGACGAACCATGGTGCGCCACGGCAAGGTGGGGCCTCGTGCCGAAGCCGCAGCGAAGGAAGCCCTCCAGCTGGCCCAGCAGATTGGTGACCACAGCGGCATCAGTAATGCCTACGCGACACTCGGGATGATCGCCCAGGCGAGCGGCAAGCTCGATGAGGCGGAAGCTGCCTATACGGAAAGTGCTACGCATGCCAGGCTGATTGAGCATAGCGGCCTCTTGAGTGCTGCCCTACACTTTCTTGGGGGGCTGGCTGGATTGCGGGGTGACGCTGCACGCGCCACTGCGCTCTTAGAAGAAGCCTTGGCCAATGCACAAGCTATCGGGATAACCTGGGATATCCCCACCACGATGACCCTGCTTGGTCACCTGGCCCGACAGCAGCAGAACTATGCACTGGCCAAAGCGCGCTATCGGGAAGCGCTGGTGCTCTATCGCGCATTCAGCAGCCCTACCTACATTGCAGCATGTCTGGATGGCTATGCCGCCGCTGCCTGTGGAGAAGAGCGCTATGCACAAGCGACACGCCTCTGTGCGGCAGCAGCAACTCTACGCGAGCAGACACAGACAGCACTTCTACCAGTTGAGCGCGAAGCATTCGAACAGGTGGTTGCAACCGCAAGAGCGGCACTTGACGAGCCTGCCTTTGTAAGGGAATGGAACACAGGAACCAGGCTCAAGCACGATGAAGCGATTGACGATGCTTTATCTGACGCGACCTCGTAATATTGCGTTCACACCAATGACAGCTACCGTACATACTGGTCAAAAGTATTGAGTGCTTTAATGTAATTTGCTCGCTCAAAGGCTGCCGGTTCAGTTACTGCTTGCTGGCTCATACTGCCCCTCATTTGTTCAATTGACTCGTACTCGTGTTCTTCCATCCACTCTTGCAAGTCAGTCAGTATATGCATGATGCGGCCTACACCATTTTCCAGCAGAGTGGAAGTCATCATCGCAACATTAGCTCCCGCCATCATCGCTTTGAGCACATCCTGTGCAGTATGCACACCGCTCGTTAGTGCAAAATCAGCCTGAATGCGCCCGTAGAGAATCGCAATCCAGCGTAATGGTAAACGCAATTCGTGCGATGTACTTAAAACCAGGTTGGGGACGACCTCTAATTCCTCTAAATCGAAATCTGGCTGGTAAAATCGATTGAACAATACAAGCGCATCAGCTCCTGCTGCTACGATACGCTTTGCCAGGTTTGGAAGCGCAGTGAAATAAGGACTGAGCTTAACAGCAATAGGAAGCTTCACCTTTGCTCTCACATCCCTGACAAGCTGCACGTAATCATCTTCCAGTTCTGCTCCAGTTATATCAGGATCAGTCGGCAGGTAATAGATATTCAACTCTAATGCATCTGCACCCGCCTGCTCGATCCTATGAGCATACTCTACCCAACCACCAGACGAAATGCCATTCAGGCTACCAATCACAGGAATACTCACCTCCTGCTTGATTTTATGCAAATGTTCCAGGTATGGCTCTGTCCCCAGATTTAAGTAATTCAGGTCCGGGAAGTAGCTAAGGGATTCGGCAAACGAATGTGTGCCGCGCTCCAGGTAATGATCCAGTTCTTGGCTATCGTGAGTAATCTGCTCCTCGAATAATGAATACATCACCAGGGCAGCAGCTCCTGCACCCTCTATTCTGCGCACGCTATCCATCTTCTTAGAAAGTGGCGATGCAGATGCTACCAATGGATTTTTGAGTTGCAAACCTAAATAGGTTGTAGTCAGATCCGGCATTATCATACTCCTCTTTTTCTTTATCTTTTAGACTTATCGCCATCGCTTTGAGCGGCAGTGATAGCGCCATCACCTACTAGCTCCTGTTCAGTTGCCAGTTCGTGATAGTGGTGCCAGCGTTCTCGTACATCTTGTTGGGCTAATTTCATCAGGGATTCAGCGCGCTCCTCATTACTCTGTAACAGCATGCGGAAACGTGTTTCGTTGTATTCAAACTTCTCCAACGGAACTGTTGGCTCCTTAGAGTCGAGGATCAGTGGATTTTTGCCTTCAGCGTGTAACTCTGGATTGTAGCGATACAGTGACCAGTATCCTGTCTGCACCGCCAGTTTCTGCTGTTCCATTCCCTTGCTCATTTCGATACCATGAGCGATACAATGACTATAGGCGATGATCAATGAAGGTCCATCATAAGCTTCGGCTTCCAGAAAAGCGCGAAGTGTTTGCTGATCACTGGCTCCCATTGCGACATGTGCTACATATACATTGCCATAAGCCATAGCTAATAGACCAAGGTCTTTCTTAGGCATGCTTTTGCCTCGCGCAGCGAATTTAGCCACTGCTCCTCGAGGCGTGGATTTTGACGCCTGTCCTCCTGTATTGGAATACACCTCGGTATCAAGCACCAGTATGTTCACATTGCGACCCGAGGCCAGCACATGGTCCAGACCGCCAAAACCGATATCGTAGGCCCACCCATCTCCACCTATGATCCATACACTCTTATTTACCAGAGCATCCGCCACACTAAGCAAATTTTGTACGCGCGATTCCATACTTTCAGCCTCCTGAAGGCGCTCCTTGAGTTTAGCCACTCGTTCTCGCTGCGCTCGGATGCCCGTTTCGCTGGATTGATCGGCATTCAGTATTTCACTCGCCAGTTCCTCTCCCACTATATCGGTACATTGTGCCAGTAACTCACTGGCGAATTCCTGCTGTTTATCTAATGTCAGGCGCATCCCCAAACCAAACTCAGCATTATCCTCGAAAAGTGAGTTCGACCAGGCCGGCCCTCTTCCCTGGTTGTTCATTGTCCAGGGAGTTGTCGGCAGGTTACCACCATAGATCGATGAACAGCCTGTAGCATTGGCAACAATCATGCGATCACCAAACAATTGTGTAGCCAGCTTGATGTAAGGAGTCTCGCCACATCCTGAACAGGCCCCAGAAAACTCAAACAAGGGCATTAATAGCTGTGAGTTCTTGATCGCTGACAGATTCAAATTCGTTGGATCTACATCAGACAGCGAGAGGAAGAACTCCCAGTTCGCCTTTTCACGTTCGCGAATAGGTGGTTGGTCGGCCATATTGATTGCTTTTCTCCCAACCTGTCGTTTGTCTTTGACCGGGCATGCATCTACACACAGCTTGCAGCCGGTACAATCTTCTGGTGATACCTGTAGTGTATATCTAGTGCCAGGAAACTCTTTGTAGTGCGCTTCCACCGAAAGGAATGTCTCAGGCGCTCCCTCAAGTTCGTCAGGATTGTAGACCTTCTGGCGAATGACCGCATGCGGGCAGACCATCACGCATTTCCCACATTGAATACATATATCGGGGTCCCAGACAGGCATCTCCAATGCGATATTACGCTTCTCCCATCGGGCTGTACCGGAGGGGTAGGTACCGTCGGCAGGCAAAGCGCTTACCGGCAAATTATCACCATCCCCGGCGATCATCGGACCCAACACATTGCGTACAAATTCTGGTGCTTCTGCTGGAACTGGTGGCCTCCTCGTCAACATAGGCAAAGCGATTGGTGAACGCTGATGCGCAAAAACCTCTGCCGTTGTTGCTTGTGTATGTCCAGCTCCTACCCCTACTGGAACCTTTACCTCATACAAGTGTGCCAGCGTCTCATCGACTGCCTGGAAATTCCGCTGTACCACTACCTCACCGCGTTTGCCGTAAGTCTTCTTAATACTCTTTTTGATTTGATCGATAGCCTCTTCCTTGGGAAGGATGCCACTGATCGCGAAGAAGCAGGTCTGCATAACTGTATTGATGCGTCCTCCCATACCAGTGTCACTGGCTATCTTTTGTGCATTAATCACATAGAAGCGTAGTCTCTTGTCAAGAATCTCCTGCTGTACTTCAATAGGTAGATGATCCCAAACGTTTTCTGGCCCATAAAGGCTATCAAGCAGGAAAACTCCACCTGGTCTGGCATACTTAAGTACATCGATTCGCTCAAGGAACGTGAATTGGTGACAGGCTACGAAATTAGCCTGGTTATTACCTATCAGGTATGGAGCGTGAATGGGGTGTGGCCCAAAGCGCAGGTGAGAGATCGTTATCGATCCCGATTTCTTTGAGTCATAAACAAAGTAGCCCTGTGCGTAGTTATCTGTCTCCTCTCCGATGATCTTGATTGAGTTTTTATTGGCACCCACTGTGCCATCAGAGCCTAATCCCCAGAACACACACTGTACCGTGTATTCGCTCTCGATCGAAAAAGAGGTATCATAGTCGAGGCTGAGATGTGTCACATCATCGTTAATGCCAACCGTAAAATGATTTTTAGGGTCTGCGACGCTCATTTCATCGAAAACGCCTTTGACCATCGCGGGTGTAAATTCCTTTGAGGAGAGACCATAACGTCCACCAATAATAAGTGGTAAAGCATTTTCTCTATGATGATTCCAACCTTCTTTGACTGCTGTTGACACATCCAGGTAGAGAGGTTCTCCAACGCTGCCTGGTTCTTTTGTACGATCCAGAGTGGCTATCACTTTCACTGTTGAAGGTAATGCCTCCAGGAAGTCTTTCATCGAGAACGGGCGGAATAAACGTACTTTGACCACACCTACTTTCTCACCTCGCGCAAGTAGGTATTCTGCCGTTGCCTGCGCCGTTTCTGCCCCGGAGCCCATGATTATTATCACGCGTTCCGCATCAGGTGCTCCAACGTAGTCGAACAGGTGATATTGTCGCCCTACCAATGCGCCGAATTTATCCATCGTCTTCTGTACAATTGCTGGACAAGATGCATAATAGGGATTTGTGGTCTCACGCGCCTGGAAATAGACATCAGGATTTTGTGCCGTACCACGAATAAAAGGATGCTCTGGTGAAAGCGCTCGTTGCCTGTGAGCTTGAACCAAAGTATCATCGATCATTGCGTGCAGGTCTTCCTGGTTCAATTGCTCAATTTTATCAATTTCATGCGATGTTCGAAATCCATCAAAAAAATGTAAGAACGGAATGCGTGCCTCTAATGTAGATGCATGTGCAATGAGTGCCAGATCCTGCGCTTCTTGCACTGAATTTGAGGCGAGCAGAGCATAACCTGTTGAACGTGTAGCCATCACGTCAGAATGATCACCAAAGATTGACAGCCCTTGCGCTGCGAGCGAGCGCGCTGCTACATGAAATACCACCGGTGTCAGCTCACCGGCAATCTTATACATGTTGGGGATCATGAGTAACAGGCCCTGGGAAGCCGTGAACGTTGTTGCCAGCGCCCCTGTCTGTAATGCACCGTGAATTGCTCCAGCGGCTCCTCCCTCTGATTGCATTTCCATCACTTGTGGCACCGTTCCCCATAGATTGTTTCGCCCAGTCGCAGACCAGGCATCAGCCAATTCGCCCATCGGTGTTGATGGCGTTATAGGGTAGATTGCGATGACCTCGCTCAATGCGTGAGCAACGTTGGCTACAGCCTCATTGCCTTCTAACGTTACCTTGGTACGTTCCATAGAATCCTCCATAATTTCTAGTGTAACTTTCTACTAGAGAAGGATACTGTTCTAAAATCACAATCACATCACACTAGAGCACTTTTTTATCACGTTCCGTACACAGCCCTGAATATTTATTATCAAGAATGTTGAGGTGGCTGGACCGACCTGCCTGAACAACAAGATGCCAGTAGTGACCAGATGAAGTCCCTATAATACAAGTGTCAAGAATGTTGAGGTGGCTGGACTGGCAGCGCCAGTCCAGCCACCTCAACATTCTTGAATCTGCGACCTTTAGGTCGCAAGTCTAATCTTTGCATCATTCCGTATGCTGATTGTGTTAATATCTCACTGTCCTGTGACATCTTTGTGACAGGTGCCACATAGTCTGTAAGAGAAAGGAATAATAAACATGGCAGCCAAGAGTGACATCGAGCGTTATCGCGCAAACTATCTCGCTGAACAAGAAGGTTCCGAACTCTACCAATCGCTCTCGAAAACAGAAAGAGATCCACACCTGGCAGAACTCTATAAACGCATGGCTGAGACTGAGCAGCGTCATGCAAGTATCTGGGCCGATTACTTGCGCAATGCCGGAGAACCTGTACCAACCTATACCACTGGTTGGCGCATACGCATGATTATCTGGTTGGCCAAACGTTTTGGTGTCAACTCGGTATTGCCAATGGTCTCGTCCATGGAAAGCGGTGCCAGCCATGACTACGATACACAACCAGAAGCTCGTGCCGCAGGCATGCCGGAAGACGAGCGTTCGCACGAACGCCTTTTTCGCTCTGTAGAAATAACAGGAGGTGGAGTCGCAGGCCCTGCACTCGCCCGCTTCGAGGGCCGTCACCGTGGCACAGGTGGTAATGCACTTCGTGCTGCTGTATTGGGAGCAAGTGATGGTCTCACCACCAACCTCAGTCTTGTCATGGGCGTTGCGGGGGCCAATCTCCCTGGGCATACCATTCTATTCACAGGTCTAGCCGGTATGCTTGCCGGGGCGCTCTCTATGTCTATCGGTGAGTGGCTCTCCGTGCAAAGCGCGCGTGAACTCTACACGCATCAGATTGTGGTCGAACGACAGGAATTACTCGAGATGCCTGAGGAAGAACGCGAGGAACTTGCCCTTATTTATGAAGCTAAAGGTATTGATCGCGAAACTGCCAATCGTATGGCCGAACGTATCATGGCGCAAGGCGACGCCGCGCTTGATACGCTCTCGCGCGAAGAGCTTGGTATTGACCCTGAGGAACTTGGCGGCTCAGCGTGGACGGCTTCGATTATGTCATTTGTGCTTTTTGCCATTGGCGCAGTCATCCCCGTTATACCTTTTGCATTTGGTAGCGGAATTGTAGCTGTACTGTTCAGCCTGCTGCTGGGCACTTTGGGTTTATTCATCATTGGCGTTAGTATTACATTGACTACTGGAGCGCCACTCCTGAAATCCGCTGGTCGCCAGGTCTTGCTGGGTTTAGCAGCCGCGGCCATAACGTTTGGTCTCGGATCACTTGTTGGAGGACGTTTAGGATAGTCTTAGAAAGCCAAAGTAGGGCGTAGTTTTCCTGGTCACCAGGTCGTCACTTCTTTGATACTCGTCGAAATCGTCAAGGGCATGTTGATGCGTCGGCTCATAAAAATGGAATCATCTCTCTACGCGGACTTCTCCGTCTCTTCAACGGGCGCTGTAAAGTGAATCTCCAACGCCTTGTCTACAAAGCGTGCCAGTTTTGCCTCCTGGTTCGCCAGTACCGCAGGGAGGGTAATATCGCGCTTGAAGTTACCAATCTCTACAATCATCTCATCGCCTTTCTTCGTCATCAGCACCTTGTCCATCTCGACATGTGGCAACGGAAGACGCAGTATATACGTATCTCCCACGTGTATTACTTCCTGTATTGGTCCACGATGGAAGACCTCTGTCGGGTCTAAATCGCCAAAGATGGCCCTGGCTAATTCACCAAGTTGCTTAATGCCGAGAATATCGCGCGAATAGTAAGGAGCCTCCCAGATAGGCAGCGGGGCGAAGGTATTGTGAATCAGTAGGCGCAATTTCTCCTGGTTGCGATAGAGGTCTTGCATAAACTCATCAGCATAATTGCCTGGTTGAATGACGCGGTTGCATACTACACCATCGATAGGATAGCCAAAAAGCGCTAGATATGTTTCAGCCCGTAGCGCCTCTTTGATCACCATCCGTTCTGGATTGACTACCGGTCGATAGGAACTGATATCTGGGTCGCTGAGTGCCTCACGCAACGCTTTGACTCGATCACTTAAAATTTGCACAGCTTCCAACATTTCACCGGTAGGCAGGAAGGCCTTGATGAAAGGACGTGCGAGGGTAAGGGTGGTACTCTTCAGATTTAAACTAGCGATCCGCCCAGCATACCATTGAAAGGTGTCAGGCATACTTAAAAGCCGCACTGTCTCACCTGTGGGTGCAGCGTCGATAACAACAACTTCGAAATTCCCGTCGCGAGCGTTGCGATAGATGTTGAGCAGGCTGACAATCTCGTCCATCCCAGGAATGAGCGCAAGTTCTTCAGCTATCACCGGATCGATGCCACGTTTGCGCAGCAATTCACTCATTTTGTCTTGCACTTTGCCCCAACTGTGGCGCATCTCATCCAACACATTCACTTCTTGCGCCCACAAATTCGTTGCCAGTTGCGTTGGTTCCGAAGCGAGAGGCGTATTGAAGCAATCAGCCAGGCTATGCGCCAGGTCCGTGCTAACAACAAGCGTACGCTTCCTTAACGCCGCCGAACGAACCGCCGTAGCTGCCGAGATGGTCGTTTTGCCAACGCCCCCTTTTCCAAGGTAGAGTATAATACGCATAGAAATCCTTACTCTTTATATGTCATATCACTTATGTCACACTATAGTAGTCTGTCAATCTTGATTTAACAGTGAGATATGTAGGGGCATCACTTCTCCTTGCATCTCGCCTGAGCGCGTAGCGCTAGATACTTCCTTGCATCTCTGCTGACTGCGAAGCAGTAGACGCGCCAGCGTCGTTGCAGAGATGCTATCAAGCTTCGCGAGCGTCGTTGGCGAGATGGATAGGTGCCAGCGGATGCCCGGCTCCCAACTGCCGATTGAAGCTTGACGCACTAGTAGGTGTATCTTACTTGCTAACGTTACCTACATGTACGTAAATTGCCTCATCCAGGTTATCTTTTTAGTAGTGTTTTAGAAAAGGGAATCAAGAGATCTTCCCAAACGGGCAAACAACAGGCACGCCCCCATTGGCGCGGGCTTAAGTCCGCGCCAATGGGGGCGTGTCCACAAAATTCTATTTTTATCACCGCCGCAGGCGGTGAGTCATCAGAGAGAGGAGAACTCCCTCACAAGTGCATTAATCCTAAGGCTCAATCTTCCCATTCATAACCATCAGTTTCAGAAATTCCAGGCGGCGCACAACCTCTACACGATCACTTCCCCCAGTTTGATACCACTGACGGAGATAGAGCAAAGAAACAATTTCTTCAGAAGTAAAACCATTTTCGGTAAGTGCATCAGTCTCAGTAATAGCAATATCAGCATTATTGACTATATCAAGTTCTTTTTCAGATTGGATTTGCGGATTCATAATAATTTACCTTCTTCCTTAATAGGACTATCTCCGCTGCTTTACTATACATATTCAAAAGCTCAATGTTGCCCTTCTATCTTAAAGTGATCTAGCCTCTTCACTTAGATAGACGACCAACTCCACAGTTTTTCAAATATCACTTTTTTTCGTCTTACAACACCCTTCCTCCTCTACTTATTCCTTACAAACAAAGTATAAGCGGAAAACGATGCTGTGCCTATCGACAAAATAACACACCGACAGTGAAGTCCATCACATCACACTACATGACTGGTATACGAATATATTACCCTCTTAGTTCCATCAATACCCGCCAATATTGTGACAATGGGCTACAGCGAAAAGGATTATAATGAGTTTCCCTCCAAGGTAATAACGTCTTGAGGTTACAAAAATTAGAAGTCATCAACAGAATCCGCGAAGGCACTTGCAAGTGCCTTCGCGGATTCTGTTGATGACTTCTAGATTGACTTATGAGTTTCGCACAACAATATTTATCAGCCGTCCAGGCACATAGATCACCTTCTGCACAGTCGCCTCTCCAATGAATGAAGCCACTCGAGGATTATCCAGCGCCAGCATGCGAATCTCGCTTTCACTCGTGCCAGCAGCTACCTCTATCTTCTCACGTACTTTACCATTTACCTGCACGACCAGTGTGAATATCTCATCCTTCGTAAGAGCCTCATCATAACCTGGCCATGCAGTTGTATGAATGCTGCCCGTATGATTTGTTATGTGCCACAGTTCTTCGGTGGTATGCGGTGCCATCGGAGCCAGCAGTTGCATCATTGTCTCCAGCATAGTGCGGAAAACCATGCTACGAGCAACGGGAGCATGTTGCTGTTTAATCATCACATTATTGCACTCCATCAAAGCGGCCAACGCTGTATTAAAGCGAAAGTTACTCAACTCCTCGGTGACGCGCTTGATAGTTTTGTTGCGTAAGCGATCGATAGCCTTGCTCTCGCTGGTCTCTTCGTTGTTGGGGTTCTCGACCCAGCTATCATTGACTAGACTCCAGAAGCGGTTCATGAAACGCCACACACCCTCTAAATTTTCAGGTATGAAAGAGCCACCCTGATCAAAAGGACCAATAAAAGTCAGGTACGCCCGCACCGTGTCGGCTCCATACTTCTCGACAAACTCGTCTGGGGCTACAACATTGCCGCGTGATTTGGACATCTTCTGCCCATCAGGACCCAACACAGTGCCCTGGTGGAACAATCGGGTAAACGGCTCATCAAAGTTCAGGTAACCCATGTCACGCAGTGCCTTGATGAAGAAGCGAGCATACAGCAGATGCATAACTGCGTGTTCTGCTCCACCGATATATTGATCGACAGGCAGCCAGCGTTCCATTGCTTCTGCGCTCCATGCCTGCCGGTCGTTGTGGGGGTCAGCATAACGCAGGAAGTACCAGGATGAACAAATGAAGGTATCCATTGTATCAGCCTCCCGTGTAGCAGGCCCTCCACAAATGGGACAGGTTGTGTTTAAAAACTCTGGCTCGTAACGTAATGGCGATTCACCGGTTGACTTGAACTCTACGTGCTCCGGTAGCAAAACAGGCAATTGATCCTCTGGTACTGGAACCATTCCATCCTTAGGGCAGTAGATGATTGGGATAGGGGTACCCCAGTAGCGTTGTCGACTGATCAACCAGTCGCGCAGGCGGTACGTCACCATGAACTTTCCTATGCCCTGATTTTCTATAAAACGTGTTATTCTCGCAATTGCCTCTTCGGCTGGCACGCCATCGAAAGAACCAGAGTTGACCATCACCCCCAGATGCTCTTTCGCCTCCGTCCAGGTTGCTGGATCGCTCGGCTCTACACCTTCAGGTCGAATAACCTCGCGTATGGGAATATCGAACTTACGCGCAAACTCAAAGTCGCGCTGATCATGCGCAGGCACACCCATGACCGCACCAGCACCATAACTCATCAACACATAATCGGCTATCCAGACCGGAACACGTTCCCCGTTAATCGGATTGGTGACATAGCCACCTGTAAAAACGCCCGTCTTATCTTTCTCAGTGCTCATGCGCTCAATTTCGGTCATTTGTCGCGCTTGATTGACATAAGCCTCGACTTCAGCCTTGTGCTCAGGTGTTGTTAACTTCTCTACCCAGGGATGCTCAGGAGCCAGCACAAAGAATGTAACACCATAGATGGTGTCTGGACGCGTTGTGAAAACAGGAATTTCTTCACGCTGACCATCGATTACAGTAAAGAAGCGAATCTCTGCCCCTTCGCTGCGCCCGATCCAGTTTCTCTGCATAGTCACTGTCTTATCAGGCCATTCAATCTTTGAGAAATTCAGCAATTCTTCTGCATAGTCTGTAATCTTCAGCAGCCACTGGTCGATCTCCTTGCGAATTACGACACTTCCACACCGTTCGCACGTTCCATTCGCCAATACCTGTTCATTCGCCAATGTCGTATTGCATCCCGGACACCAGTTGGCAGGCGCCTTTGTGCGATAGGCCAGTCCATGTTTATAGAATTGCAGAAACAACCATTGTGACCATTTATAGTAATCAGGCAGACAGGAAACCATCTCGCGATCCCAATCCCAACCCGCGCCCATCAAACGCAATTGTCTGCGCATCGTCTCGACGTTTGCTAGCGTCCATGTGCGTGCTTGTATCCCGCGCTGGATAGCGGCATTCTCGGCGGGCAGTCCAAAGGCGTCGAAACCAATAGGTTGCATAACGTTATACCCATTCATGCGCATATAGCGACCGTAGGCATCAGCGCCCGAATAGTTATACCAATGTCCAATATGCAAGTCACCAGAGGGATAAGGTAACATCACCAGATTATAGAATTTTGGTTTAGGTGAATTGTTAGGGGCATGATACAGTTGTTCAGCCTCCCATTGGGTCTGCCATTTTGCTTCAATTTCTTTTGGATTGAACTTAGTGCGTGTAATCATAAAAATGCTTCTCCCTAATAAAAAACCTCTCATCCTCGCGGGACGAAAGGCTTTTTCGTGGTACCACCCTGTTTTATCAAACTCAGACGAAATGGTGGACCTGAGGGGGCTCGAACCCCTGACCTCATCCATGCCATGGATGCGCTCTTCCAGCTGCGCTACAGGCCCAAAACGAGTGACTCATGATCAAAGTCTGCGATTGATACTCATTATATGCGATAACGGGCACTCCGGCAAGCACTAGGACTTTTGATATGGGATTAATTAATTGAACCCCTACCCGGTTTTCTTTCACGCTTGCTGCTCACAGGCGAGTTCGATCTAGTGCTGTATAGCCTTTCACCCTCCGGCTACTCTCTGAACTAAATAGATCTACTACTCCTGCTCATCGCTGGTAATTTACCAATTATTGTAAAGTACACTATACCATAAGTGTTTGCGATTTGCAACGCAATTTTGAGCTAGCCTCTCCATCCCTACCCCATAGGGGCAAGGGTGGATGATGTGGGTTGGATGGGCCTTTAAGGTCGCCCGCCGTCCCCTCAAGAACTTCACCCCACCTCCCGTAGGGGCGAGGGTGGTGAAAGGTGGCTGGGTGGGCCTTTAAGGTCGCCCGCCGTCCCCTCAAACCTGCTTCATGATCTGGTAGTAAAGTACATGGTGGAGATGAGGGGGCTCGAACCCCTGACCTCGACAGTGCGATTGTCGCGCTCTCCCAGCTGAGCTACATCCCCAGGCAAACAAGATCATAACATATCTCGGAAGAGTTGTAAATAGAAAATTTCAGGGGAGAGTTATTTCTTCTTCTTATCCTTTGATCGAGGTGATCGTCGTACCCGTCGAGATTTCCCTCGCCCAGCTTCAATCCCTTTGTTCAAATTCTCTCTCACATCAAATGCAGATCCTCTAAATTGGGGACCCAGAACATTGGACCATGTTCCATAATGCTCACTCTTAGGTTCCTCGCCCCTCGCCAGGTATATCGCGAATGCCAACAGCAGAACCAGAATACCAATGAAAATGAGCGCTGCAAACAATTGCATCTGTTCATCCTTCCTCACTACTATAGATTATAACATATTGCTATTCCACTCATCAAAAATACCGAAGCGGGTTCCAGTTACTTCTGCTTAGATGGACGAACTATTACAGAGGATATCCAATCATATCTATTAATTGTTCTTCCCAATGCTGTGCCGCAACAAATCCTCATGACTGTGCTCGGTCTGGCTGCAGACCTCTAGATGACTGACTATCGCAAGCTGCACGTTTATGCAGATTAACAAATAATCCATGCATCCGTAAGGGCCAATTATACATTTTCAAAAAATAATCCAGGCATCCGTATGTGCCGATTAAGCTGATTCACACCATAACCCAAACACCCGTAGGGGCCGATTTATCGCGCCCACCGCCGATTTATCGGCCCTCCGTGGCCTTTCACACTATCCCGTTTATTGTGTTAAAAGCCATCAACCCGGCAAGTCAGTCATGTGTATTTAGAAGAGCCTCTTTACTATATCTTTGCGAAAAGTAGAAAATAGGTTCAATAAAAACACGAACCAGTATTTCTACTTATAAGTAGTAAAAGTGCCTCAAAAAGTCGAAAATAAGCTTGACATAAATACAAATATATGATATAGAATACTTTGGATATGCTGCTAATAACTCCCTCAGGCATTTGGTGGAGAATATCTTGGGTTGTGCTGTTAACAATCCCATTTGGATAAGGCTTCGGAGTGCATGCAATAGCCAGTAGTGCGAGTATGTGTCCCTTTTTATTATGTTTGCGATTGGCGTTTCCATTTTGCCTTAAGCGCCTCGATAGACACGTAGCATTGCACAACTTCCCTGGCGGTTCGTAATGCGTCTACCTTTCTTTCTGTATTGGTAAGGGGTAAAGAATGTATACTTTTTGAGGTAAAGAGAGAAGAGTATAATTCTCAGGTATTTTCCCCCATGCCTGGGTATTTTCCCCTATACCTGTTCTGCACCACTTCTTCTTGCGCAAAGGCCCTTATTGTAGTGTTCGAGCTTTGTAGTGCGTCCTTCTCAGCCGTATGCTCGTAATGAGCGAGAACCCTCGTTGCTTGTAGTGCCTCCATGTTGAAATAACCAGTAGTGTGCGTGTGTGCACTATTTGACTGTGTTTGCATTGTACTTTGAAAGGAGAACAACTATGCGACGATTCGTGATTGCGGCGTTGCTCGCGATGCTGATGCTTGTTCTTGCGGTCTCAGCGGCTTTCGCGACCAGCCCGCACTTCCTGTTCGCCAATGTCACCAGTGTGACCTCCAACACGATCACCGTGGCTTTCAAGGAAGCTGGGCTCGGCAACAGCCTGAACTCGGTGACGATCACCCTCAATGGGACCGCCGAGTGCATCAACCCCGGCAGCAAGCACCCGAAGGCTGCGAACAAGGAGTCCGTGTCGGCGTCCGGCGTCTTCAGCGTCAGCAACGGCCAGGCCCACGGCTCGTTGACGGCGTCGGCATCCTTAAGTCCGCCCTGCTCGCCGCCGATGACGATCTGCTGGACGGACCTCTCAGTCACCGACGCAACCTTCAGCGACACTATAGACATTCCGGGGACCTTCTGCCCTTAACTTCACCGGCTAAAGGTCGACAACCGGCTTCGGGGCAGGGGCCACGTAATTTGACGGTGGCCCCTGCCTGTTCTGCACCACTTCTTCGCGGTTGTCCCGCCAGAAAGCGAGCTTGTTCCTTTCTCAGTACCGCTGCTTAAGCCCTGTTTAACTGGTAAAAAACCTATTTACTTCTCCCCCCACCTATGTTATTATTTCAATAACCAATACAAATACGGCAAACACGTGAGACATGTCCTTTCCCAAAGGTTTTCAGAGAGGAAGCGCCAGCGGCTGTAAGCGCTCCAACTAACAAGAAATGGATACCCCTCACCGGCCTGTACCTGTAGGGGCCTCATTTATTGGGCATAAAGGTACACGTCTTGGCCTCGTTAACGGTCAGTAAAGCGCGTTACCCTGAAGTGCAACAGCCAATCCTGTCAGCAAATCAGGTATGCGGAAGCTGGGTGGAACCACGAAGAGTAGCATAACCTTTTCGTCCCAATGAGGGATGGAAAGGTTTTTTATTGTTGGAATAAGGAGGTTAGTATCATGTCTGTCGAAGCAGAACTGGAAGAATCAATAGCTTATACACCGGTACAACGTATGCGTCACTCTGCAGCGCATGTGATGGCGGAGGCTGTGTTGGAAATTTTCCCTGATGCAAAACTGGCTATCGGCCCCGCAATTGAAGATGGTTTCTATTATGATTTCGATTTGCCCCGCACTCTAACACCAGAGGATCTACCAGACATCGAGCAGCGTATGGCACGGATCGTCGCGGGCAAGTATCCATTCTTACGGGATCGTTGGCCCCGTGAAAAGGCTCTGGAATACTTCCGCGATAAAGGGCAAACCTATAAGGTTGAACTGATCGAAAATCTGCCCGATGCAGAAGTAGGTATCTACCAGCAGGATACCTTTCTTGATCTCTGTCGCGGGCCACACGTAGAGAATACGAGTCAAGTGGGTCCTTTCAAACTTATGAAGATTGCTGGCGCATACTGGCGTGGTGACGAGAATCGTCCCATGCTACAACGCATCTATGGAACAGCATGGTTTACGCAAGAGGAACTAGATGAATACCTCTGGCGTCTGGAAGAAGCGCTGAAGCGCGATCACCGCAAACTGGGTCGTGAACTCAAGCTGTTCATTGTAAGCGATGAGGTACCTGCTGGTGTGCCTTTGTTTTTGCCGAACGGTGAGACACTGCGCTACCAGATGGAGAGCTATGTTCGCGAAACACAAGAGAAATACGGCTACCAGCACGTTTGGACCTCGCATCTCGGCAAAGTGCGCCTGTACAAGACATCGAAGCACTGGTACAACTATCGCGAGAGCATGTTTCCCATAATGCAGGGTGAGCAAGAAGCGTCGGAGGATGATGCCTACGTGCTCAAACCAATGAACTGCCCGCATCACATTACGCTGTATAAGTCGCAGATGCATAGCTATCGTGAGCTGCCTGTGCGATACGCCGAATTCGCCACCCTGTATCGCTATGAGAAAGCAGGAACATTAACGGGCCTGGCTCGAGTCCGCAGTCTCACGCAGGATGATGCGCACGTCTTCATGCGTCCTGACCAGATTCAAGAAGAATTTAATCGTGCCATCGACTTAACAATGGAAGTGTTCAACACGTATGGCCTCAAGGACTACTGGATTGCTCTTTCGCTGCGCGATCCAAATCATAAAGAGCATTATGCTGGCAGCGACGAAGTCTGGGAAAAGGCAGAAAGTGCTCTGCGAGAAGCAGTCAAGAACAAAGGCATTGAAGCCCGTGAGATGATTGGTGAAGCGGCTTTCTACGGCCCGAAGACCGACTTCATGGTACGTGATGCCCTTGGTCGTGACTGGCAGTGCTCGACTGTGCAACTAGACTTTGTGCAACCTGAGAATTTTCAGCTAGAATACATCGGCGAAGATGGTCAACCACATCGTCCTGTTATGATTCACCGTGCCGTAACCGGCTCAACAGAGCGCTTCATGGCGTTGATTATCGAGCACTTTGCAGGTGCCTTTCCCGTGTGGCTAGCCCCTGTCCAGGTTATGATTATACCCATCGCTGACCGTCACCAGGAATATGCCAATCAAGTCCTTGATACACTCAAATCTGCAGGAGTGCGTGCCGAGGTAGATAATCGCAGTGAACGCATGAACGCCAAAGTTCGTGATGCCCAACTGATGAAAATCCCTTACATGCTTGTAGTCGGGGATAAAGAAGCATCAGAGAACGCCGTTGCCGTGCGCCTGCGCACTAACGAAAACCTGGGAGCAACGCCGCTTGACACCTTCGTAGCGCGTATCACAGATGTCATCAATAGCAAGAGTCGTGAGTTGTAATCTGAGTATAGTAGGGGCGGGGCTTGCCCCCGCTCTCGCAGCGTTGCCGTGCGTCTGATCACAAACGAAAACCTTGGGGCAACGCCGCTTGACACCTTCGTAGCGCATATCACATATATCGAGGGCGCTTCCTAACTTTGAAAAAGTAGGGTAAACTGACTCCAGACGAGGCTAGCTCCGTCGTGAAATGAGTCAGTCGATGACGCCTACTACTTCTAATCAACAGGCACCGGTCCCGCCTCCATCATACCACCGTCAAGAAGCCCAAGCTCAGGCTCAGCGTGCACGGGCGTTACATATCAATGCCCTCAGCTTGATCGAAACCTTGCACCCGGCTTTCGTTGTGCCGCTTGGCTGTTCAGGTGGCGCATCGGCGCTGTCGGCCACCATTCCCTAAAGGCGCAGGCGATCGCCCACGTACCTCCCGCGAAGAATCCTTGTTGCTCATCGCCTTGCTCAAAACGCTTTGGCGACTCTCCCGACCTGGGATGTGCATGACTGGCTAGAGAGTTGGCAGGCTCTGGCCTTGGCTTGTGGCTTGCCACTCGACGCAACTGGCAAGCAGCAGGAGCGCCTCCCTTCGAGACCCTCTTCGTGCTCACCGTCTGGCGTGCTGTGCGCAGCCATCTGATCGGGGATCGTGATCTGATCATCGATAGCCCTCCCATCCTGGCCTGGTGCAGAAAGGATCCCGACGCCGCCTCCGGCCACGCTCCCGCACACCATCCCCGCCCGAGGCTCGCGCGGCTATCGCGTGCATACCTTGCTCTGTCGCGGCTCTGGATTGCCCGTGCACTTCCTGCTTTGGCCCGCCAATGCCCACGATGCCCCCTTTGCCCGCCCGAGGCTTCAATGGGCCAGGCGCCTCTATCACATCCTCCCTCGCATCATCCGGCTGGATGCGGGCTACTCTTGCCTTCAGCTGATCCACTGGATCCACGCTGTTCTGGGAGCCGTTGCGGTGGTTCCCTGGAATCCCAAGCGGCAGAAAAACCGCTCATGTTTGCCACCGACGTGGACATCAGAGGAATCGGGCCTGCCGCAGCTCCATTGAACGCTTCGCGGGGCCGGGTCTTCCTCTACTTTCGCTTGCAACGGCCTCCTTACTCAGGCTGGTCGACCATCGTCCGGCAGGTAGCGCTCACCTATACGGCCTCCATCGTCGTCGCTTTGGCTGCTTGGCAGGTTCACCGTCCTGATCTCATCCGTTCTCCCAAGCGGGTTTTAGCTCATCTGTGGGAGGATTCCCAGGTGTAAAACTGTTGTAAAACCCCTTCAGTTCCTTGACATGCCTTGTTGATCCCACTATAATACACGTGTACTTACCTGAACGATACATCGACGTGCAATGGTATCCTTCCCTCAGATTGGACGTTAGGAGGCCGAAGGTGGCGGACAGACTTGGACAGCAATGTGGCAATTACCGACTCGTCAGCCTGTTGGGACAGGGTGGCTATGCCGAGGTGTACCTTGGACAGCATGTGCGGTTCAAGCAGCAAGCGGCGATCAAGGTGCTGCATGCCCATCTGAGCGGCGTTGAGGCCGAACACTTCCAGCAGGAAGCCGAGACCATCGCCACACTCGCTCATCCTTCGATTATCCGTGTGCTCGATTTTGATGTGCAGGAAGGCGTACCCTTTCTGGTGATCGACTATGCCCCCAACGGCTCCTTACGACAGCGGTATCCCAAAGGCAGCCTGGTCCCGCTCCCGGTGATCGTCTCCTCTATCAAGCAGATGGCAGCAGCCTTGCAGTATGCGCATGAAAAGAAGTTTATCCATCGTGATGTCAAGCCGGAGAATATGCTGATCGGGCAACACCAGGAGGTGCTGCTCTCGGACTTTGGCATTGCGACCATCGCCCACAGCACCTCCTCGCTCAATGTGGGTGCAGAGGGCACATCCGGCACGCTCGCCTATATGGCGCCGGAGCAGATCGAGGGACACCCGCGCCCGGCCAGTGACCAGTATGCGCTGGGGGTGGTGTTCTACGAATGGCTGTGTGGTGAGCGCCCCTTTGAGGGGTCGGTGAGCGAGCTGATGGCCCAACACTTGAGCATGCCACCTCCGTCGCTGCGCGAACGTGTGCCAGCGATTCCACTCGAGGTCGAGCAGGTGGTGCTGCGTGCTTTGGCCAAAGACCCCAAAGAGCGCTTTGCCTCAGTGAAAGACTTTGCCTCGGCCCTGGAACAGGCCAGTCAGCATCTTCTCTCCTCGACCGCGCAGCATGCGGATGAGCAACCCCCCTTTGGGCTGGGAGATGCAAAAGGCTATGAGACGGTCCTGGTTGAGCCAGCCCGGTCCACACTCCAAACAGAGTCGACCCCCTCTGCCGATCTGCCTGTGGGATCTCTTGAACCGACCATCTATCCAGATTCCTCTCTACCACACGGACTTGACACCCCCCAGAGCAGAGCCACTTCCAAGGCGCCACAGTCGGGTCACCTGGTTGCATCTACAGCTGCTGTTGTGTCCCCTCCTCTGGAGCCAACGGTGCCTGTAAAGCAAAAGGCCAGGCGTCTACCGAGAAGCAGTGCAGCACTGCTGATTGGATTGGTGTTGGTGATCATCGCAGGAGGGATTCTGGGCAGCCTCAGCCTGCTTGCTCATTTTGGGGTGATAGGCGCACACACCAGTGTCCTCACGCCGGTGCACGGAGGGACCTGGACTGAGGACATCCTTCAAGGCGTAGGTCCGCTCACCCCCAATAATGGGGCCCCTCAGATCGACCAGGCGCTCTACCTGCCGCTCTTCTATGGGGACGCGCAAGGTGTGGTGCATCCTGGTGCGGCAACTGAGGTGCCCACGGTGCAGAATGGGGGCATCAGTGCCGACGCAAAAACCTGGACGTTCCATCTGAGACCACGCCTGGTGTGGTCAGATGGAGCACCCTATGATGCCCGCGACGTGGACTACACCTGGAGGCTCTGGGCTAATCCGAAGTACGGTGCCACTATCCCGCTTGATCCCACTCTGATCAACTCGGCAGACGTCTCGGCGGACGATCTCGCGATCACCTTTCACCTCAAGCAATCCTACGCTCCCTTCCTCTCGTTCTGGGTGGATGGCTTTTTCGCTCCGATGCCCGCGCACCAATTCAGCACGATGGCGCCCGAGGCCATCTTGAAGTCGCCCGAGTACTTCAACCCCAGGGTCACGAGTGGCCCTTTCATGTTGGCGGAGAGCGTGCCAGATGATCACTACACGCTGGTGCGCAACCCCAGGTACTACCGAGCCAGTGAAGGGCTGCCCTACCTGGACAAGGTCGTCATCCGCGAGGCCGATTACGCCACTATCTTCAAGGATCTGCAGGCGGGGACCATCACTTCGGCCAGATTCCTAGATTATAGCAAGGTGCAGCAGTACCAGCGCCTCAGTGGCTATACGCTCGTCACACCTGCCACCAATGCCGGCTTTGAGGCAATGTACTTCAACTTCCACAATATGATTCTGGCTACCCACCAGGAAGTGCGACAAGCGCTGGCAATGGCGATTGACCACCAGGCCTTGATCGAGGTGGCGCGTCATGGCTTGGCCAGTCCGCTATGCACCGACCATGCCCCGGCCTACCATCCGGGCTATGAACCGAATGTAGGAGGCTGTCCGGTGTTTGATCCAGCAGCAGCCAATAAGCTGCTGGAGGACAACGGCTGGGTAAAAGGCGCCGATGGCGTGCGTTCCAGGGGTGGGCAGCGCCTGGAGTTCGAGTACTCGACGAACGTCACCGACGCCCCCCAGCGCATCGATACCGAAGCCATCCTGCAGCGCAACTCTAAGGAGATCGGCATCAAAATTGACATCCAGAACTATCCACAAGATACGTTCTTTGGCCCTTTCTTGAATGGAGGAAAGGCATCACCGCCTACGGGAGCGGTGGCAGGTCGGTATGACATCGCCGAGTGGGAGAACGACTTTTACTATGACCCCGACGATTCCCCCTATTTTTCGTGCGGTCAGTTCCCACCGAAGGGACAAAACTGGGACTTCTACTGCAACCCGGCCCTAGATGCCCTCTACAAACAGGAGCTGGCGACAGCCGAAGCGGTACTGAGGCAGGATATCTTCCACCAGATCCATAGCATCTACCTGACGCAGTTCCCCTTCATCGTGCTCTACAGCCCGACGGACCCAGCGATCGTGCACAAGGGGACACACAACTACCAGCCCAACCCCTTTAGCGGACGGTACATCAACATCGGGGAGTGGTGGTGCGACAAAGGGAAGTGTTAGTCTCAGCTGCCCCAACAAAAAGGACTCACGGTAGATGCACTGCGTCAGCCAAGCAGGCTGAAAGCCAGAGGGACTACCAAATCTGAGACTTCCGTCTCTTTTTCCATGAGGAAATGCTCTCATATATCATCAAAGCCAAAAGCCGAGTCTTATAATGGTAATCCAATCAATATTCCATGCGGCATACACACGAGATATGCTTCTCCCCAGGGGTAAACAGAGGAGGAAAATCTATGTCGGTCGAATTAGAATTAGAAAACTCAGTACAATACTCACCGCTCCAGCGCATGCGGCATTCTGCCGCCCACGTCATGGCGGAAGCAGTACAAGAAATGTTCCCCGATGCCAAATTCGCCAGCAGAAGCAGTGCTGCGACACATCCTGGATAAGCACATCGGACCAGGAACTTATAGAGTCGCAGATGGAGATGGCGCTTTTAATGGCCCCAAGATCGACATTTTGATGGAAGATGACCTTGGCAGGTCATGGCAAATGGGAACGATTCAGCTTGATTTCCTGTTACCGCGCCGTTTCAATTGCTCCTATATAGAAAAAATGGCCAGGCGAAAACGCCGGCTGTCATTCACCGTGCAATTTTTGGAACACTCGAACGGTTCATTGGCATTCTCATCGAACATACGGCAGGCGCATTTCCTACTTGGCTTGCCCCTGTTCAAGTACGTATCATCACGATAGCTGATCGCCACATCCCCTACGCTCAGGAAGTTATGCAGCGCCTTCGTGACCAGGGTATCCGTGTAGAGTTGGACGATTCGCCAGAGCGCATGAACACAAAAATACGCGCAGCCCAGCTTCAAAAAGTACCCTATATGCTTGTAGTTGGCGACAAAGAACAGCAATCGCAAGCCGTCTCAGTGCGCCTGCGCACCAACGAAAACCTCGGAGTAACACCTCTCGACACATTTATAGCACGAATGAACAATAACATTAAGGCCAGGAGTCGCGAGCTGTAATCCGTTTGTTGTAGGGGCGTGGCTTGCTCCCGCCCTTGAGCTTGTTTTACTTTCGTCACTCTACTTGCCATACCTGCATGGTGCCGTCATCTCCTCCCCAGGCAATACGTGTCGCGTCAAACGACCATGCTACCGCATTCACAGGACCGGAATGACCATCATAAATGAAGACCCTGTTCCCCGTGGAAGCATCCCATATCTGCACTGTCATGTCATCCCCTCCAGAACCGATATACTTGCCGTCTGATGACCACGCTACACCATTGACTGGACCATTGTGACCCCGGTAGGTAAAGAAATTTTGGTTGGTGGTAACGTCCCAAACCTGCACTGTTCCATTTGCTTCCCCAGCAGCAACACGGTACCCATCTTGTGACCAGCCCACCTGGCTCACCTTGGAAGACGTGTGATAGGTCAAGAGCGTTTTTCCTGTTGTAGCATCCCACGCTTGTACTGTTCCATCATCTCCCGCGGAGATGATATGTTGCCCATCGAGTGACCAGACCACAGTTGTGACCGGACCGGCGTGACCTCGGTACGTCAAGACCCTTTTCCCTGTGTCAGCGTCCCATACCTGCACCGTGCCGTCATCTCCTCCTGAGGCAATGTGTGTCAGATCAAATGACCATGTTACTGCAAGCACCGGACCGGCATGACCGCGATATGTGAAGACTTCATGCCCTGTAGAGGCATCCCACACTTGCACCGTGCCGTCATCGCTCGCGGAGGCGATTCGCTTCCCGTCCGGGGACCATGCGATGCTATTCACCTTCTTCGCATGACCATGATACGTAACAATAGCCTTTCCCCATGGGAGAGAGGGAGCGTGAGATGAAGGAGAGCAGCTCGTCAACAGCAGGACAAGGCAGCAGCAGATACAGAACACTGTGAGACGGGACATATACCGTTTACACAAAATCCGGCACTCCTCCTTTTTGAGTTCCTTCATCCGTCTCAAAAATCTGTGGTGGGTTTACACCAGGTTGCTCAAGCCTACCCTGGCGAGCCGCCTGTACCAGCGACCAGATTTTCTCAGGCTTGAGCGGCATATCGACCGTTTGAATACCAAGTGGTGCGAGTGCGTCCAGCACTGCATTGACGACAGTGGGAGGCGCGCCAATAGTACCACCTTCACCAACACCTTTCGCACCCAATGGGTTAATAGGTGAAGGCGTCTCAACGACATCAGTGATAAAATCCGGTACCTGCCTGGCATTTGGCATTGTGTAGTCCATCAATGTGCTGCTGAGTAACTGACCGTCCTCGTCATAGATGACTTCTTCGTAGAGCGCCTGTCCAATGCCTTGGGCCAGGGCGCCATGCACCTGGGCATCGACTAAGTACTGATTTATCACTCGCCCACAATCATCCACTGCCACGTATTGTAAAATATCCACTTCACCGGTGTCGCTATCTACCTCGACCACAGCGAGATGAGTGCCAGAAGAAAAAGTCGCATTCGAAGGGCTAAAATCGCGCCATGCTGCTAATCCTTCGATAGCAACGCCATTAGCCGGGTTAGGCCTTTCCCGCTCGATTAATTCAAGTTGTTCCTCGACTAACCTGGCCAGTTCGCCCAATTCCACCGCTCGCGTCGGGACGCCTCGCACCATCACCCGTCCATCCTCCAGTTCGAGATCCTCGCTAGCAGCTTCCAGTACTCGTGCAGCTACCTGTAATGCTTTCTCTCGAACAGCTTCCGCAGCAAGTAGTACGGCTGTCCCTGCCACCTGCATAGTGCGACTGCCGAACGTGCCAATGCCAAAGGCAGGCAGTCCTGTATCATTCATACGGACTTCTATCTTAGATGCGGGTAGCTTAAAGGTAGTCGCAGCGATCTGCGCGAAAGCCGTAAAGTGTCCCTGACCATTATGTGCTACGCCACTTTGCACTAGAATAGTCCCATCCCTTTGAATACGCACTGTAGCAGCTTCCTGCGGTACACCGGGCCTGTTGCTGAACGCGCCACCAGAGATTTCTGTAAAGGCCGCAATGCCGATGCCCAGGAGCGAGGAACCATCTTGCTCGCGGCGTTCCCGCTGCTTCGCGCGCCAGCCAGCGCAGTCTGCCAGCTCAAGCGCCTTATCTAGCGCGGCCTGGTAATTGCCACTATCGTACTGCGCGCCTGTCACAGTTTTATAAGGAAAAGCATCCTGCGGAATAAAATTGCGTCGTCGTACATCGGCCGGATCGATTCCCAACTCGTGGGCGATGCGATCCATTGTCCGTTCTAGTATGTATGTCGCTTCGGGTCGACCAGCTCCCCGGTAAGCGCCCGTCGGTACCTTGTTGGTGAATACCCCTATGACCTGGCTATCCACCGCTTGTACCTGGTATGGCCCGTTAAGCAAATTGGGTGTACCGGTGGGTACCATCGCTGTTGTCCCGGCCAGAAACGCACCCAGGTCGGCAATCGTACGCACTTTGAGACCTAGCAGCCGCCCATCGTTCTGCAATGCGGCCTCGATGTAGTTAATCTGACCCCGTCCATGTGTCTGTGCCTGCAGATTCTCACTACGGCTTTCTATCCATTTAACAGGACGCCCGTATCTCATTGCTAGTGCCGCCGCTACAATCTCTTCCCCTACGAATCTCGTCTTCGACCCAAAGCCACCGCCTACCTCGGCGTTATATACCCGGATGCGGTTGCGGTCGAGTCCCAGAAAGTTGGCCAGCGTCTCCCGCGCTCCATATATTGCTTGAGAAGACAACCAGGCCGTAAATTGACCGCTCTCCGGGTCAAAGTCGAACATACAGGCGCGTGGCTCGAGCGAACTGGGTGCAACGCGTTGATTGACCACCCGCAGGCGGACAACACGGTCGGCGCTTTCGAACGCGGCCTGTATATCTCCACCGCCCGATTGCGAACGAAAAGCAATGTTGGTGCCGAACTCATCGTAGAGTACCGGAGCATCTGGGGCAAGCGCAACTTCAGGGTCTGTCACCGCAGGCAGTGGTTCATAATCTACTTCGACAAGATCGCGAGCATCTAAAGCCGTATAGAGATTTTCGGCAAGCACGACCGCCACCGGATCACCAACGTAGCGCACTCGATCGATAGCTAAAGGTTTGCGTGCCGGCTTTTTCAGACCCGGAATCGGCAAAGGCATTGATTCAATAAGCGGCTGGTTACTTACCAGTTCCGCACTTTCAAAGGCCGCTATGACACCTGGCAACGCTCGCGCCTCGTCCGTGCGAATATCTTTAACCAGCGCATGGGCATAGGGACTACGCACAACTGCCATATACAAAGCTGCTGGTCTCCCATCAGGCGACCTTAGATCATCTACATAGTGTCCAGACCCAGTAATCAACCCATAATCTTCTTTTCGCCGTTCCAAACCAGCCACAATAGTCATCTCTATCATATACCTCCCCTTTTAGCAATTTTCGTGTGAATACTCAATATTATATCCCCCGACGGGAAAAATACCTACAAATAGCCTTATTATTTACAAATGTGAATGAACCTACCTGCTTGACGTATTTAAACTAGACACTCTACAATGGACAGAGGAGACAACCCATAACGAGAACCGATCTGTATCTAAAGGAGTTTATCATGACGGATCGTGTGGGACAGCGGCTAGGCAACTATCATCTCGTACGCAAGATTGGACAGGGCGGTTTTGCCGAAGTCTACCTGGGCCAGCATATTTACCTGGATACCTTTGCAGCCATTAAAGTGCTCCATGCTCGATTGGAAAGCGATGATGTAGAATACTTTCTGACTGAGGCACGTACTGTTGCACGCTTGCTGCATCCAAATATTGTACGTGTGCTCGAATTTGATGTAGAGAATACGACGCCATACCTGGTAGTAGACTATGCTCCCAATGGCACATTGCGCAAACGTCATGCAAGGGGTCTTCCTGTGCCTTCCGCTACCATAGTAAGCTATACCAGGCAGGTTGCCGCAGCTTTAGAGTATGCGCACGAACAAAAAGTTATCCACCGCGATGTCAAGCCGGAAAATATGCTTGTGGGGCGGCGAAATGAAATATTGCTCAGTGATTTTGGCATTGCGGTTGTATCACATAGCTCACGCTATAGCAGTGGCGCACAGGGAATTCAAGACATGGCAGGTACCGTTGCCTACATGGCTCCTGAACAGATACAATCACAGGCTTGCCCCAATAGCGATCAATATTCCCTTGGCGTCGTAGTGTACGAGTGGCTCTGCGGTACTCGCCCATTCCAAGGATCGTTTGCAGAAGTTGCTGTCAAACATACGCTGACCCCTCCACCCTCGTTACTTGAGAAGGTGCCAGAATTGCCTCCTGCCGTCGAAGAGGTAGTCTTAAAAGCACTGGCCAAAGACCCGCAACAACGATTTGAAAATGTTCAGGTCTTTGCGCTTGCACTTGAGAAAGCCTTTGGCAAAGGGATGGCATCTACCTACGTATTTCCTGATGTTCCTTCAACTGAAACGCAGACATCTTCGCCTTCAAATACGATTGTTTTGTCTAACCCGGAAACACCCGAAGAGAGTTTTGCAACAGTGCAAAGTTTGCCACCCGATCTTGTTCCATCACCTCCTACGACATCTGCGCAAAATTCAGCTTCAGCCTTACAACAACCAGAGACGACCTCGCTTCCACCTCAAATTCAACACGGTCGCATATCCAGGCGTGGTGTTATCATAGGACTGGCAAGTCTGGCGGCTGTTGGGCTGGTTGGTGGTGGCGTTGCCCTGGTGACACACTTACAAACACCATCCAATCCTGTGCAAATGGAGACAAAGACTCTCTTTACCTACACCGGGCATTCTGACTGGGTGTGGTCAGTAGCGTGGTCGCCTGTAAGCGCGCGCGTTGCCTCGGCCAGCGCCGATGCTACAGCGCAGGCGTGGGATGCAGCGAATGGCGATCACCCAGTGGTGCATCATCAATCAGATACTGTCTATGCTGTGGCATGGTCGCCTGATGGCAGCCGTATTGCTTCTTCAGGTTACGATAAAACTGTCCAGGTATGGGATCCCACTTTTGGTGATAGCTTTTTTAGCTATTCTAGACATTCTAACTGGGTATGGTCAGTAGCCTGGTCACCTGATGGGAAGAGCATCGCATCAACCGGTGGCGACAAAACTGTTCAAGTATGGAATTCAGCAGATGGTCAACACATGTATACCTATAAAGGCCATACAGGCAATGTGTATTCAGTAGCGTGGTCACCCGATGGAAAGCTGATTGCTTCAGCAAGCAGCGATGGTACTGTCCAGATATGGTTCCCATTTAATGGAAATTTGCTTCATACAATACGACTCTATAACACAACAATGTGGTCGGTAGCGTGGTCACCTGATGGCAAACACATTGCCGCTGGCAGTAACAACAATACCATTGAGGTGTGGAACGCTATTGATGGAAGCGACCAGTTTATCTTAGGTGGCCATACCGATTTCGTCTACAGCGTAGCCTGGTCACCCAATGGAAAGTATATTGCCTCAGCCAGTGGTGACAAAACTGTGAGGATATGGGATGCCTCGAATGGACATCACTTGTGTACCTATTCTGGTCATTCAGACATCGTGCGCTCAGTAGCCTGGTCTTCTGATAGCAAACGCCTTGCCTCCGCTTCCTGGGATAAAACTGTCCAGGTCTGGCAGATGCAATGAATATAACTTCTCCTTCTTATTCTTTACTCAACACGAGTACAGCTTTACCAGTGACCTTACGCTCCATCAAATCATTCAGAGCATCAGCTACATGCTCTAATGTGTAAGTAGCGGAAACATGTGGCTTCAGTTTACCCTCAGTAATCCATGTGATCAGTTCGTGGATATTCTCTCGGCCGTGTTTGGGATCACGTTCCATAAATGAACCCCAGAACACTCCTACGATAGAGCAGGCTTTGAGTAGTGGTAGATTGAGTGGGATGCGTGGAATATCACCCGCCGCGAAGCCAATTACCAGAAAGTGCCCTCCCCATGCCATACTACGTAACATCGGTTCAGAATAGCCTCCCCCTAAAGGATCGAATGTTACATCAACTCCTTTCCCACCCATGAGTTGTTTGATACGATCCCTTAAATCCTCTGTTGAGTAATTAATAACCTCGTCTGCGCCATGCTGTTTGCACACCTCAAGCTTCTCATTAGAAGAAGCGGCAGCAATGACTCTCGCACCCATCACCTTGCCAATCTCCACCGCAGCTAGACCAACTCCCCCCGCCGCGCCTAGCACGAGCAGTGTCTCTCCTGGCTTGAGTTGTGCCCTATCCTTGAGCGCGTGATGTGATGTCCCATACGTCATAACAAAGGCTGACGCAGTGGTAAAATCCATATTGCGAGGCATCGGGATCAAAAGAGTTGCAACAACAACAACCTCCTCAGCAAAACCACCCAGGCCAGTGAATGCAATTACCCGGTTACCTACCTTAATGTGATCTACCCCCTCACCAACCTCTTTGACAATTCCAGCAACCTCGCTGCCCGGTATAAAAGGAAATGGTGGTTTCGATTGATATTTTCCCTGAATGATCAACGTGTCTGGGAAGTTCACCCCGCACGCCTTCACGCTAATAACCACCTGCCCTTTCCCTGGTTTTAGTGGTTCGATGTCTTCGATCACAAGGCTCTCTGGCGGCCCGAATGCCTTGCATAACACTGCTTTCATGAAGTGGTTCCTCCTAACATCATAATGTGGTAGTGAAATCAGTCCTGGCTTATCTCATCAATGTATTTGAATAATGATACCATTTTTGAAACCTTTTCATCCAATGTAATCATTTGAAGCGAGAGCGCTATCTCCAGACGTGTATCTACAAGGAAAGAGTTCACATTGTGCGCTACATTAGCTTTCCATCCCACTCAAAACACGCTTGAGACTCTCTTCCCAATTCGTTTTTATTGCTTGAGCAGCCTGCTCATACAACCCTTTTTCGAGAGCATCGAGAATTGCCTCATGTTCTTTAAAAGATTGAATTGCGACAATCAGCTCTCTAAAATAGACCACTTCAAGCCAACGCAGTCTAATCTTTGCCTCATGAAGAATACGCATGAGATCAGGATTGGCCGACTGGCTAATAAATACCTGGTGAAAGCCATAGTCCGCTTTTGAGGCCGCGATAGCATCCTTATTCATAAGAGCTTCATGCAAACGAGCATTTGCTTCGCGCATTCTTTCAAGATCATTTGTCAAAAGACGATGTTGCGCAAGAGAGATGGCAAGCATCTCCAGCGTCCAGATGATTGGATAGAGATGCCGAACTTCATCGAGATCGAGAGTGGCAACCCGTGTCCATCGATTCGTAGCCGTTTCGACGAAGCCTTCGTCTTGCAGCCGCTGTAGGGCCTCTCTTACAGGCGTCCTGCTCACTCCCAATGCATCTGCAAGGTCCTGATCCCGAATTGTCTCTCCTGGTTGGTACACTCCCTCAACAATCCACGTCTGTAACGTCGTATATACCTCTTCACGTGCAAGAGGGCGTTTGAACTTTTGCACTTGTTCAGGGATAGGCATATATTTCTCCTTCAGATTATCTTGGAAAAGTTGTGTTCCTCACTTGACTTTTCCTTATTCATAGTATATCATTTTAAATGTAACATGTGATATATCACATGTTACATGTCATTTCAAAATGCAGCAAACGAAATCCTTTGCCGAGATAGAGGAAACCTTAATACCTCGCTTCCTAAAAGCAGGAGTGCAGAGGACGCAGTCCTTTGCCGGGGTCTGGGGTGTCCCCAGATTCTCCTAATTCCTCGTTTGCCGCCGCAGGCGGCGAGTCATGAAGAAGTTATACAAAGGAAAGAGAAATCCCGTAATGGTCGATACCCTTTCGAAAATGAAAGTTGAGAACCGATCAATGACCATCCAAATCATTGAAAATATACAGGTATTAGCAAATAAGAACAACCACTTTAAAGAGAAGCAGACCTGGAACTTTCATAAACGTCAACCTGGGTATGCGCCAACTCCGCTAGTAGAAGCGCCACAATTAGCACGACAAATGGGAGTTGGAAATATTTGGATCAAAGACGAAACTCGACGTTTTGATATGCCATCGTTCAAAATTCTTGGAACTTCCTGGGCAGTTTATCGGGCGCTCCTGAGCCGTATGGGTACAAAGGTTGAATCCTGGGAAACGTTCGATGATCTGGCTAGAATCTTTGCGCCATTGCGCCCCTTGACGCTTGTTGCGGCGACGGATGGAAATCATGGACGAGCTGTCGCTCACATGGCGGCTTTGCTTGGCTTTCATTCCCACATCTTTGTTCCCTGTGGGATGGCGGAGAGTCGCATCAACGCCATCAAGAACGAAGGGGCTAAAGTAACTACCGTCAATGGCACATACGACGAAGCAGTCCGCCAGAGCGCTTTAGAACAGGATGACAGGCATGTTGTAATCTCCGATACATCCTGGCCTGGCTGCGAAGAAATCCCAACCTGGGTAATTAAGGGCTATGCTACCATCTTTCAGGAAATTGATGAGCAGCTTGCAAGACAATTCCAGCCCGGTCCCGACCTCGTCCTTGTACAGATTGGGGTAGGAGCGCTAGCCGCGGCAGTCGTACAACATTACCGTGATACGGATGGTGTCTCTTCGCCAAAGATTGTCGGTGTTGAGCCTACCACAGCAGCTTGCATGCTCGCATCAATGAAAGCCAATCAGATTGTTACACTTACTACACCACCACGCACCATCATGGCTGGACTCAACTGTGATACTCCCTCATTGATCGCCTGGCCTATCGTCTCCAAAGGTGTCGATCTCTTCATCAGTATTGAAGATGAATGGGCCTGCCAGGGGATGCGCAGGTTTGCAACACTTGGTCTTGTCTCTGGAGAAACAGGTGCAGCCGGAATAGGTGGCCTATTAGCTCTGTTACATGATCCAACATTGAGCGCTGCACGAGCATCGTTAGGGATCGACAACTCAACCCGCATCCTCGTAATTTGTACTGAAGGAGCCACAGATCCTGTAGCCTACGAACAGATTGTTGGAACTTCTCCCTACGCCATATCGAAATAACTGTAGGGGTGGGGCCAGAAATTCCAACTCATTGCTCCATTTGCATATCAGGCGAGGAAAGACGAATCGGCTTCGCACTGTCATCCTGTCCGCCTGCTTGTCATCCTGTACTCCTGTTTGTCATCCTGAGCTTTCCCACTGTCATCCTGAGCGAAGCGAAGGATCTCACGCGAGAGGCACGAGATCCCTCGCTGACGCTCAGGATGACAAGCGAGTGTTCTCCATCACAACCCCTGTATTCAACCCAATTTTCCGTGTACAATTTGATGAAAGTATGTAAGCTGTCAGCATATGTACCCGTCAGATACGTTCACCGGTTCACATGAACGTACATGAAAAGGAACATCATCAATGACAAGACAAACCGATCTGGCATACGCAGCTGAACTTGATGCTCACGATCCCTTAGCTCATTTTCGAGAACGCTTTGTCATCACTGACCCCGATTTAATCTACATGGATGGAAACTCGTTAGGTCGACTTCCTCAAGCCACTTTAACCCTCGCTGAAGATCTCATCCAGCATCAGTGGGGAGAGCGCCTGATAAGGAATTGGAATGAAGGGTGGTTTACAGCGCCTGAGCGTGTCGGAGCGAAGATTGCACACTTGATTGGTGCAGAGCCTAACGAAGTCATTGTCGCCGATTCTACATCAGTCAATCTGTTTAAGTTAGTTGTTGCGGCGCTGCGTTTTCAGCATGGACGTTCGCAGATTTTGACAGATAACCTCAACTTTCCATCAGACCTCTATGTTTTGCAAGGAGCTATCGACCTGCTGGATAAGCAACACCGGCTGGACATACTCCCCTCACCTGACGGCATTCACGGTCCAGTAGCTGAAATACAAGCCAGGCTCGATAGCCAGACCGGCCTGTTGACTCTTTCTCATACCGTTTACAAGAGTGGATATATCTATGATATGCCTGCTATAACTGCATCAGCTCATGCTGCTGGTGCCCTGATGTTGTGGGATCTCAGCCACTCCGTAGGATCAGTCCCTGTTGACTTGCATGCAGCTCAGGTTGATCTGGCGGTCGGTTGTACTTACAAATATCTGAATGGTGGGCCTGGCGCGCCAGCGTTCCTCTACATTCGGCGCGACCTGCAGGATGTGCTGCGCAATCCTATTGCAGGATGGATGGGACAGCGCGACCTGTTTAATTTCGAGCCTGGCTATCGACCCGCTACGGGTCTACGCCACTTTTTGACAGGAACTTTTCCTGTCGTATCACTCTCGTTAATTGAGTCGGGTGTTGATTTACTCCTGGAGGCCGGGCTAGATAACTTGCGTGCCAAATCGTTACGCCAGAGCGAATATCTGATTAACCTTTGGGAGGAATTTTTAAAACCTCTGGGCTTCACCCTGAATACTCCACGTGAAGCAGACCGCCGGGGATCCCATGTTTCACTTGGCCACACTGAGGGTCTGCGCATCGATCAGGCGCTGATTCACGAGATGAACGTCCTGCCAGATTTCCGCCCGCCAGATACTATTCGACTTGGCATTGCCCCCATTTATACATCCTTTCGTGATATCCACACAGCAGTGATGCGCCTGCAAAAGATCGTAATTGAGCGCCTGTATGAAAAATATCCCCGGCAAGCACCCGTGGTCACATAATGGGATAAAATGCCCTTGCCCTGTAGTTGCCCCCTAAATGAGGTTTCCATTAGCGCTCTAGAAAACTATGCTAACCTTCTGCGGAATCATAATACGAACTGGCATTCAGGTTATGTACCATTTTGCTTGGCATCTCCGAAGTCCTGCTTCACTTCCTTGTCTCCTAAACACGGCGATGACTCGTGTTACAATTAGAATATGCAAGAGTTTTGTTAATCGGAAAAGATTTCCAGTCGATGTTTCTCTTTTTTCAAATACCAGCCCTCACCCGAACAGTGCTTATCTCGCTGATTGCTCTTCTCACCCTTATTGGAATTATGATTCGTCCATATAAGATCAGCGAGGCCATTATAGCGCTAGCGGGAGCGGGGCTTCTTCTCGTTCTGGGTCTACTTAGTCCCCAAGTTGCCCTTGCCACCTTGTTGAGAGACTGGAACACCTTTTTCTTCTTTCTTGGTATTATGAGCCTCTCAACACTTGCTGAGGCTGCAGGACTCTTTGATTGGTTGGCTGTCCAGGCAGCACATCTCTCCGGAAACAGTTCCCGGCGCCTCTTCTTCAACACCTTTCTCCTTGGAAGTCTCATATCGATGCTGCTTTCTAATGATGCCACTGCCCTCATTTTGACTCCTATTGTGTATAGCCTTGTGACACGCCTCCGGCTCCCTGTTCTTCCCTATTTGTTCGCGTGTACCTTTATCGCTGATACTGCTTCATTTCTCTTACCAGTAAGCAATCCCATCAATATTCTTGTGACCTCCCAATTTCCCCTCGGTTTGCTGACCTTTCTGCATTTGCTCTTTTTGCCTTCACTGCTTGTAATCGGCATCAATACCGGAGTCTTCTATTTACTCTATCGCAGGCAGTTACGCGGTCACTTTGACATCAAGCGTTTGCCTGTGCTTCAGGAAACAGTGAAGCACCAGACATACTTTCGCTATACGTGTGTTATCCTTCTAGTGGTAGCAGTAGCCTATATCATTGCTGCTTGCAATCCAACAGGGTTTTATAGCCGCGACCATCTTTGGCTGTGATCTTGGACCAAATCTAACGACTGTAGGTTCACTGGCTACGATTCTCTGGTTGCTCATCCTTCGTCAGCGGAACATCGAGGTGTCAGGCCTGGACTATTTCAAAGTGGGCATCCTGGTCACCCCGTTGATGCTTGTTACAGGAGCTGTAGTGATCTGGCTACCGCTTGTATAGGAAGAAGTCTATGCGCATTCTTTGCTGTCTGGATGGTACAAATATCGAACACATAAGTCGAGCACTCTCTACGTTGATAACTGCTGATGAGCGCACCATTGGACTGCTGTATGTCACAGACACTGGCCCTCATCACGAGATCGAGCGAAAACGCGAAGGGCTTTTGCGCCCACGCCATCCGAGCGGACCATTGCAGGAGAAAATTCAGAGTGCAGAGGTAAGTGCGGCACAGGATATCTTGCAAGAAGGCTTACGTTACCTGCCCCAGGCGGAAACGCTCTCGCGTGAAGGAAGGCCAGAACAAGAGATCATTCAATGCGCGTCTGAGTGGCATTCCGACTTGATCATCATCTGTCCTCGCTCACCAGCCTTTGGTGGACCAACTCTTGGGCCAAAGTCGGTTGGACATGTAGCTCGTTTTGTCCTGGATCATGCTCCCTGCCCGGTGCTCCTTCTCCGTCAGTTTGTGCAATAACAGACTAACCCGTGACGGGTCTCATAACCCAGAGCATAAACTTAACGTATATATGATAAATGGTGATATCATATGATGCATTATGCAACAAAACCATACATGGCTTTGCACAAGAATATCGCCATAACAAAAGTAGTTTCTTGAAAGAAAGAGAGGATCCCCATGATGATGGGATTTGGGCATGGCCCCGGTTTACTACTGCCTTTTCTGTTTCTGGGCCGGATTTTCTGGTTAGTTTTATTAGGTCTACTGATCTGCGGAATGATACGCTGGTTCAGCACTAGAGGCAGACATTTACATATGCCTCCGACATATAACCCGGTACCTCCAAGGTTTACCCCTGGGTCGCCACCATCTCAGCTCTCGGCAATGGAGATACTGCGCCAGCGCTATGCGCGAGGCGAAATAGATGCGGCTACGTTCGAGAATATGCGTGAACGACTTGAGAACTCAGGTAGCCCCGGTCCTCAATAGTATTCATATGTGTTCGTGTATACTTGTTTCATGACAATTCGACTCGCCACCGCAGGCGGCGAGTCACTTGACACATTGAAGAATGATGGTATGCCTGAGAGAATGTGTACCAGAGATCAAGAGAGAGGAAACAAGGAGAACAACTATGAGTACCATTTATTCCGGCGATACACGAGGATATGACAACCCTTTACCAATCGTAAAACAACCCCCCATTCAACTGGTATCAGGAGCACAAACCCTTGCCACTTCTGCAACCCTCTCTATGAATGAGGCTGTTGCGAAGCGGCGTGCAGCAGGGCATGAAACTATTCATCTTGGCTTTGGAGAAGCTTCGTTTCCTCTACATCCCCTGTTAGCCACGGCTTTGGCTAAAGCAGCAAAACATACTGGCTATGCGCCTGTGCTGGGGCTACCAAAATTACGCCAGGCCATTGCGGAGTACCTGGCACGCAAGCGAGGATTGGAGTTTTCCTCTGATCAGATTATTGTTGCTCCGGGAAGTAAACCATTACTCTATGCTCTGCTTCAGGTGCTCGAAGGGGATTTGCTCTTGCCAGTTCCCTCATGGGTCAGCTATGCCCCACAGGCTCGACTGGCAGGCCGAAAAGTAATCGGAGTAGAGACTGATTCAGTCGATTGTCATCGTCTCACCCCACATGCTTTATCTCAGGCAATGCTTCAAGCTCACAGAGATGGGGCTAATCCGCGTATTCTGATCGTAAATTCACCCAGCAATCCCACTGGTAGCATGTTTGAGCACACTGACGTGGAAGCTCTTGCTCTTTGGGCTCGTGAAGAGGGTATAACACTCATTAGCGACGAAATTTATGCCGAGCTTGCCCATGGTTGGCGTGAACATGTCTCACCTGCCTCTTTTTATCCTGAAGGCTGTATCGTGACCGGGGGACTCTCAAAAGCCTTCTCGGCAGGCGGTTGGAGGCTCGGTTACGCGGCTCTACCTCCAACGGAAGCGGGTACAATGGCGATGGTTGCACTACGTAGCCTGGCAAGCGAAATATGGTCATCCACTACCACACCTGTTCAGGAAGCTGCTATCGTTGCCTACTCACCCGATGAATCAATAGAGCAATATGTGCATCAGTCGGCGCTTGTCCATGGTTATCTGGCTGATCGCCTTTACAAGTCACTCGCTGATCTTGATGTTCCATGTCCGCGTCCAGCGGGTGGGTTCTACCTCTATCCGGATTTCTCTTTGTGGCGTTCTTCACTCGCCACAATGGGCATCAAAACAGGTACAGAACTGGTGCACTATTTATTGGAAGAATGGAATATCGCAACCTTGCCTGGTTCTGTGTTTGGTGAGCCTCCAGAGTCCCTCCGCCTTCGCTTATCAACCAGTCTACTTTGTCTTCCAGAGCATGCGAACTCGCCGTTTGAACGTGAAACCGCACTATGGGAGATGCTTTCAAAGGCTGAAGAATTACGTCTTGGAAGCAATGTTACCCTGTCAATGCCAGCGCTTGAGCGCGCTCAATCAAGATTGTCTGAAGTAATCCAACACCTTAATCAGAAAAATACTCCCGCATCACCCTGAGCGAGCCAGTGTCATCCTGAGCGAAGCAATGTCATCCTGAGCGTCAGCGAAGGATCTCGTTGCCCATCGCGCGAGATCCTTCGCTGACGCTCAGGATGACACTGGAGGGCCGATTCGTCTCTCATCGCAGGATGAGCTTGCCCCACCCAGCATCACCCTGGGACCCAGGAAAATTTCTTTGGGAAAAGTGCGTTGAGTAACACTTCTGCGTTACTGTTCTCTACCCGCACATCAGGGAAGGCGTAGCGTAGTTCATCCAGGCTGCGATATCCGAAGAGCAGTTGCAAAAAAACGAGCGAGGGACAACTTGCATCTGCAGTGTTTTTATAGACTGGTGCCCGCCATGGTTCAATGCGTGTGATGTGTCCTTTGTCAAAGACCATATGCATGCCACCACGGAAGAGGTCAAGCGTGAGTTCGCCTGTGTAGAATGCTGCCGCAGAGTTTGCAAGACGTTTCTCTAAGGCAGGAGCAATATGGCGAATGAATGCCAGCACATCTGGTACGCGCACATACCACGCATAAGGTGGTTCATAGAATGGGGCCAGGGTCTCACCTAGCACCTTATAAACAGGATGTGCGCTTCCGAGCAAAAAGCTTATTTCATGCAGTGGTGGAACATCAGACCCAACTGCTGGTATCTGCATCCCGTAGGTTTGCAGCGCTCGCAAAAGTGGTAGCATCACCGCTTGCCAACTGATACCGGCCGCGATGTTCAGTGCATAGACATCAAGACTCTTACCCCAGCGCCTGGTTGCTAGCATCAGATACCCTTGTACCTTGCCTGCATCGTCAACGATCATTCTCACACACATTTGCTTGCCACTGACGCTCGGATCCTTTTCCTCTTTGATCTGATAGCGCCAGAAGCGTTCTGAAAGGATGGCCCAGATCATGCTCGCTGAACGCTGGCGATTATACAACTCCACTAGCAGAGGAATGTCTTCGGGTGTCGCTGCTCGTAGCGAATAAGGCTCAGGAGTAGATTCCAGCGCCCTGGGGATGAGTGAAAGATAGGTGACTCTGCGCCCTTCCAATTCCAGCGCATACTCGTAGCCAAATTGACGATAGAAGTATAAAATACCTGTAATCGCCTGTGCAAGGTGTCCTTCTGATTCGCTCCGCGCGTGCAACATCTCAAATAGCTTGCGTATGAGTCCGCGATTGCGATAGTCAGGGTGAGTAACAACAAATTCTGGTTGCCCAACTCCAAAGGCAATGCCTTCGTACTCCCATTCCTGTCGCCACAGGCAAGTGCAGGCGACGAGAGGATTGCCTTCTTTGGCTGTGTCCTCTATCACTGCGTAGTCGGCAGGCCCCATCAATGGAAAGTCTCCACTCATATGACGTCGCACACTCGCTATCGCATGAATATTGAGCGGCTCATCCTCTTTGTCGCGAAAGACCATACCGCACAACTGGGCAATATTTTCTGTATCCTCTGGAGTAGACCAACGCTGAAGGAGTCCCCCACCTAGCTCACGACGATAGTTGGCTGCTGCGGCTGTATACGTAGACATTGTTCTTGTTCCCCTATGTCTATTCTCTATGATATGAGGAATTGTAGAAGAGTATAGAGAGTGTGTCAAGCAAGTTGAGCTGTGTTCGCAGTAACTATGAATGATTGCTAGCCGGTTTTTGCCTGCGACTACGGGAATTGGCGTTGATACAATTCAGCATAACGCCCACCCAATGCCAGTAACTCGTCATGAGTACCCCGTTCGACAATCTGCCCTTTATCAACCACAAGCACCAGGTCGGCGTAGCGCACTGTTGAAAGGCGGTGCGCGATGATAAAGGATGTGCGACCTTGAAGCAGTCGCTTCAGCGCATTCTGAATCAGGCCTTCCGTATAGGTATCGATGTTAGATGTGGCTTCATCAAGTATCAGAATGCGCGCATCGGCCAGCACAGTACGGGCAAAAGCAATTAACTGCCTCTGGCCCTGGCTCAGCCCGGTTCCGCGTTCACCCAACTTAGTCTTGTAGCCATCGGGTAGAGCAAGAATGAAATCATGTACGCTCACGGCTTTAGCTGCCTCTTCCACCTCAGCATCTGTGGCATCAAGGCGTCCATAACGAATATTATCAGCTACTGTGCCAAAGAAAAGAAAAGTATCCTGCTGGACAAATCCAATTTGCCGTCGTAGACTTGCAAGCGTTACCTCGCTTGTATCAAATCCATCAATCAGCATCTTACCGCTTGTGACATCATAGAAACGTGGGATCAGGTTGACCATAGTGGATTTACCTGCGCCTGTTTCTCCTACTAGCGCGATGGTCTGCCCTTGCTCGGCCACCAGGTTGATATCATGTAGCACCAGGTTCGTGGGATCAGGCTTGGCAGCGTAGCTGAAATTGACATGGTCGAAAACGACGCGTCCTTCTATTGGTGGTAGTATCTGTGCCTCGGGACTATCTTTCTGTTGCAGTGGTGTATCAATCAGATCAAAGATGCGTTCAGCGCCAGCAAATGCACTCTGCATCTGTGTATAAATATTGCTGATGATCTGGATTGGGCGGAAGAACTGCTGCACGTAGATGAAAAACGCTACTACAATTCCAACTTGAATTTTGTGACTGACGACCAGCCAACCACCGAATGCTGCTACGATAACTGTTGCTAGTGTACTTAGCATATCAATGGATGGTGTAAAAGCTGAAGTTACAATCACGGCTTGTACATTTACGTCTCGATTAGCCGCGTTATGTTCAGCAAAGTGCTGAATATTTGCCTCTGTTCGATTATATGCCTGGGCTACTCGCACGCCTGCAAGCTCCTCTTCTAATTCTGAAGAGACGATACCTAGCACAGTACGAGTTTTGCGGAAGGCAACGCCAGAACGTCGAGCAAATAAAACAGTTACCCAGATCATTACAGGCAAAACTAGAAAGCTGGCCACTGCGAGGGGCAAGCTCAATACCATCATGGCTATGATAATGCCAACCAGTGAAAACACACTACCAATGACCTGTGTAATACCCTGACTGAGCAATTGATTGATCGTCTGGATATCATTCACCAGTCGTGACATCAAATCACCTGCTTTATTCTGGTCAAAAAATGCCAGGGGAAGCGATTGTATTTTGTCAAAAATCTGGACACGCAGTTGTGCCAGGAATCTCTGACCAATCCAGCCGATCAGGTACACCTGAGCAGACTGTGACGCTAGACCGACTACATAAACGCCGAGTAATAGTAGCATCGTCATGGTCAGACCTTGAAGATCTTTTTGTGTAATATTCACATCGATTGCACGAGCAATCAGCGCTGGTCCTATAGCTTGTACCAGCGCAGAGATGATAATCAGTACAAGTGCGCCCAGGAGTTGCAGGCGAAAAGGCGTGAGATAGCGCAGCAATCTAAGCAGCAGCGTACCACTTTGAATACGCTCCTGCCCATCCACTCTTCCCGAACCATATATATGCGCTATCTGATCCGCGCCTACTCGCTGATTCATATATTCTCCATGAAAAGATAAAGACGCTTACGCAATAGCTGCTGCTTCTTTATCACTGAGCAGTTGTGATTCGAGTAGCTCAGCATACTGGCAACTGCTTCGCAGCAATTCTTCATGTGTTCCCTGTGCTATGAGTCGTCCTCCCTCTATGAGTAAAATCAGGTCGGCATTGCGAACAGTGCTGATCCGTTGCGCGATAATGAAAGATGTACGGTTTTCCATCAAGGTTTGTAAGGCTTGCTGAATTTGATATTCTGTCTCCGCATCTACTGCTGATGTACTGTCATCTAAGATTAATATCGCGGGATTTAAAAGGAGCGCGCGAGCGATGGCAATGCGTTGCTTCTGACCACCGCTTAATCCTATGCCACGCTCACCCACGACAGTTTCATAGCCAGTGAGAAAGTTAGTGATAAACGAGTGTGCCTGAGCAGCTCTTGCGGCGGCTTCGATCTCTTCCTGAGTCGCGCCTGGAAGGCCATACGCAATATTTTCTCGTATTGTGCCACTGAAGAGGTTTGTCTCTTGCAGCACAATTCCAATTAGTGAACGTAAACTTACGAGTGTCACATCACGCACATCGTATTCATCAACCATCACTTTCCCATCTGTGACATCGTAAAAACGTGGGATCAAATTAATGATCGAGGATTTGCCCGAACCGGTTTTTCCCAGGACTGCAACTGTTTGACCTGGTTCCGTGACGAATGAGACATTGGTCAGCGTCATTAACTCACTGCCAGCATAACGAAAAGAAACATCCTCAAACACGACTCGGCCATGGAGATGGGTCAAGGCAAGAGCATCAGGTTTATCTGCTACATCAATAGGAGTATCAATTACCTCGAACACACGATGAGCAGAAGCAGCCGACTGTGTAATTGATGTTAGCGTACTGCCAAGGACAAAAACGGGCATCAGCAGGTAGGTCAGGTATGAGTTGAAGGCAACTAATTCTCCAATGTTAAGCTGTCCTCCGATTACCTGAGCGCCGCCGAACCAGATTACAGCGAGTGTGCCGAGATTGGCAATAAAAAAGATAAGGGGGAAAGACAAAGATGTGCCTCGCACAATTGTCAGATTCTCTTGCAGTAAGTCATCATTTGCGCTACGATAACGTGCCACTTCATATGGCTCGCGTACAAATGCCTTGATTACACGTACCCCTGCCAGATTTTCCTGTAGAATGGTATTGAGGTTGCCCAGCTTTTGTTGCACCAGGCGGAAGCGTGGACCTATCCTGCGTAGGAAAAATAAGAAGATACTCAAAACGGCTGGAACTATTGTAAGCACAATTAATGCCAGGCGCCAGTTCGTAAGAAGCAAAATGATTGCGCTTCCAAATAGCATTACAATCGCATTCACGAGCTGGAGCAGTCCATTACCGGTGAAGTTGCGCACCGTATCTACATCACTCGTTACGCGGGTCATCAATTGTCCCGTCTGCGCCTGATCATAATAGCTAAAGCTGAGATTTTCAAGGCGGGCGAAAATTGCGTTACGCATCTCATAGGCTGCGCTTTGTGAGGCTTTCTCGCTCCAAAATCCCTGCGTGAATGTGAAGAGGTTTCGAATGCCTGCTACAAGCAGTATGAGCAGCGAGGCATATAAAATCACACTGAGGTTGCTAGCGCTGATGCCACGATTAATCAGCACCTGTAAAATCTGTGGGGTAATCAAGCTTGTAAGCGTGACGACCAGTAAACTGGCGAAAGCCCCTAATGTTACAAGCCAGTACTTCCGCAAGTATCCGAGTGCGCGCCAGAGATCACCCATCGCATCCCGCCTTTCAACAGCAATCTATCATCTCTTAAGATTGCTGATACAAACGCAACAAGTGATACAAGTGATACAAACGCTACAAATGTTACAAACTGCGAAGCTCCTTAACAGGTCAGCGAGACACCTTAACGAAATAACTCGACCTCCGTAGGGGCCGATTTATCGTGCCCATCGCCGATTTATCGGCCTTTGGCGCATGTTCCGCTATCCAGATTTAATTCTATGCAGAACTTATTCGGCATCCCTGTTGCGCACACTTCTTATTGATATGGTAAATTAGGACGTATACACAACCTATTAAAGGGTAATTAAACCCCTGCGGACTCCTCGACTAACAGCGTCAGTGCGACTACTTGCTCCTAGTTTAGCATATATTGAAGAGACATGAAATTTGACCGTATGTTCGCTAATCTGAAGTCTGCGTGCGATCAGTTTATTAGGTAACCCGCGACTGAGCAATTCCAATACTTCGCGTTCGCGAGCCGTAAGTGCTTCATCTGGCAAAACAACATCAATGTTGTCTATCTCAAAATCCCTTGAAATGTAGGAGCGGCCCTCGTGGTCGCCCTGTTGACGTTTGCCCAGCGAACGTTCATCCGGTCTGTGGTTGCCTGGTCGCAATGCATGATTATTCGGTTGCGAATCATACACATTCGGAATCACTCGCAGGCCCTGAGCAGCAGCCATCACAGCTACTTGAAGTTGTGCTGTAGAAGCATCAGGCTGCACAACTCCCCAACCTTGAGGCGAGAGCGCGTTTAGTATGGCTGGGAGCCGAGTATTGTTGCTGGATAACACGACGAGAGCAGGTGCAGGCTCCTCTGCAACATGGCGTTGTAGGTCCTCCAGTAACTCTTCCTCGGCTAAAACGACAACATCGATACCAGATAGCTCGATGGTTGACTCGGCAAGCATTGTCGCCTCGCCAACCACCTGCATATCTTGATTTGTCAGTATCGTGCTCAAACCCACGCGCATCATCGGTGTCGGTGCGATGACGAAAACGCGAATCATGCAGCCTGCTCCCGTATATGTAACGTTATTTCGATATCCTGCACTTTGCCGCCCCTTAACACGCGCAAGTGTACCATTTCCTTGGAACTGCTTTGGGCTAACACTGCACGTAATGTTGCCGCGTCACTTAATGCCGTGTTCTCAATGTCAATTAGTACATCACCGACAAGTAGATTCGCATGCTCTGCCAGTCCACCTTCAATGATACCTACCACAAGCAAACCCAACGTTTGTTCGTTCGCAAGCTCCTGGCGTATATCGGATGGCAACTCGGTAGGCTGTATTTGCACACCGAGGGTGATGCGCGCCTGAGGTAACTGCGCTATCCAGGTGCTGACGACAGTACTTGGGATAGCAACTGAAAGATCCCCGCCCATGATCATTGCGTTGATGCCGATGACATGGCCCTGCGCATTAATCAATGGGCCACCTGAATTACCTGGAGCGAGTCGTACATCAGACTTGATATACTCCAATTGCCGATTGCTATTGCGCATTTTCACTTTACTCAAAGCGCTGACAATGCCTGCGGTAACGACACCGCGCTGACCCCAGGGATGCCCTATTGCGAAAACTAATTCGCCAACGCGCAACTTCGTAGAATCAGCCACAGGTATTGCAGTCAGATTGTAGGCTGGAACTTTGAGCAATGCCACGTCTAATGTTGGGTCACTGTCAACTATCTGAGCTTCTAGTATTTGACCATCTCGTAGTTCTACCAGGGTCTTCGATCCAGTATGGGCAATTACATGGTGGTTCGTAATGATGCCACCGTTTGTCTGCCATATCACGCCAGTCCCTGCCCCACGATCTCCTCGCCGCACCTGTACAACGCTAGCCTGCGCCTGTTCGATCATCTCTCCAAGGCCAGAAGAAAAAGCATTGTTCAATGCTAATAGGGACAAACCTTGCGGTCGTCCTGCCTCTGCGCCTGTCCCTGCTTCCGTTGTTGTCATAGTGTTTTATCCTTAGTTAGCTTCGCTGACCAACTGTTACCTGTAATGTCTGGAGTTTGCCGCCGCGATTGACTTCGATCGGAATGGTTTTTCCGACGCGATCACCCGAAAGTAGTGACCGTAGATCCTCTGCATCCTTGAGTGGATGGTTATCGAGCGCTACTAGAATATCTCCAAGCATCAAACCACCTTTTTGAGCCGGGCTACCCTCGTCAACCTGTACGATAAGCAGACCATGGTCTTCTGTTCTTCCATCGCGTTGCGCCTCTGGTAACTGTACCAGTTGGCTGCTAATGCCCAGGTAACCTCGCTTGATAAAGCCCTGCTGTGCCAGGGTCTCCGCGATATCCCATGCAATATCTGACGGAATCGCCAGCGTCGCACTGTTCACCAGCCCCGTGGTCGTGATTCCCAACACAGCCCCCTCGGTGTCAATTAACGGCCCACCTGAGAATCCCGGATAAGGAATCGCATCAGTTCGGATATATCGTTCAAGCGTCGCGCCTTGGGGCATCCGAATTGGCCCACCAACGGCGCTAACTATACCAACACTTGCCATAGGCCCTTCATTCGATGATCGACCAACTGCCAACACAAGTTGACCGACTCGTGCTTGCTCAGTTGCTTTAACAGCAGGGTTGAGTCCAAGATTAGCCACTCGCAATAGTGCCAGGTCTGTCCCCAGATCACGTCCAGCAAATTGCGCTGGGAGTGTACGTTGATCATGTGTCTCAATCGTCAGATCGTCTTCGCGTTCGAGCACATGATCAGCCGTCAAAACCAGGTCCTGCGCATAGACGATACCGCTTGCCGGACGCCCTTGACGTCCATTAACAAGTACCAACGCCGAACTAACACGCTCAACAGCATCAGCCATCTGATTTGAGAGCATGCTAGCAATATTTTTCTCTGTAATTGTTTGTTCCATTATGCCTTCTTTTCCCTTGAGTAACCTAAATGTTAGGACAATCTCTATACAAACTATATGCCAGAATGAATCAATTAGCACCGTAGATTCGACTAGTAAATGCCCTGGAAAAATGACCAGTACTGTTCATTCCGGAGACGTTGCTGTTCGTTTATCATGGACGTATTTCCATATGCTTTGCCTTTTCGGGTCGCGACTGCAAGAGCTGCGCCTCCACTCTACACCTTCAAACGTTGGTCGCAGTGACCCAGCTGACTGCAATACGCGATCCGATTTGTACGAGAGACGGCCCTTCGTAAAGATGAGGAACAACACCACTCCGATGACGATGGGCAGGAAGCTTCTCTGGCCGTAGCCTCCGAAGAAGGAGGTCCTTACTGACTCGGCATCCGCCATCCGGCGATTGCAATCCAAACAGCACTGGCGGCCATGAGGGTGGCTCCAAGAGGCTGGAGGAAATTAGAGAAAAGGATGCCGAGTACTGTGAATGCCGCGCCGCCCAGCGCAAAACCGATGCCTGCCAGCCTTGGCAAGGAGCCGGAGCGGACAACCGCCACGCCGAACAAGACGATCCCGATCGTCAAGAGCAAGATCCCGGCCAGGGCCGTGGCGAACAGTGCTGGCCCGTAGACGTCATTGTTGAGCGCAACTGCCTCAGTCATGTGCCCGGCGAGATAGACGTGTCCAATCGCTGGCTGCGCGAAGGCCGCGACGCCGAAAACTGATGTGACGAGCGTGTTGCCAATGATCCCCATCACGAGCGCCCAGAGCGCAAGGGGCGCTGCCCGTCCCTTGCAGAGGACTACGAACAGTGCGATGAGGCCGAGAGTACCGACTGCTGCACCGAAGATGCTGGCCACCAGGTGACTGATCAGGAACTCGGTGGTGGTGATATAGCTCGCGTACCCGGGGAAGTCGGTTGTAGGATCTGGCTGGTGGGTCAGAGTACCGTAGACCAGGAGCGCCGCCCATACGAGCAGTGCCCATAGCCCCCAGCGGGCGTAGAGGTCTAGTTTGTTTCTGGTCGGACTTGTCGCGGATTGCGACGTTGTTGTGATAGAAGTCATGTTGTGTTTCTTCCTTTCTTGTGAAAAATGTACCGTTCTCACACGTTTCTCTTCGTCCTCCCATGGTTTCATGGTGGACCTCCTCGGTTTCTCAAGGGGCATGGCAAGGATTGCTTCCTGAACAGTGTCTCTTCCGCTTGTCCCACTGGTTCAGCCATCTAGTGTGTTCCTTTTGTTGATGCCCCGCGGCTGACGTATTTGAGCACCCAGCGTACCTGTGTCAGCATGCGGTACAGGAACGTCCGGATGGCTGCATTCTGCCAGATATTCCAGAATTGCGACCACTGGACACTTGCATCGATGCAGACGATGTGCGTCTGCACCGGTTCTACCACTCCGAAGTGCGCTGCCATCGCGGTGAGCGTGTACTGCCAGAACTTGTTCTCTGAGCGGGAGGCCCCCAGGCGAAAGCCCAGTTCATAGGCCGGGTCGTTGGCACGCACGAGCAGCTCGATTTGGGCCACAGTGCAGCCATCCTCTTCGTAGGCGCTAAAGGTGATCCAGCCGGCAAACATATGCCCCTCCGGGTTCATGAACGTGAAGGACTCCTCGTCGGCATAGAGCACCAGCACGCCGGTGGAGAGCGGGAGACCGTGGGGGATATCTCCAGGAATCAACATGTTGATGAGGGCCACCTCCCCAGGAGCAATGCCGGTCAGCGGTTTGTAGAAAAGGTCCCACTTCGGCCAGAACGTCGGGAAGCGCTCCTTCCATGTTTTGATGACCTCGGCTGGCTTGACCTGAGCACCGTTCATACGAATACGAAAGGTTTTCCGCCACATCTGGCCGAAGCCCTGCAGGGGACTCATCGCCCGGCGTCCTTCAACATTCAGATTGAGCGCTCCCGTCGACGCTCTCGCCACCTTCAACGTTGCAGTATACTGTGCCCAATAGGCCGCATCGCGTTGCTGTTTCTCGTAAGATGGAGTGGATTGAGGGTTCATTGTGTTGTTCGTGTTCATCGTTTGCTCCTTTTTATGTGCTGTTTATTCCTGGGAGACCGCTTCGGAGGCGCGGCTGCGAGAGCCGCGCCTCCACGACGTACCTTCAGGCGTTGACCAGTGGCGTTTCTGCTGGTCGCGGTACCTCAAAGAGTTGCGCGTTCCGCTCTGGGTTGTATCCGAGACGGCCCCTGGTGAAGACGAGGAGCAGCACCGCTAAGGCGCCCCATATCACGATATTATCCTCCCGCCAGCCTCCGTAGACGAAGGGGCGCGCCCATCCTGCGACGACAAGATTCGCGGGAATGAGCAGGGCAACAAAACTGGATGCATCGCCAAACCCATGGGTCAGCGTCGCGAGCAGCACACTTCCTTTCGTGTGATTAAAGATCCAGGTGTAGAAAAACGTGGCGGCA